>Ga0182024_10024467_pt1 | contig 10731 bp, 11 predicted proteins | sample P32metaG_FD_120480 | JGI IMG/M metagenome (GOLD analysis project Ga0182024, IMG submission 120480) | Permafrost microbial communities from Stordalen Mire, Sweden - P3-2 metaG (Illumina Assembly) | ecosystem: Environmental > Terrestrial > Soil > Wetlands > Permafrost | place: Sweden: Stordalen...
CACATATACCAAGCGGTCTTGTAAGAGCCGAAACCGATGTAGCGATGGATTTGCCGCGCGCTCATGCCTTTCTTGCTGGTCAACAGCAGATGGATGACGCGATACCAAACCCGCAAATCGACGTTGGTATTCTCAAAGATGGTCCCGGCAATGTTCGAAAAGCGGTAGCCGCTGGTACTGCAATCCGGGCACTCCCACTTGAATTTCATGGTCTTAAGTTCATAGGGCCTGTCAGAGCCGCAGCGCGGGCATTTGACGCCGTTCGGCCAGCGCCGGGCGACCAGATAGGCGTCGCAGGCATCCTCATTGGGGAAGGCCGCCTCGAACTGGGCGACGGTCATCTGCGGAATTTGCTTGGGCTGTTTTCGGGCCATGCGGCTCTCCCTCTCCACAAGGGAGAGAATGGCATGTCTAAATCAATCCGTCAAGTCCGGGATCATCGCCCTCGGGATGAGGTCTCAGACCCTCATGGTGAGGAGCGCGCCTTCGCGCGTCTCGAACCATGAGGCCTCGGGAGCAGCAACAGTGATTCGACCGAACCGGGCAAACGCTATAGGCCTGATTCCAATTGACCTGGTAACCCGTGCCGGCGGCGCTATTGCCGCTTGCGCGGATTGCAACAGTCGCAAGCTCACCGCATGCGACCGCGCTTCAAGATTGGATATCAGCAAAGTCGCACCCCATCACGATCGAATGACCTTCGGTGTGCAATCGCTTATACCAACGCCATCCTGAGCTCCCGCCCTACGACCCTGGCGGCACGCTGCAGGCTTTCAATGGTGGCGTTGCCATTGTCGGGATCAAGGATGCGATCGAGCTGCGCGCGGCTGGTGTTCATCAATTCAGCCATCCGCTTTTTGGACAGCTTGTTTTTCTTCATCTCGGCGGCGAGTTGCTGGGCGATGACCGACTTGATGGCGGCAACCGTCACCTCCTCCCGGATGCCAGCCTCATCCAGCCAGCTTTCCAGGCTCGACCCGATATGCGGGTTCTTCTTTTTGGTCATGATGACATCTCCTTCAGTCTCTGCCGCGCCAGCGAGACGCGCAAATTCGGCCAACATCACGATCGAATGACCGGCGGCGTGCCGTGGGTATGAAACGACTCGATGGTTTTCAGTCCCCACGCCTGCCCCTTCTTGCGTTCCTGCTCGGTCCAGACAATCGGCTTCCAGTCCGGCGCCAGGATGAGGCGCGCCCCGGCGTTGGCAACTTCGACCCGGTTGCCGCCGGGCTCGTAGACATAGAGGAAAAAGGTCTGCTGGATGGCGTGCTTGTGCGGGCCGGTCTCGATGTAGACGCCGTTCTCGAGAAAGATATCGGCGGCGCGCAGGATCTCCTCGCGGCTGTCCAGCGCATAGGTGACATGATGAAAGCGCCCCGGCGTGTGGGAGTGATCGCGTGAATAGGCGAAGTCGTAGCTCTTGTTCGACATCGTCATCCACATCGCGGCCTCGGTGCCGTCATCGAGCACGATCTGCTCGGTCAGCCGGCAGCCGAGATAGGTTTCGAAAAAGATCCGGTTGGCGCGGATGTCGACCGCCAGGCAGTTGAGGTGGTCAAGCCGCCGCACATTGACGCCGCGCGCCGGAAACCGCTGCGCCTGGTTTTTCAGCGCCGGCCTGAGTTCGGGCGGCGCCTGGTACCATTCGGTTTCATAATAGAGCTCGATGATATGCCCATCGGGATCACGGCAGCGGAACGCCGGCCCCTGCCCCATATCGCCGTCGGTCCAGCCGATTTCGAATCCGGAGCCCTTCAGCGCGGCGACGCGGCGTTGCAGCGCCTGCGGGCTTCGCGCCCGCAGCGCCATGTGTCCCATGCCGGAATTGGTCGATGCCGTCAGCTTGAGGGAATAGCGTTCATAGTCGTCCCAGCCGCGCAGATAGACCGATTCTCCCTGGCGGCCGCTGATGGTCATGCCCATGACGTCGACAAAGAATCTGAGGCTCTCCTCCGGCTTCGGCGTCAGCAATTCCATGTGGCCGAGATGGGCGAGATCGAAAATCGGCTCCGGGTCCATGCGCGACCTCCCTCGATGCTAGCGCAGCGATCGCGTCAGATCGTCGAACAGTTCGTCGACGGCGAACGGGCGCGGAACAAGTCCCTGCTGCGCGGTATATTGGCTGATCAATGCCAGCGAACGGCTCATTTCTTCCATGTTGAATGACGGCCGATCCACGCTGGCGCACGCCGCGCTCTGCTGCAGCAGCCTGAACATTTCCCGCACCGCGTCCGGGCGGGTGTTCGACAGCGTGGTGCTGACAACGATCATATGATTGATCGGCACGACCTGGTGTTTGGCGAACCAGGCCTTCTCTTCCGCCGCGACGTCCGGAAACAGCGGCTTCAGGCCCTCCCGCTCGACCTTCTCGCCTAGCACGGCATCGAGTTCGCCGTCGAGCAGCATCTGCACGATCTGCCGGTCCTTCGGCGCGCGGTCAGTGTGGTCCACAAATTCCGCCACATGGGCGTCCTCGAACGTGACCCAATGGATCGAATCGAGATCGACACCGTAATCATTGGCGAGGATGCCGCGCAGCCATGCGCCGGTCGTGGTCGTGAAGGAGCGGATGCCGACCCGCCTGCCCTCGAGGTCGCGCGGCCCGATATCGCCGAGTTCGGCCCGATAGAAAGCATAAGCGTGCTGAAACCGCGCCACCACGACGCTCGGCAACAGCACCATCGGTTTGCCAAAACTCTTCGCCATCAGATAGGTGACAACAGCCATTTCCGAGACATCGAAAGCCTGCTCGCGGACCATCGGCTTGAAACCCTTGTTGGTCGGCGTGTAGTCGACGAAATCGAACGCGACCAGCTCGGACTGGATCGCTCCGCGCTTCAGCGCGGCGGTGCAGGGATGATCGCCGAGCAAGGTGCGCAGCCGCAGCGTCATCTCAGTCGGACTCCGGCCCGTCGAGATAGACGAGGCCCGCCTGGGCCAGCGGCTCGCGCATGTTGTACATGTCGAGCCCGAGCACGCCGGCCGCGAGTTGCCGGCGCTTGGTCTCCTCGTCGGCATGGCGCTTCTCGGCCCTGGCGGCGACATCGCCGGCGTCCTGGCGCGCGACCACCACCACGCCGTCATCGTCCGCGACCACGGCATCGCCGGGGTGGACGTTGACCCCGGCGCACACCACGGGAACGTTGACGGCGCCGAGCGTCGCCTTGACCGTGCCCTTGGCGGAGACCGCCTTCGACCACACCGGAAAGCCCATCTCGCGCAGCGACTTCACATCGCGGCAGCCGGCGTCGATGACAAGGCCGACGACGCCACGGGCTTGCAGCGACGTCGCCAGCAGATCGCCAAACATGCCGTCGGTATTGTCGGCCGTGCAGCCGACCACCAGTATGTCGCCGGGCCGGCACTGCTCGACCGCGACATGGATCATCCAGTTGTCGCCGGGCTGCGCCAGCACGGTCACGGCGGTGCCCGCCGCTTCGCTGCCGGCCCATACCGGCCGCAGATAGGGCTTCATCAAGCCGATGCGGCCATAGGCCTCGTGGACGGTCGAGGTGCCCAGCGCGCCGAGCCGCTTGACCAGCGCTGCGTCGGTTCGAGCGATGTTGCGGACAACAACCGTCTTCATGCCAGTTCCTCCATCGCCATCGGGAATAGCCGCTGATAGGCCTCGCCATAGGTCATGGCCTTGCCCGAGTTGCGACCGCCCTGCATGCCCCGCTGCAGCGCGACCCTTTCATAATAGGCCCACAAATGCTTCTGCGCCGCGAGAATTTCGAACGTCCGGCGCTTGATATCCCAGACTTCGTCGATGTTGAGAATGACCTGCGGCTTGAAATTGCACATTTCCGGCTGATGCGGCTCGAACAGGAACAGCGGCGGGGCGCTGTAATTGTAGTCGTCCTGCGGCTTGTGGCCCATCGCCTGCGCCACGATGCGCGCCTGCTGGGCATAGGCCGCCGCCGCCGGATGGTCGACATTGTAAGGGTCCTGCAGCGCGTGCGTCAGCACGAAACTCGGGTTGAGTTCGCGGTAGATGTCGATCAGCCGATCCATATGTGTTGCGGTAAGATGCAGCGGGTAGTCGCCGGCATCGAAGAATTCGATCTCGGCGCCGAGTGCTGCCGCAGCCCGCTCCGCCTCGTCGCGGCGGCCGGCCTTGACCTTCTCAAGGGTCATGCCCGGCTGCTTCCAGGCAAACTGGGATTCGCCACGCTCGCCGAACGCCAGACAGACGATCTTGACGCGGTAGCCCTTTTTGGCGTGCAGCGCGATCGCGCCGCCAGCGCGCCAGACGAAGTCTCCCGGGTGGGCCGAGACCACCAGAGCGGTTTTTGACATGGCATTCCTCTGCTTCGAGATCGTGGTGGACCGAATCTAGGCGACCCCGGCGGCAAACGCAAAGCAGCGGACGATCGTTCATTTCGCATTGGCCGGCGCGTGGACGTGCCACAGGTCGGTGCGCCAGTGCAGCGCGATTGCCAGCAACAGCGCGAGCCCGGCGGACGCGTACAGCGTGCCGGTCGCGACAAAGCCGATGGCGTCGATCAGGCTGCCGGCCGCGAGCAGGCCGAGCGGCAGGCCGTAGATCGCGAGCATGCGCACGCCCATCACCCGGCCGCGGAAATGTTCGCTGGCGCTGCGCATCAGAATGACCGCGATCGTGATCATGGTCAGGCTTTGCGAGAACCCGGCCAGCATCAGGCAGGCGATCGCGGCCGGCACGGTTTGGATGTGCGCAAACACCAGCAGTGCGGCATACCAGCTCACCGTCGCGCCGATCATGAGCCGCGCCACCCGGATGCCGCCGACCAGGCTGATGGCAACCGAGCCTGCCAGCGAACCAACCGCAAAGCTCGCCGAGAGATAGCCAAGCCCGGCCTGGTTGGTGCCGTAAATATCCCGCGCGATATAGGGCAGCAATCCATTGGAGAACGGATAGGCGGTGAGATTGGCGAGGAATGCGATCCAGACCGCGGCGCGCATCCGTGGCGTGGTCCAGACATGGACGACGCCTGCCCTGAGGTCGCGCAGCGGCGCGCGCAGCAACCGCCCGCCGGCCGTTGCATAGGCCGGACGCGGCACCGACGGCGCCACGACGCAGAGGGTCAGTAACGTGCCGACGATGTAGAGGCCGAAGATCGCCACATAGGCCGCTCCGATCCCGAGCGAGGCCAGCAAGCCGGCGCCGCTCAGTGCGCCTGCGATCCGCGCCGTGTCCGACGTGGTTCGCGAGAGGCTGATCGCGCCGACCAATCGATCCGCCGGCATAATGGTGGCAACCAGCGCGCCGCGCACGCCGAGATCCGACGGTCGAACGAGGCCCATGATCGCCACGATGACGAAGACATAAAACGGACTGAGATGGCCGGTCAGCGCCAGCGTCATCAGCGTGGCGGCGAGCACCGCATAGGTGGTCCGCATCATCGCCAGCAGGTCGCGCTGGCCGATGCGGTCGCCGATCACCCCGAAAATCGGAGCAATCAGGGTACCGGTATAATTGAGCGACGCGACCAGGGTCAGCAGCAGCACCGATCCGGTCTCGGCCAGCACATACCAGCCGAGAATGAGCGTCTCCATCTCGAAGGCCCAGGACGTCAGCAAATCGGCGGGCCACTGAAAGCGGTAATTGCGGATGCCAAAGGGCGCCAGCGCCGAGAGCCGCGCGACCTCGCTCAAAGCTCGATGCCGCGGTTCATCGCGTCCCACCCTGCCCGGATTGTTATTGCGGGAGACGGATGTCGCCGCGCCCGACATTGTTTTTAGGCGGCGGATTACAGCGTCGATAGCGGCGCCTGTCAATCACGGCAGCGTTCGAAACCAGCGCCACGCCGCGACCACGCCACGAGCTGACTTGCCGCCCGCGGATGTTCGCGCCAGCCGCTCTCCTGCGCCCGTGGTAAACCAATGGTTAAGCCGATGCGACGCAAGCGAGCCGGCGGACGCCGGAAAGCGTCGGCATTCCAGTAACATTGGGCAACAATGGCCCGCCGGGCCGGACCAGATGATGGTGAATTTCCGATGCCGATGGCGCACATTTAGCCACCCCGACTTAACCGTTTCTGCAACGACTGCCCCGCATAGTCGAGCCAACGCAACGCGCTCACGAAAAGCTCACCATGTCAGGTTCAACCGCTGTGGCATCCTTTGGACGTGTGATCTCGGTACGCGGGTCGCTCGCCCGGGTCGGACTGCTGACGACGAGCCGGATGGCGGTTCCGGAAATCAGGGCCACCGTCGGCCGGTTCGTCAGCATCCGTTGCACGAATTCCACCATCGTCGCCATGATTACCGAAGTGTCATGCGAGAACCTGCCCACCTCCGATGTCTATATCGCCAGCGCTTCGGTCGATCTGCTCGGCGAAATCCTCGGTGGGCCGGAGCGGCCAAAATTCCAGCGCGGCGTCACCAATTATCCGACCATCGGCGATGCCGTCGAACTGATTACCAACCAGGAACTGCGCACGGTCTATGCGCCGTCGGGATCCGACCAGATCAATGTCGGCACCCTGCAGCAGGATCCGTCGGTCATTGCCTATGTCGACGTCGAGGAAATGCTGTCCAAGCATTTTGCCGTGCTCGGCTCAACCGGCGTCGGCAAATCGAGCGGCGTGTCGCTGCTGCTGAACGAGATTCTGAAGTCGCGGCCCAATTTGCGGATTTTCCTGCTCGATGTTCACAACGAATACGGCCGCTGTTTCGGCGACCGCGCGCTCGTTCTCAACCCGCGCAACCTGAAGCTGCCGTTCTGGCTGTTCAATTTCGAGGAAGTGGTCGACGTGCTGTTCGCCGGCCGCCCCGGCGTTCCCGAGGAGCTCGATATCCTCGCCGAGGTCATTCCGGTGGCGAAGGGGATCTATACCCAATATCAGAACTCCGATCGGCTCGGGCTGAAACGCGTCGATCCCAAGACGGTCGGCTATACCGTCGACACGCCCGTCCCCTATCGCCTGGTCGACCTGATTTCGCTGATCGACGAGCGCATGGGCAAGCTCGAGAACCGCTCGTCGCGCATCATCTACCACAAGCTGATCTCGCGCGTTGAGACCGTGCGCAACGATCCGCGCTATGCCTTCATGTTCGACAACGCCAATGTCGGCGGCGACACCATGGCGGAAGTCATTAGCCACCTGTTCCGGTTGCCGGCCAACGGCCGGCCGATGACGATCATGCAGCTTGCCGGCTTCCCGGCGGAGGTGGTCGATTCCGTGGTGTCGGTGCTGTGCCGGATGGCGTTCGATTTCGGGCTGTGGAGCGACGGCGTCTCGCCGCTGCTGTTCGTCTGCGAGGAAGCCCATCGCTATGCCTCCGCGGACCGCAATATCGGTTTCGGGCCGACCCGCAAGGCGGTCTCGCGTATCGCCAAGGAAGGCCGCAAATACGGCGTCTATCTCGGGCTCGTGACGCAGCGTCCCGCCGAGCTCGACGCCACCATCATTTCCCAGTGCAACACCTTGTTCGCCATGCGCCTGGCGAACGAGCGCGACCAGTCGCTGCTGCGCTCGGCGGTCTCCGACGCGGCGGCGAACCTGCTGTCGTTCGTCCCATCGCTCGGCACCCGCGAAGTGCTGGCGTTCGGCGAAGGCGTGGCGCTGCCGACCCGGCTGCGCTTCAAGGAGGTACCGGTGCATCAGTTGCCGCGCAGCGAGGCCACCATTGCGACGGTGCCGTCGGTCGCGGCCGGTCACGACATGCATTTCGTCGGCGCCGTGCTCGAACGCTGGCGCGGCGCCACCTCCCACCGCGACGTGCCCAACGATCCCGGCGTCAACGAACGGCCGGCCCCGCGCACGGTGGAAGCGCCGATGCTGCAGCCGTCGATGGGCCTTGATCCCGACCGCTTTTCGCTGCTGAAAAAGCCGCTGCGCTGAGCTCCCGGCGGCGGCGCCATCTGTCGGCCGCCCGGCGCGATCAGCGATGCTTTGCGGGGGCTGCGGCCATCGACTATGCTGCCAGGCGACCGCCTCGCGCAAGGCCAAGCCCGGACATTGCCGCATGACCCAGCCGATCGCAAAGCGCTTCCCAACGCCGCCCATCGACAAGCTTCCGGAGGATATTCGCAGCCGCATCCTCGCGGTGCAGGAAAAATCCGGATTCGTGCCCAACGTGTTCCTCACGCTGGCCTACACCCGGAGGAATTTCGCGCCTTCTTTGCCTATCACGACGCGCTGATGGACAAGGACAGCGGGCTGACCAAGGCCGAGCGCGAGATGATCGTGGTGGCGACCAGCAGCGCCAATCAATGCCATTACTGCGTGATCGCGCATGGCGCGATCCTGCGCATCCGGGCGAAAAATCCGGAGATCGCCGACCAGATCGCCGTCAACTACCGCAAGGCGGATATCACGCCACGCCAGCGCGCGATGCTCGACTTCGCGATGAAAGTGAGTGTCGAGGCGAACAAGATCACGGAGCAGGATTTCGCCGACATCGCCGCTCACGGCTTCAGCGACGACGACATCTGGGATATCGCCGCGATCTCGGCGTTCTTCGCGCTGTCGAACCGGATCGCCAACGTCACCGCCATGCGCCCGAACCAAGAATTCTACCTGATGGGGCGGCTGCCGAAATAGGCCAATCATCACCGCGCGTCGCGGCCTCGTGGTTCGAGACGCGCCTTCGGCGCTCCTCACCATGAGGGTCTGACAGACCTCATCCTGAGGAGCGCGCTTGGCGCGCGTCTCGAAGGATGCAGCCACGGTGCTGGAAGCGCGTTAGTCGTCCGACGCTGGTCCGCACCAGCCCGGCAGATAGATCGCATCCTTGCTCCTGGCGAACGTCATCGCCTTCTCGATCGCCTTTTCGAAGTCCGCTTCGACGCTTTTGCGGGACATCTTCCTGCGCAGGAAATCGGCCCACAGGAATTCGCTGAACGGCGTGGTGTCCTTGGCGAAGCCGCCGACGCGGCGCAATTCGCCGGCCAGGCTGCGGAATGGATCGTCCTTGAGTTCGGTCACCGTTTTCGGCAGGTCGCGGAAGTGGCGGCGCTCGCCCTTGGCATCGTATGGATAGACCCATCGCTTGTTGTCCATCACGCCCCAGAACGCATCGCGCTCGACCATGGTGAGATCGCCGATCACGGTGACGAGAATATCCTTGATGCCTTCATCGTGCAGCGATCGCGCCAGGTGATGATGATCGACCACGTAGTAATGCCGGTCGGGTCCGAGAACCACCGGGATCATGTGCTTGCCGAGCAGCTCCGCCTGCTTCTTGCTGGATTTGTGCTCGCGCCAGCGCTTGCGCTTTTCCTTGACCTCCCGCATCCCGACCGTCATCTGGGTCGGACGCAGCGCGAGAATTGGAATCGGCTGAAGGATCGGTTCGCGCGTATTCGCCATGAGGTTAATCCTGGGGTTCTGACCGGCAAAAATCTGGCTTAAATCGCGGCGATTATGCCATGATGGCAGGGTCGATCAAACGCCATTAGCCCCGGGTGCCGCAAGATTCTGAACATGGTCAAAGGCCACAGCGAGCAAACTTCGAAGCCACGAGTGGTTCGGCTCGGCGGTCGCGAAGTCATCGCCGAAGGTCTTCACCTCAACTTCTGGGCCGACATCAGCCATCGCTGCATGACGGCCTCCTGGCCGGCCTTCATCGGCGGTGCCGCATTGGTGTTTCTGGTCTTCAACGCGATTTTCGCGTTGTTCTACTGGATCGGGGATCAGCCGATCGCAAACGTCCCCGGCGGCGCCTATATCGACTACCTCTATTTCAGCATCGAAACGCTGTCGACCGCCGGTTACGGCGACATGCATCCGCAAACCCATTACGGGCATTTCATCGCAACCGTGGAGCTGTTCACCGGCATCTTCTCGATGTCGCTGATGACCGGGCTGATCTTTGCGCGGTTCTCGCGCCCCAATGCCCGGCTGCTGTTTGCCGACAACCCGGTGATCTCCACCCATGATGGCACGCCGACCCTGATGGTGCGTCTTGCCAACGAGCGTCACAATATCATCGGCAACGCCACCGCCAAATTGTGGCTGCTCAAGAACGTCGAGAGCAAGGAAGGCCGCTCGTATCGAAGATTTTACGAACTGCCGCTGGTGCGCAACGAGCATCCGGCGCTGGCCCTGAGCTGGACGCTTTACCATGTGCTCGACGAGACCAGCCCGCTGCACGGACAAAATGCCGAAGACCTCGATGCATCCGGCGTTTCGCTGGTCGTGGTGGTGTCGGGGTACGACGTTGTTGCGGCGCAAACCGTCCATGCCCGAAAATCATACGATCATCCCGACATTCTTTTCGGGCGCCAATACGCGGACATACTCGATACCCTCGAGGATGGCCGGCTTCGAATCGACTACAGCAGGTTCCACGAGACGGTGCAGGGATAGATCGATCGTCGCATCCGTCCCCGCGCAACATTTGCTGGGATGCGCCTTGCGCGCGTGCTAATTACGAGCAGGATGTCGCGGAGCCAGCAGCAGTGAAACCGCAGCGGCCGATCACCTCGGAGGACGAGCACCGCGTGCTCCAGTTCCGGCCGCGCGCCGCGCCGATTGTTTCCGCCTGGCGCAGAGCGCCGGACGCGACGGCGCCGCAGGAGGACATCCGCCCCGAGCCTTACGACCTGTCGCGCTATGAGCAAGACCGCGACGAACCGGACGATTTCCGCCATCGCATGCTGGCAAATATCGCGGCGTTCGCCTTCACGGTGGCGCTGACCGCGGTCGCGCTCTGGCTGGCCGCGAGTATCGCGGATCTGCGCCGAACCCAGGATTGCGTGCTGATGGGACGGCACGACTGCGTGCGGATTTCGACACC
>Ga0182024_10024468_pt1 | contig 10731 bp, 5 predicted proteins | sample P32metaG_FD_120480 | JGI IMG/M metagenome (GOLD analysis project Ga0182024, IMG submission 120480) | Permafrost microbial communities from Stordalen Mire, Sweden - P3-2 metaG (Illumina Assembly) | ecosystem: Environmental > Terrestrial > Soil > Wetlands > Permafrost | place: Sweden: Stordalen...
ATAACGGCGACAGCGACGGGCTTCAGCGCCGGGACGACATCTCTGGGCGTCGTGGGATCGCCGCCTTATGCCTTGAAGGTCAGCGCCGAACCCAGTGATGCGGTTCTTTCGACGATCGACAGAGTGGTAGTCTGGCTCACGGACCAAGCGGGCAATCCGGCTAGGGCTTCTTCACCCGTCTCCGTGACGCTTACCTCTTCGAACTTGACGGTGGCCTCGGTAAGTCCCACGGTCGTGACGATTCCCACGGGTCAGATCAGCGCGGTCGCATCCTTCACAACCACGACTCACAACGGCACCGTCTCGATCACAGCTTCTGCGCAGGGCCTCCTCTCTGGCTTCAGCACGGTCTCGACATTTGGAGCAAAGGACAAGCCAGCGGCCCTAACCATAATCACCGCTCCCAACCCGGTACTTGCTGACAACGGTAAATACGCCGCGATCGTTGTTGCCGTCATTGACTCGGTGAATACGAGGCCGGACGTCGTCGCTGCCAGTACGCTCGTGACGATCACCTCTTCTGATACAGCGGTAGGAAGCGTAACCACTCAAGTGACCATCCCAGCAGGTGGAGAATTCGCCGTGGCCAACATCACGTCCACCTATCTGGTAGGAAGCAGCACCATCACCGCGTCGGCGCAGGGATTGGAGTCCGCGCAAGCTCAGGAAACCGCCTTCGGTCCCATACCAGTTTCCGTGGTCGTAACTCCGGTGGCCAGCACCATATCCGCAGACGGCGCAACATATTCTGCCTTGACTGTCAGCCTCCAGGATGCCTTCGGCAACCCTGCGGTAGCCCCATCGAATATCGTCGTACAGCTCACGTCCTCGCGTCCGGACATCCTTTCCGTCACATCTCCGGTGATAATCCAGACGGGTCAGACGTACACCTTCGCCACGGTCAAGACGGGACTCTCACCGGGAGCATCGAACATAACGGCTTCGGCTTCAGGCTACAGCGCGTCTTCGACGCTGCTGACCACCGTCGTACCGGCTCCGGACAAGGTCGCGCTTTACATCGGTCCTAACTCCACGGTCAGTTCCGCCATAGCCCCGGACGCGTTGCTAACGGTACAACTTCAGGACATCAACGGCCTCCCAGCGAGAGCGCAGCAGGCGACGAGCGTCATAGTCACCGCCTCCAATTCTTCGGTCCTGCAGAAACCAATCCTGCTCAACATCTCCGCGGGCGCCGACTATGCCAGCGCGTACCTCTCGACGTTGAGCTACGGGTTGACCAGCCTCACAGCGTCATCCGCTGGCTTGGGGTCCTCCAGCCAGAGCCTGAACGTAGTCAACAGTCCCTCGAACGCTACACTTAGGGCCACAACTAATCTCATCTATGCCAATCAGAGCTCTACACTGATAGCCAGAGTGAATGCCCTGAATCACGGAGTCCAGGGAGCGCAGATAAAGTGGTTCACGACCGCGGGGAGTCTCAGTACGGCCAACTCCACGACGAACGCAGCCGGCACCTCGTTGGTGACTTTTACGGACACGGGTGCGACGGTAGCCACAGTTACGACTGTGACGGCGCAAATCAGCACTCCATTCATCGGTACCAAGAACTTCACGACGACGATCACCGTGCTCCCAGTCCCGCCGAAGCCGGTGAAGAGCTTCTATCAGGACATCTCGCCCTATCTAGTATACATTATCATCGCGATCATCGCAGCGGCCGCGGTGGTCTTCTACTTCCTCTTCTTCCGGCAATGGAGAGCGAAGAGAAAAGCGACGGCCGCGGTGACCGAGGAGACACAGCCTTATGACGAGCTTGAACCGATTCCAGGAGGAGAGGAGCCGCCCGTCGAAGGAGGAGAGGGAATGGGAGAAGGAGGAGAGGGAATGGGAGAGAGTGGGGAGGGCGCAGGGCAAGGAACAGGAGGGGGAATGGGAGAAGGAACTGGAGAAGCAGGAGACGGTATACCGCCCACGGAAGCCTTCGGAAGGGGCCGGGTGAGCAGCACTTTGATTCGCTCGCCGTTTTCGCTCAGTCTGGGCAAACCGCTTTAAGCTGGAAGATGGGGGAAGAACACAAAGTTGCAATTCAAGAAGAGGCGTGGTGTGAGCCCGGTCATCGCCGAGCTTCTGCTGATCGTGATCACCGTGGCCATAGGTACGCTCGTCTACAGTTTCGCTTCCACCGCATTCGGGGGATTCGGCGCAGGATTTTCCAACCTGGTGTCAAACGCGGGCGGCCAGCTTTCTGAGAACCTCGTGGTCGAGCAGGTCTACTTCTTGCACAACAGCACCGGGAATGGCGGCGGATGTCCGAAGTCAGTGCCGGGCCAGGCGGGAGAGTGCGCAGGCGACATTTTCCTCGGTAACTCGGGTTCGAACGCGATTATGGTCAACTCGATATTCATAACGAACGTCACGGCGAGCACGCCAATTAGCAGCCCCAACAATGTTCAGTTCATCGGGTACAGCAGCACCTTGCTCACGTGGAGCGTTCCGCTACCGAATACTAATCCACCCTCTCATGATTCGACACTTGTAGGCTGTACCGCAAAATGTTTTCTGTATATAGCGCCGGGTCAGACGGTGATGCTAAGGTTCCAGACGACGGATCCTGCAAATCCTGGCACGACCTATGCCTTCACCTTCATAACCGCCAGAGGTAATCAGATAGTTGCTTACGAAAAGGCGTAGGCGCTCGGGTGTCAGCAGCGTAATTGGCGCGATATTCTTCATCCTCGTCGTGTTCCTGGTATTCTCGGCGACCGTTCTAGTCTTCCAGTCGTTCTCCAACTACTCGTTGGTCGTCAAGCAGGTCAACTCACAGGACGCACAGAACAAGGTGACGGACGCAGGGATCTCGGCCCTCGCATTCGGAGGACTGCCGTCTCCCCCGGTGGTCACATGCCCCGGAGGCACCCAGATTGCAGGAGCGTGTGAGACGATGACTGCCACGCTGAACAACCTCTCTCCGACGCGGTCACTCTTGCCCATATCCAACATGAACCTCAGCAATAGCATGAACGGCTGGGTCTTCTCAAGGGCTTACAAGATAGTGAGGGACAACGGGTACATCACTAACGCGTACCTGAACATAATTCCCGGAGGGACCGTCTTCAAATTGAATGTGACCAATGCTGACCCTAGCGGGTCGTGTATCGCCCTGACTTCTTGCATCACCAGGGTATCTCTGCAGGTCGACTCGCGATTCAGCCTCGTTGGATTTACCGGTATAATCATCTCGGATGCCCCTGCCCCGTGGATTGCTACAATCTCGGGCAACACTATCACTTGGACCACTTCATCCGCGAATGGAATAGCGCCGGGAGCCGCACCGGTGCAATTCACGTGGGCCGCACTCGCTCCTGGTGTCCCCGGCTCCTATTTCCAGACCGCGACGCTGACGTGGTTGACCGTCTTCAACGCCGTTCCGATAAGCGACCAGGGCTCTGCCACCCTGACTACGCAAGTCGTGACCGGAGGTCCTGGCGGCATATCCATTCCTCCATATTGCAATCAGCCTACGGATACCCTTAGTATCTGTGCTGAGCCGGTATCTGTGATTCCCGGTGGCGCGGCGGGTGGCTTTGACTCGGTCACGGGCGTCGGCTCTGAGAGCGGTCCGGGCAGTGTCTACGTCGCCTTCCAGCCGACCTACAACGGCGCGATCATCACGCAGGGGCAGCAACTTTCGGCGGTCATGAATTTCACGTCCGTGTTCACCATAGATGCGGGTCAGGTCGGCGCGCTAGCTTCGGGAGCGGCCGACGCAGTCAACTTCGGCTTCTCGCTGGATCAGATAGTTGCTCCTCCGAACCCGCTCATCCTGATAGACGAGTACCTGGTCCAGCTGACTCCGACCGGGGCTACCAATGTCGTAATCCAGATTCCTAATACCACTCCGATCGTACCCACCCAGATAAACAACTTTGCCTCTTCAGGTTGGATTACCTGTGGCCCGAGTTCTACAATATGCCCGGAGCCATACTTCAACCCCGTTACTCTAGCTAGCGCGCAGGGCCAGCCACTGTGGAAGTGGGCGTCTGGGAATTACGAATTGGTCATCTCCGTGACGGCGAGCATGCCGAGTGCGTCGCCACCGAGCGCCAATTACCCATCTTCGCTCTTGATGCACTTTGACGACATCGGCCTGGCGCTGCAAGACCTCCCGACGACATACTTTGTAGACAACGCAGCGGTCGGTCAGACCTGCACAAACGCGTCGCCTCCTCCGGCAACGGAACTCTGCTCAGCATTGTATCCTACTTCGGGTCTTTTGCAGATTCCCTTCGCAGCGGTTCCATCGCAGTTGCAGTCGATCCAGCTCACGACGACTATCTCGCTCAGTCAGGTGGCAAGTCAGAACGTGACCGCCTACGTATTTCTCGGAGATGTTTCAAGAGGCACTGCCACCCCTGTTTGGGTGGAGGTGGGGCAGCTTGAACTCTCATCCTCCGCGACTCTTTCGGTCAACATACCCGCTTCTTCGGCGTCAAACTTCATCGATACTACGGGTAGCATATGCGGCAGCGCCTTACCCCATCCTAATCCGGGACTCTGCGTCCGAGTCTATGCAATCTCAGACGGCAACAAGGGTCTCTCCTACAACTTCGGTTCGCTCGCCGCCACAGCTACCGCGGTGCTGCAGACCTTCAACTACAACTCGGTGACCCTGACCCTTTTCAACAACAGCACGGTCCCGATAGGGTTCACGACTCTGTACATCTCGGGGCCCGACGGCGTCTCGAGCTACAATTTGACCCCGGGATGCACGGCATCGCCTCTCGTCACCCCCGGATCGGTAACTCCCTGTTACATCAACCAGGGTCAAGAAATCATACTATCGATGTCACCTTCCTCTGTTCCCCCCGCCCCGTTCGTATGGAAGACCGACCAGACTTATGTAGCGACGGTCGTTACGAACAAGGGTCTCTCGTTCTCAGAGACGTTCGTCTCTCCGTGAGTTTGACTTGGCCTATCTCACAGAAAGATCGAATCGACGACGCGATTTGATTTCACACTTCACACAGGTTCGCTTTTCGCTCTCGCGAATCACGATGAAACTATCCACGACCCGATGAGTCCCAGACGATTTTTATAGAACGAGTCGTGGAGAGAGGCTCATCTCGGTTGGATTGATTAAGAAAGCTCCTAATCAGATTTGAAAGGAAGGAAGAGAGCTGTCTTTGCTTGCTCTAGCTGCCCTCTGCTTTTTGGGACAGGTCGTCAGACGACTAGGACGAAAACGGCAACGGTCGCGCCCGCCATTATGAGCACGTGTTTGAACCCGGCCGTGAAGCTTCCCTCCCCGAGCTTTCCTGCGCCGAACCCTCCGAATATCGCTTCGATAAGGGCCATCTGCAGGAACAGGTCCTTGACGACTGGCAGAGTCAGGCCCGCGAGGCCGTTTCCGGTCCCGAAGCTGACTGTTGTTCCTGTGCTCGAGCCCAGGACCTGTTTGAAGAAACTGTCGACCAGGAGGACCGAGACGGCGACGAATACACCAAAGGCGATGTAGATCACGACGACATAGGGCCGCAGGGCAGACCTTCTCTCCTTGTCCAGAAGGTAGAGCTCGTTGGCATCTGACTGGATGATGTCCAGGAGTTCCTCTATCTTGCCACCGGCCCTGTTGGCCTGGACGATGAGCCCGAAGGTCCTCTTGACCATGACGGTCTTGACCCTCGCAATCAGGCGGTTGACCGCATCCTCGAAGGGCACGCCCAGCAGGAGTTGCGTCTGTAGTTTCTTGAGCTCCACCGTCAGAGGTCCGTAGTCCTTGGTCGCGGCGATCTCCAAGGCGCGGTCCAGGGTGATTCCGGTCTTCACCTGCGCTGCTATGTCTGTGAGCAGTGCCGGGATGGCCTCATCGATTCGTTGTCTCCATCTCTGGTAGGAGAGTTCCATGAAGTTCGGGAACACGAGAAAGACCAGGATGATCAGGATCGTCGTGGTGGGAACTGAGAAGGGGAGGGAGATATCGCCGCTCAGTGACAGAACTGCGACCACCAGCGAGACGACAATCGCGCCAGCTATGGAGAGTCCGTACACCAGATTCCTGTGCACGTATGCAGCTCTTAGGCTCATCTTCTATCACCGTTTTGGCATGATACCGTCGGCCATCACCATGATGCCGAGGCCTCCGATCGGCACCATCACGTATACTACGAGCTCTATCAGCTCGAAGATGCTGACCCCGCCTAGGCTGCCGGAGATCACGCCCATGACTGCGAATAATATGATCAGGATGAGCGGCATGACGACCAGCAGGGTCGTATACATCTCGGCTATGATTCCCAGCGTCTCGGAGAACTGCTTCGTCTTCAACCGCTTGTCGTTCATGAGCGACTTTGACTGCTTGATGAGATACTGATTGATGTCAGCGCCCGAGTTGGACGTAGATATCATCCCGTCGAGGAACGCGGCGAACTCGTCGGAGGCCGACCTCTTCCTGGCTTCCTGGAGCGCCTGGGTGAGGTCCATCCCGAGCAGGTTCATGTCCCTCACTATCTTCCTGAACTCCTGGATAATGAGCTCCTTCGAATCGTCCGCAGCAATCTCCCTGATGACCTTCGAAGGGGTCATGCCGCTGGCTGAGAGGACAGCCATGCGCCCGGACACGAACGCCAGCTCCTCGTCTAGTCTCCTCCTCCTTCCCCCCAGCGCGAGCCGGGGGCGTATGAACTGGATGCCGAACGCGGCGATACCCGTCGCTATCGCCAGGCCGAACGGTAACGCTATCTTGTCCACGACGGAGAACGGAAGCAGCGCTATGACGATCGCCGATACCACAAGAGCGACGACGGTCGCGATGATCGTGGTGAGCATCATGCCGCAGACGTATGCCTGGTATGTCAGCCTCATCCCACCCTTCCGAATCTGCGGCTCTATGCTGTTCAGCCTCTTGTAGATCCTCCCCATGTGAGGGCCGAGCTTGAAGTACGCCCACCTCCAGTACGCTCTGGTAAAGCCGCCTCCCTCTGCCTTCTTCGGCTTGCCTTTGCCGCTCTTGACCTTGGTATTCTGCGCCTTCAAGCGGAGACACCAGCATCCATCGCCCTTTGGGCTCTCTCCACCGCTTTCGCAGGGTCGGAGTAGAACTCGCGTATCTGCTGCGAGACATCCCTGTAGTCGCGGATGTTCTGCTGCTGGAGCCAAGCGAGGAAGATCTTCCTGTCGCTGAGGTCCTGCCTGATCTTCTCTGGAGTCGTGCCGAACCGCTTTGTGATCTTATCGAAAAGCCTGCTCCTGCCTCCGAAGATGTACTTGTCGGAGACCGGGTCCCATTTGAACACGTTATTCAGCACTATCTGGTCCGTGCTCCCCTCGTGCCCCACTATCTCCGCCACGTGGACCATCCTCCTGACGCTCTTGTCCTTCAGCTTGATCCTGAGCTGCATGATGATGCAATCCAGCGTCGCACCCAGAAGGCTCTTGGGCACATTCATGGGCTCCGTCGTAAGCCTGTTGATAGCAGCCTCGACCGAGTCCGCGTGGACCGTGCCAAGGCCGCCGTGACCCGTCGCGATAGCCTGGAAGAGCGTGAACGCCTCTACTCCTCTGACCTCTCCGACGATGATGATGTCCGGGCGCTGCCTCAGGGCCGCCTTGAGAAGGTCGAAGAGGGTGATCTCCCCCGCTACTCCTCCTCCCCTCGATATCGACTGGATCCAGTTCTTGTGCGAGAGGTTGAGCTCAGGGGTGTCCTCGACACTGACAATCTTCTGGTCGGGCGGGATGAACATCGAGAGCGCGTTCAGCGTCGTCGTCTTGCCGGAGGCGGTTCCTCCCGCGACCAGCAGCGACATGCGCCTCTCGATGAGGTACCACAGGTACGCCCCTAGCTCGGGCGACAGCGTGTTGTATCTGAGGAGGTCGACGATGGTGATCGGGTCGCCCTTGAACTTCCTTATCGTGAACGTGCTCCCCTTCTTGGTCACTTCTTTCCCGTAGGTGATCTGGATCCTGCTCCCGTCTGGCAGGGTCGCGTCGACTATGGGGGCGGCTATGGATATGTGCTTGCCCGACACGTAAGCGAGCTTAGAGGCAAAAGTGTTGAGCTCTTCGTCGGTGTTGAACATCACGTTGGTCGGTATCGATTCGTAGTCCCTGTGCCAGATGAAGAGCGGTATCCTGGGCCCGTCGCAGCTGATGTCCTCTATGCGGGGGTCGTTCATCAGCACTTCTATCTTGCCCAGCTTGATGTAATCACGAGTGAAGAAGTAGGCGATCTTCTTGTATGACTCTGGCGCGACCTTGATCCCGTACTTCTTGGAGAGCTTCTTCGCCTCCTCGACGAGATATGCCTCCGCGCTCTTGTTGTTCTTCAGCTTGGTCATGTCGACCTCGAGCTCGTCCACCAGCAGCCTGGTCAGCTTCTGGTAGACCTGTTTCTCCCAGAGCGTAAGCCTCGGCTCGACGACCATGTATCTGAAACCACCCGTCTCCGGGTCCTTCTGTATCCCCACGTAGATCTCGGGCTTGTCCGGATAGATCTGATAGCGCATTACGAACGGCGCTCCCGCGGCAGCGGACACCGTCGGCTCGAGGCGGCGAACCTCGGCGGATTGCGGAGCGTTTACAGCAAGCTGCCTCGAGGCCGGTTCGGCGGTCACTTCTTCGACCTTCTGGCTTTGAAGCGGCGGCTCGAACTGGGAAAGCTGGCCTGACTGTTGCTCTTGGTCCTTGACCTGAACATTGGCAGTCTGTTGCTGTTCAACCTGTTCCGGTATCGCCATCTGTTGCATTGATGTAGTATTTGTGTCTGCCGATGAGGGTATTGTTACATCCGGATTGTCCGCTTTCACGACCTCGGGGATGGAGATAGGCTCCTGGACAGGGGCCCGCTCCGCCATCACCACCACTTCTTCGGGAGCCGCGGCCACCTCTATGGGAGTCGTCGTTATCACCATAGGAGTAGGAGCCACGATTTCTACAGGAGCCACAGGCGGCTCTATCTCCGCTTGCGGAACGGGAACGGGAACCGCGAAAGTCTCGGGCATCCGAACCGGTGGTGCCACCTCATAAACGATCGCAGCCGGCTGCGCTTCGACCGGTGCAGCTATCGGTTCTGCTGTTGTCATCGGGGTCTGAATCGTCTCCTGGACGTAGTCTTGCTTCTCTAGGCTGGACCTCCTGGTCCTCCATGCCCATACCTGGACCGCACCCACCTCTCCGAACAGCAGGACGAGCAGCACGATCGCCGCAGTAGCGCTCGAGAGGTGCCCGTCGGTGATTAGCAGGCTGGATATGGGCAGCTTGGCCGGGAAATTCACGAAGAGCGAGAACGCCTCTAGACCCAGATAGACCGCAAGGAAGAATGAAAGCCCCAGAGTTATCAGGCGGGCGTAGCCCGTCATGATGTTGGGGGCTTCCTCCGGGAGAAGGGACGTCACCATGACCGGCTGCGGGACCGGCTGCTGGACGGGTTCCGGGGCCTGCTGAACTACTGGGGCCTGCTCTTCTACCTGGTGTATCTGAGCTTCGGCCAGGACCGGCTGAGCTTGATCTATCGCGTCGGACTCGGTGATAGGCTTCTTCGTCTTCCTCGACCTAGGCTTCTTTGGCCCCGGGGAGGTCGAACGGGGCCGGGGACTTCGTCTCTTTTTTGGAGGATTAGTAGTCATACCTTTTGCACTGCGTTCTCCTTATTCGCCTGTCGCGGACCCTCCATTGCGAATCGGTGCATGATATCTCCTCGGCTGTCGTCTAGGATGCACCGTAGGCGCCTCTTTAACGTCCGCATCGACTCATTAACGTTTAAAAGATACTTATATAGATTTTACCAACTGCTATTCAGACCGTTACACCATCGCGTCAAAGAATGTTCGCAACATCGCCAGATTGATTCTGCCAGTTTGCCGAAATAATCAGCCCTAATTGGTTTTAATTAGTCTCTATCATCCGAAAAAAATTCATTTCGACCCCGAATATTCGATTAAGGCAGTAAAAAATCGCTTACCCTCTGAATACCGAGATTTTCGTGCGTTTTCTAAATATGGGCAGGTTTCAGCCTCTTTCAGGCGCATTTTGGGTCTACTCTTATATAGACTACTCTCAAGCCTCCACTCATTAGTGCTTAATACAGTTTGAAATTCGCGACCGGTGCCCTATCATCCTCCTCAGCTCGCACCAGCCGCAGGCTTGCCTCGAAGAGATTCGCACTCTACGCTACCCTCGGATTCCTCCTTGTCGGGAGTGCCTTCTTCGGTTTCATCCCCAAGGCTCACGCATTGACAACGCTCAACCCGGGCAACGTTCCAGGATCAAGCGGCGGCGGCACGCAGCTCACCTCGCAAGAGAAGGTCTTCTACGCCAACGGTTACTGGTGGGTCTTCTGGGGTTCACTCGGCGGAACCAACGGTATCTACTATGAAAGCTCTCCCGACGGCAAGACGTGGAGCACTCCTACTGACTTTAGCAACGCGCAGAACCCGACCAACGGAGGTACGGCGTTTGACGGATACCTGGTCGGAAACACTCTCTATTATGCCTTAGCTCCGAAGACATCCGGAGCGAACTTCTGGTGGGGAGAGGCGACGCTCGGGAACACCGGCACCGTGACGATGCTGCAGACGAACATAGTTCACAACCTGGCAGCGGGCCGCATTGGCACCTCGGGGTTCAGGGTCTCCATCCTTGTCGATGGGAATGGGTACATCACGATAGCCGTGACCACGTCGAACGCAGCCGCCACCCTCTTCTATGTCGATGTCTTCCAGTGCCAGGCTGGCGCAGCCACTTGTGCCCTGGGCACGTCGACTTGGTACACGG
>Ga0182024_10024469_pt1 | contig 10730 bp, 7 predicted proteins | sample P32metaG_FD_120480 | JGI IMG/M metagenome (GOLD analysis project Ga0182024, IMG submission 120480) | Permafrost microbial communities from Stordalen Mire, Sweden - P3-2 metaG (Illumina Assembly) | ecosystem: Environmental > Terrestrial > Soil > Wetlands > Permafrost | place: Sweden: Stordalen...
CTTGAACGCGATGGCGTTTTCTTTGCGCGTCGCTCTACGATCCAGCGCGAGACTGAGCTGATACAGAAAGAATTCCTCGAAGATCAGTCGCCGTTGGGCCGGGGATCGGTAGGCGTTCAGATCGTCAATGGATTCGCCTGGCGGCGGGAAATGCGTGTGCGCTATGGCCTGACTGCGCAAAGGAAATCCCAGCCGCACGCGCAATTGGTCCGGCAAGACTTCCTGCATTCGTGGATCGAGCAGTTGGAGTGCCGCGTAAATCGCGCGCCGAATCGCCCGCGATCCAAACGTCCCAATGGCTTCGTAGATCGGCACGATGCGGCCAACCTCGGTCGAGTCGGCTTCGCCTTCGCCCAACATTTCCATCTGTGGATTGACCATTTCGAGGCGAGCGGGGCGCAGTTTGTCGATCTCGGCTTTGCCATGCAGGACCAGCGACTGGCCTGGCTTCAGCCGTCCTTCCAGGTAGCCACCGTGGAAGAATTTGCAGGGCAACAGTCCGCCGGTCGCATCCTGGACCAGGAGGTGATAGATGGCATCGCCACGGCGCATGCCGCGGACGGCCTGGCCGCTCATGACCTTGGCGCGGATGGTGTAAATGCCGTGGGGTTGGATGTCTTTGATATTGGAAAAATGGATGCGGTCTTCGTACCGGAACGGCAGGTAGGTCAGCAGGTCTTCGAGCGTGTGCAGGCCGCGCTTGGCTAGCAATTCGGCGCGCTGCGGGCCGACTCCCTTGATCATGCGTACTTCGGTCGAGAGTGTTAGGGGCATGCGATGTGGGACGGCAGCGGTGCTCATTGCTACTTCTTTTATACCATCGCTTTCGTGTTGCGCCGCTGTCACGGGCGGGCAGTTATGGGGCACTCGCTGTAGCCGCAGTCTTTGAGACCGCGGGGTTTACATTTCAAAAGGGGCCAGGGTCTCGATCGACATGCGAATGCTCTCCCTTTGCGCAAACTTCGAACGGCAGTCTCCAAACCGTGGTTTTGTGGCATCTAAAACCCGCCCTCTTGAATTGGGCGTCTACAGGGGAGCCGGACCCGGAGCGTACTTGCGCATGGGGCTGGCGTGTCTATAGAGTGAAACTTCTGCGGAACTGCGGTCTAGGAGGATTTTCTGTCTAGTGAGCGCTTGACCGGGGCTGACAAACGGGCGCTGCTGCTTTGGGTGCTCGCCGGGATTGTGGGTGTGTGGTTCGCGCACCACTACTTTTTCCGGGCGTTTCCGGAGGCTTCGGTGGATTTTCGCGTTTCGCGCGGCGAGGCCTTGAAGCGGGCGCAGACTTTCGTGGATGGGTTGGGCGAGAACATTCGCGGATATCGCTCGTCGATTGTGTTCGATGTGGACGACAACGCGAAAACCTACCTCGAGCGCGAACTTGGCTTGCAACAGGCGAATGAGCTGATGTCCTCGCAGCTGAACATCTGGTATTGGGATGTGCGCTTTTTCCGTCCGCAGCAGGAAGAAGAGTTTGACGTTCGGGTCAACCCGTCAGGAAATATCGTCGGGTACGAACACAAAATCGAAGAAGCGCGACCGGGCGCATCGCTCGATCGCGCCGCCGCGCAAGCGAAAGCACAGAGTTTTCTTAGCGGCAAGTTGGGCGTGGATCTGAGCGCCTGGGACTTTTTGCCCGAAGAAGCTAATTCCAACAAGCGGCCCAACCGCCTGGATTGGTCGTTTACCTGGGAAAAGCGTGCCTTCCGTGCCCAGGACGCGCCGTATCGGCTGCAAGCCACTTTGAACGGCGACCAGATCGGCGGCAGCGAAGAATTCCTGCAGGTGCCCGAAGCCTGGAAGCGCGATTTTCAGCGGTTGCGTTCCGGCAACGATACGCTGGCAACCGCCTTTACGGTTCCCTACATTCTGATATTGGCGATGGCGGTGTTTCTGGGGATCCGACTCACCAACCGGGGTCAGACCTCCTGGCGTGGCGCGATCCTGATAGGAGCTTTCGCGGCGACTTTACTTTTCCTGCAGAACCTCAATAGCTGGCCGCTGTGGAGCGCCAGCTACGACACCAATACCGCTTACGGAAGTTTCATCGCGCTGAAAATCGGCAGCGCGCTGCTGATTTCGATTTTGACCGCATTGACCATCACCCTGGTGCTTCCCGCTGCCGAACCGCTGTATCGTGCGTCGCAGCCAAAGCAGTTGCAACTGGCCAAAGCGTTCACGCTGCGAGGATTGCGATCGAAGGAGTTCTTTTCCGCGGCGGTCGTCGGACTTTCCTTTGCGGCTGCGCACATCGGGTACGTGGTGGGGTTCTACGTGGTGGCGACCCACTACGGCGCATGGGCGCCGCAGGAATTGAATTATGAAGACTCGGTGAATACTGCATTCCCGTGGATTTCGGGCGCGGCGATCGGTCTGCTGGCGTCTACCAATGAAGAATTCACGTTCCGATTGTTTGCCATTCCCTTTTTCGCGCGGCTCACCAAATCGCGATGGATCGCGGTCATCGTGCCAGCGTTTTTGTGGGGCTTCCTGCACAGCAATTATCCGCAAGAGCCCGCGTACATTCGCGGAATTGAGATCGGAATCATCGGCGTGATTGCGGGAATCGTGATGCTGCGGTGGGGCATTCTGGCGACCCTGATCTGGCACTACACCGTCGACGCTTCGTTGGTCGGGCTTTTTCTTATTCGATCAAACAGCCTGTATTTCAGGGTGTCCGGCATGGTGGTCGCCGCCGCGGCAGTCGCGCCGCTGGCATTTTCTGGGATTTCGTATCTGGTGCGCGGTGGCTTCGAGCCCGACGAGGATTTACGGAATAGCGCCGCACGCGCTCCCGACCTCCGGGCCGTAACCTCTCCGGTAAGCGCCGCTGCCGCAGTCCGAACTCGGCGATACGACGCCCTCGCTCCGGCAATCCTGGGCTTGCTGGCGGTGGGTTTGCTCGGCGGCGGCTTGCTGGCGTGGCGACTGAAACCACCAGCGATGGGTGACTACTTGAAATTATCCGTGGACGCAAAAACTGCGAGGGCGCGCGCCGACCAGGTATTGCGCCGGCGCGGCCTCAATCCTGGCTCGTACATTCATACGACAGTGTTTGTGAATGTAACCGACCCGGTGACCAACGAATTTCTGCGGGAGCGTGTAGGCGTAGCCCGGCTCAATGAAATTTACGAAAAGCAGGTGCCGGGCGGTTTGTGGCGTGTGCGCTATTTCCGGGACAGTCAGCCAGAGGAGTTCGCCGTCATCGTGAAGCCCGATGGTTCACTGCATTCGGTGCGTCACACGCTTGCCGAGGAAACGCCCGGAGCTTCGCTGACCAAAGATGAGGCTGTGGCGCGCGCCGAAAACTTTCTACGCGAAGAAAAGAGAGTTGATCTAACGCAATGGGCGCTGGTGGAGGCGAATTCAGACAAAAGACCGCATCGCACGGATCATACCCTGACGTGGCAGCAATCAACCCCGCTGGATCAGGCTTCGGATTCGCAAACTTCCAGCGGCCACGCCTATGCGCGTATTGAGTTGGTGGTGCGCGGCGAGGAGGTCACCGACTACCGAACCTATATCAAGATTCCCGACGACTGGCGGCGGAAACAGGAAGAGTTAACGCTTCCCCGAATGGTTTTTACCATCGCGATTCCAGCCTTGTTTCTCGGAGGATTGGCAATCACCGCGCTGCTACTTTTTCTGAAGAATTTGCGTTCGCCGGAAGCGCGATCGATTCCGTGGAAACGATTGTCGCGCTGGGCGCTCTGGGGACTGGCAGCTTACGTACTGGTGTTCGCGCTCGGCAACCGCATCCCTGCGTTCCTGAGCGCGTACAACACGGCGATCCCTTTCAAGGTGATGCTGGCAACCCTGGCGATCGGGGCAATTCTCGGTGGGCCTTTCTATTTCGGCGCGCTGGCGCTGCTGTTCGGCATGGCTTGGTACTTCGCGAAGCGGGCCTTCGCGGAAGAAAATTTCCCGAGCTGGACAGCCATGCCGGGTCTCTATTATCGCGACGCTTTGTTCATCGGCTTGGGCGGCGCGGGCACCTTAGTCGGGTTGCAGACCTTGTTGCAGACCATTTCACTGCGCTGGCCCACGGCGCATCGTTCCCTGGAAGCGGCGCTGGGATCCAATTTCGACGCTTACCTTCCGGCGGCATCCAGTCTTGGTACCACGCTGCTGCACAGTTTGCTGTTCACCGGCGTCGTCGCTGTGGCCGCTGCTTTTATCGCAACCCTGTTCCGTGCCGCTGGGGCTCGAATCCTCGTCTTTTTGCTGGCCACGCTGGCGTTGATGCCGCGTAACTGGGGCGGCCCGGCCGATTTCGCCAAACAATGGGTAGCCGAGCTGATTTTGCTGGGCGTCCTGGTTTTGGGAGTGCGCTACATCATGAGATTCAATATTCTCGGCTGCTTTCTGGTGTTGGCCACCACCGCGCTGGTGAGTGAGGCTGCCGAACTGTTGGGGCAACCGGATCGTTTCTACCGATGGAATGGTTACGCGGTGGTCTTGGCGCTGATGCTGCTGTTGGCTTGGCCGTTTTTGGCGTGGCGCGCGGGTTTGGCGACGCATGCGGTTGGGTCGCCGCCGGCGGATGCGGCCTGAATGGGGTTGTTGGCAGGGACGTTTTCGGAGCGCCACATGGATGTTTGCTATTTGTAATGGAAGCCGATTGCGGCGGTATCGACGGACCTAAAGATCGGCCACTCCATTTCTACCAGCAGCCTCGACTGCAGCGATCGATGGTGACGCCGCGAGCGGCAAGTTCCGCTAGCAACTCGGCGGCACCGGGGGAAATCTCTCGGTCTCCGGGCACTAGGACTGCCCATTCCAGGTTTTCGCGAAACTCCTTGGCGCGAATTTGCCATCGATCTAGAGTGTCCGACGTTGGGGCGCCGATTTGGATGACGGACCAATGGCGAGCCAGGGTCAGCGCGGCCAAGTCGTCGGGCCGGGGGCCGCTCAGGATGAAGTGATTGTTTCCGTGGACCAGAATGCCGACCATTATTCACTCGAGTGATTCGGGTTTCCATCTCCAAGCTTCCGTCTCCGAATGGACGGTGCGCGGCTTCGGACCGAGCCGACCGTATGCCGGCGCTGCCGGGGAGATTCCGCTCGATAGTACACGAGTCGATATGGGTTGCCAGGAATCTGTTGGGATCATATTCCTGGGCGAACCCAGAAATTGGCTTAAGCTTGAAGCACCATGGAAAAACTTCAGGACTTTCAGGTGGCGGCTCGCGGGGAGGGCTTCATTGAAGTCAAGGATAACGAAGATGGCAGCGTCGCCTGGTTCCGAAATGCGCTGCCGGACCCGGACACCAACGTCCACAAGCGGCTGTGCATTGACAGCCTGACCAGCAGCGCCACCGTTTACTGGGAGACTACGGGAGCCAAGCTGAACTCGAAGACTTTCCGAACTGCCTCCAGCATGCGCGCGTGGCTTTCGTTCAATCCCGTCGGTTAAATTCACTCCGAAAACCACCAGCATCCTACCAAGATCAGAAACAAAAACCCGGAGTCCGTCGTTATAACCAAGGGAAGCGGCTGCTTACCCACGGCGCTGAAGTGCGTCCAATTTGGGTGATACTCTGGTGTATCATCCTCGGACCAACGCTTGAGATTGGGCTAAGGTGTTATGGCACAAGCCATAGCGCCTGCTGGGCGCGAATAGAAAGCGAATATGCCGCTTCCTCGATTGGCTTTGGCAAATGTCTTGGGTCAGGCTGCCGGCACAGCGGCGGCTCTGGCTACGGTGGCTTCGTTGGCCCAGCTCGACGAGCGTCTTTTGGTGGCCGAAGCGCAGGCGGGCAGCCGCAATGCCTTCGAGGAACTGGTGCGACGCTACGATCGCGACGTTTTGCGGCTGGCGCTGAACCTCATGAAGCGTCCCGAGGACGCGCGGGATGTTTACCAGGAAGCTTTCCTGAAGGTTTACCGCAACCTCCATCGATTCCGATTCGAGTGCAGTTTTTACACCTGGCTCTATCGCATTGTGACCAACGTATGCCTGGATCAATTGCGGCGGCGTCAGGCCCGGCCCGAGGATCAGGCCCCGGAGATGAATTCGGCGCATCACGAGGAGGGGATCAGCGACTTTTTCGAGCGGCAGCGCGAGCTGCGGCCGACGCTCGATCCCGAACGGCGGCTGCTGGGCAAGGAGATTCAGGGACGCATTGCGACTGCCATGGAGTTGCTCTCGCCACGGGAACGCGTTGTTTTTGAGATGAAGCATTACCAGGGATTGAAGCTGCGGGCGATCGGCGACGCCTTGGGCACCACGGAAGAAACCGTAAAAAATTCGTTGTTTCGCGCGACCCGCAAGCTGCGCAGCCAGCTGGGAGGGTTGCGATGAGCAACCGGCCGTTGACGCGGTGCGCGGATGTTGCTCCGCTGCTGGTCTTCTACGCGTGCGATGAGGTCGAGCCGCAGGAGCGTGAGGAAATCGACGCGCACCTGGCGGTTTGCCCCACCTGCGCACAGCAGCTTGGTGAGGAATCCGTGTTTCAGATGGCCTGTTGCGGGGCGTCGCAACCAGCGGATGAATTGGACCCGACGGGTGCGTTACTGGCGCAATGCCGCAGCGAATTGTCGGAGCGGCTTGACGATCTGCAAACTCCTCCGGTGCGTGAGCATTGGGTGCCGTTCGGTTGGGTACGACGCTGGATGGCTTTGCGGCCGGCATGGAGCGCCGCCGGTTTAATTTTGGCGGGTGTTGCGGTGGGAACGCAGGTGACCCCGTGGCTTTCGCTGCGAAGTGGCGGAAACACCCCAGGTGACGCCGGCGAGCAAGCAGTGAACGTGATGGCGGTGCCGCGGCTCACCGACGACGATCTGTCCAAGATGGCCGTGGCCGGAATCAATTTTGCTCCGGCACCGGATGCCGCGCCGGGAACGTTACAGGTGCAAGTGCGCACCGAGCAGCCGCTGATGGTGATTGGCAATGTGGATGACGCGGATATTCGCCGGGTGTTGACCTATGTGGTGGCCAATGGCGAAAGGTTCGATCCGGGAGTGCGGCTGGATTGCCTGGATGCGCTGAAAGCGCGCAGCGACGATGCGCAAGTGAAGCGGGCGTTGGTTACGGCCGCGCGCAAAGATCAGAACGCGGCGGTGCGGTTAAAGGCACTGGAAGCGTTGCGCGATTCGACCGGAGAAGATTCCGTGCGCGAGACCTTGCTGGAGGCGCTGCGGCACGACGCGAATCCAGGGGTGCGCGTGGAAGCTGTGAATTTGCTGGTGCGATCGCTGGAAGGCGAGTCTTCGGATGCGTCCGGAGCGCAAAGCGAACTGCCTGGGACCGAAGTAGCAGGGCTTGGTGGCGATTCTTCGGTGGAACGGGTGGTCCGCGCGCTGGAAGATTTGGAGCGGCGCGATCCGAACCGGTACGTCCGGCTGCGCAGCGCCGCGGCGTTGCGACAGATTGGTTCGCGTGATGTGCAATAAGCGGCCCGCAGCGGCGCTCGCCAGGCAACTGGCCCGATTCAGAAAATCCGAGCTTTACAAAAGAAGAATGAACGTCCAACCGATTCTCGCGTTTTTGGCCGCGCCGGCTATGGTGACGGCGCGGACCGCAATGGTCGCGGTGCTGTTAAGCAGCGTGTTGGCGGGTACGCACCTGGCGGCCGCCGAGGCCATCGACCCGGTTCCCGTGGAACCCACCAAGCCGGGAGAGCCGTCCGGGGCTCGCGTGACCGCCGACCGTAACGGAACGCTGCCGACCAAAGACGGGCTGACCCTGCGGCTTACCACCGATCTGGGTTCCGTCAGGATTCTTTCGCTGCCGCGAGGCGCAGCACCGGTGGTGCGCTATACCGTGCATTTGGAGACGGATGCACGCGAGCCGGTGGCGGAACGTCTGCTCACACGTTACGCGCTTACAGCCCACAGTACGGAACAGGGAGTGGAAATCAGCGGAACGCTGCCGACACAAATCGGAAAGTCGGCTGCAGCGGGCGCGCAATTCTGGGTGCAATTCGAGATTGCGGTGCCGGGCGGCTACAACGTGGAGGTCAAGACCGAAGCCGGCGATATCGAAACGCAGGACATTGGCGGTACCGCGAATCTTTCTACCCAGGGCGGAAATATTCATGCGGGGCGCGTGGGCCTTAATTTTGCACGCGATGCGGGCGCGGGACGGCTGGTGGCGAAATTGGCAACCGAAGGCGGCCACATCCAGGTACTCGACGTCGCTGGCGACTTGAATGCCTTCACCGCTGGCGGACATATCAATGCGGGGAATATTGCCGGCGATGCGTTGTTGCACAGCGGCGGCGGCCACATTCGCGCGGAGCAGATCAACGGGCGAGCCGATCTTCAAACCGATGGCGGCAACATTACGGTCGGAAAAGCGGGAAGCCTGGCGAGCGTGCGAACTGGCGGCGGGCAGATTGACTTCGGCGAGGTGCGTGGTTCGGTGCGCGCGCAGACCGGCGGCGGCGGCATCCGCATTATGTATGTTTCAGGGCCGATGGAAGTGGAGTCGAGCGCGGGAAGTATTTGCTTAACGCGAGTGGCAGGCACGGTGCGTGCGGCCACCGCGGGCGGAAGCATTCGGGCCTGGATCAACCCCGACAGGCCATCTTCGGGCGGCACCGTTCACCTAGCCGGGGTGTCGCAACTTACTTCCGGTAACGGGGACATCATCGTTTTTCTGCCGCGGAATCTCGCCGTGGACATTGATGCCACGGTGGAGTCCGGCGGTGAACGGCGCATCGAAGCCGACCCCGGATTGTCTTTGGCGTTTCAGCGGACGACTCACGGGTCAGGATCGGTTCATGCGGTGGCGGCGCTGAACGGTGGCGGGCCGCCGCTGAAATTGCGCACGACTTCGGGAATTATCCAGCTGCAATTTCTGGATTCGCAGGTGGCGTTGCGCAATTCCTTGATTCGCGACCAGAAAGAGCGCCTCAGCGAGCATGGCGTTCAATTGTTGCCGACAGGATTCGACGCGTCGGAGGCCCCAGCAGCGCAAACCGGGTCGACGTCACAAGAGGACAAAGGAGATTGGCTCGACAGCTGGCTGGACCGGCTGCAGATCGCGTTCACCGGTGGCGTTCGCGAGGATTCGGCTGAATTTATGAAGCACGTGGTCGCGAAGCCGACACCGGATTATCCGGAAATTGCCATGCGAGCCGGGGTGCAAGGCTTCGTCAAGCTACAAGTGCGCGCCACCCGCAATGGTCACATCGAAATAGAAAAATTGATAGACGGTGCGCCGTGTCTGGCCGATGCCGCCATTGAAGCGTTGAATCAATGGCGGGTCGATCCCGTGTGGGTGGTTGCCAAACGGGGGGAGGTAATCTCGACGGTCACGTTTAATTTTCAACTGCACTGAGTGAGCCGGTGCGGTGGCAGGTATGGTTAAGGTCCTCGGGTTCGTCGGGTCATTCGGATACGCGTCTTCGAAGGGGGAAATTTCTATGCGTCGCCGCCCAGTCGGTGTCTTTGCATTGTTCACGTTCGTCCTGGCCATGGCTTCGGCCGTGCCTGGCTTTGCGATTAGCAAGGAATTCGACCAAACCTATCCTCTGCAGCCGGGCGGATCGTTCGAGTTGCAAAACGTAAATGGCACCGTGGACGTGCAAACCTGGGATCGCGACGAGATCGAGGTGCACGCGGTGAAAACGGCCAAACATCAGGAGTCGGACCTGGCGCTGGTGTACATCGACGTCGATGCCAAGCCGGACTCGGTTTCTGTTACCACGCGCTACCCGCAAAACGAAGGTGTTGACGTGGCCGTGGAGTATGTGGTGCACGTGCCGCGGAGCGCACACCTCGAGCATTTGGGCACGGTCAACGGCACGCTCCGCGTTGCCGGCGTTGAGGCGGTGGAAGATTTGCGCACGGTGAATGGGAATATCGAAGTGTACGAAGGCGGTGGCTCGGTGCACGCGCACACCACCAACGGAAATGTGCACCTGGAATTGCGGCACATTCAGGACAAAAGTGGCGCGCTGGCGGAAACGACCAATGGCTCGGTATTGCTCGCAGTCCCTGCAGGGATGCAAGCGGATCTTGAAGCGCTCTGCTTGAATGGAAGCTTTTATTCGGAGCTGCCACTGTCGCTGCAAATGTCACAACATCCGCGAGAGACGCATGGCAAATTGGGAAAGGGCGGCGTGCCCATACATCTGCATACGATTAATGGCGGAATTCGAGTGGTGGTGCTGCGGTCGACAGTTTAGCGTTCGCTGCGTCTAAAGACATCGGGGGGACATGAAAATGAAGAAGAGCGTGTGGATTACGGTTGCGGGAATTGCCACGCTGGCGCCGGTGCTGATGGCGCTGCCCGGGCGTTCGTCGATTGGCCAGGAACAAGATCAAGTCCAAGAGGACCGCGCCGTCCAAGGGCCGCGAACCACGATTCACCGAGGTCAGGGGGCCGGAACGCAGGGGCCGGACAGCGTCGAAGTGTTAGTGAACGAAGGGCCGAGTTGGCTCGGCGTGGAAGCACGCGAAGTCACGGCCGAGAATGTGAAAGAGTTTAAGCTGACCGCGGAGCGCGGCGTTGTCGTTGGTCACGTTTCGCCGGAAAGCCCTGCGTCGAAAGCCGGGCTCAAGGATACCGACGTCATTACCGAGGTTGACGGGCAGCGCGTGGAAGGTTCGGCACAATTTCGCCGCATGATTCGCGAAATCCCCGCGGGCCGCAACGTGCAGCTTACCATTTGGCGCGATGGGCGATCGCAGACCGTCAGCGCAACGCTTGCCCAGGCCGAGGAAAATCATCGCGCCATGCTCAACGCAGCGCCTGGGTCATTTGCGTTTCGCATGCCGGA
>Ga0182024_10024471_pt1 | contig 10729 bp, 13 predicted proteins | sample P32metaG_FD_120480 | JGI IMG/M metagenome (GOLD analysis project Ga0182024, IMG submission 120480) | Permafrost microbial communities from Stordalen Mire, Sweden - P3-2 metaG (Illumina Assembly) | ecosystem: Environmental > Terrestrial > Soil > Wetlands > Permafrost | place: Sweden: Stordalen...
ACTCACGCGGCATGGCTGGATCAGGGTTTCCCCCATTGTCCAAGATTCCCAACTGCTGCCTCCCGTAGGAGTCTGGGCCGTGTCTCAGTCCCAGTGTGGCTGATCTTCCTCTCAGAACAGCTAAGGATCGGAGCCTTGGTGAGCCATTACCTCACCAACTAGCTAATCCTACGCGGGCTAATCCTTTGGCGATAAATCTTTCCCCGTAAGGGCACATTCGGTATTAGCGCAAGTTTCCCTGCGTTGTTCCGAACCAAAAGGTATATTCCCACGTGTTACGCACCCGTCCGCCGGTGATGCTTGCGCACCCCCTAGACTTGCATGTTTGAGGCCTGCCGCCAGCGTTCGTTCTGAGCCAGGATCAAACTCTCATGTTTTTGATCCTAGTGGCAGACGACGCTGAACGCTCTTGATTGCGTTATTCGCAAAACTGATTGACTAGGGTTTGGCCGCCCTTTCGGACGACCGAACATTTGTACAATTTTGTCTTGCAGAAGAACGCGAGCATTCAAACGTCGCTGCTCGATAGTATGCGTCAAAGTTTGACCTTTGACGCGAGTGGCTTATCGAGCCGCCGCCCACGTTCCCCTTCCTTAAATCACAATGTCAAACAGCGCCGTCGATCCAGACGATTTGCACGTCAAAACTCAACGATAACACCGCGTTCGCGAGAAAGCCGCGAAGCAGCGTGGGCGCGGGTTATAGGTGCGGGGTTTGGCCAAGTCAAACGCAAAAATCGCCAAAAAAGCGCTTTTTTTCAGGGGCCTGTGGAAGGCCTCTGGAGACGGAAAGCCGCAGCCGGGCGCCTCTATATATAGACGGGCGCTTTGCGGCTGCCACAGCGGGCGGGCGTCACCGTGCGGCGCAGCAATTAAAGCCCGAAAATAAAGGGTTTTCCGGCCTTCGTACCCAGATGCGGGCGCTCGCCATGAGCCTTGCTTGCGGCCCGCAATGGCCAAATCACCGGGCACGCAGACGATAAGTGTTTGATTTTATTGATATAAGGCCAAAATTCCTGCCGCAGGGCGACAGCCACGGCACTAAAGAAAGGGCGCGCGGGGATAAAACCCGCGCGCCGTGATCCGTGTACAGAATGTCTTACAGACGCTCGTCGGCCATGTGGTGCAGATCGTCGCCGCGCAGATCCGTCATCACCACGCCGTCGGCACGATCGTAGCGGATATCCTGGCTGTCGATCCAAACCACCTTGTCGCTGTCGAGCCGCACCAGCAGCGCTTCGACATCGCCATTGGGCGCATGGGCGGTATCGACCACCGTGCCGACGCGGTTGCCGCTGATCAGTTCGACGCGCTGGCCAACCAGGTTGGCGTCACGTTCCACGATGACCCAATGACGCTCCGGCCACAGATCGCGGTGATAGGCGGCGCGTTCCGCGGCATAGCGGGCGCGCAGGTCTTCATAGTGGGCGACACGATTTTCATAATGTGCCTGCGCCGACTGATGCTGTTGCAGCGTGTCCTGATACTGCTGCTGTTGCTGCTGATATTGCTGCTGCTGCGCTTGGTATTGGGCATCGTTGGCTGCGGTCGAACCCTGCGCCGCGGGCGCCGGCTGGCCGTCAGTGGCGGAGACCTGACTGTTGAGGTCGTTTGTCTGGGCCTTTTCCTGCGGCGTGGAATGGGTGGTGGGCATGCCATTGGCATCCACCCGGTCACCGCTGGGCGTGGGATAGCTGCCCTGGGCGCCGGCCGGCGAGGAAATCAGAAATGCAGACAAGGCAAGACCGCTGGCAGCGGCCATAATGCGAAGTTTCATGGCGCGAGACTCCTGTAGGGCTCGCGCAAGGAACGTGCGGAACCGCCGGCAGTTCCGGCCGCCGGCTCTCCGCATCAAAGGAACTTCGGTTCCCTAGACGGCGGCCGAGATGTAATCGCGCAGGGCTGCTGCTTCGCTCACTGTTTCGGCGATGCGCGTCTTGACCACGTCGCCGATCGAAACCATGCCGCACAGCGCGAACTGGTCGTCCAGCACCGGCACGTGGCGGAAGCGGCCGCGGGTCATCACTTCCATCACGCTTTCCACGGTGTCGCATTCCAGGCAGGTTTCCACGGTCGGGGTCATGTGCGTGGAAACCTGATCCGACAGCGCCGCCGCGCCGCCCCTGGCGATGGCATGCACCAGATCGCGTTCGGAGAAGATACCGCTGAGCTCGCCGCTCTTGTCCTTGACGATCAACGCACCGATTTTCCTGTCGGTCAGCAGCTTGGCGGCTTCGGTCAGAGTGGCGGTGGTGCTGATGGATATGACGTCGCGGCCCTTGCCGTGAAGAATATGTCTGACTTGCATGACGGCGCTCCTTGTCTTTCAAGACGCCTCGCCGCAAACGGATTTGCGGACCAAGGCGCAAAACCGGCCGGTTTTTCCCGGTCATCTGAGTGGATGCTGCGCCCGGGCATGAGGGCTGGCAAGGCGCTTTCGTCGCCGCGCCGCAGCGAAACCGGCCGCCCGGCGGGGCAAAATCAGCCCAAATCCGCCATTTACCGACCAATAAGCCGCCTTGAGCCAGACTGTGATCTAGGGCAAAAGGGCGCCCTTCCCGCCCGGCATGGTGGCGGTCTTCGGCTGGTAGCGCGGCGCGAAGTTCTGGATGGAGCTGTGGCCGAGAGGCTGAAGGCGGCGGTTTGCTAAACCGTTATACGGTTGTAAAGCCGTATCGAGGGTTCGAATCCCTCCGGCTCCGCCATATCCCTTCAAATGGGATACGTATTTCAACGCGCTAGCTTTCTGCGCCCAGCGCTACCCCAGCTTCCACCCCTATTCGGCTTTGAGTACCGCCCCAAATCGCCCTTGGTTTACCGCCTCACAGATCGCCTCGGCATCAGCGGCATCGTTCTTCTGCCGCTTCACATAGGGCTTTACATAGTTGGGCGGCATTAGTCGCACCGCATGGCCCAGCTTCTGCAGTTCTCTTCCCCAGTGATGGGCCGCTGCACAGGCCTCCATCCCCACCAGGCAAGGCGATTGCTTCGCAAAGAACCCCAGCAGCTTGCCTCGCGTCAGTCGACGCTGGATCACAACCGCCCCGCCAGCATCAACGCCGTGCACCTGAAAAACCGACTTCCCCAAGTCCAATCCGATTGTTACCGCAGACACCATCGCTCTCCTCCATCTTGCCAACCCCTATAGGCTGGCGGGTTGGTGGAGAGCCGTCCACAGCATCAAAAGCGGACACTCCAGGCAGCGCCTACCTCAAAGGGAGGTCTAGTTCGGGACGTGGGTCGTCAACAATGCACGCATGCATCTGTTGAGTTCCGGAAACGAGACGGGTTTTGACAAGCAAAAGTCAACCGCCTGCGGTAGCCGCGTGTTATCGCGCTCGGCATGACCGCTGCATAAAATGGTCGGGATGTCCGGGTTTATTATCTTCACTCGCTCCAGCAACTCCAAGCCATACATTTTGGGCATGACGAGATCCGCGATTACAATATCCCAGGCCGCGGGTTCTTTCTGGAAAGCCTCTAGCGCATCCGCTGGATCGTTGAAGGCTGAAACCTTGTACCCGAGGCGCTCGAGGGCAATTGTCATGATGTCGGTAAGGTCCAGCTCGTCGTCGACGATCATAACGTGCTCCGAACCTCGAACTGCACGGGACACGACTGGTGCGTCCGGCGTGACAGCTTGCGCTTCGCCAATTACCGGAAAAAATACAGAAAAGCAGGTTCCCTTGGCCAGTTCCGTCTCCACCAGGCAAAAGCCATCATGGGTTTCCACAATGCCCTGACATACCGACAGGCCCAGCCCGGAACCGTGCTGTGGTCCTTTGGTCGTAAAAAACGGATCGAAAATGCGCTGCAACACATCCGGCGCGATGCCTTCGCCATTGTCCGTGACGCGAAGCCGCGCATATGAAATATCTTCGCATATGATGCCGACACGATAACGGCTCGGGTCGTTCCGTAGGCCGGCTATGCGCAAGATTTCGTTTGAAGCAGGAAGATCAATTTGAACATGAATGTCGCCTCGGCTTTGATCGCAGGACGCGCTGGCATTCACGCAAAGGTTGGTCACCAGCTGTAACAGCTGGGAAGTGAAGGATGACCGAAATCTATTCAACCGAGCTGTATCGCCAAGAAGGTGATGCATTCCGCTCAGTCCGCCTGTCCGTCAATGCTGATGGTTCGGTGCGTTTGGATACCCAAGACATGGGCAAGACCGTCCAGGAAGTATGGGGCGATGACGATTACGAGTTTTGGGTTGACGTTCCTGTTACAGCACTTCGCAAGCTGGTCTTCGCACTTCTCAGTGAAAAATACCGAGGGCGAAGTGGGGCAGCCGATGAGTTCCGCGCGTTCTGCAAAAAAAGCAGAGATTGAGCACGAATGGGATTCTTGGACCTAGTCAAGCAATGAAGACGTAGTTGCGCTCCACACCGCATGAATGGGCCACCGGCACTCAGCAAGCTGTTGATTGAGGCCGGGGGTTGAAACTAGGTCGCAGATATTCGAGCAGCTGGGAATATCCGCTTTGGGTCCGGACCGGCTATTCAGCCCCGGTCAGCCGAATGTCCGCTTCGCGCCAAAAGCGGACTTTGAAACTCAACGAGTAATAGGGCCGCCAATGGGAGCCAAAGTCTGGCAACATGGGTACTCACTCAGCAACGCCAAGTCCGATTGATGTTTTTGGGCGCCCGTTGCGCCTTGCCGACGAGGTCCAGCCCGACCAAGGTGCTACAACGGAACTACGGCAGTTCAAAAAAATCGAGCTGGGACCGCGAGGACTTCAGGCGGGCGGTACAAGATATGGCCCGCGGTGCCATCTTATGCGTTGTTATCTCAGGCAGAAGTGACGCAGAGGAACTTTGACCGTTCACATCCAGTTCATGTGCCGAAGCTCAACAGTCTTTGGCGAAACCTTACCACGGTGAATTTGTGCGACACGTCAGAACATTTATAGCCGTCGGGCTCTCGGCTGCGCTTCTCGCGGCCTCTGCGTCATCAGCAGACGCACGCTGGGGCCGTGGTGGTTTCTTCGGGCACGGTAGCTATCATGGGCGCGGTGGCTTTCACGGGCGCGGTGGTTATTACGGTGGCGGCCCCGGGCTCGTCGGAGGCGCGGTTGTTGGTGCGTTGGCCCTCGCCACACTGCCGTTCGCACTTGCAGGCGCGGCCGCTGGTCCTCCACCGCCTCCACCGGGTTACTACGGGCGTGGCTATGGCAGCGAGCCCTACGGATACGGCCCTCCTGCCGGTCCTGCGCCTCAAGGCTATGACCAGCAGTATGGCCCTCCTGCGCAGCAGGGGTATGAACAGCAATACGGGCCGCCGCCCCAACAGGGCTATAACCAACAGTATGGGCCGCCGCCTGGTTATGGCCAGCAGTACGGGCCTCCACCACAGCAGGGCTATAGCCAGCAATACGGACCACCGCCGGGCTACCAGCAGTACGGGCCGCCGCAGCAGCAAGGGTATTACGACGGTAACTGACCCGCGACACGGGCCGCCACAGTTTATCGCCCCTAACGGAATGGACCCGGACCCATACGGCCCCAACGCGCACGCGGGCGCCCTTCTCAGCTCGCGCGCGGATGGCTACGTTTTAAATGTCCGCTTTGCGCCATTAGCGGTCATTTAGGCATGGGGTAAGCGTGAGGGCCGGATCGGGCGGCCCAGGCCCCTGAAATTAAGGGGTTGATACCTCAATCGTGATCGTGATCACCAGACGCGTTTGCCAACGTCACAGGCTTCCCATGTGGCGTATGCCGATAGGCATCGGCCCACGCCTCCTTGCGGTCCAGCATTTCATGTGGGTTCAACAGGGCCTTTGCCGTGACTAGACGTTCCAGCGCCGCTAGCCAGTGCTCGTAGTAATGTGAGCCGTCATCCGGTTCGCCGCGGTCAGCCGCCGACTTGAGTTCGTCCGCCAGCGCGGCTGCCCACTCCGGCCAGGTAAAGTGGCCCTGTGCGGATAGCCGAACGGCCATCGCAAACGCTTGAGCTTGCCAAGGTTCAGCAAAGACCGGGCCACCTCCATCGCGCGGCAAGTGTGGCAACGATGCCAAGCGTTCAGAATCCGAAGTTTCAAGCTGGCTCAAGATAGTCATCCCACATGTCGATATAGACCGTATCCTTGGCCCCGCCCTGGTCGCCCCACAACTCGCGTGCCATGAAACATACAGAGTAGAGATGCTGCGGCTTTTCACCGAGGCCTTGCGCATTACTGTCAGGAAACACGAATACTCCGCGTGCGCTCTCAACAATACCGAATTTGTCACGGGCATATCGCGGCAGGCGCGTATGCGTAAGAGGGTTTATGTTGCGAGCTCTTACCCGCTGGCCCACTCGGAATCTTGCGGTCGCCGGAACGTTTCGGTTCTTCGGTGAGCCGTTGCTCCAAAAGGCAGGTACCCGCGCAGCCGAAAGCGGCGGGGTCAATTTCGGGGAACCGCGCTCTGGCATTCCGCTCTCAACTTCGGCGCGGGTGACCATGCTGGCTTCGACAATGTTCATGATCAGACCGGCATACCATTTCTGATAATAGCTCATGGCGAGTTGTTCGGCGGCCGGAATCAATTCACGCACATAGCGCCGGTTATCAGCGAAGATCTTTCCCCAGGCAGCAATGGCCAAATTCATCGCAAGAACACGCCCTTCCCAAGGTGCGTGAAATACCGGCTCATTCGCCTCGGGACGGATTGGACCAAAGTCTTGCATCCCACCGACATCGTGGACACCGTTCATGGCGTGGCTCCTTGTACCGGCGGCAGTACCTTTCCTGTTCCGATCATGGAATCGCGCGTGACAATCGCGGCCAATGCTTCCTCACTCATGCTCTCGGTTCCAGCAGGTCTTTCGGGCAAAACCAGATACCTGATCTCAGCCGTACTGTCCCAGACGCGAACCTCAACATTGTCGGGAATTTCAACACCAAACTCCTTGAGTACGCTGCGCGGATCGATAACTACGCGCGAGCGGTAACCTGCGGATTTGTACCAGACCGGTGGCAGGCCCAGCGTCGGCCAGGGATAGCAAGAGCAGAGCGTGCACACGACCATGTGATGGACGGTCGGGCTGTTCTCAACGACCACCATGTGTTCGCCCTGCTGCCCGGTGTAGCCCAGTTCGGCGATCGCCTTGTTGGCGTTGGTTAGCAAACGCTGCTTATAGGCGGGATCGCTCCACGCCTTCGCCACGACGCGTGCGCCGTTGCGCGGACCGATCTTGTGCTCAAAGGTATCGACAAGAGCGTCCAACGCGGGGCGATCTACCAATCCCTTTTCAACCAACAATGATTCGAGGGCCTTTACACGCAGCGCCTGATCAGATGGCACGTTTTGGTGATCATGGTCATGATCGTCATCTTTAGACTGCGCTGTGGTTGGTGCAGTCGCTGCCGCGGTGCTAGCCGCCGCGGTTTTCAAAAACCCTCGCCGATCCAACGGCTGATTCTCATTCTCTGCCATAGCCGGTATCTTGACCTTCGGTTTCCCCAGACACGTAGCCCACTAAGCCCGCCCTGTAGGACTATTGAGCCAGACGGGAACTTTGCTGGCAACGGGGGACGATTTTGGATGGAATGGGGCGTATTTCAGGGTTCTGGGCAGCTACGCGAGCCCCCGTTTCTGGCAGCGGTGGCACCTGACAGCCGCACATTGGGAATGGCTGCTTTGGGTCAGAAGCGGTCCTTCGTTCCTGGTGAGGCCGATGTCCGTTTTTTTGACCCAAAGCGGACATTGCAGAATCACCCCTGCCATAGCAGCGGTTGCTTCTGATAAGATGGCCGTCACACCGGGGGAGCCAATGAAGTCGCTTACCGTGCTGTTTGCGTACCTATGTCTGGTACTGCCCGCCTTTGGCGCGCCGCCGGCAAGACATAGCTATGAGAACCTGCCACACTATATCCAAGCAATATCAGACAACGAATGTCCGCTATTGGCGCGAAGCGGACATTGGGCCGCCCGGGGTCGAACGACCGATTCTGACCCAAAGTGGACATTTCCGGTTTCACGGCACAAGACCATGCGCGTCACCGCTGCCATAACCGCCCAACACGCTCGGGCGTTCGCGGGTGATTAGATGAGCGCAATTAAGCGCGATCAAGTTGCGGGTCGAGCGCCAGGCGCTCGAGTTCTTCTCGCGCCATTAAGATTTGTTCGTCTGTGGGTGTTTTCAGCTTGATGACCGCGTTTATTTTCTGGACATCGGGAAGTCGCTTCCAGCGACGAACACACTGCGCGAGGGCACCTGCACAATACACGTGCCCTCCCTCGCTCAACGAAGCGTCAGCATACCAAGAAAAATCAGGCATTGGGTCTATCTAGATCTGAAACGCCGCCGCTTCTGGAATATACGCCAGAAAATGGAAACGACGCATCATCAAATTATTGCAAACAAGCGCGATTGCTGTGCCTACGAATCCGGCAGCGATTGCGCGAGTTCCGTGATCGTGATGCACGGTGGCGCGTTTCTGTTAGCCAGAGCCTCTAAAAGAGGCGGTGGCGCAAAGCGGACATTCTCGGCGTCGCATTGGGCTTATTTCACCTTCCCGCGCTGAGTGGGTGAGTGGGGTATCCAGAAAGCGCAAAACGCACATGAGAACCAAGGTTTTGGCTGTTTCCGCCGCTTTTACGGCGGTTTTGTTATCTGGCTGCGGCGTTGGCGATCACGGGGATGCTGCGGCCACCGCTGCGGGCCTGCGAGTCGTGTCCTCTTTGGAAAAAACTGGTGAAGGGAAGACACACTTCCTCACCTACGACTTCAATTCCTCTGATATCTCTGCTGAAAGCGACCCGTTGCTCAGCCGCGTAGTTCAATATCTAAAAGACAACCCGACGATCCATCTGGCAATTTTCAGTGGCCCCAACAATAGCGCCGATCCAACGTTCCACCCCAAACTTTCCCAAGACCGTACTAACGCCATAAAGGCTTATCTTGTCGCCGCAGGCATCGATGCGAGTCGGCTTGACGCTGAGGACTAGACCGCGCGCTGGTGCTGCATCAATGTCCGCTTTTGAATGACCGCTTATGGCGCGAAGCGGACATTGAGCCGACCGGGGTCGAATGACCGATTCTGACCCAAAGCGGACATTGCCGGTCCAGCCGGAAAGGGCAACGTCAAGAAGGACGAGCAAGGCTCCATGCAGGTCTATCTTGAAGGCCAATTAAGGCTGGACGATGAGCCACCGTTTTAGGGGTTGGGTTGCTTCAGCCAATGTCCGCTTTGCCAACAGCGGACATTCGACCTAGGCACCAGTGCCAGGGTTACGCCCTGATCAGGCTCTTATTCCATCGATGACTATGGGTCGTTTGATGACCTCCGATCTTGGCTGCATTTTCTCGCTGAAACCAGTCGTAAAGTCTTGCAAGATGGCGACTAACTCCGCCGCATCTACAACGCATTTGGAGTCCTTGGGAAACCGATGGCGCCAGAAGCTCACAATGTGGGAGATAGCGCCTAATTGCTCTCCAAGCTCCAAAAACATCAAGGGCGTGGACAATAGGAAGTCACGAAAGTGCTTCGCTGATTGGTTATTTACAAGCTCCCCAAAGACATTATTATAAAGCAATAGCGCTTTATTGACCTCATTTCCGGCGTCGCGGACAGATGCAATAATGGTTTTGCGGACCCTAGTGAGAAAAAACTGTTGATCGGGCGTCTGAGATTCCTGTGGTTGGATTTCATGGATTTCGCGCAGAACAGGCATTACATCCGGCCAAAAATTATCCATGGACCATTTGTAGTAAAGAAACCCGCGCCAACCAAAAATGCCATCACGAAAGTCGTTACCAGCAAGTCCAAGGATAGCCCGCAGGGGTTCTAGTGTATCGCCGACCTCGCTCGCAAGCATTGCCGATACCAATCGATGATGAGGCGATCCGACATCATTCCCAGACGTATGCGATACAATCCTTGCAAGCTCCGCTGATACGAAACTATGCATTCTGTCCTGGTCGCCCTGGGAGATCGCGAAATAGGACTGTGAAACGGCGATTTTATCATTCAGCAGGCGGTCGCGTAGCAAAAATGGGTCGAAGGACGGAATCGCATTGAGCAATTGCAGTATATAGCTGTCGCGTTCCAACATTTCGGAGGAGTAATTGCCGGCGGCACGTAATGTCTTGTCGTAGCCCCGCTGATCCACAAAAATTGCCTGTCCACCGACGAGGAGATCGTTACGGTCGAAGGGAATAACCAGCTTCGTCACCACCGCCCGACTGGAGATGAACAAGTACTTCTCGTCGGCCTTCAAGCCGTGTTTGAACAGAAACGCGTTATTTATAGCCGGACACACGAAAAGTGGCTTTTCCCAGTGTTGGGGATTGTGCGCGTTTTCCGAGCCGATGTGATGAAGATTGAGAACGCGCGCAGTTGATGCGCCTGCCAGGGCACTCAGCGATAGAATACCACGTTCCCTTATCATCGTGTCCCCTCCTGCTGTGTAGACGGGCAGTATTCCTAAGACTCCCGGGCACCTAATCAGCCAGATACTTGTTAACTTGGCGCGGCTTAAGAACCCTTTAATCGCAATCACCCCGCTATCGGTGGGATCGATTCCGCCGGGCACAGCTCTGCCCATCTTAATAGTTTGTCAGGGCATTCAGATCCCAAGGGGATTGTCCGCTTTGAAGAAGCAGACATTCCAATTCCGCCGGATATCCCGGCGCGCTGACCGGATAAGGCTCCCGCATAATTCTGGCGGGACTTAGCGGTTTGAAATACCTGCTCATTCCGCGCGAAATCGTACCCATGTTGCCAGTAAGGTTCCCGTCTG
>Ga0182024_10024472_pt1 | contig 10729 bp, 10 predicted proteins | sample P32metaG_FD_120480 | JGI IMG/M metagenome (GOLD analysis project Ga0182024, IMG submission 120480) | Permafrost microbial communities from Stordalen Mire, Sweden - P3-2 metaG (Illumina Assembly) | ecosystem: Environmental > Terrestrial > Soil > Wetlands > Permafrost | place: Sweden: Stordalen...
CTGAGCCGGGCCATCATTATGGCCGCCCGCAACGGCGGCGGCGACCCGACCATGAACCTCAAGCTGCGCTACGCCATCGACAAGGCCCGCGAAGTTTCCATGCCCAGGGACAACATCGACCGGGCCATCAAACGCGGCACCGGCGATTCGGAAGGGCAGATCTTTGAGGAGATCACCTACGAGGGGATCGGCCCCGGCGGCTCCTTCATCCTCGTCGACGTCCTCACCGACAACCGCAACCGCACCTCCGGCGAGATCCGCAAGATCTTCGACCGGGCCGGGGGCAAGATGGGCTCGGCCGGCAACGTCGCCTTCCTCTTCGAACGCAAGGGCGTCTTCAGCGTGGACGGATCTGCCACCGACGAGGATACCTTGATGGGAATCGTCCTGGACGCCGGGGCCGACGACTTGAAGAAGCAAGGTGCCTCGTTCGAGATCACCACGGACCCGGCCGCGTTCAGCCAGGTCAAGCAGGCCCTGGAAAAAGCGAACATCCCCGTCTCCCACGCGGAAATCAGCCAGCTGCCCAAGAACCCGCGCGAGGACGTTGAAACAGAAGTTGGCCAACGGATCATGCGACTGATGGAAGCCCTCGACGATCACGACGACGTGCAAAATGTCTACTCCGACCTGAGCGTTTCCGAGGCCATGGTTGCCGGCCTCGACAAGTAACCCCACAAGCCCCAGGGCGAGGTGCTCCGAGCCCTGGGGGTCATACCCACCTTACCCCTGGAGAAATCCCCATGAAAAATCTGCTCTTCGTTTGCTCGCTGCTCTTGCTCGTGCCCGGCTTCGTTCTCTTGAGCCAGGAACGCCGAACGGGACGTGCCACCGCCGTGGCGAAAGATGCGGCCAAGGAAGCGCCCGAGGTCAAGGCCATCGCCGTCGTCACCCCCTTCGATAAGAGCGCCGTCAAGGGCTGGGTGAAGTTCGTGCAGAAGGGCGACGAAGTGGAAATCACCGGCGAACTGACCAGCCTCAAGCCCGGCAAGCACGGCTTCCACATCCATGAGTTCGGCGACATCAGCGGCAAGGACGGCATGACCGCCGGCGGCCATTACAATCCGACCAATATGAAGCACGGTGCCCCGGACGCCAAGGATCGCCACGTCGGCGACCTCGGCAACAGCGTCGCGGACGAGGACGGCAAGGCGGTCATCAAGATGACGGACAAGGTCATCCGGCTGACCGGCGCCCAATCGATCGTCGGTCGGGCGGTGCTGATCCACGCCCATGAAGACGACTTTGGCCAGCCGGTGGGCAACGCCGGCGGCCGCCTCGCGGCTGGGGTGATTGGGTACACGAAGTAATGCAGCCCTGGGCGAGCCGAGCCCCGTAAGGGGCCGGTTAACCCGGACCCTTACGGGGCTCGGCTCGCCATCATAGAATGTCTTTTATGATCGTGTGCCTCTTCGATATCGACGGAACGCTCCTCGCCAGCGGCGGCGCGGGCAAGGCGGCCCTGGAAGCGGCCCTGACCGAGGACTTTGCCATGCCGCTGCGGGCCCAGGTTCCCTACAGCGGCCGTACCGATCGGGCCATCGTTCGTGATCTTTTTCGCATTCACGACATCGAACACACTCCAGCCAACATCGAAAAGATCTTCGCCGGCTATCTCGGCCGACTTCCGGCTTCCTTGCGCGAACATCGGGGCCGGGTGCTGCCCGGGATCGGCGAACTGCTCGAACAATTGCGGCAAACGCCGAACGTGGCCGTGGGGCTCTTGACCGGCAATGTGCGGGCCGGGGCGCGGGCCAAGCTTGGCCATTTTGGGCTGTTCGAGAAGTTTGCCTTTGGCGGCTTCGGCGATCATCACTTCGACCGCGACGACGTGGCCCGCGAGGCCCTGGCCGAGGTGCGCCGTTGCGTCGGCGACCACGTCGGCGGCGAGCAGATCTGGGTCATCGGCGACACGCCGCTCGACGTCCGCTGCGCCCGCGCCATCGGGGCCAGGGTGGCCGGCGTGGCGACCGGCATTCACACGGTGGACGACCTCGTCGCCGCCCAGGCCGATCTGGTGATGCGGGACCTGGCCGATTTCACGCCGTTGCTGAAGCTTCTGGGGTGCTGACATGTTTCCCGTGACCAGTTTCCACATCGTCGTGCGAGCGTTCCGGCAATGGGGCTCCAACCAGGATTCTCGCCTCGGAGCGGCCACCGCTTATTACACGCTCTTCTCCATCACGCCGCTCCTGATCCTGTCCATCACCGTCGCGGGCTGGTTTTTCGATGAGGAGCAGGCTCGCGAAAATGTCTATCAACAGCTGCGCAAGACCATTGACCCCAACAGCGCCGATGCCATCAAGACGCTGATCGAACGCTCGAGCCTGCCGCAGAATTCATGGGGCCCGATCATAGGCCTGGCCTTGCTCACGGCCGGGGCCCTGGGTTTGTTTCTGAATGTACGCGGCGCCCTGTGCACCATCTGGAAACTGGAACCGCCGCGGGGGAATACCTATCTCGGTATCTTGCTCGATTACACGCTGGCCCTGGTCATGGTGTTCGTCACCGGCGTTTTTCTGCTCGCGTCATTGCTGGTAAGCACGGTGCTGCCGATCGTGATCGACTGGGTCGATGAGCATATGCCCGAAACCCATGTACATTGGCGGCTCGTGGAAATTGGCATATCGCTCGTGACGCTGACACTCGTGTTCGCCGCCATTTACCGGATCCTGTCGGGCAATCGCATTGCGTGGCGCTACGTCTGGTACGGCGCGCTCATCGCCTCGCTGCTGTTCACCGTGGGCAAGACGCTGATGGGCTATTACCTGCTCTACTTCAGCCCGGCATCGGTTTACGGAGCGGCGGGGTCGGTGATGGTGTTCCTGCTGTGGGTCTACTACTCCTCGCTGATTCTGTTTTTCGGCGCCGAGCTGATCCAGGCTCGCCGAACCCGGCACGACTGGCTGACGGGCACGGGTGCATGAAATGAAAACGGAAACCTATAATATGGAAGCAAGGCCGTAGCCGCATTCGTGAGAATGCGGGTTTTCCTCGCCCACCCGCGTTCTCACAAACGCGGCTGCAGTGATTTAGAAGGAGATGACTGATGTCCGAATTGCACCTTCCGGGACCGTTCGATCCGCGTTCGCAGCGCTTTCGGGATTACGCCCGGCAACGGCAGATGAGCCTGAGCGACCTCTTGCTGGAAAATCGCATTATCTTCCTGTCCGGCGTCATCAACGACATGAGCGGCATCAATATCGTGATGCAAATGCTCTATCTGCAGTACGAAAACAAGACGCAGGACATCCATTTTTACATCAGCAGCCCCGGCGGCTCGGTGACGGCCACGCTGGAAATTTACGACACGATGCAGTTCATGGAGTGCCCCGTGTCCACCTATTGTCTGGGCCTGGCGGCCAGCGGCGGAGCCATCTTGCTCACGGCCGGCACCAAGGGCAAACGCTTCGCCCTGCCCAACTCCAAGGTCATGATCCACCAACCCTGGGGCCAGGTGGGCGGCCAGGTGTCCGACATCGAAATCCAGGCCAACGAAATCACCAAGGAACACAGACGCCTCAACGAGATTATCGCCAAGCACACGGGCCAACCGGTCGAGCGCATCGAAAAAGAGACCGATCGCGACCGTTATTTCTCGGCTGAGGAAGCCAAGGAATTTGGGCTCGTGGATGATGTGCTGACCAAGGCACCGAAGTAACTGGCGAGCCGAGTTCCGTAAGGAACCGGATCGTGCGTCGCCCTAACCCGGCCGCTTACGCGGCTCGGCTCGCCCAATTGAGTTCTTACCGACTTTGACTAATCGTTAACCTCCCCGTCTGCCGATAACGAGGGTAACCGTACCGAGTACGGCGAGCCATTCGTTCTGGGCGCCGGGATTGCCGGGAGTGCCTGAAATGCCCCTTGTACCCTATGTGGTGGAACGCAGTGGCCGGGAAGAGCGGGTCTTTGACATTTACAGCCGATTGCTCAAGGATCGCATTATCTTTCTGCAGGGCGTGGTGGACGACGCCAGCGCCAACCTGATCGTCGCCCAGTTGTTGTTCCTGCAGTTCGACGATCCGAAGGCGGACATCCATCTGTACGTGAATTCACCGGGCGGCTCGGTGACGGCGGGTTTGAGCATCTATGACACGATGCAATTCATCAGCTGCGACGTGGCCACGTATTGCCTCGGTCAGGCGGCGAGCATGGGAGCGGTGCTGCTGCTCGCCGGGGCCAAGGGCAAACGCAATGCTTTGCCGCACGCGCGGATCATGATTCACCAGCCGCTGGCCGGCATGGAAGGCACAACGACCGAGATTCAGATCAGGCTCAAGGAATATCAAAGGCTCAAGCGCATGATGAACGAGATCATGCTCAAGCACACGGGGCAGACGCTGGACAAGATTGAAAAGGACACGGACCGGGACAATTTCATGTCCTCCGAGGAGGCACGCGAGTACGGCATCGTGGACAAGGTGCTGGACCACATGCCGCCGCCACCGGTCGTGGCCCCGCCGGCCGTCTAGCCGTTCGCCAGGGGGCGAACGCGCGTTGGCCGGAGGCCAACGGCTAAACCAAGAGGGAATGCTTATTATGCGGGGGGCGCGCCGAACCTGGTTCCTTGCGGGCCTCCTGGCCTGCCTCGGCCTTGCGGGCTGTCGGAACCGCGACGTGCTCGAAAATGAGCTGCGCGCCCGCGATATGCAGTATCGCGAAGCGGTGGACGAGCTCAAGAAGGCTGAGTTCCAGAACGAGGCCCTGCAGCGCGAACTGGACGCCCTTCGCCGCGGCAGCAAGATCGGTCCCGAGGAAGCGGCCCGCACTTTTGGCCTCAAGAACATCACCCTCGGCCGGCGCACCATGGGCGTGGACAACGACAAGCTGCCCGGCGACGAGGCCCTTCAGGTGATCCTGGAACCGCACGACGTGGACGATCACATCGTCAAGGCGCCCGGCACCTTGCAAGTCATCGCCCTGGAAATCAGTCCGCAGGGCAACAAGTCGCTGCTTTCCTCCTGGGACCTCGATCAAAACCAGATGCGGCGCGCCTGGAAGCAGGGACTGTTCGGCGGCGGCTACGAGTTCATCTTGCCGTGGAAGTCCTGGCCGCAGTACGAAAACGTGCGCGTCATGGCTCGCTTGACCCTGTCCGATGGCCGAGTGTTCGAGGCGGACAAGGACATCAAGATTCGCATTCCAGCGGGCCTCAAGCCGCGACCGGAATTGCCGCCGGGCGAGCCGCTGCCGCCGCCGGAGATTGAGGTGGGCAAATGGACGCCGGCGAATCCTGGGCCGAACGTCGCCGCTCAGTGGCAGCCCGCGGACCAGGGATCGACGGTCACTCATAGCCAATCGTGCCGCTGGCAACCGGCGCCGCTGCAGGATTCGATTCAGCTGGGACGTCCGGAGCCGGTGGAACCTGCCGGGCCGGGGCAATGATTGGGGCAATTCCATAAGATCGTCCTTCAGACAGGCCACGCCGCGCGGGTGAGGTACTCCGAACCCCGCGGGTCAAGGGTGCAGGATCATGATCCCGTTTCGCTGACCCGCGGGGTTCGGAGTACCTCACCCGCGCGGCGTGCCATGCAACCGAACTTGCAATAACCCGTTTGGCCGCAAGCGGCTAAACAGGAAACGATCATGCGCTTCGCACTTCTCGGCGATCACCCCGACGGACTGGACATGGCCCGGGCCCTGGTCGAATCCGGCCGGCACGACGTCATCGCCTATTGCGGTCCGTCGTCGGCCCTCGAAACCCTGAGCCGCTGGGGCATGAAGCCGGAGCCGGTCGTCGATATCGAAGAAGTGCTGGCCGATCCGGTGATCGAAGGCGTCATCGTCGCGGGCGGCATGGCGGCGCGCGCGGGCCAGTGGCGGCGGGCCTTGCAATCGGAGCGGCACGTCCTGTGCGTCCATCCCGCCGGCAATACGGCCGACCTCGCTTATGAAGCGGACATGCTGCGCGGCGACGTGCGTTGCGTCTTGCTGCCGCTCCTGCCCGAGGCGCTGCATCCGGGCATTCGTCGCCTGGCCCAGGTCGCCAATTCGCCGGCGCCGCCCACCGGCATCACCGCTCACCTCGACGGCATCACGACCATGCCGTTGCAAGCCCTGCCGGTGCAATCATCCAAGCGGCTGCAAATGCTGGAGATCGAACGCTGGTCCAGCGAGGAGGTGCTGCTGCAAACCGAGCAGGTCGGCAAGCACGCCAGCTTGCCCGGCTGGGACACTTTGCGGCGGCTCGGCGGCGAGGTGCAAGAGCTGTTCGCCCTGGCCAGCACGCACGAACTGGGCCCGGAGACGCCGCTGCTCCTCTCGGGACAATTCGTTCGCGGCGGACTGTTTCACGCGACGCTGCTGCCGGGCCAGTCGGAGAATCGGCTGCGGCTCACCATGATCACGGCCACGGGGCGGGCGGAACTGCTGTTTCCCCAGGGCTGGCCCGGCCCTGCGCAGCTCAGTTATCGCGACGCCGAAGGGGAAACGCACACCGAATCCTGGCCGGCCGAAGATCCCTGGCCCAGCGTGGTGGCGTGCTTCGAAGCGGAGCTGGGCGGCCGAGGACGCGACGAGCCGGTCTTGCTAAGCTGGAAGGATGCGGTGCGTGCCCTGGAGCTGGACGATGCCGTGCGCCGCAGCGTCCACCGCCGCCGGGCCAGCACGCTCGACTACCAGGAAGCGACTGAGGAAGCGAGCTTCAAGGGAACCATGACCCTGGTCGGCTGCGGGCTGATCTGGCTCAGCTTGCTGCTGCTCATTTTTTCGATGTGGGTTCCCTGGCTCGCCTGGCTGATCCTGCCCGCGTTCAGCGTTTTCCTGGCGATGCAGTTCCTGCGCGGCTTCGTCGAGAAACGCGAGGAACCTGCGAAGCGGGGATGACTTCGTGCATCCCCCGTAACGAGGGGAACAACCGCCCCGTAGCCGCGTTCGTGAGAACGCGGGTTGAACCTTCGGTCGCTGCTTGCTCCACCCGCGTTCTCACGAACGCGGCTACGGGGCGGAGTGTTCCCCGTCTTGCGGGACGCTGTACTTAGTACCTCAATTCGTGGGGCAGGTTGCCAACCTGCCGTTCGCCAGGCAGGTTGGCAACCTGCCCCACGAATTCGGACCCCCAATTTTGAAGTGCTGTACTTAACGAGGAACCCTCCCCATGTGGGACACCGAACAGTACCTGAAATACTCCGAGGAACGGTCGCGCCCCTTCGCCGATCTGCTCGCCCGAGTGCGGATCGAACAACCCGATTTCATTGCCGATCTTGGCTGCGGCCCCGGCAACCTCACGCGCACTTTGGCCGAGCGCTGGCCCGGCGCTCGCGTCGTCGGCGTCGATAGCTTGCGGGAGATGCTGGAGCGAGCCAGGCTCCTGGCCATGGCGGCCCGCTTGGACTTCGCTCTAGCCGACATCGCTTCCTGGTCGCCGGAAAAGCCGGTCGATCTGATCGTCAGCAATGCCGCCTTGCAGTGGGTCGGCGATCACGACGCGCTGCTTCCTCGTCTGGCCGGCTTACTGGCGCCCGGCGGCACGTTAGCGGTGCAGATGCCGTACCACTTCGAGGATCCGGCGCACCTGGCCATCGAGGAAACGAAGGCGGACCCACGCTGGAGCGCATCGCTGCAAGGAGTGGGCTTGCAGCAGAATTCCGTCCGGCCGCTGCAGTGGTACGTTGAACACTTGCACGATCTCGGATTCATCGTCGATGGCTGGCAGACGACTTATGTGCACGTCTTGCAGGGAGAAAATCCCGTGCTGGAGTGGTTCCGGGGAACGGCGCTGCGTCCCCTGCTGAGCCGATTGGCGCCGGCGGCAGGAGAGGAATTCCTCCACGAGCTGGGCAGTCGCTACCAGGCTGCGTATCCGGCACGCGCAGGCGTCACGCTGCTGCCGTTCACGCGGTTGTTCTTCGTGGCAACTTCCCGAAAGACTTAACTTTACCTTTGCTTTCCCCCGCCGGGCGCGTTAGCCTCATCTCTATCTCCTTTTCCGAATTCGGCTTCGTTCGGCGGTCGAAGAAGCCGACTTCGCAGACACCTCTTCTTGGGAGCACAGGCATGAACCAGCGAACACGGCGCGAATTTCTCACGGACGTCGGTCGCGGCGTCGTGGCGGCCAGCGTTGGCACCACCATGGCAGCCGACCTCGGCTTTTCCACGGCCTTCGCCGAGGACGGGCCCGAACGTTTGACCTTTGGCACCCTCGAACCCCTCGTCACCCTGATGCAGGAAACTCCGGCGGCCCGGCTGCTCGGCGAAATTGTGACCAGGCTGCGGGCCGGCACTCCCCTGCGCGACATTGTCGCCGCCGGTGCCCTCGCCAATGCCCGCACCTTCGGCGGCGAGGACTACGTCGGCTTCCACACCATGATGGCCATCGCTCCTGCCTTCCACATGGCCGAGGAGCTGCCCGATGATCGCAAAGCGCTGCCCGTGCTCAAGGTGCTCTTTCGCAATGCCAGCCGCATCCAGGAATTCGGCGGCCGGGCCCGCGAGGTACTGCATCCTGTGCGGGCGGCCGATATTCCGGGCGATCGTCCCGGCACCGAAGTGCTGCGCGATGCCGTGCGCGCCGCCAACGTGAACGCGGCCGAGCAGACCTTCGCCGCTGTCGGCCTGCCCAGCGCGGAGGACGCCCTCAACGGCGCCCTGTATTGCGTGCAGGATGGCGTGGACGTGCATCGCGTCGTGCTGCCTTATCGTGCCTGGGACCTCGTCGGCATCATTGGCCGCGAACAGGCCTATACGCTGCTGCGTCAATCGGTCCGCTTCTGCGCCAAACCAAACACCAGCAGGTTCGTCAACGAACGCTGGGGCGGCATGCGCGCGACGCTAACCCGGCTGCTCGAAGAGCATCGGCTGCTGACGCGTGAGCCCGGCACGCGCATGGCTGAAGATCGCTGGGTCGAGGAGCTGAGCAACACGATCTTCCGCGCCACGCCGGACCGGGCCGCCGAAGCCGCGGCCAGCGCCCTGGCGGACGGTTTCGCCCCCTCGGCGGTTTCCGAGGCGATTTCCCTGGCCGCGAACCAGTTGATCCTGCGCGACAATGGCCGGGCTCGCGAAGAAGGCCCCGACAAGCCGATCGGCAGCATCCACGGCGACTCGATCGGCGTGCATGGCTGCGACTCGGCCAACGCCTGGCGCAACCTCGCCCGCGTTGCCAATCCACGCAACAAGGTCGTCTGCCTCATCCTCGGCGCCTGGCAGGTCGCTTTCGATCGCGGCGATCGCGGCGGCAACTTCCTCACCTGGGAGATGTATCCGCGCGAGGACGCCCGCCGTCAGGTCCAGGACGTCGGCCGCGACGCCTTGCTGCCCGCCCTGGAGGAAGCGATCCGTGGCCGCGACCAGGTGCGCGCCGCCGCCGTCGTGCACCGCTATGGCGAACTGGGGCTTCCCGATCGGCCCATTTGGGACATGCTGCTGCGCTACTCGATCATGGTCGATGGCGCCTTGCACGCGGAGAAGTTCTACCGCACCACGCGCGAGGAGTTTGCGTCCACGCGAGCCGCTTTCCGCTGGCGGCAGCCGATCGCGTTGGCCCGCGTCGTCGCCAGCGCCAATGGCCGCGTGTCGCCGAGCCACGCCGAGGCGACACGGCTGCTGGGGGTGTAGTAGGGCATTAGCCGACCGATGTTTTCGTTTAGCGTTCGCTACATCCTGCAGGATGTAGCGAACGCTAAACGAAAACATCGGTCGGCGTTTATTCCAACGCCGAGCGCACCTTCAGCGCCGCCGGCACAATTTCGATTTCGACCTGACGAATATCATCTTCCGGCCTGGCGAAAAACTCGCCGTCCACGTGAATCGTCAGCGCGTCCGGCGACTTGATGCGGACGCGTTTGCACAGCCCCATGCGCAGCTTGGGATGCGTGGCCGGCGGGCCGAACAGGGCGAGCCGCGGCAAAAACTTCAGCACGCCCCAGCGCGACAGATCGCGGGTGTGGACGAAGTTAAACAGGCCGTCGTCCAGCTTCGCATCGGGGGCCATCACGAAACCTCCCTCGCGCCGGCCCAGCAGCACGCTGAACATCAGCGTCGGCAACTGGGCCGCCGGTTCGTCGTCGATGGCCAATTCCATGAGCGGACAGCGATAGTGATGCCAGAGGGCCCTGAGCGTCGCCAGGCCGTAAAGGGCCACGCCCTGCAATCGACGAATCTTGCGCGATTCCAGCGTCACGGCCCCATTGAAGCCCAGGCCGAGACAGCACAAGAAAAACTTTTCCTTGCCGCCCGGTTCGCGAATCACGCCCACGTCGATGGTGTGCACCTCGGCCGGCTGATGCAGGTGATGCCAATCCAGGCTGTGAGCGAAGTCGTTGGCCGAGCCGATGGGCACAATGGCGAACTGCACGTCGGGCCGCTTCGCCTGGAGCAGTCCATTGGCGACCTCGTGAACGGTGCCATCGCCGCCGGCCGCCGTGACGACGCGATAGCCATCCAGGGCAGCTTGCCGGGCCAGTTCCAGGGCGTGGCCCGCGGCCTGGGTCGGCATGAACTCGATGTGGGCGCCCCACGTCTTGCGCAGTCCTTCCAGGCGCTCGGCGGCGCGATGTTTACCCGCGGTGGGGTTGAATATGACGCAGATTTCGGGCATGGGGACCTCAGTGTAGTCCTCACGCTCCGCGTGAGGAAAGGGCGCAGCCCTCAATAATTAGAGTGCCTGGTCGGAGCATGAATTCGCCCGTTTGCCCGTGGATCTCCAGATTCCGGCGAGACATCGTCCGCCGAAAAAGCATGCGGGTCATTGAGGGCTGCGCCCTGTCCTCACGCGGAGCGTGAGGACTAC
>Ga0182024_10024473_pt1 | contig 10729 bp, 11 predicted proteins | sample P32metaG_FD_120480 | JGI IMG/M metagenome (GOLD analysis project Ga0182024, IMG submission 120480) | Permafrost microbial communities from Stordalen Mire, Sweden - P3-2 metaG (Illumina Assembly) | ecosystem: Environmental > Terrestrial > Soil > Wetlands > Permafrost | place: Sweden: Stordalen...
AAGAGGACGAAGTACAGCGCGATGACGAAGCCGGTGAACACGAGCCCGAGCAGGAACATCGTCCCGCCCATGCGCACGATCAGGCCTCTGTCGGTCGCGTAGCGAGTGCGCGCCATCTGCGGCGCCTCCCTTTCGTTGCGGCTCAGCTGACGAGCCGTGCCACCCCATTACACCGCAGCAGCGTGAGTGGTTCGCGCAAGACGGGCGGTCCCCATGGCGCGCGTGCCGGGCGGCCGGATTTACTGCACCGGCAACCCAGTCCAACGGCCGGATGCCTGTCAGCGTTCCCGCGTTCGCTCACACCGGAATTGCCCGCACGGCTGGACGGGGCGCTCGGCCCCCCTGCCGGGGGGCTCCTTGGCCAGCACCAGTCCGTTAGAGCTAGCCCGGTCAGCCGGGGATGAGTCCCTCGTCGGTGAGCAGCTTGCGGACCTCGTCCATGGTCAGGTCCGCCTGCGGCAGGATCAGCGCCGATGGCTCGAGCACCTCGGCCCCCACCGGCGTGCCGAGGGACCGGACGCGCTCCAGCAGCGCGTTGTGGGCGGTCCGGTAGCCGGCCTCGTCGCCCTTGTCGACGGCGGCCGCCAGCTTCGCATCGAGGACATTGAGCTCATCCGCGGCCGAGTCGTCGACCTCAAGCTGGCCTTCGCCGAGGATGCGGACGATCATTGCCCCTCACCGGCCTGATGGTCAGCGGGCTGGGCGGCCTGGGCCGGCTGGCCATCGCTGGCGCCGGCCGATCCCTCCAGCTGCCGCTGCGCGCTGCCCTGGCTCAGCTCGGCCTTCATCCGCTCAAGCTGGCCATCCACGTCGTGGCTGGCGCCCATCCGGTCCAGCTCGGCCTGAATGTCGTCGCGGGGGCCGGAGACAACGTCATCCAGCGCGCCCGAGGCCATCAGCTCGTCAATGGCGCCGGCCCGGGCCTGCATCTGAGCGGTCTTGTCCTCGGCGCGCTGGATCGCCATGCCGACATCGCCCATCTCCTCGGAGATGCCGGTGAAGGCCTCGTTAATCCTGGTCTGCGCTTCCGCTGCGGTGTAGGTGGCCTTGATCGTCTCTTTCTTGGTGCGGAAAGCGTCGACCTTGGACTGCAGCCGCTGCGAGGCGGACGTCAGCTTCTCTTCCTCGCCCTGCAGCGAGGTGTACTGCGTGTTCAGGTCGGCCAGCTGGCCCTGCACGCCGGACTTGCGCGACAGCGCCTCCCTGGCCAGGTCCTCCCGGCCAGCCGAGAGCGCATCGCGGGCCTGCTTATCCAGCTTGTTCGACGACAGCTCCAGCTGGTTCATCTGCAGCTCGACGCGCTTGCGCGAGGTCGCCACGTCGGCGACGCCGCGCCGGACCTTCTGCAGGAGCTCAAGCTGCGTCTGATAGGAGTAATCCAGGGTCTCCCGAGGATCTTCCATCCGGTCCAGGGCCTTATTGGCCTTGGCCCTGAAGATCAGCGAAAACCGTTTCATCACGCTCATAGGGCGCGACCATCCCCTCATCATGTATTTGCCGCTGCCGCGCAGCGCGGGCGGCGCCGCGAACCGGCTACTGCGCGACTGCGGACGTTACCGACCGGTGGTCTGGCCTCCAGCCTACGCGCGGCGCAAGCGGGCGTCATCCGAGAGGTACGCGCCCCCGCAAACCAGGCAGGCGGCCTGCGATTTGTCCTGGCGAGTCATGATTTCCGCGCATGAGGCCTAGCGGCCCTGCCGCCGGGTCCCGGTAGGCTGTGCGCGTGTTCCGACGACGCAGCGCTGACGCGGCAGGCACTTCCGGGCAGGACCCGGCCGCCGGCCCCCCTCCTGACTCGGCCGATGCGGTCCGGGTGGGCATCTCCAACGGCACTGCCAGCGGTGCCGCCGACCGGGCCAGCGTGACCGCTGGCAAGGGGCGGCCGACGCCTAAGCGCAGCGAGGCAGAACGCCGGCGCCGCCATCCCGTCTCCGCCCCGGCCGACCGGAAGGCCGCCTACCGGCAGACCCGTGGCCGGGACAAGGAGGCGCGCGGCCGTAAGTACGCGGCGATGCGGCGGGGCGAGGAATGGGCACTCGCCGCCAAGGACAAGGGGCCGGTCCGGGCGCTGGCCCGCGACTTTGTCGACTCGCGGCGCAGGATCAGCGAGTACTACATGTACGGACTGGGCGTGCTGGTGATCCTGCTGTTCCTGCCCGCCACCCGGCTGATCGTCGACTACCTGGTGCTCGCCGTCGTGCTCGTCATGCTGGTCGAGGGAACCTACCTCGGCCGGCAGATCCGGAAGCTGGCCGCGCAGCGGTGCCCCGGCGAGCCCACTCGCGGCGTCAAGCTGTACGCGGGGCTGCGCGCCATGCAGATCCGCAAGCTGCGGATGCCTGCGCCCAGGGTCAAGCCCGGCGACACGATCTGACCCGGGGCCGCATTAGGGTTGGATCATGGAACATCGTCATCTGGGCCGCAGCGGCCTGAAGATCAGCGAGATCGCCTACGGCAACTGGATTACCCACGGTTCGCAGGTCGAGGAGGACGCCGCGAAGGCATGCGTCGCGGCAGCGCTCGACGAGGGAATCACCACCTTCGACACCGCTGACGTCTACGCGGGCACGAAGGCCGAGGCCGTCATGGGCCGGGCGCTGCACGGCGTCCGCCGCGAGTCCGTCGAGATCTTCACGAAGGTCTACTGGCCGACCGGCCCGGGCCCGAACGACCGCGGGCTGTCCCGCAAGCACATCATGGAGTCGGCGCACGCGTCGCTGCGGCGGCTGCAGACCGACTACGTCGATCTCTACCAGGCGCACCGCTACGACTACGAGACTCCCCTGGAGGAAACCCTCCGCGCCTTCGATGACCTGGTCCGCCAGGGCAAGGTGCTGTACGTCGGCGTCTCCGAGTGGCGGGCCGAGGAGATCGCGAACGCGCTGCGGATCGCCGGGGAGATGGGATTCGACCGGATCGTCTCCAGCCAGCCGCAGTACAACATGATCTGGCGGGTCATCGAGTCCGAGGTGGTGCCGCTCTGCGAGAAGGAAGGCATCGGCCAGATCGTCTGGTCGCCGATCGCCCAGGGCGCGCTGACCGGCAAGTACCTGCCCGGCGGCGAGGTACTGGCCGGATCACGGGCTAGCGACCCGGCGGGCTCCAATTTCATCAAGCACTACCTCACCGAGCCGATCCTCAGCCGGGTGCAGCTGCTCAAGCCGGTCGCCGAGGAGGCCGGGCTGTCGTTGGCCCAGCTGGCCATCGCCTGGACCCTGCAGAACCCGAACGTCTCCGCGGCCATCGTCGGCGCGACCAAGCCGGAGCAGGTACGGGACAACGTGAAGGCCTCCGGCGTCAAGCTGGACCAGGCCGTGCTGCGGAGCATCGACGACATCCTCGGCCCGGTGATCGTGACCGACCCGGCGATGACGGCGAGCCCGCGCTCGCGGTCCTGACGACGCGGCCCTGACGACGCGGTCCTGACGACGCGGTCCTGAGGAGAACGGGAACGAGGCCCGGGAGCGCGGGCTGCTGAGAGCCTTGCTAGTCGGCCGGGTGCAGGCTCATCGGGCCGTACTCCCGGTTGCCGTCATCGAGCAGGGTGACCTGATCGACGCCCGCCTCCAGCAGGCTCCGCCAGTTCTCGCCGATCCAGCTCTCCGCGTCCCCCTGGCTGCCGAAGGTCTCCCTCGGCAGCCCGCGGGTCGTGAGCACGGTGCCGTCCTGCTTCTCCAGCTGCCAGGTCCACGTCATGTCGATCCCGCCTTCGTCGGTGGCTGCCGTCGGTGGCTGCGGCTAGCGAGACTAGCCGAGCGCCGCGTTGACCTGGCGGCCCGCCCACGGGAGACTGCACCACCGTATGGACGTGCAACTGCTCGGCACCGGCGGCACCGCCGGATGGCCCAGGACGGGATGCCGCTGTGCGTCCTGCGCGGGCGGCCGGGCCGCCGGGCGCAGCAGGGCACCCGCCCTTGCCGTCGTGAACGGGACGCTGCGGATCCGCTCCGGCCAGCCCCCGCGCTGCGAGCCGCCGGGCGCCGGGCCGCCACGCGCCGGGCCGCCGCCCTCCCTGTCGCCGGGCGCCGGGCCGGCCGCCGGTCACATCGTCCGGCCGCTGCCGGGCGGGTGGGACGTGACCGCGCCGGACGGCCGCAGGCTGCTGATCGCCGGGGAGCCCGGCGCGGTACCCGAGCCCGGGGCGGCCGCCCGGCCCTATGACGTTGCGCTGCTTGACCTGATCGCCAGCCCCTGGCAGCTGGGCGGACTGCGGCAGCGCGGGCTGGTGCGGGCCGGGACCATCGTCGCCGCGTGGTACCTCGACGACAGGATCTCCTCGCGGGAGATCGCCCGCCGGTGCGGCCTGTGGGGCGTGACCTGCCCGGACGACGGTGACCTGCTGCGCGGGCCCGCTCGCGGGCCGCAACCGCCCGCCAGGACCCTCGTGCTCGGCGGCACCCGGTCGGGGAAGTCCGCGGAGGCCGAGCTCCGGCTGGCCGGCGAGCCCGAGGTGACCTACCTGGCCACCGCGGCCGCGCCCGACGGCAGCTCCGATCCGGACTGGGCGCAGCGGATCGCGGCGCACCGGGCAGGCCGGCCCCGCGGCTGGAAAACCGCTGAAGGAGCCGATGCGGCGGAAGTGCTGCGTAATTCATCCGGGGCAGTCCTGCTGGACGGCATCGGCAGCTGGCTTGCCGGGATCCTGGACGGATCCGGGGCCTGGGATCCGGCCGCGGACGAGACCGGCGGGCCGACTGGCGGCTCAGCCGCGGCTGCGGTCGACGCCGCCGTGGACGACCTGATCGGGGCCTGGCGGCAGGCACCGGGGCGCGTCGTCGCGGTCAGTGACGAGGTGGGCTCGGGAGTCGTTCCGGCGACCAGGTCCGGCCGCCTGTTCCGGGATCGGCTCGGGCAGCTCAACCAGCGCCTCGCGGCCGAGTCGGAGGAGGTTGTGCTGGTCGTAGCCGGGCGGATCCTGGCCGCGGTGACATGACCCGGAATAAACCGGTCAGCGCGGATTCGCTGGCCGAACGCCCCAAGCCGTGGCCCCGGAGCTGTTAAGTTCTATGAGCTAGCCCCTGAGCCTGGCGCCGGACAGCATGGCGCCCTGGCCCAGCCTCGGTGATCAAGGTGGTGGCGACATGACACGCGTTGTCGTCGTTGGCGATCTCATGACGGACACGGTCGCGCACGCGGCCCTTCCGCTAGCCAAGGGCAGTGACACGCCTGCCACGGTGACGATGCACGGCGGCGGTTCCGGCGCGAATATCGCCGCCTGGCTCGCCGTCGACGGTGCCGAGGTGGCCTTCGTCGGACGGCGCGGCGCGGACATCGCCGGCCGTAACCGGGACATGGAACTGATGGGTTACGGCGTCGACGCGCGGCTGGTCATGGACCCGGAGCGGCAAACAGGGACCTGCGTCGTGATGGTGACCCACAAGGGCGACCACACCATGCTGTCCGACCCCGGCGCCAACGCCGCGCTGTCACCTGATGACCTGCCCAAGGACCTGTTCACGGCCGGAAGCCACCTGCATATCTCCGGATACACCCTGCTGAACGAGGGCTCGCGGGAAGCCGCGCTGGCGGCCTTCGGTCATGCCCAGCGGGCCGGGATGACCGTATCGGTGGACGGCGCGTCCGCTGCCCCGCTCGGGCGCGTCGGGGCCGAGCCCTTCCTGCAGCTCACTAGCGGGGCCACGCTGCTGCTGGTGAACGGCGACCAGGCCATGGTGATCACCGGCCGGGATGAGCCCGAGCAGGCCGCCCGGGTGCTGAACGCCTGGTTCCCGCATGTCGTGCTCAAGCTCGGCGCCGACGGCGCCCTGCTATATGCCAACGGCCGCCATGAGCCGGTCCGGGTGCCCGGCCCGCCGATCGAGCGGATTGTGGACGGCACGGGGGCCGGGGATGCGTTCTGCGCCGGATTCCTGCCGCCGTGGCTGGACAAGAAGCCGCCGGGCGAGGCGCTGGCCAGCGGCTGCCGGCTCGCGGCCCGGGCACTCAGCATGGTCGGCGCGCGTCCCGCGCTCTAACGCGTCCCGGCCTGCCTGCGCGGCTGGTCGCGGCGGGGCAGCCGCGTCCCGGGGGCTGCGGCCTGATGGCTAAGCTGCCAGGCCGTGACGACTGACTATCTGGATCGCCTCTTCTCGCTCGCTGGCCGGGTGGCCGTGGTGACCGGCGGCAGCTCGGGCATCGGCCGGGGCATCAGCATGGCGCTGGCCGGAGCCGGGGCGCGCGTCGTGCTGATCGCGCGGGGTGCTGACGCCCTGGCGGGCACGGCCGCCAGCATCCGCGCGGCAGGCGGCGAGGCAGGCTGGGTGAGCGCGGACCTCGGCAGCCGGGCCGAGCTGGAGCGCGGCGCCGAGGCAGCGGCAGCGGTGTTCGGCGAGCCCGACATCCTGGTCTGCGCGGCCGGCGTCAACCTGCGCCCGCCGATGGATGCCCTGACCACGGCCGAGTGGGACCAGACGATCGCGGTCAACCTGACCGCACCGTTCCTGCTCGGCCAGCGGTTCGGCCCGGCGATGGCCGCGCGCGGCTGGGGGCGCATCATCAACATCACCTCGCAGCAGGCATCCCGCGCGTTCGGCAGCAGCGGCGGCTACGGGGCATCCAAGGGCGGGCTGGCATCGCTGACCAGGTCACAGTCCGAGGCCTGGGCACCGCGCGGCGTGTGCTGCAATGCGATCTGCCCCGGCTTCGTGCCCACGCCGCTGAACGCCACGCTGGCCGCCGACCCGGTCAGGTCGGCCGCGATGGCCGCCCGCACCATGATCGGCCGCAACGGGGATCCGGCCGACTTCGAGGGTGCCGCGGTCTTCCTCGCCAGCGCGTCCAGCGGATACGTCACCGGCCAGGTCATCTGCGTCGACGGCGGATTCTCCGCCACCTGAGCCGCCGCGTCGGGCCAGACGCGCCGAGCCGGACACGCTCCAGGCGGCCAGGGCGCCCCCTCTGCATGATCCCGAAGGATCCGGCGCCTCACGCGACGCGGATCCTTCGGGCTAACGGGCAGGGCGGCGGGAGCACGGGCGGGCCGGGAGAAAGCGCCGCCGGACACGCCGCCCGGCGTGGCGAGCGCCGGCGCCGCGCGGACGGCACAATGGCGGTCATGGCCAGACGCACTACGACAACCCCGCCACCCGAGGACTTCGAGGAAAACATCGTCGACATCGATGTCACCGAGGAGATGCGGGGCAGCTTCCTTGAGTACGCCTACTCGGTGATCTACCAGCGGGCGCTTCCCGATGCCAGGGACGGGCTGAAGCCGGTCCAGCGCCGGATCCTCTACCAGATGAGCGAGCTGGGCCTGCGGCCCGACCGTGCCCACGTCAAGTGCGCCCGCGTGGTGGGCGAGGTGATGGGACGGCTGCACCCGCATGGTGACACCGCCATCTACGACGCGCTGGTCCGGATGGCGCAGCCGTTCGCGATGCGGCTGCCGCTGATCGACGGGCACGGCAACTTCGGCTCGCTCGGCGGCGACGACGCCCCGGCGGCCATGCGCTACACCGAGGCGCGCCTCGCCGCCGCGGCGATGGAGATGACCGCCTCGCTGGACGAGGACACCGTCGATTTCGTGCCGAACTACGACGGCACCGAGACGCAGCCCGAGGTGCTCCCCGCCGGGCTGCCGAACCTGCTGGTGAACGGCGCGGCCGGCATCGCGGTCGGGATGGCCACCAACATGGCCCCGCACAACCTGGGCGACGTGATCGCCGCCGCCCGGCACCTGATCGCGCACCCGGACGCTGACCTCGAGACGCTGATGCGCTTCATCCCCGGCCCCGACCTGCCCACCGGCGGGAAGATCGTGGGGCTGGAGGGCATCAGGGATGCCTACGAGACCGGCCGCGGCATCTTCCGCACCAGGGCGGCCGCCAGGATCGAGAAGATCACCCCCCGCCGGACCGGGATCGTGGTGACCGAGCTGCCCTACGGCGTCGGCCCGGAGAAGGTCGTGGCCAGGATCAAGGACCTGGTGCAGGCGAAGAAGCTGGCCGGGATCGCCGACCTGAAGGACCTCACCGACCGGCACCGGGGCCTGCACCTGGTGATCGAGGTCCGCAACGGCTTCATCCCGGAGGCGGTGCTCGACGAGCTGTACCGGCTCACCCCGATGGAAGAGACGTTCGGCATCAACAACGTGGCCCTGGTCGACGGGCAGCCGCGGGTGCTCGGGCTGCGCGAGCTGCTGCAGATTTATGTTGATCACCGGATCGAGGTGGTGCGCCGCCGCACCGCGTTCCGGCGCGGCAAGCGCGAGGACCGGCTGCACCTGGTGGCCGGGCTGCTCATCGCGCTGCTGAACATCGACGAGGTCATCGAGGTGATCAGGACCAGCGACGACGCCGCGGCGGCCAAGGAACGGCTGATGTCGGTGTTCGACCTGTCGGAGATCCAGGCGCAGTACATCCTGGACACCCCGCTGCGCCGGCTGACCCGCTACGACCGGCTCGAGCTCGAGCGCGAGCAGGACAGGCTGCAGGCCGAGATCGCCGAGCTGACCGCGATCCTTGACTCGGAAACGAGGCTGCGCGAGCTGGTCTCCGCCGAGCTGGCCAGCGTGAGCGAGCGGTTCGCCACCCCGCGCCGCACCGTGCTGCTGGAGAGCACCGGCACCGCGCGAACGGCCGCGGCCCCGCTGGAGGTGGCCGATGACCCGTGCACCGTGCTGCTGTCATCGGCGGGGCTGCTGGCCCGGACCGCGGCCAGGCCAGAGGCAGCCCAGGCACTGCTGCCTGTTGACGGCACAGATATGGAACGGGGCACTCCCGGATCTCCGGCCGCGCACGGCGCAGCCGGGGCCGGCGGGCCAGCCTTGAGTCCCCGGGCAGCGCATGACGCGATCGTCTCGGCGGTGCCCTGCACCGCGCGCGGCACGATCGGCGTGGTGACCTCCCTGGGCAGGCTGATCAGGCTCGGCGTACTCGAGCTGCCGGCACTGCCGCCGAGTGCGCACTCCCCCGGCCTGGCCGGCGGCGCACCGGTGAGCGAGTTCATCGGCACCGAGCGCGGCGAGATCGTGGTCGGGATCGTCGCGGCCGACCCGGCCGGGGCCGGGCTGGCGGTGGGCACGGCCGGCGGGGTGGTCAAGCGGGTCGCGCCCGACTACCCGCAGAACGCGACCGACTTCGAGGTGATCTCGCTGAAGGACGGCGACCGGGTGGTCGGCGCCGTGCAGTTGGCCGGCGAGGACCAGGACCTGGTGCTCATTACTAGCGACGGGCAGCTGCTGCGGTTCGGCGCGGCGGCCGTGCGGCCGCAGGGCCGGGCCGCGGGCGGGATGGCCGGGATCAGGCTCTCCGCCCGGGCATCGGTGATCTGGTTCGGCGCCGTCGACCCGGTCCCGGTGGCCGGCCCGGGCGGTCCCGGCGACCCTGTCGTGGTGACGGTGGCCGGCAGCGCGGGCGCGCTGCCGGGCACGATGGCCGCGACGGTCAAGGTCACCCCGTACCGGGACTACCCGCCGAAGGGCCGGGCCACCGGCGGCGTGCGCTGCCACCGGTTCCTCAAGGGCGAGGACGTGCTGGTGCTCGCATGGGCGGGGCCCGGGCCCGCCCACGGCGCGACCGACGCGGGCACGCCGGTGGACCTGCCGCCGGCCGACGGGCGCAGGGACGGCTCCGGCGAGCGCATCCGGCAGCCGCTGGCCGCCGTCGGCGGCATCGCGCCGCCGTCCTAGGGCCGTGGTGGGCGTGGGTGTTCCTGGCGCCGGCGGGCGATGCTCGTGGTGACCATCGACGATGTGCGCCGGCTGGCGCTGTCACTGCCGCGGACCGAGGAGAAGCTGATCGGCGACCGGGTCAAGTTCCGCGTAGGCCGGCTCGTCTACGCCGCGATCTCGCCGGACGAGACGCTAATGGGCTTCGGCTTCCCTAAGGAGGAACGCGTCGCGCTCGTTGCCGCTGAGCCGGATAAGTTCGTCATGCCCATTCCCTCCGACGAGCGCTACAACTGGGTGCGGGTCCGGCTGGCCGCGATCGGCCAGGCCGAGATGACCGAACTCGTCGTCGACGCCTGGCGGATGGTCGTGCCCAAGCGGCTCGGCGCCAGCTATGACAGCCAGCCACCGGGCCCGCCTTAGGCCGCGCTGGCCGGTCGCCGCACCTGCCGGAGCCTCAGCTCATTTGCTAAGGCTGAACTTATCAGGCTAGACTTAATATATGAGTCAGGACGCGGAGGTCGACCAGGTAGCCGGCGCGCTTCAGGTCAGCATCGGCCTGCTCCGGCGGCAGCTGCGCCAGACGCAGGCCGACGGCGAGCTCACGGTGCCGGAGACCGCGGCGCTTGCGCGCCTGGATCGCGGCGGCTCGGCCACGGCGAGCGCGCTCGCCCGGCTGGAGCAGATCAGCCCTCAGTCGATAGGGGCAACGCTGAGCGCGCTCGAGGCGCGCGGCCTCGTCGAGCGGCGCCCCGACCCGGGAGATGGCAGGCGGGTCGTCCTGTCGGTCACCGATGCCGGGCTGCAGGTGCTGCGGAACAGGCGCAGCGCGCGGACCGAGCAGCTGGCCCGCGCCCTCTCCACCGGGTTCACGCGCTCGGAACTGCGGCAGCTAATGGCGGCCGCGCCGCTGATCGAGCGACTGGCGCAGCGCCTCTGATGCGGGCGGCCAGGCGGAACCGGGAGGGCGGCGAGCCGGCCGCCGGGGCGGCCGATCGCTACAAGTGGGTGGCCCTGTCGAACACGACCGCCGCCGTGTTCATGTCCCAGCTCGACGGATCCATCGTCATCATCGCGCTGCCGGCGATCTTCCGGGGCATCCACCTGGACCCGCTGGCGCCC
>Ga0182024_10024474_pt1 | contig 10729 bp, 13 predicted proteins | sample P32metaG_FD_120480 | JGI IMG/M metagenome (GOLD analysis project Ga0182024, IMG submission 120480) | Permafrost microbial communities from Stordalen Mire, Sweden - P3-2 metaG (Illumina Assembly) | ecosystem: Environmental > Terrestrial > Soil > Wetlands > Permafrost | place: Sweden: Stordalen...
GATCCCGCGCAGCAAATCGAGTCGCTGCGCGGGAGTGCGGAGATTGAAAACAGGGATTATTTCAGTGACATCGTTTAGTTGCTGGAAGCTTAATTCGCCGAAAATTCAATCGCCTGAGTCTTTCCAAAAACTTGAATCTCGGTCAGCTGGTCACGGTCGACCGTAGCTTCGTTTTGTTGCGCCTTGGCGGATAGGTCTTTCAGGGTGCAAGGAACTTCGGCAACGGTTTTGCCATCTCGTTCAAACTTCGCTTGGTTTCCTTCGACCACAACATCGTAGTGACCCGGAGCGAGTGTTGTAGAACCGACTTTCGTGGTTGAAGTGACGTCGAATGTCGTCTTGATCGTTGCTTTTGAATTAGATTTAGCCAAGGCAGGCAAGCTCATAGCCGCCAAAGCAATAATAACCGGAAAAGATAGACTTGGACGTCGAGACATAATGAAATTCTCCATTCATTGAGTTAAGAAATGTGCAGCCGGGGAGGGGATATGTCGACGAGAGTCCAACAAGTGGAAACTGAGGTCATGCTCGCCCTTCGGAGCACTTATAGAGATGCGAGTGGCTTGCGAATAGTTACGTAAATTCTATGTAAGGCCAGCGATCCACCGGCAAAGTTTTGCAGAGAGAGCAAGGAACGCTCGGACGCCGGGGCATGACCTGCACACCCGCAGTTCTCTAGTCCGATGGTTCCCATGGGGTTATTGACCACCCTGCTGTGCAACCTGACGAGCGGGCAGAGCCAGCCATGGCGCACGTTTTCCCGCAGAATGGGACTAACCGTCGGGACGCCCTTCGTTCAATGGGGGGCGGGAAGCCGCCACGTCCTTCGTGCATTTCTCCTGCTGCCGATTTTGCCCGAACACGTTGAGATCGAGTTCGAGCGTCTCAGCCGGGAAATTGAGGGCCAAGGTGACCGCCATTTGGAGAGCAGTTGGGTCGGTGGCGAGGAGCGCAGCACCATCCTTGGAAACCGCGACTCGGGGTGGCGCGGTCACCGCCTACGCCGGGAATGGCCCGTCTACGATCCTATCGGGGACGTTTACCTTGAAATGATCGTCGCACCGGATGCATTGAATCATCTGGTCGCCCATCTGTGCGAATCCAGTACGGGCGGCGACATGAACCCTCTGCTTGGTCTTACAATGTTGGCATTCCACCGTCATAACGACATAGGGCTTGTCGGCCATTGGTGGTACTCCGTGCGGCGTATCAGCCCTGAAAATCCATCAGCGCCCCGTAGTCAATAAGCAATGGCGGCGCGACGGTGGAATACGAGGGTTCGGAGGTCAGCGTGGCTGGTTCCTGATAACGACATTGTTCAACGTGCTTTTCGTCGTGCCCTACCACGAGAGCCATTCCAAGTCCGCAACTGGCAACAAGCACGATAGGTTTTCTGAAATTCATTTCGTTATATTACCACGCACGTCCGAGGCGCTGCCCGGATTCACGGGCCAATCATCTTCCGGTGTTGCGACGAGCGCCGCCGCCTCGTAATGGGTTCGGGGCAACCTCACGAATGGATACCTCAAGGCACTGGTCAATATTTTCCGCCGCGAACTTTTTGGCTTTTGCAATTTCCTTGGTCTTCCAAGGACCGCTAAGTTGCTGAATCGGGACGTTCTCAGACTTACGACCACAGATGTAATATTTCATCCAGTAGCCTCCTACTCGCCGATTCTACCACGGCCCCGGCGCTGCCCGGATTCTGGCCAGCCCCACCATTAATCAGCGTTTCTCGTGAACTCCCCAAGGCCCGTCTCCTACAATTTCCCAATGGGTGTCCGGATATTTCTTCGTCACTACGGCAAGTATTCGAACAGCTACGCGTTGGCTGGCAGTAGGGCGAAGGGGGACTCTTGTTTCTTCGCTTGGGAAATCTTTAATCTGTAGTACGCCAAGGTCGTAGTATGCCACTTGCATGAGGTGGCACCTCCGTGCGGCGGATTCTATCACGCACGGTCCCCGGTGCTGCCCGGATTCACTCTGCGGCTACGGCCACTTGCCTATCCTCTTGCTGTTGTTCCCGGTACCGCTCCGCGATTGGACGCAACTCATTAAGTGATTTTCGCTCGTACACGAAAATGTCGGGGAATTCCGCCGCTTCCCATGCCGCGAGAAATTTCGCGTGCTGCTTCATTTCTTTCGTAGTTATCCCTCTCATATGTCCCATGATTCCCGCCTCCTGATTCCATTTTCCGCACGGGTAGGTCACACAGCTAACGCCGTGAGCACGAGTAGTGCCGTACACGCCCCTTGACTACTCGGCGTCGTGGTAACGGCTGGTTCCATTGACTTTGGTGGCACACCCGGTTGATGAGCAGAGCAGTCGTCCAAGTGCGCCTGCGATTCACCGCAGCTTTCCCTAAATCTACGGGCTTCACCCAAAAATGTACGCCTAACTCTTCATAAACCTGACTGTCCTCCGGATACCGAAGACGCAGGGGGTATAATCCTTCTTGAAATCGACAGGGGGAAGCAATGGCCGAACCATCTTACGAGGAACTCAAAGCACGAGTCGCCGAACTGGAAAAGAAAGGAGCTGGGCGTCGTTCTGGGGAGCTGGAATTCAAAGTGGGGGAAAAGGGCGGTGTGAGCGTATACGGGCTTGGTCGGTTTCCTGTCACCCTCTATTACGAGCAGTGGATTCGACTTCTGGACACTGGCGAAAAGTTGCGAGAGTTTCTCGAAGAGAATAAGGCTGAGGGAAAACTAAAGCTGAAGGAAAAGTAGGCTGCCCCGAGTGGGAATGTTTCTAGTTTTGCCTGCAACCCGGAGACTCAGTCCGCATCAAATGAAATGTGCCTTCTAGACAAATTACGGGACGAGGGCGGTTGGTGCCAACGCGACTAACTGGTATTGCCTACCAAGTCCGCTACGGAATCCACATCGTGGGAGACGCCGTTCAAAAAGGCACGGGAGTCCGGCCAATGCAATGGACCAAGTGTTCAGTGCGTTTCCCTGATGCCGGGCGAGTTCCTGACGGAAGCTATTTCCTCTACACGGATGAGGGTAAAGTTCATCAATTAAAATCCATCGAAGGTAAGTGGCAATGCTTGGCAATTGCCGCCTAATTGGATAGACGGTGTATTGGTTGGCTTCCTGTCGGTATCAATCAGAACACTATGGGCAGCATGCACTCTGTGGTTTACGCTCCGCTCCGCGCACAATAGGAATGCAACACGGTGCTGGCCGCGCCCCATAAGTTAGCCTTTCATTTCAAACTAAGAAGGGAAATATACGTTGAACGCTACTGAACTTGCCCGCGACAAATTTAACGCTCTTTTCGCAGCCCACGATGCCAAGGACATACGCGCAGCCGCAGACCAGCAGGAGTCCGCATTGAAGACAGACAAGAAAACCGATAAAAAGTGACCCTGAAATGCTGTAAATGCGGAAGCCGGACTCGAAAGTTCACGCAGGTCTGTGAGCGATGTGGTCACAGGTTCTGCAAACTGTGTAAAGGTGCAATGGCAGTGTAGGGTGAACGCCCTATCAAATAGCCTTTCGCCTCGCCGTCTTCTGTGCCATGAACAGCACCAATCTCCGTTCACTTTCTTCCATGCCGCTGAACAGACGGCAGAACTTCGCCAGCATTTGAGCATCTTTACCCGAATTGCCCCACACAATGTCGTCGGCGAACTTGCGTTTCGGCAGATTTGGTAGCGTGGGCGGCTCTTCTCCCTCGTAAAAAAGTTGGTACATGGGGACTTCAAGGGCGCGAGCCAACTTCTCAAGCGTTTCGATAGCAGGCACGGTGTGTCCATTCTCAACACGGGAAATGTAGCAGCGAAGTAATCCTGTTCGCTTTTCAATTTCGCCCTGAGAGAAATTCTTTTGTTCACGTAATGCACGCAAACGGTCGCCGATAATCATGTTTGTCAAAGCCGCCGACTTGAACTATTTGAATAGGGTGAATAATCAGAACATCAGGAAAACTGGTGGACGCGGAAGATTACACCAGTCCGTTGCGGTGTCAAAGGAATTGTTGCCGCCGTTCGTCGGGCCACAGAAGCCGGAACATTTATGGGATTCCGCTCCGGTACCTCGTGAGGTAAGCGACTCGTTGCCGCCCCCATAGTCAGACGACTTGAACGTCCCGCAATTAAGGGTTATAAGAGCGACGCAACATACTGCTCATCGAGGGGGAATGCCCATGCCCAAAAAACGAAAGTTGGCAGCGAAGAAAGCGGCTCGGACGGGGAAATCGAGGTCGGGTAGCAAGAAGGCAGCCAAGACCCCGAAGTTGAAGGCGGCGAGCAGCAAAGCCGCGAAAACGAGAAAGCGGCAAGCACCTGCCAGAAAAGCAGTCGCCGCCAAGAAGCCACGTGCTGCCTCAGAAGCACCCCTCGTCGCAGGAGCACAGGCTGTCGCTCCAGAAGTGTCGCCTGCCGCCGCAGAAACGCAGGACATCATCGAGGACTAACGGTACATTCTGGCAAGTTTCGGGTTGGTCGCCAAAGCCGATTTCAACCGCATGCGTTAGTCCGTACAACGCGCCAATGAGATGATCGAATAGGTTTCTTATCGCCCCGTAATTGGGCAATCTTCCCAACGACGCTTGCAGTGTCACAGCAATAATTAACAGGAATATATCCTCAGAGACCTTTTGCACTTCTGCTCATTCCTAGTTAGCATTCGTATCGCCGATACAAAATTTCGGCCAAACTCGCAAATGCAGACACCCGACAAGCCACAGTACGAGATTGGCTCCTTGGTTTTGCTCCGAGGCCGGGAATGGGTCGTGATCCCATCCGATGGCGGCGACGTAATCCGCCTGCGACCGCTGAGCGGACGTGAAGAAGAAACCATCGGCGTCCACAGGCTACTCGAAGAGCGCCACCTCAAACCAGCGACCTTCCCTGATCCTGATCCCACCGTGGCAGGGGACTTTGTCGGCGGCAAGCTCCTTAGAAATGCAGCGCGACTGAGCCTGAGAAGCGGTGCAGGTCCCTTTCGATCTCTGGGAAGGATCTCTGTCCGACCTCGGCCCTACCAATTTGTCCCGCTCATCATGGCTCTCCGTTTGAGCACAGTGCGGCTGTTCATCGCCGATGATGTTGGCATTGGCAAGACGATCGAGGCGGGCATGATTGTCCGGGAGCTATTGGACAGAGGTGAAGCCCAACGGCTATGCGTTTTGTGCCCGCCCCACCTCTGCGAACAATGGCAGAACGAACTGGCTGAAAAATTCCACATTCATGCTGTGGTGATTCGCACCTCTACCATTGCGAAGTTGGAGCGAAGCGTCCCCATCGGTTCCTCCAGCCTCTATCGCCACTTTCCGCACACCATCGTTTCGATTGATTTCGCAAAGAGTGACCGTCGCAGGTTTCAATTCCTAGCAAATTGCGCTGACCTCGTAGTTGTGGATGAAGTTCACTCAGCCGCGCAGCCTCGCTTCGGAAGCTCGACGGAACAGCAGCAGCGCCACGAGTTGCTCCGTGAGATCGCCAAAGACCCGGCAAGGCAACTCATTCTTTTAAGTGCCACGCCTCACAGTTGCGTTGAAGACAGCTTCCGCTCTTTGCTTGGCCTATTAAAAGAAGACTTTGGACGACTCGATCTCAAGAACCTGACTGAGAACCAGCGACGGGATCTCGCAAAGTATTTAGTCCAGCGACGCAGGGCTGATGTAGCGAAGTGGCCGCTAGGCGAAACCCCCTTTCCAACCCGTGTGCCGCCGTTCGAAGAAACGTACCCGCTCACGGACGAGTACAGGAATCTCTACCGGGATGTTCTGGAGTTCACTCGGGAGACGGTGCAAGCGCCCGGACTGAAAGAGAATCGCCGCCGAGTTCGCTATTGAGCAGCACTGGCGCTCCTTCGTTGCTTGATGTCCAGTCCAGCAGCGGCGCTGAGAGCCTTCGAAGCTCGCACAGCCGATCCCAAGTCACTGCCGGAAGCAGAGCAGGACGTAGCAGCGACCGAAGAGCTAAGAACACGTGAGATTTTCGATCCGACAAGCGAAGGCGGAGTGCTCGATTCTGTCCCGGAGCCAGCCACCGAGCTTGGCAATGCGGATCTGGCAACGGGCGACCGTGCCAAGCTCCGTGAATTTGGGAAAAGGGCACACGCGATCCTTGATTCTGGCAAAGATCCCAAAATTGAAAAAACCGCCCAAATCGTTCGGAGCATGATCGAATCGGGTTATCACCCTATTGTCTTCTGCCGATTCGTTGCCACCGCCAAATACGTTGCTGACCAACTGAACGAGCGACTCAAGGCGAGGTTCCCCAACATTCATGTCATTGCAGTCACAGGAGAGACGGGCGATGACGAGGCACGCGAAGAAGCCGTCAAATCACTGGCAGACAGCGAAAAGAGAGTTCTGGTAGCGACCGACTGCCTCAGCGAGGGCGTCAACCTGCAAGGAAGTTTCGACGCCGTGCTCCACTATGATCTCCCATGGAATCCAAACCGCTTGGAGCAGAGAGATGGACGTGTAGATCGCTTTGGCCAACCTAAGAAGGAAATCCGCAGTGTAGTCCTGTTCAGCCCGGACAACCCCATAGACAGGGTTGTTTTGGAAGTTCTCATCCGCAAGGTCCGAGAAATATATAGCTCGCTGGGAATCAGAGTCTCGTTTGCGTCTAATACCGAAAGCGTGGCTCAAGCACTCGTGGAGTCCATACTCCAAGGCAAGGCAAAAGATGCCACCCAATTGGGATTCGAGTTCTTAGAGTCTGATACGGCCAAGGACTTCACTCTGGGAATGGAATTGGATGCTAAGCGTGAAGTGGAGAGCCGCACCCGGTTTGCCCAATACTCGATCCAGCCAGCCGAAGTCGCAAAGGAAATTGAAGCGACGGACGCGGTTCTGGGAGATCCCAACGCCGTCCGCAACTTCGTCCTGAACGCTGCACAGCGCCTCGGTATCAACGTATCGAGCAAAGGAAAATACCATCTCTTAGATATCGGGCAACTGCCCGAAGAGCTTTGCCAGAAACTCGGCTGGCTAAAGCCAATCAAGATGGTTTTCGATAGCCCTCCTCCGCAGGATGTGGAGAACGCCGTCGTCATCGGACGCAATCACCTTCTGACGGTTCACTTGAGCGAAAAGAGCACGGGTATGGCCTCCCGGCCTAAAGCGTCGGAAGACAACTTCCGCTGCGGGGCAGCCTACACCTCGGCAACGAAGAGCCGGACGGTCATCCTCATGCTCCGGGTTCGCTACATCTTGAGTCGAAGGGGTCAGCCAGATCAGTTTGCGGAAGAAGTGGGCACTACAGGCTACAGAGCAGAAGGCGGAAATTTGAATTGGTATCCGGCGAACGATCCTTCACTCCTCTCACTCTTGGAAGCAGCCGAGGTTTCTGGAAACATCACGACGAAAGAGAAGCAACAGCGGCTACAACGAGCACTGGAAGAGGTCCGAACCAGCAAGGCTGAGTTGCAGCGGATCTCAGACTCTCGTGGCGATGATCTCGAAGCGGCCCATGATCGGCTCCGAGAACAAATTGGCGGGCGGGCTGTCAAGGCAAGAGCCTACCCGCCGGACATTCTTGGCATTTACGTGTTATTGCCCGGAGGAACGGCGCAGTGAGATACACGGCGATTCGCTCCGAGGGCGGTCTGCTTCCTTATGATCTGATGGACGAGATCCTCGCCGAGACAGCCATTGGTCAGAAGCCAGCCGATTTTGGTTTACCCAAGGGACGGCGGGTCTCGGACGAGATCCAGCGCGTATGGAGCGATGCTCAGGAGCTTTGGAGCCGCTTCAAAGCTGGCCGGGAGAAACTTCCTGAAAAGGACCCAAACGGAACGACGCTGACGCGAGATCGCTGGATTGGACCGCTCCTCACTGATCCTGTCCGGCTCAGCTACGACTTGCATTACCACCCGTCAGCCGTAGTTCTGGAAGCTCTGACATTCGCCATCTCCCATCGGGCAGGCGAACCCACAGATAGTCCGCCCGTTCACATCGAAGGTTGCGAAATCGACTTAGACAAGCGCCCGCCAAAATACCGCACCAGCCCTCAGGCGATGGTGCAGGAGTTTCTCAATCGGAGCGAACCGCATCTCTGGGGCGTTGCCACTAACGGACTGCGCTTCCGTCTCCTGCGGGACAGCGTGCGGACGGCTCGCCCGACCTACCTCGAATTCGATCTCGAAACCATTCTTGAAGGTGGGCAATACAACGAGTTTGTTCTTTTCTATCGTCTGTGCCATCGCACACGATTGCCACAGTCTGGTCATCCCCCGGAAGATTGCCTGCTGGAGAAGTACTACCAACAGTCCATCGAGAAGGGCGGACGAGTCCGGGACAACCTGCGGGACGGAGTGGAAGAGGCGCTCAAGGTACTTGGAATGGGTTTCCTTCGGCACCCAGACAATTCAACACTGAGGGAAAAGGTCAACTCGTCCGCCCTGAATGCAGATCAATACCATCGCCAGCTTTTGTTGCTGGTATACAGGCTGCTGTTCCTGACCGTAGCAGAAGACCGTCGCTTAATCATTTCGATCGGTGACAACGCGGACAGGAACCAAGCCGTCTATCGTGATAACTATAGCATCGGACGGCTTCGAGAAAGGGCGGAAGGATTACTCGAAGATTCGGGCTTTAGCGATTTGTGGGTCGGACTGACGCAGACGTTCAACCTCTTTTCGGATTCAAATGACATCAACCCATTGGGCATCCCACCACTGAACGGTGACCTTTTCAGCCGCACGACGATCCCCGATCTTGAGACGGCGCAACTTTCCAATCTAGATCTGTTAAGGGCCGTTCGTTGGTTGATGTTCTACCGGGAAAGAAATGTGCAGCAGAGGGTGAACTATGCCGCCCTCGAAGTGGAAGAGCTTGGCTCGGTCTACGAAAGTTTGCTCGATTTCCGCCCGGTTATTTCGAAAGAGGCTGAGGGGCGGAAATTCGAGTTGCTGGTTGGGAGTGAGCGTAAGCGGACTGGTTCATACTATACGCGCCCGGAACTTGTCCGGGAGCTAATTCAAAGCGCACTCGTTCCGGTGATGGATGATCGCTTGGCAGAGGCGGAAAAGCAGACGAAGGGGCAGTCCTCCGACGCGATCCGCAATGCCAAGTGCAAGGCCATCCTAGACATTTCAGTCTGCGATCCCGCCTGCGGTTCGGGTCACTTCATATTGGAAGCGGCAAGACGTTTGGGGAAGGAATTGGCTCGGATTCGGGTCGGGGAGGACGAGCCTACACCCGAGCAGTTTCACGTTTCCGTCCGGGACGTGATTTCCCACTGCATCCATGGTGTGGACTTGAATCCGCTCGCAGTGGATCTCTGCAAGTTGGCGCTCTGGCTCGAAGGACATTGGGCTGGAAAGCCATTGAATTTTCTCGACCATCGAATCCGCTGTGGGAACAGCCTTATCGGAGTTCTCGATCCGGCGATCATGGTGGATGGTATTCCCGACGAAGCCTTCAATCCTGTTACGGGAGATGATAAGAAAGTTGCAGCTGCCTACAAGAAGCGGAATAAAGTGGAACGCTCGCTGGGTCAAAAGAGGTTTGAGTTCGAGCAGATTCCAACCGAGCACAGCGAGGAATATGCAAAGGTTTTCGGCATCCGGCTCGAATTTCCTGAGGATAAGCCCTCCGACGTAAAACGGAAGGCTGAAATGTTTGAAAACGCTCGGACTGGTAGCGATTGGTGGCACGATTGGACGGCGGCTAATCTCTGGACTGCTTCCTTCTTTCTGCCGCTCACGAAGCTAGATGATCCGCAAGTTCCCACACAAGAGACCTTCAGTAGCTATCTCGTGAACCGTAAAGATCGACCGCAAATGACCGGTACCGCCAACTCGCTTGGAGGCGAACTGCATTTCTTTCATTGGAATCTGGAGTTTCCTGACGTATTTGAAAGGGGCGGCTTTGACGTTGTTCTCGGGAATCCACCGTGGGAAATGCTGCAACCCGAAGAAACAAAATTTTTCTTTAGCGTGGGTGCTCCGGAAATCGCTTCCCTACCGGGAGCACGGAGAAAGGCAGCAATCGACCAATTGGAAAAGACCAATCGACCTCTCGCCAATTCTTGGCGAAGCCACGTTCGACAAATAGAAACTGTAAACAAATTTGTACGTGGCAGCCACCGTTTCGGTCTAACGGCCTCCGGCAAACTTAACACTTACTCACTTTTCTCTGAGTTAACCCGGTCGCTCATTGGTCCCAAAGGGCGTGCTGGCATCATTGTTCCCACAGGGATCGCCACGGACGACTCGAATAAGCAGTTCTTCTCGGATGTAAATCAGAAACGAGAACTTGCAAGCTTCTATGATTTCGAAAACCGGGAAGCACTATTTCTAGCGGTTGACAGCCGGATGAAGTTTTCTTTGTGCACGTTTAGTAGCCTACCCGTCTCTGCAAGTCAGTTCGCTTGTTTTTTGACTCGCACCGACCAAATTCGAGATCCTCTACGCCGTTTTGAGTTGACTCCTGAAGACCTTGCGCTTCTAAACCCGAACACACGAACTTGTCCTATTTTCAGAACACGTGCTGACGCGGAGCTTACGAAAAAGATCTACCGTGAAGTGTCCATTCTGCTGAACGAGACGACGAAGGAGAATCCTTGGGGGATTCAGCTAAGGCAAGGACTTTTTAACTTGACGAGTGACAGTAACTTGTTCCATAGCGAACCCGGGTCTGGACTTGTGTCTTTGTACGAAGCAAAGATGATTCATCAATTTGATCATCGAGCAGCGAGCGTAGTTTATGTCGCTGGAAATGCGGTAAGGCCTAATCAGCCGTGCGACGCGGTCGAAAGCC
>Ga0182024_10024475_pt1 | contig 10728 bp, 9 predicted proteins | sample P32metaG_FD_120480 | JGI IMG/M metagenome (GOLD analysis project Ga0182024, IMG submission 120480) | Permafrost microbial communities from Stordalen Mire, Sweden - P3-2 metaG (Illumina Assembly) | ecosystem: Environmental > Terrestrial > Soil > Wetlands > Permafrost | place: Sweden: Stordalen...
AGTCGAACTGCTCGGAGGAGATGTCCAGAATCGATGCATGGGTCTGCTGGCGGCCGGCGTTGTTGACCAGAATGTCGAGTCCACCGAGACCTTCTAGGGCTTCGGCGACCAGTTGTTGGCAGAATGCTTCGTCGCGAAGGTCGCCGGGGATGGCTACGCCTTTTCTGCCGGCGGCCTGGATGATCTCGATTACTTCTCGGGCATCGGGCTCTTCACTGGGGAAGTAGTTGATGGCTACGTCGGCGCCTTCACGGGCGTAGGCGATGGCGGCTGCGCGGCCCATTCCCGAGTCGCCGCCGGTGATCAGGGCTTTTCGTCCGGCGAGGCGTCCGGAGCCGCGGTAGCTGGTTTCGTCGTGATCGGGTCGAGGGTCCATCTTGCTGGCTAGTCCGGGCCAGGACTGCGACTGGTGGTTGAAGGGTGGCTTCGGATATTTGGATGTGGGGTCCTGAAGCGGTTGCGGGGACGCCGACGTTGCCGAACTTTGACCTGGACCTGTGGAACCCAGCGCGGGCGCTGCTGCGGCTGCGGCCAGACCTGCTCCCAAGCCACCAATGACCTGACGACGCGAAAAGGAATTGTCGTCGCGAATTCTCATGCTCTGCTCACTCCTGCATACCTTGGTTGCTGGCGTTGTTTTCAAGGTTGTGCGACGGGTCGACGGGTATTGTCGACACGGCTGGAGCACGGGACAGGAATTTAAGTGGGATGAAAACTGCGATTCGACGGTGACGGATTTGCAGAGGCACGGGTCCGCTCGTCGCAGACTAATTAAGGAAGGCAACTATCCGATTAGTTGGTTTAAGCTACCTGCTCAAGAGGACGGTCATGTAGACGAATCAGCAGATCGGAACTCAGCGCCTCAAGGGCATAGGTCCTTCCTTCCTGATCGCAGAATTCAACCAAACCAACAGAAGGGGAAAGGAGCTCTACGACAGTTCCTATCTGTCCACGAACCAGACCTTGCTTAGGCAGGTCCTGGAGCAGCGCGACTACGGACAGGTACTCCAAATTCTCCATACTTTGCTCCTCTCAAAGGACATAGCAGGTAATGAATCGTGGGAAGGCCTCATCTGCCGGAACCATCCAACAACTTCGGATCTTTGCAGTCTTCCCGTTCCAACCCAACACAAAGTCTATTATGTACCGAGTTCCATACAAGTCGGAAGCGCCCTGGATCGCATCTTCTTCTTTTGCGGCCTTCTTGAGCATTGCATGAAATTCAAATGTATCGTCAATTGTGAGGCCCAAAACCGACTGAAATACCCGAGCCTTATTTCTCCCTCGGAAATGCGTGGGACTCAGACAATAGTCTTGAAGCTTTGACATTTCGACGATCGCCGACTCACCGTTGGGTAACTTCATCGTGCCTTTCGCTTCAAGTTACTCGACGGTGACGGATTTCGCTAGGTTTCTTGGCTGATCTACGTCGCAGCCTCTTCTTACGGCTATGTAGTAGGCGAGTAGTTGCAGGGGAACGATTTCGAGGAGCGGCAGCAGCAACTCTGGAGCCTTGGGGATGTAGATTACGTGTTCTACGAGCTGGGCGAGGTCCTTCTGGCCTTCGACGGCGATGGCGATTACGCGGCCTGAGCGGGCTGTGACTTCCTGCACGTTGGACAGGGTCTTTTCGTAGCGCAGTCTTGAACCGGGGTCGTTGGGGTCTTGTGTGGCGAGGACGACTACGGGGAGCGTTTCGTCGATGAGGGCGTTGGGGCCGTGCTTCATTTCGCCGGCGGGGTAGCCTTCGGCGTGGATGTAACTAATTTCCTTGAGTTTGAGGGCGCCTTCGAGGGCCATGGGAAAGTGGATGCCGCGGCCGAGGTAGAGAAAATCGCGCGCGGTGGAGAAGGTGACGGCGAGTTTTTCGCATTGATCGGAGACGGCCTTGAGCATCTCTTCGATTCTGGCGGGGATGCGGCTGAGCTCTTCTACGAGATGAAGCGACTCGGCTGAGGAGAGCGTGCCGCGGACCTGGGCGAGATGCAGGGCGAAGAGGAAGAGCGCGGTGATCTGCGAGGTGAAGGCTTTGGTTGAGGCGACGCCGATTTCGGGGCCGGCGTGAGTGTAGATGGTGCCGCTGGCGTCGCGGGTGATCATGGCTCCGACGACGTTGCAGATCGCTACCGTTTTTGAACCGAGAGCGATCATTTCACGCTGGGCGGCGAGGGTGTCGGCGGTTTCGCCGGATTGGGTGATGAGCATGCCAAGGGCGTTGGGATCGGCGATGGGATCGCGATAGCGGTATTCGCTGGCGTAGTCGACCTCAACGGGGATGCGGGCGAGGCGCTCGATCATGTATTTGCCGGCGGTGGCGGCGTGCCAGCTTGTGCCGCAGGCGGCGATGTTGATGCTGGTGACTTTGGCCAGTTCTTCGGGAGTCAGGCCCATTTCATTCAGGAAAATCTGGCCGGTTTCAAGGGAGATGCGGCCCAGGGTAGTGTCGCGGATGGCGCGCGGCTGCTCCCAGATTTCCTTGAGCATGAAGTGCTTGTAGCCGCCCTTTTCGGCCTGGATGGGGTCCCAGGTGATGCGCTGGACCTTCAACTGGAGCGGACGGCCTTCGAAGTCGGTGAGAGTGATGCCGCCGAGGGTCAGGATGGCCATTTCGCCGTCGTTGAGGAAGGCGATGTTGCGGGTGTGGTGGAGGATGCCGGGGACGTCGGAGGCTACGAAGTATTCGCCTTCTCCGATGCCGATGACAACGGGAGGGCCGAGGCGGGCGGCGATGATCTTGTTGGGTTCGAGGGAGGAGAGGACGCCGAGGGCGAAGGCTCCGGTGAGGCGCTTGACGGCGCGGCGGACGGCTTCTTCGAGGGGCATTGTGGGAACCCAGGTCCCAAGGGCGGGATCTCCACCCCAGCGACGAGGACCTGTCGCCGGGGACACCGGACCTGGGGCACCCGTATTTGTGGTTGGGGGAAGCACGCTGTCTTTCTGGATTTGCTCGATCAGGTGGGCGATGACTTCGGTGTCGGTTTCGGTGACGAAGACGTGGCCCTGGGCGGTCAGTTCCCTTTTCAGTTCGAGGTAGTTTTCGACGATGCCGTTGTGGACAACGACGATGCGTCCGGTGCAGTCGCGGTGGGGGTGGGCGTTCTCTTCGGTGGGGCGGCCGTGGGTGGCCCAGCGGGTGTGGCCGATGCCGTAGGTGCCGTCGAGGGGATGGTCGCGCAGGACCAGTTCGATGTTTTTGAGCTTGCCGGGGGCGCGGCGGATCTGGAGTTTTTCTTCTCCCGGGCAGCCGACGGCGATGCCTGCTGAGTCGTAGCCGCGATATTCAAGACGCCGCAAGCCTTCGAGGATGACGGGGACTACTTCTTTGGGGCCGACGTAACCGACGATTCCGCACATGCGTTGATTGTAGAGCCAGTCTCTTCGCCTCGGATCACACTATGCCATTGGATGAGATGAGGCTTATGCCGAGAGCGTCCGGACGGGGTCGGCGCGGACCTTGTTCAGTTTCATGAACTGCTCTGCGTAGTCGGCGCGCTTGAAGGAGAAGGTGAGAGGGCTGAGTCCGGCGTTGAGATGGAGTTGCGTCAGACGATTTGAGTTACAGGTACCAGGGGATGTTGATCACGATAATGCGCTGATTGCCGCGAACGAGCAGCAGCAACTTGAGCAGTTGAGCGCGCTGGTTGTGAAGTGGAGTCTGCCACCAGTGTTTTACGACGAGTTCGGGAACGAGGACGGCAACCTGGCGCTCTGGATGATCGCGTTCGACTTTCAGGATGTATTCGACCAGCGGGCCCAGGACGAAGCGGAAAGGGGAAGCGACAAAGACAAGCTCTGGAACGATCCTTCCTGATTCGCGGATGGGGGTGGCGACGTTTTGCTCCCACATCTGCCGTACTTCTTCGTAGCACTCCTCGGCATCGACATGTACCGCCTGGACGTGGTCGCTTAGCTTCATGGCGAATCGAAGCCCTTTTTCAGCGATGCGCGTCCAGCGGTCGAGCGGAACAAGGATGAGCGGCTCGTCGAGACGATCCAGGCGTATGCAGCAATCGACCGCGAGTTCACGCTTGACGCGGTCGTAGTGGCGTTTGACTGCGCTCATGGTAATCATCAGGACGGGAATGAGAATGGCCGTAATCCATGCGCCTTCTGTGAACTTGGCAATCAGCACCACGATGAGGGTTGCGCCTGTGGCAAGGGCTCCAACGCCGTTGATGATCATGCGCCGGCCGCTGCCGGGGCCACCCTGCCGCTTCCAATGCATCACCATGCCGGCCTGGGAGAGTGTAAAGGCCAGAAAAGCTCCGATTGCAAAGAGAGGAATCAGACGGTCGGTAACGCCTCCGAAGGCGATCAGCAGGCAGGCGGTAAATCCGACCAGGGGATAGATCCCGTGAGAGTAGAGGAGACGCCGGCCGCGAATCTTGAATACGTGGGGAAGGTAGTCGCGTTGAGCGATGGCTCGAGTGAGGCGCGGAAAGTCGGCATACGAGGTGTTGGCAGAGAGGGCGAGAACCGCGAGGATTGAGGCAATGGCCACGTAGTAGAACCACCCGCGGCCCATGACAGCGGAAACAAGCTGGGAAAGTATGCTCTGGTAGCCGGCGATGCCGGGATCTGTGGCTCCGATGTTATAGGCGCGGCAGAGCAGGGCGATGCCGGCAAGAAAGACCATGAGCAGCAGGATGATGATGGTGAGGGTGCGCTTTGCGTTCTTTTGGGTCGGTTCGCGAAACGCCATGACGCCGTTGCTGACCGCCTCGACGCCAGTCATGGCGGTGCAGCCGCTGGCGAAGACTTTTGCCAGAAGCCAGAGGGTGAGCAGCGACACGCTGGCGGGCAGTTGCGGGGGCGCTATGATGGGCTGCGGGTGACCGTGGGCGGCAACGGCGCGAATGGCTCCGACGACGATTACCACGAGCAAGGTTCCGACAAAGAGATAGGTCGGGATGAGGAAAGCAGAACCGGTGTCTTTGACGCCGCGCATGTTGATCAGCGTGAGCAGGAACAAGATAGCGAGGCAGAGCGCGAGGGTATGCGGCTGGAGCACGGGAAAGGCGGAGACCAGCGCTCCGACACCGGCGGAAATGCCGACCGCGGAGTTGAGAATGTAATCGATCATCAGGGCAGCGGCGGCGAGCAGGCCGGCGTTCTCACCGAGGTTCTCAGAGGCGACCGTGTAACTGCCTCCACCGTGGGGATAGCCATCAATAGTCTGGAGGTAAGACAGGAAGACGATCGCGAGTAGAACAATGATGGCGAAGCTGATGGGTACGATGTACTGAATACCAAGGAAGCCGAGGGGAATGAGAAGCGTCAGGGCGGCTTCAGGACCGTAGGCGGCTGAGCTGAGGGCGTCAAGGCCGAAGACGGGAATGCCGGCTATCGGACCGATATGCTCGGCGCGCTCTTCGGTAGTTGCGAGCGGTTTACCGACGACGAGGTTGAAGAACGACATAGCCTACCCGGTCGGCCACGAGTGTACGTCCGACATAGGACAAAGGCTAGCTCAAAATTCGTAAACAAGTTGAAAAGGGATGGTAAATGCATCGCCAGCCCATAGATATCCGCCTGTTGCCAACTGGTGGATTCAGTTCCGGGGGCATCGCCGGCAGTTCGGCAACAAACCCGCCACATGTCAGTCGTCGGAGCGGCGGAAGAGGGCGCCGAACTGGGCTGCGGGGGCCATCAGGAGGATGGCTATCGCCTGCGTCCAGTGGGCGTGGGTGGGTGTGGAGTACCAGGACCACATGGCGACAGCGCCGATGGTGGCGGCAATGGCGGCTCCGATGCCGAGGGCCTGACGGCGGTAAAAGGAGGCTCCGGCGACGGCACCAATTACGGCGAAGACGATGCCGTAGATGGCGGTGAACCACATGACTCCCGTGGAGGCTGGCGTTGCCGGGGAGATGTGGCCGAGGACGAAGAGCAGGATGGAGGAGACGCAGGAGATCAGGTATCCGGCCAGCCAGCCGGCAATGCAGAAACCGACCGTTTTTGCCACTGAGCTTGCGGCGGCGCGCCCTGCGTCATCGGTGTTACCGCGATCATTGAAGCTGGCCTCATCTGCCATGGGTCGCTATTCCTCAATGCGGTAGGTATAGTCCTCGATGACCGGATTGGCCAGAACTTCTTTTGCGACGCGCTCGACCTCGGCGCGAGCGGCTTCGACGGAAAGGCCATCGGCGAGGGAAAGCTGGAAATACTTGTCCTGGCGGACGCTTTCCACATGCGCGAACTGCATCTTGCGCAGTGCATTCTGGATGGTCTGCCCCTGGGGGTCGAGAACGGAAGTCTTTAGAGTGACATAGACATGAGCCTTCATTTGGCTTAATTATAGTAGTTCCAGTGGATGGCTCCTGCTCAAATCCACCATGCGCAACCGCAGGCCGCACCCAACCCCCAGTGAGGAGAAGCGAAAACGCAATGATCAATTACCTGGAACTGCCTATTGGCGACCGGTCGCCTGAGGTCTTTCGCGCAGTTATCGAGATTCCTAAAGACGGTACGAACAAGTTTGAGTACGACAAGGAACTGCACGTATTCAAGCTGGATCGCAACCTGTATTCGCCTGTCCATTATCCGGGCGACTATGGTTTTATCCCTTCGACGCTGAGCGATGATGGCGATCCGCTGGATGTGCTGGTGCTGGTGCCGACGGGCAGCTTCCCGGGCTGTGTGCAGGAGGTGAGGCCGATCGGGTTGATGGAGATGATGGATCAGGGCTTGCTGGATGAGAAGGTGCTAGCGGTGGGCAACCACAATCCGCGCTATAACAATGTGTGGAATTACACGGATATTTATCCCCATATGCTCAAGGAGATTACGCACTTCTTCGCGATCTACAAGGACCTTGAGGGTAAGCGTGTGGAGATCAAAGGGTGGCACGATGCGGCGTATGCTCGCGACCACATTATCCGGGCCAAGAAGCTATTCGACGATAACAAGGCGAAGAAGGCGGCGGCGAAAGATTGAGGCGTGCGGAGATCGTAATGCGCAATTTGCGTTTGCCGGTTTTGCTGCTTGCTCTTGTTTCGGTTTCGCTGCCGGTTATGGCTCAGAATTTGCCCTCAGATGATGCTGCGATTCGTTCGTACTATGAGTCGGGCCTGCGCAGGAATGGCGTCGTGGGGAGCAGCCTTGCGATGGTGCGCAACGGTAAGGTCGTGCTGCGGGAGAATTACGGACTGCAGGGTAAATCTCCTGATGTGCCGGTGGACGATGACACGACCTATCACTGGGCCTCGTGCACGAAGACTTTTACGGGCGTGGCGATCATGCAGCTTCGCGATCGAGGGCTGCTTTCGCTGGACGATCCACTGATCAAGTACATTCCAGAACTGGCGGCGGTGCATGATCCGTTTGGCTCGATTGCGAATGTGACGATTCGACATGCGATGTCGCATTCGGGCGGGTTTCGCGATGCTACCTGGCCGTGGCGGGACGACGATAAAGCGTGGCAGCCTTTTGAGCCGACGCAATGGTCGCAGATTGTGGCGATGATGCCGTACACCGATGTCGCTTTTGCGCCGGGCACTAAGTTCAGCTATTCAAATCTGGGCGTGGTGTTTCTGGGTGAGATCATCGAGCGGCTGTCGGGCGATCCGTATCAGGTTTATATGGAGAAGAATGTGCTGCGTCCGCTGGGGATGAGCCATTCTTATTTCGACCGCAGTCCTTACTTTCTGCTGAAAGATCGTTCGCATAGCTGGGATCTGAAGGACGGGAAGTTGAGCGAGGATCCATTCGACTTCGATACGGGAATTACCCGATCGAATGGGGGGTTGAATGCTCCCATCGGAGATATGCTGCGGTATCTGTCTTTTTTGCTGGGCGATTCGGCAAGAGTGGCTGAGTTTGACTTGGTGCTGAAGCGCAGTTCGCTCGAAGAGATGTGGAAGCCGTTTTTGCCGGTGGTGCCGGATGACGATTTTCAATCTCGCAAGGGCGCGCATGATGAGGTGACGACGAGCTTCTTTGTGCATACGGACGGGCAATTGAAGCTGATTGGCCATGCGGGATGGCAGAACGGATTTCGCAGCCATTTCTATATCGATCCGGCGACGCACAGCGCTTACATCGTGGCTTATAACACCGATGCGCAGGATACAAAGCAAAATACTCGCGGCTTTGATTTTGAGTTACGCGATTATCTTATCGATCACTTCTTCGAAAAGAGGTAGCTCTGTGCTGCGCGCCCTTGTTGCTACGATCCTGTTTGCACTGGGCACGTTGGCGGCTTATGCGGCGGATGGCTATCGGGTGGTGCACACTTATCCGCACGATGCGCAGGCTTTCACGCAGGGTCTGGTGTTCATCGACGGACGCCTTTACGAGAGCACGGGGAGGAACGGCCGCTCTTCACTGCGTATGGACGATCTGGTGAGTGGGAAGGTGTTGCAGCGATATGACGTTCCCGATAAGTATTTTGCCGAGGGGCTGACTAACTGGGGGAGTACGCTGATCCAGTTAACTTGGCAGACACACACGGCGTTTGTCTACGATCGCTTCAGCTTTCGGCTACTGAAGAGCTTCTCGTATGACGGCGAAGGCTGGGGGCTTACACACGACGGCCGCGGGCTGATCCTAAGTGACGGCACTGCGACACTGCGGTTTCTCGATCCTGAGACCTTTAAGGTGACGCGACGGCTAGCGATCACCGACCATGGCGCGCCGGTGAAAGAGTTGAATGAGCTGGAGTACGTGCATGGGGAAATCTACGCCAATGTATGGCATTCCAATCGGATCGCGCGTATCTCTCCTAAGAGCGGAAAAGTCTTAGGTTGGATCGATCTTACGGGCATCATTTCTAACTCGGAGTTGACCGACGACGAAGCTGTGCTCAATGGCATCGCCTGGGATGCGAAGACGGATCGCCTATTTGTGACCGGTAAGCTTTGGCCGAAGATCTTTGAGATTCGGGTGATTCCTGAAGGCAGGAACACACAAGCACACTAATCCGCGGCAGTAGGCGCGAAACGGCGGCGATTGTGGCGTCCGATGGTGATCCAGTAGAGAACGGGACCGGCGAGCGCGACCAGGAATGCGAAGAGAATCGCGGGAACTCCGGTGACGACTTGCTCGTCGCGCGAGGCGTAGAGCGCGTAGAGGATCAATGCCGTTGGGCCGACTCCCAGGGCGCAGGCGAAGGCCAGATTGCCGGCCTTGAAGGGGCGCTCAAGGTTGGGTTCGCGTACACGCAGGACGACGAGAGCGACGAATTCGAGAATAAGGCTGGCTCCATAGAGAATCAGGTCGATGGAGATGAGCCGTTCAAAGGGCAGATTGAGGGCCAGAGCCCACGCCAGTCCGCAGAGCAGGACGGAGACCCATGGAACTCCGCGGCTGTTAATGCGGGCGACTACGCGCGGCAGCATTCGATCTTCAGCCATGGCCATAGGCAGGCGGCTGTAACTCATGACCAGCGCATTGAACATGCCGAAGCCGCTGATGGCTCCGCCAGCAACGACGGCCAGACCGAGCCAGGAGCCACCCACGCTGCTGGCCGCATCGACCCACGAGCCGGTCGAGAAGTTGTCGGCGGAGAGGCCCGCGAGAGCCATTGCCACGAGCGGCAGAATGTAGGTGAATGCGACCAGAAGGGCGGAGCCGATCATGGCGCGCGGATAGGTGCGCTGGGGATTCTCGACCTCTTTGGCAACAGTCGAGGCGTTGTCCCATCCCATGTAGTTCCACATGGCGACGAGTACGGCGACGGAGATCGAGGATTCCGAGGAAACGTGCTTCCACTGCACCGCCGGGTGCAGGGTAAAGCCATGCCAGAAGGCGAGAACCACGAAGATGGCGAAGGGCGAAAGCAGCAGTAGGAAGAGGCCGACGGAGCCGTCGCCGACAGAGGGCGCTCCGCGGAGGTTCCATGCGCAGCAGACGACGACGACCGCGAGGGACCACGCCCAGCCGTGCCATCCAGCGGTGAGCGCTGGGCTGAATTTGCCCAGATAGCTCACAAAAAAGGCCGGATAGATGGCCATGTCAAAGACGCTGGCGGAAAGCGAGAGCCAGCCTTCCTGATATCCCCAGAAGGGCCCAAGGGCGCGCCGCACCCAGACGTAGAAGCCTCCCTCGGCCGGAATGGCTGCGGCCAGTTCGCCGATCATCAGGGTGGTAGGCAGGCTCCAGAGAAAGGGCAGCACCAGCAGAATGACGATGGCGGTCGTGTAGCCTGCTCCCCCGAGGATGTCTTCAATGGCGTAGGGGCCGCCCGAGACCATGAAGTACGTAGCCGCGACCAGCGGGATGATGCGGAGCTTTCTCCGGGCGGATTGGGGCGCAAGGCGCATGAATGTGAATGTAACAACGATTGGCGGCTGTCCAAAGGAAAAAATGAGCCTCGCCGCCGGTTTTGAGGATGTGCGGATTTGCAGGGTTCGAGAGCGCTCCGGAGCTGACGCCGGCGGGGAGGAAGGCGCATTTCCGCTGCCAGATGCAGGGGTGGAGTTCACGCGCGGGCGGCGAGTGTTCATTGGCTGTGTTGGAGGCTGGTTCATCAGCAGGCGGCGGTCGAATTGTTCGCGCAAAATGTTCGTCAATCGGCACGAAATTGGGCTCCCAGACGGATCAAGAGCAGCTTCGGGTATAATCCGAGGAAGCTGGAGAGATGGCCGAGTGGCTGAAGGCGGCGGTTTGCTAAACCGTTGTAGGGTCAAAAGCTCTACCGGGGGTTCGAATCCCCCTCTCTCCGCCAGACATCGATTCTAAGGCTCCCAAGGACATACTAAGAAGCCCCCAAAGCCCCTGGAAAATCAG
>Ga0182024_10024476_pt1 | contig 10728 bp, 8 predicted proteins | sample P32metaG_FD_120480 | JGI IMG/M metagenome (GOLD analysis project Ga0182024, IMG submission 120480) | Permafrost microbial communities from Stordalen Mire, Sweden - P3-2 metaG (Illumina Assembly) | ecosystem: Environmental > Terrestrial > Soil > Wetlands > Permafrost | place: Sweden: Stordalen...
AGCGTCCTCGAAGGTGGTGAAGTGGAACCCACCGTCGCCGAAGTTGAGCGGCGCCCACAGGAAGAACAGCTGGGGCGCGTTGGTCGACGGCGCCGCTTTGATCCGGTCCCCCACGGGACGGACACCCCAGGACCGGTCCTTCGTGCCGTAGGTGGGTTCCTCGCCGACGCCGATCTGCTCGCCGTCGATCTCGAGGCTCCCGGTCCAGGTCCCGAGCTGGGTCGCCCTGGTCACGTCCATGAACACCCGCGCGCCGTCGTAGCGGGTCTGGCGCGGCTCCTCGAGCGCCGCGGTGCGCGCGGTGAAGGTCAGGGCCGCTCGCAACCCCTGCTCCGGCGCCTCGACGTGCACCCTCGTCACGCGCATCGGCTCCACGAGCTCGATCGAGATCGGCCCGACGCTGGTCGCGCGACCGTCAATCGCGCCAGAGGCGAACACCGACCGCTGCACGCCGTTGCGCACGGTGCCCATCGCGGCGTCCACCACCCCACGGTTCGGGTAGAGGCCGAGCGCGACCCCGAAGTACAGGTCCTCGCGGCAGCCGCAGAACCAGAACCGGTCGTAGGCGTTCGGATGGCCGCCCATCGAGTGCGCGAGCGACGTCGGGGCCTGATGGACCGGGAGGTCGTCGAGCTCGAGCAGCATCAGGACTCGAGGCGCGCGCGGGCACCGAGGTCATCGACGGCAGTCGCGCTCCGCTCAATCATCGTCAGGAACATCGCGTCACCGCGCTCGGTGCGAACGACGAGCATCGCCGAGCACACGAGCATCATGACGCCCTGGAAGGCGTGCCACGCGTAGTCGTCGAACAAGGTCGTGGCGCTTATGTCACCGACGCCGAGCGCCCGCAGTCGATCGTGGTAGGTCTCGAGCAGCTCGTGCTCTCGCGCTCGGCGCACCTCGGGCTCGAGGCTCGTCGTCAGCAGGTAGGCGAGGTCGAGCGCACCGCAGCCGTGCGCCACGGTCTGCCAGTCGACGGTTGACATGGGCACGGCGCCCCCGCGACCCCCGAAGATCAGATTGTCGGTCCGGTAGTCGCCATGGATGATGGTCTGGGGCCCGCCCCGACCCGCGAGGTACATGCCGAGGCGAGGCATGAGCCACTCGATCACCGAGCGTGCCGACGACGACACCTGGTCGCCGTGCCGGTCGAGGAAGCCGACGAAGAGCGCGGCCAGCATCTCTTGTTGGAACGCGGCCGAGGCGTCGTCCATGTCGCGCGCGAGCCACGGAGGAGGTGCTGCGTCCCAGCGCGGGGCGTGGAGCCCCGCGAGCTCGGTCGCCGCCAGCGCCGCCTGCTCGAGCTCGAGGCCCTCGAACTGGTCGACCCCCGCCGCCGGGAGCAGGCTCTCGAGCACGAGGATGAAGCCGCCGGTGGTCTCGTCGTAGGACGACACGAAGCACGCGGGCGTTCGGATCGCCACCCTGGGCGCGAGTTGCTCGTAGAAGCGGACCTCTCGCTCGTAGAGGTGCAGCGCGCTTGCCGCCGCGAGGCTCGCAGGGTCCGTCGAGGGCATCTTGGCAACGACCTCGACGAGATCTTCTCGACCATCGACCTTGAGCTCAAGGAGCCAGCACGAGGCGACCTGGCCCGTGCCCACCGGTCGTCGCGTGACCGAGATGACGTCCGCTCCGTCCGTCAGCGTGCTCTGACGAAGCAGCTCGCTGAGCGCATCCTCAGAGTCGAGTTCGTCGACGAGCATCGGGCCACCTCCCTTCGCGCACGCTACCAACGCGCATCTTCGGCACTGCTTGCTCAGATGTCGGGGGACCACCGCGCGGTCGTTAAGAATGCCCCGATGCAGTCCTTCGTCACCCAGCACCTCCAGAGCTCGGGCTACCCCGCGCTGTTCGTGCTCGCACTCCTCGGGGCGATGTGCATCCCGATCCCGTCCGAGATCACGTTCGGGCTCGCCGGGGCGCTCTCCAGCTCTTCGTACGTCCTCGCGACCGGCGGTCACCGGCACCTGGCGCTCTGGGAGGTCATCGTCCTCGGGACGATCGCGACGGTCGCAGGTGCGACGATCGCCTACGTCGTCGGTCGCTTCGGGGGCCGGGCGTTCGTCGACAAGTACGGCCGCTACCTGCTCCTCAGCCACGACGACCTGGACCGGACCGAGCGGCTGTTCTCCAAGTGGGGCGACGGGCTCGTCGGGGTCGGCCAGGTCATCCCGCTGCTCCGCGCGTTCGTCGGGTTCGGCGCCGGCGTCGCGCGCGTGCGAGCGGTCCCGTTCCTCGTCCTCACGACCCTCGGGGCCGCCGTGTGGGTCAGCCTGATCTCGGTCATCGGCTACGAGGCGAGCGGCAACTACGACCGCGTGGTCCGCTGGTTCGGCGGTGCGGGCTACGTGCTCGCGGCGGCCGTGGTCATTCTGATCGTCGTCGGGGTCGTGCACCGCTGGCGCAAGTACCACGAGTCCGAGGCGCGCCGAGCGCAGCCCTGAAGCTCAGTCGAGCGCGGCCGCTGCCTCGAGGACCTTGGCCGCGTGGCCGTCGGCCCGCACCGAGTACCACGCCCTCGCGATCTTCCCGCGACCGTCGATGAGGAACGTCGAGCGGATCACTCCCAGCGACTTCTTGCCGTAGAGCGTCTTTTCGCCCCACGCGCCGTACTTCTCCATCACCGCGTGCGTCGGGTCCGACAAAAGCGGGAAGCGCAGCTTGTACTTGCTGATGAACTTCGTGTGCTTCTCTGCACCGTCGGGCGAGATGCCGAGGACCGTGATCTCGGCGCGGTCGAAGGCGCGCAGGTTGTCGTTGAACTGGCAGGCCTCCTTGGTACACCCAGGCGTGTCGTCGGCGGGGTAGAAGTACACGACGACGCCCTGGCCCGCGAAGTCCTTGAGCGACACTTTTGTGCCGCGGGCGTCAGGGAGCGTGAACGCCGGCGCCCTCGAGCCCGCTTCGAGTCGTGCCATGGCCAACCCCTCTCGTCGAGACCGGATGTTAGGACCGACGCGTCCGAGGAGACCGTCCGATCCCGAGCAGCGTGCGAACGATCTCGGATGCCGACGGCGCGCCGCAGCGCCACTCCGCACGTCGCAGCGACACGGGGTGCAGTGCGTGACGGGCCGGGTGACAAACCCGGGACGTGGCCCTGTGGTGCGTAAGTTCCGCAACGACCAGGTAGGCTCGGTTCGCCGTCCTTGGACTCAAGGGCGTGCGGGCCCAGGACACCTCTGTCACGTGGGCCCACTGAGACCCACGAACTGAGTGTGACAATGCCAGAGGCCCTCGAGGCACTTGCAAGACCCGAATCCGTCTCGGAGCAGTACTCGACGGACCAGACCTTCGAATCCCTGGGCATCAACGAGCAGCTGTGCAAGACGCTCGCCAACCAGGGGATCATCGCCGCCTTCCCGATCCAGGCCCTCACGATCGCCGACGCCCTGGAGGGCCGCGACGTGTGCGGCAAGGCCAAGACCGGCTCGGGCAAGACGCTCGCGTTCGGCCTCCCGATGCTGCAGCGCCTCGTTGGCAAGCTCGCGGGACCCGACGGCAAGGTGGTCGGCAAGAAGGGCCACCCCGCGCGTCCCCGCGGCCTCGTGCTGCTCCCGACGCGCGAGCTCGCGGTCCAGGTCTACGACGTGCTCCGCCCGTTGGCCGAGGACCTCGGTGTGCGCATCGTCTCGGTCTACGGCGGCGCGGACATCGAGCGCCAGGTGCGACAGCTCCGCAAGGGCTGCGAGGTCATCATCGCGACGCCGGGTCGGCTGATCGATCTCGGCGACCGCGGCGAGCTCGCCGTCGAGGACCTGGACGTGCTCGTGCTCGACGAGGCCGACCGGATGGCCGACATGGGCTTCATGCCCCAGGTCGAGTGGGTGCTGCGCCGGCTCGTCGGACGCGTCCACCAGACCCTCTTGTTCTCCGCGACCCTCGACGGCGCCGTCGACCGCCTGGTGAAGCGCTACCTCAGCGATCCCGTCTTCCACGAGGTCGCGAGCAACACTCAGACAGTTGCCGAGATGGTGCACCACTACTTCCAGGTGCACCAGATGGACAAGGTGAAGGTGGCCGCTGCCATCTGCCGCGCGAACGACAAGGTCCTCATCTTCGTGCGCACGAAGCGCGGTGCGGACCGCCTCGTCCAGCAGCTCGCGGTCGAGGGCGTGTCGGCGGGCGCGATCCACGGTGACCTCCGCCAGTCCCAGCGCGAGCGCGCGCTCGCCGACTTCACCAAGGGCTCGCTGCACGCGATGGTGGCGACCGACGTCGCCGCCCGCGGGCTTGACATCGACGCGGTCGACGTCGTTGTCCACTACGACCCGCCCGAGGACCAGAAGGCCTACCTGCACCGCTCGGGCCGTACCGCGCGCGCGGGCACCGACGGGGTGGTCGTCTCGCTCCTCTTGTGGAACCAGGTCGTGGAGGCCCAGGTGACGATGAAGCGGCTCGGGCTCAAGCTGCCGATCGTCGAGGTGTTCTCCAACGACGCGGCGCTCAGCGACCTCGCCGCGCACGTCGCCGACCCGGCACGGTCGATCCTGTGACGCCCAAGCGCCGCAAGGACGAGGAGAAGACCGCCGCGAAGCGGCCGGAGCCGAACGCCATCGTCGAGTACAGCCCGGACGAGGCGATCTCGCGCGCCCTGTGCATCGTGGCGCACCCCGACGACGTCGACTTCGGCATGGCCGGCACCGTCGCCACGCTCACCTCACAGGGCGTCGACGTCGCCTACTGCCTCGTGACCTCCGGCGACGCGGGCGGCGACGAGCTGATCATGGCCCGCGAGGAGCGCGCCAAGCTCCGCGAGGACGAACAGCGCGCCGCGGCGGCCTGCGTCGGCGTGAGCGAGCTCGTGTTCCTCGGCTATGCCGACGGCATGGTGGAGCCGACCCTGGCGCTACGCCGCGACCTCGCCCGCGTGATCCGCAGGGTGCGGCCCGACGTCGTGCTCACCCAGAGCCCCGAGCGTAACTACGACCGCGTCTTCGCGTCGCACCCCGACCACCTTGCGACGGGCGAGGCGACACTTCGCGCGGTCTACCCCGACGCGCGCAACCCCCACGCGTTCCCCGCACTGCTGAACGACGAAGGGCTGCAGCCGCACACCGTCACGCGGGTGTGGATCGTCGGCACGTCGTCGCCGACGATGGTGGTCGACACGACCGCGAGCATCGACAAGAAGCTCGAGGCGCTCCGGTGCCACAAGTCCCAGGTCGGCGACGGTGAGCGGCTCGACACCATGCTGCGCGAGTGGGGCGGGATGATCGCGAAGAACGCGGGCCTGCCGAAGGGCCGGCTCGCCGAGGCCTTCCGGGTCGTCGCGACCTCGTAGGGCGACCTCCCCGCCCCTGGCTCAGTCGCCTTCGGTCACGAGCGACCGCAGCACGTAGTTGAGGACGCCGCCGTGGCGCATGTAGTCCGCCTCCATCGCCGCGTCGATCCGGAGGCGCACCTCGAACTCGACGGCGGCCCCGCCGGCGGGGAGCGCCCGGACCGTCACGGTCTTCGGGACCTCGCCGCCGTTCAGCGCCTCGAGTCCGACGACGTCGTAGGTCTCGCTGCCGTCGAGTCCCCACGTCGCGAGTGACTCGCCGGGGAGGAACTGCAAGGGGGCGATCCCCATGCCGATGAGGTTCGAGCGATGGATCCGCTCGAAGCTCTCAGCGAGCACCGCGCGCACGCCGAGGAGCAAGGGCCCCTTCGCGGCCCAGTCCCTGCTCGAGCCGGTCCCGTACTCCTTCCCCGCGACGACGAGCAGCGGCGTGCCCTCGCTGCGGTAGGCGGTCGACGCGTCGTAGATGGTGGTGGCGGTGCGCTCGGGGAACTTGGTCGTGACCCCGCCCTCGGTGCCAGGGGCCAGCAGGTTCTTGAGCCGCAGGTTCGCGAACGTCCCGCGCACCATCACCTCGTCGTTGCCCCGCCTCGTGCCGTAGGTGTTGAAGTCGGCGACCGTCACGCCGTGCTCGAGCAGGTACTCGCCCGCGGGCACGGTCGGTCGAATCGCACCGGCGGGGGAGATGTGGTCGGTCGTCACCGAGTCGGCCACCTGGACGAGGACGCGCGCGCCCAGCACGTCGCGGATCGGCGCGGGTTCGATCCCGACGTCGTCGAAGAACGGCGGCTGGTGCACGTACGTGGACGACGCGTCCCACGCGTAGGTCTCACCGTGGGGCACCTCGACGGCGTCCCAGCGCTCGTCGCCGGTGAACACGCTGGCGTAGCGCGTCGTGAACTGGTCGGGGTTGAGCGAGGCGCGAACTGCGTCGGCGACCTCCGCGTCGGTCGGCCAGAGCTCCTTCAGATAGACGTCGTTGCCGTCCGCGTCGGTGCCGATCGGCTCGGTCGTGAGGTCGATGTCGACGGTGCCTGCGAGCGCGAAGGCGACCACGAGCGGGGGAGAGGCGAGGTAATTCTGGCGGACGTCGGGGTGGATCCGGCTCTCGAAGTTCCGGTTGCCCGAGAGCACGGCAGCCACGGAGAGCCCGCCCTCGGCCACGGCTGCTGACACCCCCTCGAGCAGCGGGCCCGAGTTGCCGATGCAGGTCGTGCAGCCGAAGCCGGCGAGGTAGAAGCCGAGCGCGTCGAGCGGCTCAAGGAGGTTCGCTCGCTCGAGGTAGTCGATCACCACGCGTGACCCGGGGGCGAGCGACGCCTTGACCCAGGGCTTGGTCGTCAGCCCCCGCTCTACCGCGCGCTGGGCGACGAGTCCCGCCGCCACCATGACGGAGGGGTTGGAGGTGTTCGTGCAGCTCGTGATCGCCGCGATGACGACGTCGCCGTCGCGGACCCGCGTCGCGGCTCCGGTGGCCGGCACCTCAACAGGGGGCCGGTTGATCGAGGCACGCGCGGCGTCGCGCACGCCGCCCAGTTCGACACGGTCCTGGGGACGCGACGGCCCGGCGAGCGACGGCGCAACCGTCGCGAGGTCGAGCTCTGCGACCTCGGAGTACACGGGCTCGGAGAGCGTCGCGTCGTGCCACAGCCCCTGGCGCTTGGCGTACGCCTCGACGAGGTCGACGTGCCCTTGCGTGCGCCCGGTGAAGGTCAGGTACTCGAGCGTCACCTGGTCGATCGGGAAGACCGTGCACGTCGCGCCGTACTCGGGGGTCATGTTCCCGATCGTCGCCCTCGTCTCCAAGGAGAGCGATGCGACACCTGGTCCGAACGCCTCGACGAACTTGCCCACCACGCCGTGTCGGCGGAGGAGCTGGGTGATGGTCAAGACGACGTCCGTCGCCGTCACGCCCTCGGGCGCGCGACCGGAGAGCCGCAGGCCGACGACTGGCGGCACGAGCATCGGGGCGGGCTGGCCGAGGACGGCCGCCTCCGCCTCGATGCCGCCGACCCCCCAGCCGACGACGCCGAGGCCGTTGACCATCGTGGTGTGCGAGTCGATGCCGATGAGCGTGTCGGGGAAGGCCGCGCCGTCGCGCTCGATCACGACTTGTGCCAGGTACTCGAGGTTCACCTGGTGGCAGATGCCCGTGCCGGGCGGTACGACGCGGAGGTTCTGGAAGCCCGCCTGTGCCCACTTGAGGAGCTTGTAGCGCTCGAGGTTCCGCTGGTACTCGATCTCGACGTTGTCGGCGAACGCGGTGTCCGAGCCGCTCTTCTCGATGATGACCGAGTGGTCGATGATCAGGTCGACGGGCACCTTGGGGCTGATCGATCCGGCCGAGCCACCGAGCGTGATGATCGCATCGCGCATCGCCGCGAGGTCGACGATCGCCGGCACCCCCGTGAGGTCCTGCATGAGCACCCGCTCGGGGCAGAACGCGAACTCTGACGCGTCACCGCCCTCGCCGTGCCCGTCGGGGTGCTCGGCCCACGCCGCGATCGCCTCGATGTGCGCGGTCGTGACCTTCACCCCGTCTTCATGGCGGAGGAGGTTCTCGAGCAGAACCTTGATCGAGAAGGGGAGCTTCGAGATCGCGAAGCGCTGGAGGCCGGGCGAGTCGAGCGCGAAGATCTCGAGCTCGCGCTCGCCAACGCGCATGGTCGTGCGAGCACCGAAGGTATTGGGATGAGAGGCGGGCATCCGCCCATTCTGCCGCGTGTGGCTTCGAGCCCACGCGGGCGCACTCGGTAAGATCAACCTCGGAGGTCGCGATGCCTATCTACGAGTTCCGCTGCCAGCGGTGTGACGAGCGCTTCGAGGAGCGCAGGTCGATGCGAGACGCGGACGGGCCGGCATCGTGCTCGCAGGGCCACCCCGGTGCGGTGCGCCTTCTGCCTGTCTTTGCGATGACCGGCACCGCGACGCCCGTCTCGTCGGGCTGCGGAGCTGGTGGCGGCTGCTGCGGCGGGGCGTGCGGCGCGGCATGACGCCCCCGCGCGCACCGCTCGTTCGTGCCTGATCCGGCGAGGGCGCTGCGGGACCGCCTGCAGCCGGCGTTCGACGCCGTGGCTGCGGGGTCGGACCCCGTCGTTCGCCGCTCGGATCGCGCGGACTACCAGGCGAACGGCGTGATGGCGCTCGCCAAGACCCAGGGCCGCCCGCCGCGCGAGATCGCGGAGCAGATCGTGGCCGTCGCCGACCTGACGGGGTTGGCCCACCTCGAGGTCGCGGGGCCCGGATTCCTCAACCTCACCCTGGACGACGCCTACATCGCGGCCGCCGTCGAGGCGGTGGGCAAGGACGAGCGGCTCGGCGTGCCCGAGGCTGCCGAGCACCACCGCGTCGCGCTCGACTACTCGAGCCCCGGGGTTGGCAAGGAGCTCCACGTCGGGCACCTGCGGGGCACCGTGATCGGTGACTCGCTCGCACGGGTGCTGCGCTTCTACGGCCACGAGGTGATCCCGCGGAACCACCTGGGGGACTGGGGCACGCCGTTCGGGATGCTGATCGAGCACCTCCGTGACCTCGGCGTCGACGGCTCCGCCGAGGGGTTCTCCGTCGGCGACCTCGACGACTTCTACAAGGAGGCGAGGGCGAAGTTCGACAGCGACGCGTCCTTCGCTGAGCGGAGCCGACAGCGCGTCGTCGCGCTGCAGCACGGAGACGACGAGGCGCTCGGTCTGTGGCGCGTGCTCGTCGACGAGTCGATCCGACACTTCGACACCGTGTACCGGCTCTTGGACGTCCGCCTTCGTCCAGAGGACGTCGCTGGGGAGTCGGCGTACAACGACCAGCTCGACGCCGTCGTCGCCGACCTCGAGCGCACGGGCCTGCTGGTCGAGAGCGATGGCGCGCTCTGCGTGTTCCCCGAGGGCTTCTTGAACCGCGAGGGCGACCCCTTGCCGCTGATCGTGCGAAAGCGCGACGGCGGCTACGGCTACGCGGCCACCGATCTCGCAGCTCTCCGCGACCGCGTCGGCCGACTTGGCTGCGACCGGCTCTACTACGTCGTCGGCGCGCCGCAGTCCCAGCACTTCGAGATGGTGTTCCGAGCCGCCGCCGCCGCGGGCTGGGTGCCCGAGAGCGTCGTGCTGGCGCACGTGGCGTTCGGCAGCATCCTCGGCGAGGACCACAAGCCGCTGAGGACTCGCGAGGGCGAGACCCCGAGGCTGACCGACCTCTTGGAAGAGGCCGTCGTGCGTGCGGGCGCCGCGCTCCACGAGCACGGCGCCAACTACGACGACGGCGAGCGCGCGTACCTCGCCGAGACGATCGGCATCGGCGCCGTGAAGTACGCCGACCTCTCGACGGAGCGGCTGCGCGACTACGTCTTTGACTGGGACCGCATGCTGTCCTTCGAGGGCGACACCGGCCCCTACCTCTGCTACGCCCACGCGCGGATCCGATCGATCTTCCGACGCCTCGACAGAGCGGGCGCGAGCCCCACTGCGAGCGTCGTGCTCCACGAGCCAGAAGAGCGCGCCCTGGCACTCGAGCTCCTCTGGTTCCCCGAGGCACTTGACGTCACCCTCGAGTGGTACGCGCCGCACCGCCTGGCCGGCTACCTGTTCGGGCTTGCCCAGAGCTTCACCTCCTTCTACGAGCACTGCCCGGTGCTGCGAGCACCCGATGAGGAAACGCGCGAGAGCCGGCTCGTGCTGTGCGACGTGACCGCGCGAACGCTGTCGCTCGGCCTCGGATTGCTCGGGATCGCCGCACCCGACCGGATGTAACCTGCTGCGCGCGGGCACCGACCTGCCGCTGCGAGGAGGGGTCGCCATGAAGGTCAAGGCATCAGTGGTCCTGGGGGTCAAGGAGCCCTGGAGGACCGAAGAGATCGACGTCGGCGAGCCGACCGCCACCGAGGTGCGTGTCAAGGTTGCCTACGCGGGTCTCTGCCAGTCCGACGAGCATCTTCGTCTCGGCGACTTCTCGATGCCGCCCGAGATTCTCAAGATGCTGACACCGAACGGGTCGATGTTCCCCGCGATCGGGGGGCACGAAGGCTCGGGGGTTGTCGAAGCGGTGGGCTCGGACGTCCGCGGCTTCGCCCCCGGCGACGCCGTCGCGGTCTCGTTCATCCCGTCGTGCGGCAAGTGCTACTACTGCACGTCGGGGCGCTCCTTCATCTGTGACCTCAACGCGACCGTTGTCGCGGGACCCCAGATCTCAGATGGCACCTACCGGCACCACCTCGGCGACGAGCCGCTGAACCGGATGTGCCAGCTCGGCACGTTTGCTGAGCGGATCGTGGTGAGCGAGAACTCGCTCGTCAAGATCGACACCGGGGCGAACCTCCGGGCTGCTGCGCTCATCAGCTGCGGCGTCTCGACGGGGTTCGGCGCGGCGGTCGATCGCGCGAAGGTCCGTCCCGGTGAGTGCGTGATCGTCGTCGGGTGCGGCGGCGTTGGTTCCGGCGCGATTCAGGGCGCGCGGATCGC
>Ga0182024_10024477_pt1 | contig 10728 bp, 9 predicted proteins | sample P32metaG_FD_120480 | JGI IMG/M metagenome (GOLD analysis project Ga0182024, IMG submission 120480) | Permafrost microbial communities from Stordalen Mire, Sweden - P3-2 metaG (Illumina Assembly) | ecosystem: Environmental > Terrestrial > Soil > Wetlands > Permafrost | place: Sweden: Stordalen...
ATTGATTGATTGCCAGTCTATCTGTCTCCGGCCGGCTCGGACAACATCTCCCTTGTGGTTGCATCCGTCCGGAGGATCGTCGGTTTCACAACCAAAGAGGCGGGTCACCGACCACCCATCTACTTGAAACGTCGTAGTAGAAACCACTTCCCAGAAGCCGACTTCTGAACGGTCCAGCGCAGCATGCGGCATGCGAAGAGCACGACCATGCTGGACCACTACGCCCAAACGGACATGGATGAACTGATCGGAGCTCAGGAGATGATACTGGACGCGATCTTCAGCCATGCCGAAGGGCCTGCGAACTAGAACGGATTGAAGAACGGATAAAACTGGGACTGAAGAGACGGGGCACCGGATCCAAACCGTTGAAAAGAAATGGTAGGCACGAGGAGACTCGAACTCCTGACCTCTACCGTGTCAAGGTCCTGTTCAACGGTAACTGATTGACATTCAACGGCACTGGCAGCCACCATTGGCGTTGTAAGGAACTCTCCGGTACGGTTATTGGACCCTGATTGGACCCAGATTCAGGCCGAGGTGATGATGTCCGCCCCCCCGGTTTTGAAGATCACTCAGTGTATTCTGACGCGTTATGAAAATTCTCTACTCTACCTGATTCTTCAACCGCTTACCAGAACTGAGTTCTGATCCTTCATGATCGACTTGGACGCATTCTGAACGTGGAACTATCACGTTTTTATCACAGCAGCCTCCGTGCATGAGTGCAGACGGACCGCTTAGAATCCCGCTGCGCCAACTCAAACTTTCCAGAAGCCTAGCCGTGAAGCTTGAGAGCCTTTTGCTGCTCGGCACGGATCTCTCGGAGTCAGACAAGAACAACGGTCGATACAAATTGATGCCGACATCATTTGATCGTTGTCACTTCCGCGACGTAGTTGATTTGACCGCGGACTCAATTCGCGCTAAGTACCCAGAGCACTTCTACAAGAATGGAAAAATCAAGAGTGGCGCTCCAAACTGCATCGCCGGCTATTGGTTTTTTCTCGATCATGCGCAAGCATTCATCGATCAAGATCCTGCGAACGCACGGAATCGCCTGCTCGCACTCACAGATGCGATATTCCAGAATTTTCATTTCATCGTCATCACCTTGTCGAAGGAAGACGACCCTCAGGTGATCTTTGCGACTCTGAACACTGGTGGGCAACCTCTCGCGGCGATGGACTTGGTCCGGAATGACGTGTTCCTCAGAGCCGCCCGAAAAGGTGAAGACGAAGAAATCCTCATGAAGGAATATTGGCACATATTTGAGGATGCATTCTGGAAGTGAGAAGCAACGCAAGGCCGGATTCGGAAGCCCGTGATGGATTTCTTTCTCGCGCATGCGTTAGCGGCTGAAAGCGGAGAGTTGATCTCACTTAGTGAACTCTACGCGGAATACAAAAAGTTCAGCAGGCGCACACAGGCCGCTAGCGTTGGTCAAGAACTCGCGGCATTGACGCGATATGCAACGATCTACCGAGAACTAATTAACCCACCTCTTGAAAGCCCGTTGCACCGGTTGGCGAAGTGCCTTTAAGAGCTTCGACATGTCAACCGCTTATCCGCTAATACTTCTGATCGCCTCTTCGCCCGCAAGCTTGGAAGTGAAAAGTAAACTTTATGAACTCATTCGGAGCTATGTAGTACGGCGGGCGCTCTGCGGGTTGACTCCAAAGAACTACAATATTGCATTTCTAGACTTCGTCTCCGCGATGCGCGAGCATGGGGTTTCTGTTGAGAGCTTCGCATCTGTCGCGGAACTCAGGAGGAACAGCGACGCTGCGAAGTTCCCTATCGACGCAGAGCTCACAGAGGCGATCGCCATTAGGAACCAGTATCCGACACTTCCGCCCCATCGTCTCGCCTACATACTGGAAGAACTCGAACGCGCCTCTCGCGACAAATTCACAGCCGCCGAGGGAATTCGTCCCGGCCTCTCGATCGAACACATAATGCCACAGCATTGGCAAGAACATTGGCGGCAATTGCCTTCTGGAAGGATGGCACCTACAGAGGGTGGGATACCAGTAGATGAGGCGATGGCAGCTGAGATTGCTGAGCGAAACCGCCTAATTCACACACTCGGAAACCTTTCGCTTCTCACACCACCTGCGAATGCCTCGGCTAGCAATTCGTGCTTCGAGGGAAAGAAACCACGATTGGTTGATGCTCTGCTTCGAATGAATCAAGACGTCGCTAAACAGACGCATTGGGGCGAGATAGAGATCAAGAACCGCGCGAAAGACCTTGCTCGGTTGGCCGTGAGAATTTGGCCGTCGCCTTCGGCGGACAGTATCTTAGCTGCCAGAGGATGATCCGGCTACCCGGAAGCGATCCAGAAACGGGCCCTCAGAACTGTCGCTGAAGTGGCCGAAGATCGGCGGATTTTGAGTTCCACAGTCGGTTCTGAACCGTTAGGATATTTCTCCACTCTATTATATTTCTCACCGGGTTACCAGACAGCCTGATTGCCCCGATTTGAGTAAAGATGATCCGTTCTGAACGTGGAACTACTACAGTTTTACTACAGTGTTCGAGCACCAGGAACTGATCAGCCTTTATGGGACAGGAACGGCAGTCGAGACTTCGTCGCTGGAATTGTCAACCTGAATTTGTGTTGTTGACGCGTGTCACATTGCGGCGTGATCGTAGTCACTGAACCGACTGAGCTGTGGGGTGTAACAGACTAATATCATCCAAAGGATGTGGCCAAGGTGTGTCCATGCAGGCCACGCTCTCCCACTACCGCATTCTTGAACAGATTGGCGCGGGAGGGATGGGTGTTGTCTATCGTGCGCATGACGAACGCCTCGACCGCGACGTCGCGCTAAAGGTCCTTTCTCCCGGAACGGTAGTCGAGACATCCGCCCGCAAACGCTTTCATAAAGAAGCGTTGACGCTCTCGAAAATCAACCACCCCAACATCGCCACGGTCCACGACTTTGACAGTCAGGATGGGACGGACTTCCTGGTCGAAGAATTCATCGAAGGACTGTCTCTCGATACGATGCTGGTGTCCGGGCCTCTCTCCGAGAAGGAGATCATCAAGCTCGGTTCGCAACTGGCCGACGGCTTGGCGGCGGCGCACGAGCATGGCATCATCCATCGCGATCTGAAGCCGGCCAACGTGCGCGTCACTGCCGACGCACGGCTGAAAATTCTTGATTTTGGCCTTGCCATGATCCTGCATCGCGAAGCCAATCCGACTGCGGTCACTGAGAGCCTGAGCGAAACCAAGGGCATAACCGGGACCTTGCCTTACATGGCCCCAGAGCAATTGCTTGGAAGCAAACTGGACGCGCGCACGGACATCTGGGCGAACGGTTGCGTGCTGTTCGAGATGGCGACGGGGCGGCGTCCGTTCCTGGGCGCGGGTCCGGCGTTGACCGACGCAATCCTCCACCAGTCGCCGCCGGCCATCAGCAAGCTCAACCCCAAGATCGGCGCGGCAATCGACGCGGTGATCCAAAAGTGCCTCGACAAGGACCCGGAGAAGCGCTACCAGTCTGCGCGGGAGATTGCAGTGGACCTGCAGCGCGGGGTTTCCGCGCCGATGCCGGCGGGAATGCGCCTGCAGCTGAGAGGGTGGTTCGCGGTACTGGCGGTCGCGGCTGCGTTAACCGCGGTAGTCGGTATTGGGATGCACCTGGAATCGACTCTCCGGCGGAGTTCTTCCGGCGAACATGCGGCTGGAGTCACAGCACAAGGCCAGGCAGCACCGCACGAATCGTATTTGGCAGGGCTGGGGCAGCTGGAGCGATGGGACAAACGCGGCAACCTGGAGTCGGCGATCGGGTTGTTCGAGCGAGCGGTAAAGGCGGACCCTGGCTTCGCTCTCGGGTTCAGTGCACTTGGAGAGGCTTACTGGGCGAAGTACCGGCTCGACCACGATTCCCGCTGGATCGACGAGGCGGAGAGAACGTGCAGGCGCGCCGCGGAGTTAAACAATCAGTTACCAGCGGTCTATGTGACGCTGGCGCGAGTCCACAACGGAAAAGGGCAGTACAACCTGGCACTTCAGGAGATCCAACAAGCGCTGAAGATGGAGCCGCGCGATCCGGACGCATTGCTGGGCGAAGCCGCAGTGTACGCCAGCATGGGACGGGAAGACATGGCGGAGAACACCTACAAGAAGGCGGCCGCGCTCCGCCCGCAGCATTGGGACGGCTACTACGAACTGGGAGTCTTCTATTACCAGCAGCGGCAATATACCGATGCGGCCGCAGAGTTCGAGCGCGTGCTGGAGATGACCCCCGACAACGCCATGGCTCACGCGACGCTGGGTGGCATGATGCAACTCCTGGGGAAGGATGCTGAGGCGGAGAAACACCTCAAGCAGTCAGTTGAATTGCAGCCGAGCTACGCCGCCTACACCAATTTGGGTGCTCTGTACTACAGGGAGAGGCGCTGGGCTGAGTCGGTTGTGATGACACGGAAGGCGCTGGAGATCAATTCTCACGACTGGCGTGCGTGGTCGAACCTCGGTCTCGCGTATGAGTGGCTGAACCGCAAGAGCGAGGCCGAAGAGGCATTTCGCAAGGAACGTGCGCGGCTGGAGGAGATTGCGAAGGTCAGCGCCGACGATGCTGAAGTGCAGGTGGAACTCGGGCTGATGTATTCGAAGTGGAAGTTGCGGGGGATGGCGCTCCCACGGATCGAGGCGGCGCTGGCCCTCGCTCCGGATGACCCCACGATTCTGTCCAGCGCCGGGGAGGCCTACGACAACCTCGACGACCGCGGCCGCGCGCTGGAGTTGGTGAAGAAAGCTCTGGTCCGGGGTTCGACCCTGACGGAACTGGAGAACGATCCTGGGCAACAGAAACTACTTCGCGACCCTCGCTTTCGAGAGATCGCACGACAATTCAATAACAAACCTAGCCCTGCTCAACAACAACCCTGATGGGCAGGCCGGCCCCATAAGGAGAAAAACTATGACTACCGCTGATTCAACCTCTACTTTGCCGCTCACAACCACCACCGGCAAGCCCGCCCCTAAACCCAACGGGAAGGACCTCTTAATTAAGATCGATGTTCACACGGCAACATTTCACTGCCAAGACGTGGAGCACGCGGGCCCACAGAACCCCAGACACGCAACATTCCAGCCGGACGCCCCCTGCGTGCTGCTCTTCACCAACAGTGAAGTGTTCGGAAAGGCCGAGGCGCCGCTGATCAAAGGGGACAACGAACTACCGGTTCTCAGTAAGGACGGCACCGAGACGAGCTACCGCCTCGATGGAGCGGAGACAGTGAAAAGCCCTCCCAAGATCGTGGTGCCGTAGTGCCGTGAATCTGAACCCGGCCTGTACGGCCGGGCTCTCTTACACCAGGCGGCGACGCCGTTCTTTCCCGCACTCAGGCGTTCTCTACAGCACTTCTTGAATACGTCGACCGTCATTGAGATGACAATCAAACGTCAGGAGACACGCGGTGCGGCAGCGGACAATGGCGGAAGAAGCCTCAAGACGACTGGGGCCCAGAACACGATCCATGCGAAATGGGGAGGAATCATGACAAAAAGCACCTGCCTCGTCGCTGTATTTATTCTTTGCGTGGTTAGCGTACAAGCACAGTCCAATCCGGGCTTGTTTCGCTGCAAAGACCGGAAGCACACCATCGATTTATCGATCAACAACTCCGGACAAGCAGCCGAAGGTCCTGTATGCGCCCAGATCGTCGTCAATGTCGTTCGCTATGGAGCGGACTTCGGAAAGACAGTGAGCTACACCGCCGGGGCGAATCTGCCCAGCATTTTCCCATCGTCTTTCTCGACTAAAACGAATCCGCCGTCTAGAGCGGGGAGTCTTAACGGTCAATTCATGGCTGACTTCACGGCTATCCAATGACCTGCAAGACCGACTACTCTTACTTGAAGCCGACAACCGCACTATCGGTAGCAACACTAACAAGTATTTGGCGGAACTTCGGGCTCTGATCGGCCAAACCGACGAGAAACTCCAATCCGGCGAGCCGGCGGCTGTAGGTGACTTAGTGAAAAGTTCGAACGTGCAGCAGCAAATGGATGATGCGATCACGACTGCGCTCAAGTGGATAGCGACTGACGAAATTGTCGGTAAGCTGCAAAGCTTGCAGGCGGACCTGAACGAGCTCCCGGCACAGTTTCCCACCAACACAGGGACGGGCGACTGTAGCGCGAACATCGACCAACTCGGCTGGTCGGATTGGAGTAGATGCCGGGATGCTCAATACAAAGCAGCGCAAGCGATAGTTTCAGCTGCGCTGACGGAGGCACGGGTGTGGACTTCCGATGGCGACAAGGCGGCACAACTCGCCAAGAAGATTGGGATTGTTCAATATTGGAAGAGCATTACCAGTGCTTTGAGTCAGGATTCATTCACGCTTCAGTCGGAAGTGCCATGCGGGGTCCTTTTCAACAGGAACGAGCAGACGATTCTGAAACTGCTCCTTGTAGACCGAACTTCCGTCTTTGACGGCCAGCCTGGTCAGGCCCAAGTAAAAGATGGGGTACTGACAGTTACGTGCTCCTCCCCCTTTCGCGGTGACGGCGGGGGCGGCGTTCAACACGATTGAGAACCAGCAATTCGCGATCGTGAAAAGCGTGCCCCCATCCGGCACAACTTCAATCAACACGTTCGGCGTGACGTCCGACTCGAGAATAAATCCGTATCCCATCGCGATTGCTCATGCGCGACTGCGGGACTGGGCCGACAACCGATATGCTCTGCACTTCAGTTTTGGAGTCGGCGCGAACATCAAGGGTGACAGCTCTGGCGGGTCGAGTGCAGAATTCCTGACCGGACCGAGCATCTCGCTTTGGCGCACGATTTTCTTGACTGGCGGCCTCGATATAGGGAAACAGTCGAGACTGACTGGCGGATTCAAAGATTGGGGATACGGTGCCCACCGACATCACGTTTCCGCCGGTCTCCAACTCCTATAAAGCCGGCTTCGGATTCGCTATCTCATTCACAAAACCTTGAAGATCAGAGTCTTAAGGCCGCTCTGGAATGCCCAGGTTGCGCACAATGACAGGACCAATCGTGCTGCGCGGCACGGTTCTTGTCACGAATTCCGGACCGGGAGTGCGCTCAGGACGCCACCCCGTCGTTGATCTCCGGTACAGGCAATTTCCTACCCCAGACCGGATTCAGTTGCCGATCTGCCACACCGCAGGAGGAGCACGCTGTCGAACGACGAGTCGTATCTGGAAAATACAAAATTGAAGATTGGAGGTGGAAATAATGAGCCGTCGCATTATTGCAGCACCCCCCACACACGCCCCAGCAGCGGGCACACCTACGCCAGACGATTATGTAGGTCGGCTTCTCAAATACATCCCCGCGGAACTAGTGGGACTTTATTTGGCCGCTAGAGGTGTTGTCCCAGACAACGCAAACGATCTTGACGAAACGCTTTGGATAATCGCGCTGGTCACTTGGATATTGGTCCCGATCTATTTGTACGTCGTGACCACCCGTGGACACCAGGAGCCACTTTTTTGGCAGATTACCTTTGGGACGATTGCATTCCCTGTTTGGGTGTTTTCGATTGGTGGACATCCGGTGACCAGCATTGCATGGTACGCACACAGAGAGTTCGTCGGTTCACTGGTGCTGATGTTTGTAACCGTGGTTTTCGGTTGCAAGGAGCAACCGTCGTTGCGCCTTCGGGAATGGCTGAAACGGCCAAACGGCCCCAAAAAGACTTAGGGCAACGGGTTAGAAAACTACTCTTTGCCTAACGCCATGAGAGGAAATCAGGAAGTCCATTCTCGACGGGCTTCCACGTGAGCGATTCTGGGCAGGATTTCTAACATCGCCGCCGAAAAGATTTGGTACATCTCTGTCGGTGGGGCGAATCACGACAACTCTTATGGCGGCGATGACCTTCGGAACTATCAGCTGGGGCGGTGCCTTTAAGAGCTCTCGAGCGACATCTACCGTATCCAGGTAGCGTTCTCGGTGAGCGTTCTGGTTGTATAGACAATGCAGTCACACACGTCATTTCTTGATTCCGCTCGGCTGCAGCCCTCAAACTTCCCCCAAGCTGACTTCTGGACGGCGTTGTAAGAGTCGGGAGTTAAAACATAACTTCCGGCTTGCCCGTCACTCGGACAGAATCGCCATCGGTGGGACCACATTTAGGATTCCAACCAACCATTCAATTCGATGCGTGCCGGTCCTTGATGGACAATTTCTTGCCGGTGGCGAGGTTGTATCTTTTCTGAGTCAAGCCGGCCTCTGTGGATGCGCCCATCAAGAATCTGTTTGCTGTGTTTGTGGATCAGTCGCTAGCGGCGAAGACGTCAACTATTGCTTCAGGGTTCCTGTCCAGTTGAGGATGACTTCCTGCGGGTTCGACTGGCCTCCGCCGAGTACCTTCAGAGCGGGGAAACGCTCGCCGGGCGCAAGCGGACCCAGTGCAGCAAATTCATTCATGTGGATCGGCAGCGCGGAGGGCGCTCCGAATTCGAATTTTTCGGCGTTCTGAATGGGCACCAACATCAGCTTGTCCCCGCCTTGGTAGTAGAGTTGCTTGCCGTCGCCGCTCCACGAAGGGGAGTTGCCGCCATCGTTGGAGACCTGCCATTTTCCTCCGTGGTCAGGGAATGCAGTCACATAAACTTCGTATCTTCCCGACTCATCAGAATCGTATGCCAGCCATTTGCCGTTCGGCGACAGAACAGCACCGCGTTCATTGGCAGGCGAGTTCAGAAAAGGAGTCAATTTCCGGTCGCCGTTCAGATCGAAGTAGTAGACGTCGAAGCGCGTGGTGTTGTTTTGCACGCTAACGAAAATATAGCGGCCGTCGCTAGACCAACTTGACAGCGTAGAGGCCGTTACTGGCGTCTCCAACTTCTCCTGATTGCCCGAACCACTGGTCGGCTGAATCCACGTTCCTCCCGTGGCCATTCCCGCAAGAGTGGAGACGGCAATTCTCGTCGCATCCGGAGAAAACACATACGTCAGGTTGGACCCGTCGGCGAATGTGCTGCGCGACATCGTGTTCCGTCGGGCGTCGACGATCCAAACGTCGCCTCTGCCCGTGTCGGGATCGCGGCGCACCACTCCGACCAGGGAGCCATCGGTGGAAGGCTGCGGTAACCCACAAATGCCGGGCTCGCCAAATTGCCCCAGCTCTTTGCCGGTGCGGTCCACCCACATCGGCTGAGTCTTCTGCGCCGATCCATGGCGGTAGACAAGCGTGCCATGCGCGGCGGTGAAGGCGGCGAGATCGCGCGGGTTCCAATAATCGAGTTTTTCAGCCACAGGCTTAGGATCGCCGCTGAATTGCAGCGATTTGGGATCGAAGCGTTGCGCCACCAGCACGCTTTCGCGCAAGTACAGCAGATATCCCTCCGAATACTGCACATTGGAGGCGCGCTCCAGTATCTGGCGCGCTTTCTCGCCGGAGAGCGATGCGCCATACAGCGCACTCGCGGGGGCTTGTGTGGCCGCGCCCGTGTTGCGGGCAACAAACAGGAAATGATCGCCGTCGGGAAGAAAATATGGATTGCGATGGGTCCAACCCGGCGGTGCCTCGGTAATCCTCTCGGGCGTTCCGCCGCCCTCAGCCACTTTGTAGATGGCCTCGAAAATGTTTGGGGTGAAGATAATCACGCCACGCTGGCTCCATGATGCGCCGCGCCCTTCGGGGGCATCGCACAGTATCTGCACAGGTCCGCCGGACAGCGCTACCTTCTTCAACTTTCCCGCTGAAAAGAAGCCGATGAACTTGCCATCGGGCGACCAGAAGGGAAAAGATGCCTGCTCGATTCCTTCCAGCTTTCGCGCCGTCCCGGTGGTTACGTCACGCACCCACAACTCTAAATCCCTGGTGCCGCCGGTCAGGAAGGCGAGTTTGGAGCCATCCGGGGAAAGCGCCGGCGCACTGGCCGCAACGGCGGAGAATTCCTTATCGGTGGGCGCGAGCCATGATGCCGTCATGGGGCGTCGCGCATCTTCCAGTTGCACGCGGGTATAGAAGAAAATTGCGAGCGCGGCTGCGGCAAGAATCCAACCCACGGCAGCTGCAATTATCAATGTGCGCTTCTGCACCACGCGGCGGGCGCGTACCTGGGCGGGCGCAGCCAGTTGGCTGGCCGAAGCCTCCGCAATCCATTTCAATTGCAGCTTCAGGTCGTGCACCGTCTGGAAGCGTTCTTCCGGATCCTTGGCCAGGCAGGTTTTCACCACCTGCGCCAACGCTGGAGGAGTCATGGGCTGCACCGTCGAAACAGGAGGCGGCTCCGAGGCCAGAATTGCCGCGACGACGCTGGCCTGGCTTTTACCCGTGAACGCCCTCTTTCCGGTCACCATCTCGTACAGCAGGGTGCCCATGGCAAAGATGTCAGAGCGGGCATCGGCGTCTTTGCCTTCGGTCTGCTCCGGGGACATGTACTGGAACGTCCCCATGATTGTGCCCTGCGCCGTCAGCGGATGGTCCGCCGAAGGGTGGGACATCGTCATGCTTAGGCTCGATATCGGTGCCGGGCCCGTTGGAGTGGCTTTGGCCAGCCCAAAGTCCATGAGCTTCGCGCCGGTTTTCGTCAGCATTACGTTTGCCGGCTTCAGGTCGCGATGAACCACGCCGCTCTTGTGCGCTCGCTCCAGCCCTTCGCAAATCTCAATCCCATATTTCAGCACCAGTTCGGTTGGAAGCGGGCCCTTCGCCAGGCGTTCGGCCAGCGTCTCGCCTTCCAGGAACTCCATGACCAGGAAGTCGATGCCATCCTGATGG
>Ga0182024_10024478_pt1 | contig 10727 bp, 10 predicted proteins | sample P32metaG_FD_120480 | JGI IMG/M metagenome (GOLD analysis project Ga0182024, IMG submission 120480) | Permafrost microbial communities from Stordalen Mire, Sweden - P3-2 metaG (Illumina Assembly) | ecosystem: Environmental > Terrestrial > Soil > Wetlands > Permafrost | place: Sweden: Stordalen...
GCACAAGCTCAACCCGCGGCTGATCTATGCCCAGGTCAAAGGTTTCGGCGAGGGCAGTCCCTACGAGCACAACCTCGCCTTCGACATGATTGCCCAGGCCTGCGGCGGCACGATGGCGATCACCGGGCAGCGTGACGGGCCGCCCACCAAACCCGGTCCGAGCCTCGGCGATACCGGCACCGGCATGCTGATGACAATCAGCATCCTGGCCGCGCTCTTCCAGCGGAACACCACCGGCCAGGGGCGGCATCTGCAGGTCGCGATGCAGGACGCCCAGCTCAATTACATCCGCGGCTCGTTCATGATGCATGCGCGCACCGGCCAGGCGCCGGGGCGCAACGGCGCCAAGAGCGCGTTCGGCGGCCCGCCGCCGGCCGACATCTACCCGTGCAAGCCGGGCGGCCCCAACGATTGGGCCTATGTCTTCTGCAGCCACAACAACCCAGACCAATGGCGGCGCCTGGCCGCCGTCATCGGCCGCAAGGAGCTGGCCGACGACCCGGAATATGCCGACCACGCCAAGCGCGCGACGCACGCCGCCGAGGTCGATCAGATGATCGCGGAATGGACACGAACCCATACCAAGCACGAGGTGATGCGGATCATTGGCGAAGCAGGCGTGCCGTGCGGCGCGGTGCTCGACACCGGCGACCTCCTGGCCGAGCCGACCTTCCGGGCGCGCGGCATCATCCAGACCCAAGAGCACTCGTCGGGCGAATTGCAGATGCCGACCTTCCCGGTGCGCTTCGACGGCAAGCCGCCCAAGATCGCGCCGGCGCCGCTCCTCGGCGAGCACACGACCGAAGTGTTCGGCGACTGGCTCGGGATGAGCGAGCGCGACGTCGCCGGGCTCAAGGATGACGGGGTGATCTGAGGCTGCAAACCCTCTCCCGCACCGCGGAAGAGGCTGCCGAGTGCAGCAGGGTGTGGGCCGTTACCCGCCTGGCGCCGCCTGCGCCGCGCTTGCATCTTGCAGGGGCACGGTTTCCGGCAGGGCGAGCAGGATGAGGAGGAAGGCGGTTGCGGCGACGCCGGCCAATGCGAGGAAGGCGGCGTTGTAGCCCTGGCTGACGACGATCAGTCCGGCGACGACGTTGCTGAGTGACCCGCCGACGCCCTGGACGGTCCCGACAATGCCCTGGCTCACATTGTAGCGGCCGGTTCCACGCATCACATCGGCCAGGATGAGTGGCAGCAGCGTGCCGTAGATGCCCATGCTGACGCCGTCGAGGATCTGGACGGCGACGAGCCAGAATGCGTCATCGGAGAGGGTATAGAGAACGCCCCTGATCGGCAGGGCGGCAAAGCCCAGTAGCAGGAGCGGCTTGCGCCCCCAGGCATCCGCCATGGCTCCGACCAGCATGGCAACCGGGATGACGACGAATTGCGCGGTCATGATCGAGGCCGAGAGCCACACCGTCTCTTCCCCGGGATGCGCCAGCGCCAGCTTCTGCCCAAGCATCGGCAGCATCGGGCCGTTGGCGAAATGAAACAGCGCGGCACTGCCAGCGAGGACCAGGAGTGCCCGGTTCTCGAAGAGGTGGCGCCACGCCAATGGCTGGCGGTCCCCCACCTCCGCGCGAGCGAACCCGCGCGCCCGCTCGTGGTCGATGGCGTGCGCCGGGATCGCCAATACCGCGGCGGCCGACAGGCACGCGAAGAGCGGCAGGAGATAAAAGACCGCACGCTGCGTGAGCCACCAGCCGACAAACCCCGCGAGACCCGCGATAAAAATGTTGCCGGCGCGATCGGCAGCGGCGTTGCGGCCGAGGCGCATGGCGAGGGCGCCGGGCAAGACAAGGCCGAGCGTGATCGCCGCCACCGTCGGGCCGAAGATCGCGCCGAGCACGGCCATCCCGATGTCGGCTCCCAGCACGACCGGCCAGACCGGAGCGAGCACGATCGCCACCGCGCTTGCCGCGAGCAGCGCAACGCCGGCGACGATCAAACCGCGCTTGGCGCGGGTAGCGTCGATAAAGGCGCCGATCGGGGTGTGCAGCGTGATGCCGAGAAGGCCGCTGACGGTCAGCACCGCGCCCAGCGTCGCCTGGTCCCAATGCGCCTGGGTGATCAGGAACACCCCGACATAGGGACCGAGCCCGCCACGCACGTCGGCCAGAAAAAAGTTCAGGCAATCGAGCGGGGCGGTATATCGCATCAACTATCGCGCCGACCGCGATCGGGCTGGCACGACGGCCGGGGATCTATTTCAATCCGAGCCGCTCGCTGGCGATCTTGGCGCCGTCGGCCATCGCCTTCAATTTGGCCCACACGACGTCCTCGGTGACCCGTCCCATCCCGGCCGAGGTGTCGAAGCCGCAATCGGTCGCGGCCATAACCCGATGCGGGTCACCGACCGCGCGCGCGACGTTTTCCAGCCGGTCGGCGACAACCTCGGGGTGCTCGACAAAGCCCGTCAGATCGTCGATCACGCCGGCGGCGATGATCTGGTCGTCGGCCAGCGGGAATTTCTGCAACACGCGCCATTCGTGCTGGTGGCGCGGGTTGGCGAACGGCAGCACGAAACCGCCGACATTGGCCTTCTGCAGGATCGGCAAGATGTCCGCGAGCGGCACGTCGCGGTCGTGCGGGCCTTCGTAATTGCCCCAGCAGACATGGAGGCGCACCCGGTCGCGCGACACGTTGACGATCGCGTGGTTGATCGCCTCGATCACCCGCTCGACAAACCCGAGAAACTCGGAGAGCGGCCGGTCGTTGTATGTGAGGTGCCGTTCGAGCGCGAGGTCGGGGCAATCGAGCTGCAACAGGAAGCCGGCCTTGACGATCGCCTCGTACTCTATCTGGAGGGCGGTGGCGACGGCGGCGAGGTAGGCCGCGTCGCTGTCGTAATATTCATTCTTCATCGCCGCGGCGATGATCCCGGGCGAGGGCGCGGTCATGAACGGCTCGACAAAGGCATTGGGGCGCGCGTCGAGCGCGGCCTGAAAATCGGCGCATTCGGCCTTCAGCTCGCTGTCGTCGACATAGCGCACTTCGCCGACCGCCTTGGGCGGCTGGTAATTGCCGACCGCCTCGCGGCTGGCGAGCATCTGCGCCATCTGCGCTTTGAGAAGCGGATAGCGCTCGACGTCGCCCCGCGGCCAGCGCTGCCAGCTCCCGCCGAACCCGCTCATGCGGTGCCGGACATAAAGAAAGAAGGCTTCGCGCTGCTGCTCGCCGTTGTTGCCGACGTCGACCCCGGCCTCGACCTGCTTGTCGACGATCCGGCCGAGCGCCGCCTTGCCGAGCCTGTCGAGTTCGCCTGGGTCGATTGTTTCGCCTCGGGCACGTCGGACATAGAGCCGGGTCAGCTCGGGCGGGCGCGGCAGGCTGCCGGTATGCGTCGTCAGGATACGCTCATTGCTCCACTGCATTTCACTCTCCCGATCAGCGCGGCAATTGCTCGTCCCGCGTCTCGCGGCCGAGAAACATCGCGATGAGGCTCAGAACGGCAAAGCCGGTCATGATTCCGGTGGCGTTGGCAAGCCCGCCAAGCTGCACGACGAGCAACCCGGCGACCAGCGGCCCGAAACTGGTGATGATCCGGCCGGAGCCGTTGCAGAACGCCACCGCGGTCGAGCGGACATGGGTCGGGAACAATTCCGCCATGTAGATCGCATGGCCGGAAAAGACGCCGATCACGAAAAACCCGAAGATCAGCAGCAGGATCGGATAGGGCCCGTACGTGCTCACGCCAAGGAAGAGGTAGAGGCCGAAGATCAGCGTCCCCACGGTGTAAATGACGATGGTCGGCCGCCGCCCGATCACGTCCGCGATATAGCCGAACGCGATGTAGCCCAGGATGCCGCCGATGCCCCACAGCTTCATCCCCCAGCTGACGAAGGGGATGGCCGCGGCGCCCTTGATGCCCTCTTTTTCGAGCAGCAGCCCCTGGATCGTCGGCAGCCAGGCGCCCGCGGTCCAAACCGCCAAGAGGGTCCCCAGCGCGAACAGCACACCGACCAGCGTCTGGAAGCGAATGGCAGGGCTGAACAGCTGCAGCGGCACCAGGCGCAAGAATTCGCGGTCCTCGTCGGTGTGGTCGCGGGTTGCCGCCAGCGCCTGGCGCCGCGCCTTCACCGCCTCGAAGCGTTCCGGCTCGACCATGCCGCGGCGCAGGAACGCCAGCAGAAGCGCGGGGACGATCCCGAAGAAGAACACATAGCGCCAGCCGTAGGGACCTACCCAATCGTAGATGTAGGCGCCGAACAAATTGCCGAAGCCGCCGCCGGTCATCATGAAGCCGAGGACCTTGGCCCGGTACGTTTCGGCAAAAGCTTCGGCGACCAGCGGGATGGCGATCATCAGCTCGGCGCCGGTGCCGAGCCCGGCGATAAAGCGGAAGAGGCCGAGCTGCCAAACCTCGTGCGAGAACCCCTGCAAGGCGGTGAAGACGCTGTAGATCAGGATACTGAGCGCCAGCGTGCGCACCCGGCCGAGATAGTCCGCGATGATGCCGAAAAAGAAGCCGCCGACCGCCCAGCCGAGGAGGCCGATCGTGGTCACGAGGCCACCGACCGAGCCGATCTGCGCCATCGTCGGGGTGCCGCCGATCAGCTCGGTCAGCGCCTGGCGCAACACAAGGCCATAGAGCGAGAAATCGGTGATGTCGAGCGACCAGCCGGCCCAGGCCACGAACAGCACGAGCCATTGATATCCGGTGATGTCGCGCAGCGAAAAGCGCGGTGTGCGCGTACCGATCTCTGCCATAATCGCTTCCCCCCAACGGCGAGCGTTCCCGCCGCCTCTTTTGTCGAACGCCGACATAGTCGCGCGGCCATCAAACCCGAGCAATCCACCCGGATCAAGCGCGGGATGCCTACCGTGCCACCACGTGTGGCCGGATGGCTCGCACGACATCCTCTTCCGTCGAGCGATGCTCGATTAAGCCGATGACCGGATCTGCCCAAGCCTCGGAGTCCTCGATCGCCAGATCGTACCCGTTGAGGCGGAGAAAGTGCCACAACGCCTCGAAGACCGTGCGCTTGTTGCCCTGCTCAAACGCGTGAGCCTGCGCGATGCCAGCCAAAAGTCTCACGGCGAGCACGACAATGTCTTCTTCGCCATAGGCGAACGCATTTTGGGGACGCGCCAGCGCACTCTCGAGAAGGCCGACATCGCGAACGAAGTGGTGTTCGCCGGTCGCCTCCACCTCAAGCCTACTGTATTCGATGACTGCCTCTATCGGCAGCCATTGCGGCTCATTTGGCAAGGGCGGCCCGGATCTTCGGGAACCTCGCCATGAACTCGCGGCTCAGTTCCGCGTGGTCGATTTTGCCTTTAACGGGGCGCGCACGCAGGATTTCCTTTTCGTCGGGCTTTGCGGCCGGCTTGGCTGCGTCTTTCTCGCGATCGACCGTATCCATGAGATCCGTCCCGTTAACGTCGCTGCAATGTGCTGCCGCGCGCGGCTAACCGCAAGACGGCCCTGCCCTTCGCGGCGGGCTACTCCGCCGCCGCCTTCACCGGCCGCACGAATTTCTCGCGCATCGTCACGAACTCCTCGGCGGCGCTGGGGTGGATGCCGACGGTCTGGTCGAACATCTTCTTCGAGGCGCCGCATTTGATTGCGATCGCCAAGCCCTGGACGATTTCCGGCGCGTCCGCCCCGAGCATGTGGCAGCCGAGCACCCGGTCGGTCTTGCCGTCGACCACCAGCTTCATGAAGGTGCGCTCGTCGCGGCCCGACAGCGTGCTCTTCATCGGCTTGAAGCGGGAGCAGTAGATGTCGACATCGTCGCCGTATTCTTGGCGCGCTTCTTCCTCGGTGAGGCCCACCGTGCCGATCGGCGGCTGGCTGAAGACGGCGGTCGGCACGTCGGCGTGATCCATCCTGATGGGGTTGTTGTTGTAGAGGGTCTCGGCAAGGGCGCGGCCCTCCCCGATCGCCACCGGGGTGAGGTTGAGCCGGTCGGTCACATCGCCGATCGCGTAGACGCTGGGGAGGCTCGTGCGCGACCATTCGTCGACCAAGACCGCACCCTTCCCGTCGGTCTTGACCCCAACCGCGTCGAGCCCGAGCCGGCTTGTATTGGGGCCGCGCCCGGTCGCGTACATGACGATGTCGGCCGAGATTTCCTGCCCCGTGGTGGTGAACACCGAATAGCCCTCGCGCGGCGCCTTTTCGACGCGCGCCACCTGGGTGCGGGTATGGATCTCGACCCCGCGGCCGCGCATCTCCACGGCGAGGGCGACGCGGATGTCGTCGTCGAAGCCGTGCAGCAGGTCCTCGCGCCGGATGATTTCGACGACCTCGCTGCCGAAGCCGCGGAAGATCCCGGCGAACTCGACCGCGATGTAGCCGCCGCCGACGATCACGATACGGCGCGGCAGTTTCGGCAGATCGAGCGCCTCGTTTGACGAGATCACATGCTCGATCCCGGGAATGTCCGGCACGGTCGGATGGCCGCCGGTGGCAATGAGGATGTTGTCGGCGGTGTAATGGCGCCCTCCGATTTCCACCGTGTGCGGGTCGGCAAGGACGGCGCTTCCCTCGATTATCTCGACGCCGCTGTTCTTCAGCATGTTGACGTAGATCTGCTCCAGCCGGTCGAGCTCTTTGTTCTTGGCGGAGATGAGGTCGGGCCAATTGAACGTCGGCGGCGCCACGGTCCAACCGAAGCCGGCCGCGTCGGCGAACGCGTCGGCGAATTGCGCGCCGTAGACCAGGAGCTTTTTCGGCACGCAGCCGCGCAGGACGCAGGTGCCGCCGACCCGCAATTCCTCGACGATCGCGACGCGCGCGCCATAGCTGCCGGCGCGGCGCGAGCCGGCGACACCGCCCGAACCGGCGCCGATCGTGATCAGGTCGAAATCAAAGCGCGGCATGTCGCGTCCACTCCGATGCAGGGTTCTTCTCATCCCTGGTTGTCACAACCCGGCCTCGACCGCAAGCGGCGGAACGGCCGTGGTGGAAGCTCAGCCCTATCGCAGGCTCGCGGGCAGGCCGGCGACGACGGTCAGCTGCCGGCCGAGATAGCGCGGATCGAGGTGCTCGATTTTCAAAAAGCCGGCGTTTTCGCGGGCCGGCTTGTAGACCCGGAAATGGCGCATGATGCCGAGGGTCGCGGCGCTTTCGAGCGGGCCGCAAAAGGCCGTACTCGGAACCGCGAAATCGGGCTCGGACGCCCAGCGCGCGAACTGCGCGGCATTGAGGAAAAAGCATCCCGAATGCGGGTTGTCGACGCGCTGGAAGGCGATCTGACGGCCGAACGCCGGTGCCGCCACGCGGCGCACCTCGTCGACCCGCTGCAGCCCGGCGTGGAACCGGCGGTCGTGCGGATTGCCGTCGATATAGAGCTTGTAGGACGCGGGCTCGTCGACTAGCTCGAAGCGGTTCGGCTGCAGCAATGCGGCGTCGCCGAACTGGGCGTTGAACCAGGCCAGCTTGCCAAAGAACAGCGCGTCCGCGATCCGCAGATCATCCTCGAGATAGCAAAAATAATCGTATCGGCCGAGGCCGCCGCGCAGCACCTTGTGGCATTCGAAGCCGAGAAGGCGCGGGTCAGCGTGGGTTGCGACATGATCGACGCCGCAACCCGCGAGATGCGCGACAAGATGGCTGTCCCCGGTCGTGCAGAGCGCGATCGTGATAGAAGCCGACAGATCCCCGTTGGCCGGATGGGTTTGGTTCTGAAACCCGTCGAGGAGGTCCTGAGACTCGGAAAAATTCTGTCTGAGAGAGGCCAGGCACAGCCGGACCGCCGATGCCCGCGCCTCTGGCGCACTTCGCTCGGCGCCGTAATTTCCGGCGGGGTTCTGCGTAAAATAATGCGGGATCGCAAACAGGATGCGCATCAGGATCTGACCTCCGGCGCGTAGATCTCCCGCGGCTCCCTGACGCCGCGCAGCGCATGCCGGCCGAGCGCTTGCAGGGCGGCGCCATCGCCCAGCCCGGCGGCGAACTCGGCGGAGACCAGCACGTTGCGCCCGAGCGGTTCGCACAGCGTCTCGATGCGCGAGACCTCGTTGACCGCCGGGCCTATCACCGTGAAGTCGAGCCGGTCGACCGCACCGATATTGCCGTAGAGCACCTCGCCGAGATGCAGCGCGAGATCGACCGTGACGGTCGGCTTCTCCACCGCGCGGCGGGCGGCGTTGAGCAGCTCGAGCGCGGCCATCGCCTCCGAAGCGGCGTCGAGCGCCTGCCGGCAGGTCTCGGCCCGATTGGCGTCCTCGAACGGAAAGCTCGCGAGGATGCCGTCGCCGAGAAATTTGAGCACCTGGCCGCCGCGCGGGCGCAACGGGGCGGCCAGCGCCTCGAAGACCTCGTCGAGCAGCTCGATCACCACCAGGCCCGGCGAGGAATCGGCGATGCCGGTAAAGCCGCGGATATCGGCGAACCACAACACCGCGCGTATGCTCTCGACCGAGCCGCGCTCGACCGCCCCGGTATGGACCCGCCGCCCGGCATCGCCGCCGAGATAGGCCGCGAGCAATCCCGACGCGATGGTATGGCTGGCGTCGGTCATCATCGCCAGCGAGGCCGCCGGCAGCACGGCCTCGATCAGCGTCACCTCGTCGGGGGCAAAACCTTCGGCCCGATCGGTCGCGAAGGAATAACCGATGCCGATCCCGCGCGACGGGTCGCCATCCTCGCCAAAGCGCACGACCTCCGCCAGATAGTCGGTGACGCCGACGGCGGCCAGGCGCCGCAGAACGGGAAAGTCGAGCTCTGCGTCGGGCCCAGTCAGCCGTCGGCGCAGGCGCCGGCGCCCGTCCGTGCCGGCGACAGCATCGCCGTGGTGCTCCAGATAGGTGAACGGGCTGGTCAGCACGTCCTGCTCGTAAAGCTCACCGCGTTCGAATTGCGCCGGCTCGATCGCGTTGGTCGCGCCGCCATGTATAGGTGTAGCCGCCCCATTGCGGATGCAGCGTGCGCATCCCCGCGAAAGCGCGCCACAGCGGCACGCCGGCGTCGACAAGGCGCTGGCAGAAGCCGTCGAACAGCGCCTCGGACGGCAGGCCGCTCAACCCCTGACGCACCGCCCAGACGTGCAGATCGATGATGTTCCGCCCGAGCGCACCGTCAAAGCCCTGCAGCTGCGACGGTACCCGAGGCGGTTGAGAGGGGTCGCGCATAAGGGGCTCGCTACCGGTGTGATCGAGGCCGCCGCCGATGGGCGACGAGCCGATCCTTTCCCCCTCCACCATGCCGGTAGAGGGGGCCGGAGTAAACCCGAACCCGGATACGCAGGCGCGAAGGCCACGCCAGTTGCCGATGGCGAAATTCGTCAACCGGCGCGGATGGTGCTAATCTCGCCCTATGAGGGACTCATCAGTTGCGCCAAAGGCAAGGCTGGCGCCCATCGCCTTAATCCTGATGCATTTTACGGTTGCGATACTGGTTGTCTCCAGCATTGTTGAAGCATGGCACACCATCGGCGACGTTCTCCATACGATAAGGAACGTCAACGGGATCTTGTTGGCCGCGGCTTTAGCGGCGGCTTTGATGCCAGCGGGGGCTGTGATTTTCTGGGGTGGCAAAGCAATCGCGGTCCAACTCGAACGACCTTTCCGATGGATGCGCCAATATTTTCGTCATCCTCGCGACCATAAAGGGACTATGCGATCCGACGATTAAAGAATCCTGTCCACACGTTTTCTGGCGAGGAGACGTCCGTTCCCGAATATGTCACCGAGATTCTACGTGGCATTGCGCGCCTGAAGGTACTCCATCTCCGTGAACGCCGCACTCCGATAGGACCCGACGAGGCACAACGACTACTCTCTTTGAAGGTGAGCCGCGGTGGCACCCCCATTTTGACGGCGCTCCAGGAGACGATCAACTCACTCCTTGGAGTTCGCGTTGATTCCTTCGAGGGGGACGCTACCGCCGCCCGAGCCGGGAGAATGCGAGGGGCCGGGGCCGAACTCGACGTGGACGATTTTCTCGTTGAAGTGAATGGAGCGGGAATACGAGAGGCGCTTCGGCTGTTATTGGACACTGAGTTTCAGCAACCGGTTATTCTTTTGGTTGAAGAGCCGGAGGTTCATCTCCCTCCAGCATTAGAAACAAGTATGACGAGATACCCTCATAAGGTAAGTACAAATACGCAGATTTTTATTACAACTCATTCAACAAATTTTATTGATAGAAGTGAAATGCAAACCATATATCTAGTTGCGAAGGATCGGAGTACTAAAGTTGAGCTGTTATCGCTAGGAGATGCCGAATCTGTAATCATGAACGAGCTCGGCATCCGTCTGAGTTCCTTGTTTATGTATGTTCGATTGATCTTCGTTGAAGGCGCAAGCGATGAAGTAATCCTGAGAGAGTGGGCGGCGACCTGCAGGATTAACCTAAGCCAAAGGAATGTCGGTTTCATCAGAATGGGCGGCGTTTAGGAATTTCGCATAGTACGCCGGGCAAGAAATTTTGAATTTTCTTACGAAAAGGCGTGTGAAGTTGTGGTTCCTTATAGACCGGGATGAGAAAGATGATGAGGAGGTCAAAAGGATCCGGGAGCGATGCAACGGACGGGCAAACCTTATCGTTCTGGCAAGGCGGGAGCTTGAAAATTATTTACTCGTGCCGAGTGCTAACCGGGTTCAGGCTGATATTGGCGTCGATGGCGCAGCCTTCGCAACCGAGCTACGACCAGTGGCCATTTGGAAGCGCGTGGCGGCGCGCTTGTGCGTTTCAGTTCATCCACATCGGGGTCAGTCCGTTGAGGCAATGCTTCAAGGAGACGCAGCTCCGTCAGCAGCCGAGGAAATCGAGGCCA
>Ga0182024_10024479_pt1 | contig 10727 bp, 10 predicted proteins | sample P32metaG_FD_120480 | JGI IMG/M metagenome (GOLD analysis project Ga0182024, IMG submission 120480) | Permafrost microbial communities from Stordalen Mire, Sweden - P3-2 metaG (Illumina Assembly) | ecosystem: Environmental > Terrestrial > Soil > Wetlands > Permafrost | place: Sweden: Stordalen...
GGCCAGCCACACCTGGCTGGCTCCCAGATGCCCGGCGGCCAGCTGGCGCGAGGCCGACACCAGGTAGTAGAGCGGGTTGAGGTGCGCCAGCACCCGCATCCACAGGGGCCCCACGGAGATCGGGAGGAGGACACCGGCCAGCAGCAGGACCGGGAGGTTCAGACCATTGATGACGGCCGCGAAGCTGCTGATGTCCTTGGTGAGCAGGGCGGTGGCGATCGAGAACGCCGCCACCGTGACCATCAGCAGCCCGAGCGGCACGATGAGGATCAGCACCCCCAGCCAGTGGATGTGGAAGCCGAAGGCCACGCCGATCGCCACGACCACCGCGTCGAATACGAACATCAGCGTCATGTCGGCCAGGATCGGGCCGAGGAGGATCGCCGCTCGGCTGGCCGGGGTCACGCGGAAGCGCTCGATGACGCCGGCCCGCAGCTCGAAGATCGTGCTGAACCCCGCACCGGCGCCGCTGGCGAACGACAGCAGGGCGAGGATGCCGGGGAGGAACCCATCAAGTACGTTCGTCCCGCCGGCGGCAGCGTGCGCGTAGCCACTGGTGAAGTGCTTGAGCAGCGGTGTAAACAGAGCCAGGTAGAGGATCGGGGTGGAGAAACCGACGATCAGCCACACCGGGTTGCGCAGCATCTGAATCGCGAAGCGCTTGTAGAGCAGGCGGGTGTCGTGCAGGGCCTTCATGCCGCCGCCGGTTGGGTCTGCGGGTTGCCGGCGTCGCGCAGGGAGCGGCCGGTGTGCCGGAGGAACACGTCGTCGAGCGTCGGCTCGGACAGGCTCATCGATCTGAGCCCGATCTCCTTCTGGTCGAGCAGGCGCAGGATCATCGGGATGGCGGTTCCGCCATCGTCCACGTAGAGGCGAAGCTGGGACCCGTCGCTGGTCAGGTCGCGGACGAACGGCTGGCTCTGAAGCTGGGCCTGGGCGAGCCCGGCTTCGCCGTCGTGCAGCGTGAGCAGCACGGAGTCGCCGCTGACCGCGCGTTTGAGCTCGCGTGGGGGACCTTCGGCGACGATCTGGCCGCTGTCGATGATCGTCACCCGGTCACACAGCTCGTCGGCCTCCTCCAGATAGTGGGTGGTCAGGACGACCGCCGTGCCCTGCTGGCGGAGCCCGCGGATGTGGTCCCACAGGTTGACCCGGTTCTGAGGGTCGAGACCGGTGCTCGGCTCGTCCAGGAACAGCACGTCCGGGTGGTGCACGATGCCGAGCGCCACGTCGAGGCGGCGGCGCTGGCCGCCGGAGTAGGTGATCACCTTGCGGGAGATGAAGCTCGCGAGGTCGAGCAGCTCGGTCAGCTGCTCGGCGCGGGTGGCCGCTTCGGCGGCGCCGGCGCCGTACAGGCGCGCCTGGAGGATCAGGTTCTCCCGGCCGGTGGCCAGCTCGTCGGCGCCTCCCAGCTGGCTCACATAGCCGATTCGCCGCCGCACCTCCTGCGGCTGCTGCATCACATCGAACCCCGCCACGGTCGCCTTGCCGCGATCGATCGGGAGGAGCGTGGTGAGCATCCTCAGGGTGGTGGTCTTGCCGGCACCGTTGGGTCCCAGGAAGCCGAAGATCTCACCGGGCTCCACGGTCAGGCTGATGCCCCGCACGGCCTCGACCTCGGCTTTGCGCCGGGTGCGAAAGCTCTTGTGCAGGTCTTCGGCGGTGATCATTCGGCGGTATTAGTCAAACTTGATGACGGGCGGCGGCGAGTATTCAAGCTTGAATAGTCACGTTTGTCAAATATGCTGCCGGTGTGTCGGCCAATCGCCTGCTCGTTCTGGGGACGGTCCGGATCTTCCAACCGGTTCATGGGTACTTCGTGCGTCGTGAGCTCCTGAGCTGGCACGCCGAGCGCTGGGCCCATCTGAATCCAGGCTCTATTTACAACGCGCTGCGGTCGCTTACGCGGGATGGGTACCTGGAGGAGGCGGGGATCGAGGCCGAGGGCGGTCGCCCCGCCCGGACCAAGTACCGGCTCACGCCGGACGGGGAGAGCGAGTTCCTGATTCTGCTTCGGGACGCCCTGTGGAACGTGGAGCCGTTTGAGCCGGCGGCTTTGATGGCGGCCTGGAGCTTCTCCTGGGTCCTGGGGCGGGACGAGGTGGTGACGGCGTTCGAGCACCGGCTCAACCAGATCGCTGCGGCCGGCCAGTCCACTCGCTTCGCGGTCGCCGACCTGGCGCGGGACGTCGACAAGCCGGCGCATGTGGCCGAGCACTTCCGGCTCGTGCAGGCCCGGCTGGAGGGAGAGGCCAGCTGGATCACGGCGACCTTGGAGCGTCTGCGCGACGGCGCCTACTGGTTTGAGGGCGAGCCCGATCCACCGTTCCGATCCAATCACGTAAATGACGGGCGATGATCTCCGCGCTTGACTCCGTGGCCCTGGGCGGCGCCGGCGTCGTGGCGGGACTGGTGGGGAGCGCCGGCGGAATCACCTCGCTGGTGTCCTATCCGGCGCTGTTGGCGGCTGGGCTGCCGGCCCGGGCCGCGAACCTGGCCAACAACGTCGCCCTGGTCGCCTGCTGGCCGGGCTCGGCCCTGACCTCTCAGCCTGAGCTGCGGGGCTGGGGAAGCTGGCTCCGTCGCTGGGCGCCGGTGGCCGCGTTGGGGGCTGCCGTCGGGGCGGGGCTACTGCTGGCGACGCCCTCGGGCACGTTTGCCCGGATCGTTCCGTTCCTGATCGCGGGGGGATCGCTGTCGCTGCTCTTCGAGCCTCGGCTCACGGCCTGGCACCGGCGGCGGGTCGAGTCGGGCGGGCGGGCGGCACTGCCCGTGCTGCTGTTCGTCCTGGCCGTCTACAACGGCTACTTCGGCGCGGGGGCCGGGGTGATGACGCTGACCCTGATGCTCGTCCTGGTCGATCGGCACATGCCGACGGCCAACGCGCTCAAGAACATGCTGGTGGGCGCGGCCCAGATCGTCTCGGCGCTGATCTTTGTGCTCAGTGGATCGGTTCGCTGGTCGGCTGCCTGGCCGCTGGCCGTGGGAATGCTCATCGGCAGTGGTCTCGGGCCGATCGTGGCCCGGCGTTTGCCGGCTGGGGTGCTGCGGTGGCTGATCGCCCTGCTGGGGTTGGCACTGGCGGTTCGGCTGTGGGTGGCGCCGGGGATGTAGGGTCGTGATGCCGAAATTCGATGCCCGGCGGAGATGGCGAGACCCGGACTCGAACCGGGGACACCACGATTTTCAGGCGCTCCGAAGGCAGAGATGAAACCTGCTCGTTTGCAGGAGATTTACCGCCGCCCGGGACCCGTCAGCAGAGCGCGCGGATTACCGCATTTTCTAGCCTTCTGACAGGGGTTTCGGCCGCGAATTCGCTCCGCGGCCTTTTCCCGGCCGCGGACCTCGCCCGATGTTGACGATCGGGAAGCTGTCCGTGACGCCGGCGCGCTTGGAGTACTACGACGCGCAGGTTGCGGCGGGGGCGGAGGACTATTACGCCGGCCGCGGCGAGTCGCCCGGGCGATGGCGCGGCCACGGTGCTGAGCTATTGGGACTAACTGCGCGAGACCCGGTGGCGCGAGAGGAATTCATGGCGGTGATGCATGGTCGCCATCCAGCCAACGGCTCCGTCCTGCGCCCGATGGATGCACGCTCGACCGTAGCCGGGTTCGATCTAACGTTCTCGGCGCCCAAGAGCGTCAGCGTCCTGTTCGCCGTCGCAGATGACGAGACTGCCCGCGAGCTGCTGGCTGCGCACGAGGAGGCGGTGGGCGCCGCGCTCGCCTACTTGGAGCGGGTTGCTTGCTTCACCCGCCGCGGTCAGGACGGGGTCGACCGTCTGCACGGGGAGGGGTTTGTGGCGGCCTCATACCGGCATCGGATGTCGCGGGCGGGGGATCCACAGCTGCACACGCACGTCGTAGTCGCAAACATGACCCGGGCCGATGGCCGGTTCACCGCTCTCGACGGACGAGCGCTGTACGAGCACAAGTCGGCTGGCGGGGCCGTGTACCGGGCGGTACTCCGGGCCCAGGTCCGCGAGCGGCTGACGTGGGTGTCCTGGCATCGCGTGGGGCGAGGGCTGTTCGAGCTGGACGGAATCCCGGAGTCGGTGCTCCGTCACTTCTCGCAGCGTCGGGTGCAGATCGAGGAACGGGCGCTTGAACTGGCCGGCGTGGCCGCGAGCGAGCTCTCGCGGGAGCGCAAGCAGGGGATCGCGTTGGCGACCCGCCGCGTCAAGAGCTACGGGGTCGATGGATCGACGTGGCGGGAGCAGGCCCGGGCTCGCGCTGCCGAGCACGGCTTCGGTTGCGGCGAACTCGCAGTCCTACGACGGCGGCGACCCGAGCTCCCCGGCGAGCCGGATCTTTTTTGCGTCGCGTCCCGACTTTCCGGTCCCGAGGGGCTCACCGCTCGTCACAACACGTTTGAGCGACGTCACGCGCTGGCCGAGCTGGCCGGCGAGTTCTCGCAGGGCACAACGCTCGCGGAGCTCGAGGCGACGGTCGACCGCTACCTCGAGCACAACACTGTTGTTCCCCTGTGCGCGCCCGGGCGTAGCGAGGAGCGTTACTCGACCCACGAGCTGATCGCCCGAGAGCGAGACATCGTCGAGAGCGCAGCGCGCCGGAGGAACGAGGACACCGGTTTGCTCGATCCGCGTGCTATCGAGACCGCGATCGCTCAATACCAACCCTCGCTCACCGACGATCAGGCGGCGGCCGTCCGGCAGATCGCCTCAAGCGGACACGGCTTTGACGTCGTCACCGCGCTCGCGGGCACCGGCAAGACCACGATGCTCGGCGCCCTCGCCGTCGCCTATCGCCGAGCCGGTTGGAGAGTCGTCGGCGCTACCCCAACCGCCCGCGCCGCCCGGCAACTACGAGAGGTTGCCGGCATCGACGCCGACACCATCCACTCCCAACTCGGACGGCTCGCACGGACCGGCGGTCTCGACGCGAACACGATTCTGATCATCGACGAGGCGGGCATGGCTCCCACCCGGTGCACCGCCGCGCTGCTCACCCACGCAGAACTGGTCGGCGCCAAAGTGGTCGCACTCGGCGACCCCGGTCAGCTCACGTCGGTCGAAGCCGGCGGGTGGCTCGCCGCCGTCGCCCGCCGAGCCCAAGGCCCCGAGCTGCGCACCGTCATGCGCCAACACGATGTTGCTGAACAGCGAGCGCTCGAGGCGCTCCACGATGGCGAGCCTGATCTTTACCTCGCGCACAAACACGGGGCAATCGCGGTCCACGAGACAGAAGCGGACGCGCTGCGAGCCGTGCGCGACGCTTGGCGGCTGGCCCGGCGCGAGCACGGTCCTCGCGCGGCCGTGATGATCGCCCGCGACAACCTCACCCGCGAACAACTGAACCACGCCGCCCGCGCTGCGCTCAAAGCCGAGGCGTTCCTGCCGGAGGCGACCGGCATCTACATCGGCGGCCGCGAATACTGCCCCGGAGACCGGATTGTCGCCCGTCGCAACAATCACGACAACGACATCGACAACGGGTCGCTTCTCACCGTCATCGCCGTGGACGACGGCACCTGCAGGCTCACTGTCCAGACTGACGACGGCCGCCTCCGCGCCCTCGACCACGACTACGTCGCGGTCCACGTCGAGCACGCGTACGCACTAACCGCGCACGCTGCCCAAGGCACGACCGTCAACTGGGCCGCCGTCGTCGGCCGACCTGGCGATTTCACCCGAGAATGGGCCTACACCGCGCTGTCACGCGCCAGAGGCCCGACTCAGATCCACCTCATCGGCGAGGCGGCCGAGCAGCACCGCGAGCGCGAGGAATACGCACCGCCCGAACCCGTTCTGGAGTCGGCGCAAACCGTGCAGGCTCTCGCGGCGGCGATGAGGCGCTCCGACGCCGAGCCGCTGGCGATCGAGCACACCGTCGATCTCACTCGGCCGCAACTGCAGCCTCAAGCCAAGCCGGCACAACTTGCCGGCCTCGCCCACCTCCGAGATCGTCAGAACAGCCGTCGCGCCCCGAGCCTCAGACTCTGACGCACGAGAGCGAGCTGGCATGGGCGCTAAGCGCCGCGGCGTGCGATCCGAAGCATCAGCCGAATCGACTCCGTCTCGAGATTGGCGAACAGCAGGTGCGTCGCGACGCGCGGGTCGAGACCCGCATTCGTGCTCGCGCGGGGTCACTCGGGCCCGAGGATGCTAGCGTCGTTCGGCCACTCTGGCCTGCTGCTGCACCGATCTGCGGGTAGGCTCCGAGGGTGGCAAGCGGCTTGGTTGAACGCCTTGATGGGTGGGCCGGTCAAGGCATCGAGGTCGCGACGGGTAGGCATCATCGCCGCCGGTTGCGGCGTGCCGGCCGGATCGAGCAGCTGGATCCTCCACAGGGCTCGTTGTTGTGGGCCGCGGGCGATCCGCCGCCGCGCGCGGGGGGCGCGCTTGAGGTGTTGGTTGACGGTGGGGAGGCGCTGCCGCGAATCGCCGAGGCGCTGAGGGGCGCTCGCTCGCATGTGCACATCGCCGGTTGGCATGTCACGCCTGGTTTCGGGCTGACGCGCGACGACCAGGCGTGTCGGTTGCGTGATCTGCTCGGTGAGCTCGCCGAGCGGGTCGAGGTCCGGGTGCTGTTGTGGGCCGGAGCACCGGTGCCAGTCTTCACGCCGGCGCGGGCGGCCGTGCGCCGCGTGCGCGAGGAGCTGATCCGGGGCACCCGCGTGCAGTGCGCGCTTGATTCCCGCGAGCGGCCGATGCACTGCCATCACGAGAAGCTGGTGATCGTGGACGGCGAGGTCGCGTTCGTTGGAGGTATCGACCTGACCTCTTTGGGCGGCGATCGTTTCGACACCAGTGATCATTTGATGCAGGGACGCTTGGGGTGGCACGATGCGTCGAGTTGTGTGCGAGGGCCGGCGGTGGCCGACGTGACGGCGCACTTCGCCGCCCGTTGGCACGCGGTGACCGGCGAGACGGTCGAGCAGACACCGGCGCCCGCCCCCGCGGGCGAGGTTGAGCTCCAGGTGGTGCGGACCGTCCCTGAGAAGATCTATGACTTCTTGCCCCGGGGTGACTTTCGCATCGTCGAGGCGTACACGCGGGCGCTGCGGTCGGCTTGCAAGCTCGTGTATCTCGAGAGCCAGTTTCTGTGGTCGGCGCAGGTGGTCGAGATTCTCGCGGGCAAGCTTCGCGAGCCGCCGAGCGACGACTTTCGCGTCGTCGTGTTGCTGCCCGCAAAGCCGAACAACGGCGCGGACACGACACGGGGCCAGCTCGGGGTCTTGGCTGGCGCCGACAACGGCGGCGGGCGCTTTCTGGCGACGACGATCTCAGCCCGCAGCGGGGGGCTCAGCGGCCCGCTCTACGTCCACGCCAAGATCGGGATCGTCGACGACGCCTGGCTGACCGTCGGGTCGGCCAACCTCAACGAGCACTCGTTCTTCAACGACACCGAAATGAACGTCGTGACCTGCGACCCCACCATCGCACGCGAGACCCGGCTGCGGCTCTGGGCCGAGCATCTGGAGCGCTCGGTGAAGGAGGTGTCCGGCGAGCCAGCCCAAGTCATCGATTCGCTGTGGCGTCCGATCGCCGGCGAGCAGCTGGCGCGTCGGCGCCGCGGCGAGCCGCTCACCCATCGGCTACTGGAGCTCCCCGGCGCCTCGCGCCGCTCGATGGCGCTGCTTGGACCCGTAGACGGCCTGTTTGTCGACGGGTGAGTCCGGCCGGGCGAGATTGCACTAATCCGCACAAGGAGTAGAGTTACCTTCTGGACGGTCGCTGACCAAGCCGACCAGCCGTCGCTGCAGCTGACCTTTGCCGTCGCTGCGACTAGCCGACGCGATTGACCTTCGCCCGCGCGGATCCCTTGGGGGGGTTCGCGCCCCAACGGCTTTGCCCGGAGGGATTGAACACCACCCGGAGGTTGCTCCCATGTTTAGAGCGAGAACAGCAGGCGCTGCTCCGGCAGTCGATCACGACGTTCGCCCCGTAACGGGGTCGCGCCCGGCAGCGTAGGCGTGATGCAGCTGGCCGCCGGTTCGCGATGGGCGTGAGCTTGCTCGCCCGCTTCGTGCACGTGGTCGTGGGCGTCGTCGTATTGATCATCGTCGCCGGGATTCTGCTGGTGGTGCTCAAGGCCAACCCGACCAACGCGATCGTTTCGGACGTCCACGGCTGGGCTCACTCGCTCGCCGGTCCGTTCGACGCCATCTTCAGCTTCCACAACCCACGGGTCACGATCGCTGTCAACTGGGGGACTGCCGCGCTCGTCTACCTGCTCGTCGGCGGGCTGATCGCGCACCTGATCGGCCGCTCCCACCGCCGCTAACTGCCCAAATTCAACAATCAGGAGGGTTCATGACCAACAAGGACATCGACAAGGCCAAGGGTCGCGCCAAGGAAGCCGCCGGCGCGCTGACCGGAAACAGGCGCCTGAAGAACGAAGGGCGCGCCGACCGCGCCAAGGCTCTGCGAAGAACGCCGTGGACAAGGTCGCCGACACGCTCACCGGCCGCAACAGAACCAACCGGTAGAGGCGCGCATGCGCGAACCAACCCAACTGAGACTCGGGAGGTGACCATATGCTCACGATCCTGCTCATCATCGTCCTGATCCTGCTGCTGACCGGCGGCGGATTCGGCCTCCACCGTCGCGGTCGTTGCGTCACGTAGAACCGAGAACGCGATCCCGTCGGGTGAGCCCGGCGGGATCCGTCTTGCGCCGCCAGTCAGCGCCCGTCGTCGAGCTCTTGGCCGCGCTTTTGCAGGAAGCTGCCGATCGCACCGGCGAGCGTCGCGATCACGCTGATTGCGTAGATCTCCATGAACACGTCGAGGATTCGTCCGCCAACCGAGATCGGATTCTTGAGCTGCGAGGAAACGGTCAGTAGCTGGGTCGTCGTCCAGAACGCGGCGCTGCCAAACGTCTTGACCTCGGTCTGCTGGGCGTGGCGCTCGAGCAGCAATGCCGCGATCGCGCACAACAGGTCAACGCCGACCGTCGCCACGATGATCGTCAAGAGGTGGTCGCGGAGCCGCAGATGCGTGGGCGTAGCCCCGCGCAGAACATCACGGAACTCTCGGGCAGCGGACCCCAGCACGCGAAACGGCACCAATCAATCGTCGGGGACGCGCCGGACGACTACGCGATCACGGTGGGCCGTCATTCTCGGCAGCAGTCAGCGCTCGAGCCGGGCGCGCCACCGCGCGGCCTACCTCGTCGGCGCTGGCCCGCGGTGCACTGCTCGCCAACCGTTGGCGGGCGGACGGCGAGATCGCCCAGACGCGATCCGCACCCCTTCTAGGCGACGCGGTAGGGCTCAGCGTCAGCACGACGAAGGGTCAACCCCAGCCCGGGGCGGTCTTCGGCCGGGTGAAGGCAACCGTCCACCGGCGTCAGCTGGCCGTCGAACATGATCTCGTCGATGCGGGCGTGGTCGTGGAAGTACTCGATGTGGCGCAGATTGGGCGGCACGCACGCGACGTGGGCGTGCAGGGTCTGACCGCAGTGCGCCGAGAACGGTGTCTGTTGCGCAGCGGCTGCGGCGGCCACCCGCAGCCACTCGGTGATCCCCGCACAGCGCCCCACGTCGGCCTGCAGCACGTCGACCGCATCGGCCTCGAGCATGTGCTCGAAGTAAACGAGGTCGTAGCCGTACTCGCCGGCGGTCACGTCGAGCGGCAGCGCCTCGCGCAGCTCCGCCAGCCCTCGCAGGTCATCAGAGGAGACCGGCTCCTCGAACCATGTGACCCCGAGCTCCTGGGCAAAGCGCAACCCCAGACGCCGCGCCTGAGTGCGGTCATAGGCCCCGTTGGCGTCCACGTAGAGCTCGGCGTCGGGGCCGATCGCCTCGCGAACGGCCGAGATCCGATCAATGTCCTGCTGCGACGACGCGCCTCGGTCGGTACCGATCTTCATCTTCACGCGGGGAATCCCCTGCTCCACCCAGCCTGAGAGCTGCTCGACCAGGCGCTGCTCGCTGTAGGTGGTGAAGCCGCCGCTGCCGTACACCGGGACAGTGTCGCGGACCGCGCCCAGCAGCCGAAACAGCGGCTGTTCCGCGCAGCGTGCCTTGGTGTCCCACAGCGCGATGTCTACGGCCGCGATCGCCATCGAGCAAATGCCGGGGCGGCCGAGGTTGCGGATGCTTCTGACCATCGCCTCCCACGCGCCGGTGGTGTCGCGCACGTCTCGGCCGACGACCACGCCCGCGAGCAGGTCGCGTGCCAGCGTGCCGGTGGCGGTGTCGCCGAACGCGTAGCCCAACCCAGCTGTGCCACCGCGGGTGTGGGGCTCGACCACGACAAGGCTCGTTGCATCCCAGGCCAATGTCCCGTCGGCCTCCGGAGCGTCGGTCGGGATCGTGTACACGCTCACGTCCAGGCGCTCGATGCGGTATTCGTCGCTCATCGCACGTCCACAGCCAGACGATACCCGCGACCCAGGCTGAGGACGAGCTTCGTGGAGCGCGGGGCGGGTAGTCTGCCCTGGGCTGAGCGGCTCGCGCGCCTAATTGACGATTGGAGGAGCTGATGGGCATGACCGCGGCGGATAACTTGTGTGAGCGGTTGCTCGAGTGGAACGTCACGACGATCTATGGGTTCCCGGGCGACGGGATCAACGGCATTCTCGGCGCGTTGCGTCGCCATCAGGATCGGCTGCGCTTCGTGCAGACCCGCCATGAGGACATGGCGGCGTTCATGGCTTGCGGGCACGCCAAGTTCACGGGTGAGGTCGGGGTCTGCATGGCTACCTCGGGGCCGGGGGCGATCCATCTGCTCAACGGCCTGTATGACGCCAAGCTCGATCA
>Ga0182024_10024480_pt1 | contig 10727 bp, 6 predicted proteins | sample P32metaG_FD_120480 | JGI IMG/M metagenome (GOLD analysis project Ga0182024, IMG submission 120480) | Permafrost microbial communities from Stordalen Mire, Sweden - P3-2 metaG (Illumina Assembly) | ecosystem: Environmental > Terrestrial > Soil > Wetlands > Permafrost | place: Sweden: Stordalen...
AAAGAATGATCTGCCCTTGGGCCCTGGCGTCGGGGTCTCCAATGGGTATACGGGCGTCGGCCAATTCGCAGCTCCTGTCGGGCCGCAACAGAACAGCGACTACCACGCGGATCTCTCGAAGGTCGTGGGCAGCCACACCATTGGCGTTGGCGGCATGTACTACCACATCCACAGCTTTGATGATGGATGGCAGTACACGATGAGCTTTACACCCAACGGAACCTCTGTCGATGCCTCGCAGAGTGGGACGGGCTATGGCCCAGCCAGTCTTCTGGTCGGTACACCCGACAGCTATACACCCTGGGTAGGCGATACGTCGGAGAACCAGCACATCAACTGGTACGGTGTTTATGCTCAAGATCAGTGGCGCGTTCTGAAGAACCTTGTCCTCTCCTTCGGTCTTCGCTATGACTACATTTCTCCGCCGACCTTCGCCAAGATCAACTCCGGCCTGGATGTCCTTACCGGCATCTTTCATGTTACTGGACCAGTCCTCCCGCTCTTTCCCAAAGCAGTTGGCCCCAGCAGTTACTACTATGCCCAGACTAACGGGTGGCAGCCCCGCTTCGGCTTCGTATATCAGCCCCTCGCCAAGACTGTAGTGCAGGGCGCATTCGTGATCATTGACGACCACAATAACACTCTCATCGAGGAACAATCGGACATACGTCTCTCCTGGCCGAGCGGCATCTATACGACCATCAGCAATCAGGATGACGGCTATCCGTCTGTATTCATCAATACCTTGCCGCCGGCCTCGCATTTCCTTGATCCCAACAAGCCGCTGGCAAGCTTCGGAGGTAGTCCGTACCCGAAGATTCCATACTCCATGGAGTACAGCTTCGGTGTCGAACAACAGCTGACACGGACACTTGCTCTTGGCGCCCATTACGTCGGCTCGGGAAGCAGGCATCAATTCCTGCAGCCCCTGGCCAACACGGCCACTGTGCCCGGCCCGGGACCAATCTCGGCTCGACAGCCATATCCGCAATATGGCGGTCCTATTCCATGGGACTACAACGAAGGAACAGCGAACTACAACGCACTCCAGATCAAATTGAAGCAGGAACTGAACGCAGGGCTCTATTTCCTGACTTCGTACACCTGGAGTAAGTCGATGGATCTGGCATCTGACCCCCAGGCCGATACGCTTACCAACTTCTATCACCTCGGCCAGGACTACGGTCCGTCCGATTACAGCAGAAAACACATGTTCACATTCGCATCCTCGTATGCGCTTCCGTTTGGAAGAGGAAAGACGTATCTGTCGAGTCCCAACGCTATCGCTCAGACGGTGGTTGGAGGTTGGAATATCGGCGGCATTGTCACCGCCGACTCCGGGCTGCCTTTCAGTGCAATGGCTGGAGGCGACGTGGCCAATACGGGCGGAGGCCCGCAGAGGGCTGAAAGGATTGCAAACCCTGGAGGCTCTGCGCCTAAGACCAGAACCGAATGGCTCAATACGCAGGGCTTTGCGACACCAGCACCCTATACGTTTGGCAATGAGCGCCGCAATGATCTCATTGGTCCGGGGTACCTCAACTTCGACGTTAACGCCCGAAAAGATTTCACAATAGAGCGTTTTACTCTTCAGTTCAAAGCCGAGTTTTTCAACCTGTTCAATCGTACCCAACTCGGATCGCCAAACAATAACGTTCAGTCTTCGGCATTTGGAAGAATCACCTCCACGAGCGCCGCAGCGCGGGAGATTCAGTTTGGGCTGAAAGCGCTGTTTTAATACCTGGGGTGGAAGCCATGGTTCGCTCTGCATCACTCGCTTGTAAGGGGAAACTTCCAGTGCTGCTGATTGCCGGCGCGCTGTGGCTCGTCCGCCCAGGCGCAGGCTTCGCTGCGCAGCAGAAAGCATCATGCGATGCTCAACCCGGCTTCGCCAAAGTCGGCAAGCTTCTCGGAAAGAAGGAATATCAAGGTGCGAAAGAGATTCTCAGCATTCTCCAGGCGTGCCCTAACCTGTCGCAACTCGAAGTGTTCAACGTAGGCTGGCTGTACGGAAGGGCGCATGACTTTTCGCAGGCACTCAAGATCTTTGATTCCGTGCCCCCGGATGTACCAGATCCACTGACGCATGGCTACGCAATCGCGTTGAGCCAGTTCGAACTCGGCAGCTATCAACCTGCCATCGACGGCCTCAACAAGCTGCGTTCACAGGGCGCCTTCGATGCCAAATGCGCTGACCTTCTTGGCGTCTCATATTCCAAGCTGGGCCGATATCAGGAGGCGTACCCCATCATGGCTGAGAATCTGCAGCATAACCCCACAGATCCATTTGCCCATTTCAACCTGATTACACTTTTCGTCGATGCCGGGGAAACAGCAAAAGCGGCTCAAGTAGCGGACAACGCGGTTGCCGCGCTCCCGCGGAGCGCAGAGGCGCTCGTCATGCGTGGCTCCATCAAAATGTCACAGAGCAGGTTCGAAGCTGCTTATGACGATTTTTCCGCGGCGGCGGACATCTCTCGGCATTCTCCTGATCCGCGATTCTTCATGGCCCTGTCCGACTATAAGCAGCGGAAATTTGTCGAGGGAGCCGAAGAGCTTAAGGCCGCGATCCGATCCGGTATCGTCGATTCCGATCTTCACTATTTATTGGCGGAATGCATCATTCGCATGAATTCCTCAAGCTCATCGGCGGCACTGGCAGAGCTGAACCGCGCCATCGAACTCGATCCTAAATCAGTCTCGGCCAGAACCCTGCGCGGGAAGATGCTGCTCGAAGCAGGGCACCCTCAGGATGCACTCATCGATCTTCGAGTGGCGCGTGAACTGGCGCCCAATCCTGAACGGGACTCCAGAAATGCGACCTACCTTCTCGCCCGTACCTACATGGCCCTGGGAGAGCGCGATCAGGCCAACACTCTTTTCGCCCAGGTGAATTCTCAATTCATCTTGAACAACCTGGACACATTGAACGAACTAGGCGATCGCAGGATGAAGGCAGTGTTGCATCCGTAATCCGGTTCAAATGTTCTTCGAACACAAGTACTGGAACTTAGCAGTCAGACAAGGGCATCGTGCGCGTTAGAAATGACGTCTACGTGGCCACAGAATAGAGGGATTTTTCCATGTCTAAAGATGTCTCGCGCAGGACATTTATTCAAACCGGCACTGGTCTTATCACGGCGGCCTGGGGCGGACTGCGTATCTTCGCAGGGCCTGAATCAGCCTTCGGTCGATCTACGGAGGAAAGCAAGCGCCCTCAAGCCGTGCCCCAGGAATTCATCTATGGAACAGAATTTTTTCGGCCGCCCAATCCTCCTCGCGCCCTGCGCCATGACATGCTCAAGGCGATTGCCAAGGATTACAAGTTCAATATCATCCGAATCTATTGTTCGTGGGTCTATCTGAATCCCGAACCGGGACGGTTCGACTTTTCTGAAGTGGAAGAGATACTGAACGACTGCGATCAACTTGGTCTCAAGGTGTTGATGGGAGCGGTGATTGAAGAAGCTCCCTACTGGCTAGAAGCGGCGCATCCTGAGGCGCGCTTTGTCGATGCTTTGGGAGAACCGCAGCGGCTGCAGACAGCTTCGATCAATATGAGTGGCGGATGGCCGAGCCTGTGCATGGACTGGCCACCGGTCCGCGAAGCGGCAGAGACGTTTCTTCGAGAATTGGCCAGGGTGGTTTCCAAACATACGTCGATGTACGCTTACGACGTCTGGAACGAGCCTCATCTCGAGCCTTCAGGGGGGCATGAGTTTGATACGACGACCGATCAAAGGCTGTACTGCTACTGCGGCAAGACCGTCGCAGCATTTCAGGACTGGCTGAAGGGGCGTTACGGCACGCTCGAAAAGTTGAGCGAGGCGTGGGTCCGGCGCTATCCGAGTTGGGGTGTGATCGATCCACCGCGCGGCATGGGCTCCTACATCGACTGGGTGGACTGGCGCCGTTTCATGATCGAGCGCAGCACGGAAGAGATGCGTTTCCGGGTGAAGACCCTTCGCTCTGTAGATACACGCAGCATTTTGGAAAGCCATGTATTTACCCAGGCGGCAATCCTGCCGGTCGCGTTGCCGGCCATCAACCCCTGGCGCCTGGCAGAACTGATGGAGACTTGGGGCCTTTCGGATTTCCCCCGCTGGTCGGAGTCGCCCATATACTTCGGCGCCGCGCAAATCGAGCTTACGCGCGCTGCCGCGGCCGGCAAGCCATTCTGGATCACGGAATTGCAGGGAGGACATGGCAGCAATGGGATACGCCGCAGCAGGCAGATGCGGCCGCGAGACATTCGGTTGTGGAATTGGATGCTTGTCGCCATGGGTGGCAAGGGCATTATCTACTGGTGCTATTTGACCGAAGCAACCGGGACGGAATCCACCGGATTCGGCCTGGTGGAACGTGACGGCTCTCCCAGCGAACGAGTGTTGGAAGCCGCTGAAGACCATAGGCTGATTCAATCCCAGTGGGACATCATTAAAGAGTACAAGCCACAGGCAGATGTGGCGGTACTGGTCGATCTCGATAACGCGCTTTTGACGTTTGCCATGAGTGGCAAAGAAGACGCTTCGGTGAAGTCATTCACCGGATACTACAAGGCACTCTGGAACTGCGATCTGCTGGTGGACTTCATTGAACCGCAGAGACTGGAGAACCATAGATATCGGGTGATCATTGCTCCGTGGCATTTGATTGGGAAAAAGGAAACCTGTGACCGGCTGCGGGAATTCGTAGAGGCGGGCGGCACACTCTTGATCGAAACGGGATTCGGAACCTACGACGAGCACATGGTATTCAATCCAGTGGTTCCACCCTTCGGACTTGCGGACGTCTTTGGGTACCGTGAACAGGAGAGTCTTTATATGCTCGAGGCAGGCCAGACCAAACTAAGAGCTGAGAATCTTCCAACTACGGAACGCGTCTATGTCGATGGGCACCTCACGTTTTCAGAGCCGGTAACAGTCACGATCAAGGCGCATACCTTCCTTACACCGATTACGATCACCTCGGCAAAGGTCATCGCGACCTATGGGTCCACGCCAGTTGCTGCAACCATGAAAGTTGGAAAAGGACAAGTGTTCTACGTCGGGACTAATCTCGGCGCCAGCATTGAAGATGGAGATCTGGCAGGCATCGACATGGTACGTGCAATTGTGACTGGAGTTGTTCAGCCGGCTGTGACTTCGGATAAAGTTCGTCCGAGGCTGGTAGAGACCTCCGTGGGCAGCCTGTTGATCGTCTTCAGTGAGGAGATCACCGACCAGACCGTTAGGATCCAAATCCCCGCACGATACAAACAGGCTCTTGATCTTTACGACAATCAACCAAGAGCAATCCAGGGAAACTCGATCGAGATGATCGTGCCGTTTGAAGGTGTATCAGTATTTAGGGTCTCGTGACGGAGTAAACAACAACTGCGAGCCTGATGACACCTCAACTCTCGAAGCGGCTCCAGCGCGAGCCGCTTAGAACGGGCCGATTTACGGCACGGCTGAAGCGCCCTTCGTTCGACAGTCTTCCCCAACCTCTAACGGTCAGTGAAGGTAGATTTGGCATTCGCAAGGAAGAACTCTTCCAACGTTTGTGGATTTCGGCCAGTAACCACGCGAATGGTATCGGTAGCCTGGACGGGGTTCTCATTATTGCGGAAGTACTGCCAAAGATGGCTCAGATGATCGAGCGCGTGAGGATTGATTCGCTCCCTTACGGCATCCGCCCACTGTTCATCAGTAATTGGCACATATCGAATCTCCCGCCCGATGGCCCTGCCCAGAGTTTCAACGATTTCCCGCACTGTTAGAGTTTCGCTCACCAGAGGGTATACATTCTGGGTCGGCAGGCCGGAGCCGGCGAGAAGAGTTGCGGCTACGCGGGATACGTCTTCCGCACCAGTGAGTGGAATGACGGCTTTGCCATCGCCCCACGGCAGGAAGGCGGCATTTTGCTCGGCCACGCTCCGGCTGACCAGAGCGCGTACGTTTTCGTAATAGGGCGGCGCCTGAAGATGGACGGCGCCAACCTGCGCCCAGTCGAAAATACGATCGGCCAAACGATGCTGCAGATTTCGAAATGAGGGAGCGCGTTGGAGATCGCGAAACGCGGGATTACCCGGCGTACCCTGAAACTGCGAATTGTTCACCACCAGTTCCAGTCCCCCATCGCGAGCCGCTGCGGCAAAAATGGCCACTGCCTCAAGCAGCCCATCCGCCACCGGATAGGTAAAGTAAGCACGCTTCACTTCTTTCATTGCCGCCTGGACTGAGGCTGGATTGAGGAGATCGCCCGCGATGATTTCCGCACCTTGTTGGCGGAGTTTCTCGGACCGGGCATCCAGTCTATGGACGAAGGCGCGAACGGGAATTCCCTGCTGGAGCAGGAGACCGGCGACGAGACGTCCGGTTGATCCCTGAGGACCCCCGGCTGCGCCTGTGATCAGAATCGGTTGAGACATTGGAAGTTCTCCTTTCTGTATAGGATGTTTGTAATCATCCTATGGATTCGATTTTCTTCATGCGCCGCAGATGGCTGCGCCGTGGGATGATTTCGGGCATCCTATAATGAGCCATGCGTTACCCACCCGAACACAAAGCCGAAGTCCATCAGAAGATTGTGAGAGACGCCTCGCGACGCGTACGCAGCGAGGGTCTGAACGGCGCAGCGGTTGCAGCGGTTATGCGCGACACTGGTCTGACGCACGGGGGCTTTTACAAATACTTCGGGAGCAAGGACGAGTTGCTCCTGGAGTCGCTCCGCGAGGCTTTCCGAGAGATCGCCGACACCCTGGCTCATGCGGCCAAACAGTCGCCGCCCGAGACAGCGTGGAAGGCGATTGTGAAGACCTATCTGAGCCTGGAATACTGCGATCACGTTGAGCGCGGCTGCCCGCTGACAGCACTCGCCCCGGAACTGGCGCGGGTCGACAAGAAGATGAGAGGACAGATCCTTGGCGAGCTCGTCAACTACAAGGATCGAATGGTTCCCTTTATGCCGGGCGGGCGAGCTGTAGACAAAGAGCGCGCCTTCTTTTCGATCTTTTCAACGATGATCGGGGCAATTGAAATCGCTCGCATGCTGCCAGAGCCCGCGATGCGAGAGAAAGTGCTGGCGAGCGCGAGAGATTTTCTGTTGCGCAGCTTCTGATTTTTGGGGTCAAGAAAACGCTGTTCTCTCAGACAGGATCGATCCCAGTCTGCAACTGTGACCACTCCCACCCACGGTAAGGATTCGTGTCGGACTGTCACACTCGTGTCATGACCGAGGGTGGATGGGAGCGTTCCAGGAGCAACAGAAAAGAAAGCTCGCTGAAGGAATCAGGAAAATTCCTTGGGGAATCCGAAGTATCAGTCGATGCCGAAGGCATGTGGAATAGAGAGTGGATGAGGATACGACCAGTATCCTAGAACTCGTCTACCCAACTCTCGATTCAAGCCGGCAAGCAGAACTCGCAATCTTAAAGGATGTTTCTGAGCGTGAGACTAAGCTCGTGAGACACGCCCTCACGTTTGGCAGTCAGATGAACCACGGTTCCCTCCGGCTGAAGAAATGCGGGTTGTTCCGACAGGTCCTCTGGCGGCTTCTGGTCAATCGCCGTGATCACGTCGCCCACGTGTAACCCGGCGCTCTCGGCTGGACTGCCAGGAAGCACGGTCATCACCGTCTCGCCTTGGTCGCCCTTGCCAAGAATGGCGCCAGCGCGATTGAAGATGCTAGGTTTGCCCCAATTGGAATTCTTCTCCAGATAGAGTCTGCCGCGCATCGCATCGAAGGTTACGTTGAACTGCTTGAGTATGCTCTGCCCGATGTTGCCCGAAAAGTCCGCCCCGGCGGTTTCTCCAGTAGAGAGATACGCGACCACGTCGTGGACCTCTGCCTCGCCCAGCCGCAGTGACCGAACGCGGCCATAATACGCATCCGACAGCGGGCCGGCGTACCCACGCCCCGAGTATCCATGGTAGTGAGCGCCACGCCGGCGGATGAGGTCGTTCCGCTGGACAAACTCCCCTTCCAGCGCAAATCCAGCCTCGTTGCCAGTATCCAGCACAAACCTGCCATCCACGCCATCCACATTGCCGTTCACCTCAAAGCTGATCCCCCGCAGCAGCAGCGGAACGCCGATACCATTCCCTTGATACCGAAACGTGGGTCCCTCATAGACGGTGAGCAGCTTATGCTCATAGTCAACTTTGACCACAAACCTGCGCATGAACTCATACCCGACCACTCCTACCAACGGATCGCTCGCGTCCCATGGACTGTCGACCACCAGGAATGGCTGATCGCGCAGGGTAAGCCCACCGACCGCAAGCGACTCGATCTGCGTCGTGCCAAGGTCCACTGTGCCGCCACTGGTCGAAAACTTCTTCGAGCTGCGCACGAGCGGCAGACCCAGCCGCTTCGCAAAGCCGGCGGTGATAAGGTTTGGAGAGCCGGTGTCCAACATCAGCTCAAATGGCCCTTGTCCGTTGATCTTCGCCTGGAAAAGGATCCCGTCCTCAGCGGGTACAGTGACGCTACCCGACTGAGGCATCGCATAATCTTTGCGGAAGGGGATAGCAAAACCCTCCTTTTCGATTTTCTTCAGAAGCGTCAGTCGAGTGAGAATAATCGTCTGCTCCTGGTCCCCACTGATCCTGCGGATTGAAAAGGGGAGCAAAACTCCCTGCACCCGGCGGTAGTCGCCCAGATATCTCATCGACTCCTGGTCCGATCTCTCGATGAGATGAGTCCGCCGATTGATCCATAAGGTAAAGCCGTGACCGCCTGGCACTTGAAATTGCAGGCGGTCCCAACTCTGTCCCGGTTCGTTTGCAGGTGCAAGCGCCTTTACCTTTGCGCCGCCGAAGTTCGGACGCCAATAGCCGTGGCTAGTCAGGTAAAGCTCGTCGACGTGAGAAGGATCGCTGTCAATCTGTAGCTGGATATCGCCCGCATCGTCCTGCTTCCAGCCTTGAGTGATTTCGGCGCCTGAGGCCTGGTTCACACCCGCGTCCGGAATCTGCGCACGCCAGACATTCTCACCCGTTCGAAGATTTGCCACAGCGCGATAGGTGCCGGTGTAGTCGCCGACCCTGAACTCGCCTTCCGACTCGCACTCGGAAAAGCGGTTCCAATTGTCGCCTCCCGTCGCTAAGCGAACGCCAGCCAGTATCTCCTGGGCGGAGGATTCGTGCGTCTGCGGAAAGCCTCTAGTTACGCCTGTGAGGGCAACAGCCGTCAAGAACAAAATTGAGGAGCGGCCCATGTTGAAATTTATTATGTCAGGTGCAGTCAACAGATCCGAAGGCTCGTCTGTTGACTGCACATCACCTAATCTGGTGGAATGTCCTCTTCCAACGAGTCTCATCAAAAAAGTGAATGAACTCATGCAGGGTCGATCCAGCTTGCTCTCTAAGCGGGACGTCTTCGGAGCCGGATTCGGGGGTCGCAATGGACCAGTAGACGAAAAGGGGACGCCCCAAAATGTTCTCCCGCGGCACAAACCCCCAGTAGCGGCTGTCCATACTATTTGTGCGATTATCACCCATCACGAAGTAATGCCCGGGAGGGACGACCAGGTCCTCACCCTGAACGTGTTTGGGGAGTAGTACGGACCATTCGGGCGAGACCCCAGGCTCAGTAGAGGGCTCCACCGACGGGAAATCGTCAACATATGGATCGTAGTTTGCAGGGGTGGGCTTGGCTGCCTGAGGTTCGTCCTGAAGTACGCCGTTGAGGTAGACGATACCGTTACGAAGATGAATGTGGTCGCCGGGAATTCCGATCACACGTTTAACCAAAAACATGTGATCACCATTGCGTTCTTCGATTGGCTTGTAGAAAACAACGATATCGCCACGATGCACATCGCGGTAGTGCATGAAAGCCGCCCATTTAGGGGTTGGCGCTAGTGTCTCCCGTTCGACTACCACATGATCGCCAACGAGTAGAGTGCTTGCCATTGAGGATGACGGAATCACGAAGTTCTGAAACACAAAGGTCAGTGCAAAAAGTCCCACGACCAGGACGCTGCAGGTCGAAGCGAATCCTTCAGTTGCTGTCTCGCTTGAATGGTTCTTTCCCAAAACACTCTTGCGGCGCATGGCTTCTTGCCTCCTTTTACGCTGGTCCATTGCCCTCACTCGGAAGTTTAGCATCTTGCCCGCATGCAGACGGCCTATGACCGCGATCAGGCACGCACCGCGCTCAAGATGGCGCTAGATGCGACCAGGCGGCTTCCCGGCGAAGACGGCAAGTTTCTTCTCGAACATGCAGAGCTGTTGGCTGCCGTCGCTCCCAGAAACATGACGGCCAGTTAGCCTGGGACACTATGGGAACGTCTCGTCGTGAACGGGCGAACTGTTCGCTGCGGCCGAACGCTTAGCGGCGAAGTAAAGGTAGAAGGGTACGCCCGCCACAATCATCGCAATCTCGCCCAGCGAGTACTTTACATCCGCGCGGAATGAGTAATAGAGCAGCATCGCCGACGCGGCAATGAATAGGACAGGCACCACCGGGTATGCCCATGTGCCGTACGGGCGCGAGGCATTCGGTTCCTTGACGCGGAAAATAAATACTGAGGCCGTCGCCGCGATGTAGAAGACGTACTCGGCAAACAGAGTGAGCGAGAACAACCGCTGAAAGCTTTGGGCACACAACATCAGCGCGACGGCGAGAGCTGCCTGCAAATGACGATCTTCAAAACCGTGAAGAACAACTGGAACTCTCCGGCGCGCTCCACACCAATCCAATTGATGATCGCGATCAGCGCGATGGCGGCGATGGCCAGA
>Ga0182024_10024481_pt1 | contig 10725 bp, 9 predicted proteins | sample P32metaG_FD_120480 | JGI IMG/M metagenome (GOLD analysis project Ga0182024, IMG submission 120480) | Permafrost microbial communities from Stordalen Mire, Sweden - P3-2 metaG (Illumina Assembly) | ecosystem: Environmental > Terrestrial > Soil > Wetlands > Permafrost | place: Sweden: Stordalen...
CTGGTCGCAACCAGGACATCCTCGTCCGGGAAGGCCAGCACAGCCTTGCGGAACTGATCGGCCCGCAGGGCGTCCAAGATCGCTTCCCGCTCTGTGCAGCGCTTCACCGACACGAGGCCCCAAAGAATGCACGGCGTGCCCCCGATGCGCTCCAGAGTGCAGAAAGAGAAGCCCATCAGGTGGCCGGCGACGCGCACCTGGGTAATGAGTACCCACTCGTCTCTCTGCTTGGAAAGCACCCCGATATCCAAACCTGCAGGCCCATCCGCGACGATGTCGGCCATATCGGCCAGCTCGCCATCTGAAAGCGCCGTGCAGTCCTTGGTCTCGACATCGAACGTCATGTCGGCGATCACTCCTCACTAGCTGGGGACCGCGTTTAAGTTTAGCCGCTCCCTGAGGAACCGTTCCACAAACAGGCAGGTCCAAGCAGTACACGTAACTCAGCCAAAAGGCCGGGGCTCCGGGCTACGTTGAGCTCGACCGGAAGGCGGACCACTTTGGACCCAACATGCAGGTAAACGGGTGAGGGGCCAGGGTGGTCCTGGAGCAGTTCGCGCAACCGTTGGACCCGGGTGTCGTCGAGGGCGTTGACCGGGAGGACCACCTTCAATGGCTCCGCCCCGTCCAGGCTGAGCTGCGGCTTCTTTAGTTCGGAGCAGACAAGCTTCGGGACCTCGTCACGCAGGTCGAGCCTGCCCTTGACACATATCACGGCGTCGTCAGCGAGAAGATAGCCCACCTCGGTCATGGTGCGGGGGAACACGAATACCTCTATCGAGGACTGCAGGTCCTCCAGGAAGAACGTTGCCATGAGCTCGCCCTTCCTGGTGTACTTGCGGGCGAGCCCGGTGACCACGCCGCCTACCCAGCGGTCAGCGACCCGAGACGGACCGCCGTACCCCCCATTGCCGCCGTACCCCCCACCGCCGTAGCCGCCATTGCTATAACCGCCATTGCCGCCCCCGCTGCTAGCTGCGACGCTGCCGTTCGGGTTTGCCGGGCCGGTCCCGTTGCCATCAGCCGGGGACGCGCCCGCACCGGCGTCCCGCGCGGCAATGTCCTCGCGAAGGTCCAGGATCGTGCAGTCCACGTGCCGGCGAAGGGCAGCTTCAGCACCTACGAGTGGGTGATCGCTCACGTAGAGCCCCAGCATCTCTTTCTCGAAAGCGAGCTTGCTATGCTTGTCGAACTCTTGGTCCGGGACGGGCACTCGCGTGTCGTCAAAGACCTGGCCTCCTAGGCCGGGCTCGCCGAAGAGGCTAAGGACCCCCTGGTCGGCTTCTTTGCGCCTAGCCAGCGTTGCGTCCACGACCTGTTCGAAGACCAGGCACAAGCCCTGGCGCGGGTGGCCCAACGAGTCGAAGGCGCCGGCCTTGATGAGCGACTCGACCGTCCGCTTGTTGAGCACGACAGGGTCAACCCTGTTGCAAAAATCGTAGAAGTCCTTGAACGGGCCGGCCGCCTCGCGCTCGCTCACGATCCGCTCGACCAGACCTTCACCCACGTTGCGGATCGCCGACAGCCCGAAGGGGATCACGCCGTTGCCCTTGATCTCCACCTGGCCCGCAGCCGCCACCTGACCGGGCCGCACGGCGGTGAAGTCCGAAGCCGCCAAGTTGATGTCAGGAACCAGGACCTCGATACCCATCGACCTGCACTCGGCTAGGTAGACGGCCATCTTGTCCTTGTCGTCCTTCACGCTCGTGAGCAAGCAGGCCAGGTACTCGACGGGATGGTTGGCCTTCAGCCAGGCAGTCCAATAGGCGACCAGCCCGTAGCCGTATGCGTGGCTCTTGCCGAACGCATAGTCGGCAAACGGCTCGATTATGTCGAACAGCGCCGTACCTATGGCTGTCCCGTACCCTGTCGCCTCGCAACCGGCTACGAACTTTTCCCGTTCCATGGCCATTATCTCGCGGACTTTTTTGCCAGCTGCTTTACGCAAGGTCTCGGCTTCGATCAGGCTGTAGCCGGCAAAACGCTGCGCAACCCGGAGCATCGACTCCTGGTAGATCATCAGCCCGTACGTATCGCTCAGCACTTCCGCCAGGTCGGGGTGCAGGTAGGTGATCGGCTTACGGCCGTTCTTGCGGTCGGCGTAATCGTTGTGCATGTTCGCTGCCATCGGGCCCGGCCGGTACAGCGCGACAAGGGCTGCAACGTCCCCCAGGGTTGTTGGCAACAGGGAGCGGACCAAGGTCCGGAGGTTGGATCCTTCCAGCTGGAAAACACCGACCGTATCCCCCCGCTGGAGCAGGCCGAACGTCGCCGGGTCGTCGAGGTCGACATTGTCTATGTCGGGCCGGTGGCCGGTGTTCAGCTCGACCATGTCCAGGGCCCGCTCGATCACGCTCAAGTTGCGCAGGCCGAGGAAGTCCATCTTGAGCAGGCCCAGCTCGTCGACAGCGTGCATTTCGTACTGGGTGACAATCGGGGCGTCTTCGGGCCGGCCTCCCGGCTCCGGCTTGCGTTGCACAGGCAAGTGCTCGGTCAGCGGGTCACTCGAGATCACGACGGCGGCTGCGTGGATCCCGTCCTGGCGGCGGAGCCCTTCGAGGCCTTTGGCAACGTCGACAACGCGCTTGACGTCGGGGTCGGCGGCGTACATCTCGCGCAGTTCGCTTGCCGTCTTGTAGCCGTCGGCATGCTTTGGGTCCTCTTGGAAGCACGCCCAAAGAGGTGTGTCCCGGCCCATCACCAGCGGGGGCATTGCCTTGGCGATGCGGTCGCCAACGCCGTAGGGGTACCCGAGGACGCGGGCGGCGTCGCGGACCGCCGCGCGCGCCTTGATGGTGGAGAACGTGACGATCTGGGCGACATGGTCCGAGCCCCAACGCTCGGAGGCATAGCGGATCATCTCACCCCGGTAACGCTCGTCGAAGTCCATGTCGATATCGGGCATCTGCTTGCGCCCTGGGTTCAAGAACCTTTCGAACAGCAAGTCGTAGCGGATCGGGTCGACGTCAACTATGCGCAAGCAGTAGGCGACACAGCAGCCCGCCGCACTCCCCCGCCCCGGCCCCACCCGTATCCGCTGTTCGCGCGCGTGGCAGATCAGGTCCCAACAGACGAGAAAATAATCTGAAAAGCCCATGGAAGCGATAACACCGAGCTCGAAATCAAGCCGCTCGACCACATTGGCTGGCACGGGCGCCCCGTAGCGCGCTTCGGCTTCACGGAAGCTGAGGAACCGAAGGTACTCGTCAGAGCTGGCGAAACCCTCCGGGAGCGGGAAAGCGGGCAACTTCGGCTTGCCTAGCTCGATAGTCACGTCCGCCCGCTCCGCCACCCATAACGTGTTGTCACACGCTTCAGGCAGCTCGTAAAAAAGTGCCCGCATTTCAGCGGACGTCTTCATGTAATGCTCCGAGCCCTCGAAACGGAACCGCTTAGGGTCGTCCATCGCCGAGCCTGTTTGCACGCACAACAAGGCGTCATGGGCAAGGTGGTCGTCGCGCGTTGTGTAGTGGCTGTCGTTGGTCGCCAGCAAGGGCGCGCCGATCGCCTTTGCGATCTCTACAAGTTGCGGGTTGGTCTTCCGCTGTTTTTCGAGCCCGTGGTCCTGGAGCTCGACAAACAGGTTGTCCCGGCCGAATATCTCCTGCAGCTTGGCGGCATGAGCGGTGGCCTGTTCGACGTCGCCCCGCAGCAGGGCCTGGTTGACGAGCCCGCCCAGGCAGCCCGTAGTAGCAATTACGCCCTCGTGGTACCGGTCAAGCAGCTCCCAGTCGCAGCGCGGTTTGTACCAGTAACCCGAAAGATAGGCCTCTGATGACAGCTTGAGGAGGTTCTTGTACCCCTTGTCGCTCTCTGCCAGGAGCGTTAGGTGGTAGTAAAGCTTGTCGCCCTCATCGGCGTCACCGCCGGTGTCGTCAAGGCGACCACGCCTAAGCGGGCGATCGAGCCGGCTACCGCCCGCCATGTAGGCCTCTATCCCGATGATCGGCTTGACGCCGGCAGAATGTGCGGCTTTGTAGAAGTCCAGGACCCCGTACATGTTGCCATGGTCGGTGATCGCGATCCCAGGCTGCCCGTCCTCCGCTGCCCGCTTCACGACCTGGTCAACCCGTGCTGCCCCGTCGAGCATCGAGAACTCCGTGTGGAGGTGCAGGTGTGCAAACGACTTGCTCACTTGCGCATCTACCTCCTTCTCCTCGTACAAATGCGCGGCATCAACAGGGCTCTGTGAGTATCCTGTGGACGAGATTACAGCCGTGTTGTTCCATCAAAGTTAGCGCGCCTCGGTGACCACCACCGCTCCATACCCGCTGACCAGCTTGCGCAGCGGTGCCGGCCCGGTGCGCTAGCACGAGGGCGCCCTACGGGCTACCCACCTTGGTTCTCCCGATCGGCTCAAGCACACTTATCGCTAGCGACCGGACGGGCCGACACGCCCAGAGAAGCGAGGCTTGCAAGAGCCAATGATGGTGACCAACGACGCTCTGCGGGTGGCGACCTACCGGGCCCGCGCCACGCTTCACCGGCGGTGGCCTGGCTACGTGGTCCTGGTCGTGCTCACCGGTCTGCTCGGCGGCGTGTCCATGGGGGCCGTGGCGGCATCCCGGCGCAGCCAGTCCTCTTACCCTGTCTACCTGGCCAGCATTAACCCTTCCGTCGCACAGGTTTTCACCGAGTTCGCGCCCATAACCGGGACCGGGTACTCGCCGAGCGTCGACGCCGCGATCGCCAGGCTCCCAGACGTAAAACGCGCTGCAGACGTCATCGGCTTCGACGGCAACATGCAAGTCCTCAACCCCGTCAAAGCCAGCGCGCCGGCGGGTGAAGCGCCGCCAGCGGTCGAGGGGAGCCTTAACGGCGAGTTCGTCTCCGTCGACCGAGTGAACCTGGTGCGGGGCCGCGTTGCCGACCCAGCCCGGCCCGACGAGTTCGTAATGTCGGCGGGAGGGGCGGCCGAGATGGGCTTACACCTCGGCTCCTCCCTTCGTGTGGGGTTTTTCACCGATGCGCAGACCGCCTCGCCGAAGTTCGCCGGGTACCCGACCGAAAAGCCCCACTTAACGGTCGCGTTGAAGCTGGTCGGCATAGTGGAGGACAACTTCCAGATCGTTCATGACGACGACGCTGCCCTCGGCAACCGGTTCGCCGTCCTGAGCCCGGCCCTGACGCGCCAGTTGGCCAGGTGCTGCGCCTATTACTCGAGAGCCGCTTTGCAAATCGACGGGGGGGCCCGACATCAGGCCGCCGTTCTCTCGGCGCTCAACAAGATCGTCCCGGATCTCGGGCCTTTGGCCGGTGCCCAGACTTTTGCCCCCTTTGTGGCCAAGGCTGAGCAGGCGATCCGGCCCGAGGCGATCGCGTTCGGCGTGTTCGGGCTCCTCTGCGTCGCCAACCTTGTCGCAGTAGCTCCCGGGCGTATCGCAGCTCGCACGCCTACTGCAGTGCTCCTGCGGGCGGAGTAAGGCTTCTACACAAGCCCGTTCAACCATCCGATGAGGCCTTGGAAGTAAGTCTCCTGGTCGTCGTACATGGCCATGTGGCTCCCGTTCGGGCAGTACAGGTAACTCCCCTGCGGCAAGCGGCGGGCGACTTCTGCCATGTGAGCCGGGTCCATCGTGTCGTGAGCCGCACCGATGACGAGCGTCGGCACGTCGATGCGCCCGAGGTCTGCGAAGCGGGACCACCCAGCGAGCGTGGCCGAGGCGGAGATCCCCAGCTCGCTCGGCCCTTGCATCTTCACGTAAATCGCGGGGTTCATATGGTCGAACCCGCGCCTGGCCGGGTCCGGCCAGTCGCTGGCAGGCATCCGGAGCACGTGGCACACATAGTGGTGCTCCATGAGCAGCTCCATGAACCTCGGGTTCTCGTAGTCGCCGGAGGCCTCGATCGCCTCGATCTCCGCCAGCGCCTGCTGGTCGATGCCTGGCATCAGCACGTCGCGGGCGTACGCGTTGTAGGCCTGGACGTCCATCATCATGTTGGAAATAACCAGGCCTTTTAGGTGCTCCCCATGGGCCAGTGCGTACTCCGCAGCGAGGATCCCTCCCCAGGAGTGCCCAAGCAGCACGAAACTGTCCCGGTCGAGGCCCAAGGCGGTCCGCACCTGCTCGACTTCGTCGACGAAGCGGTCGAGGTCCCACAGGGACTCGTCGACCGGGACGTCGCTCCAACCCGAACCCAACTGGTCGTAGTAGTAGTACTCGACCCCGGCCGCCGGTAACCAGCTGTCGGCAGCCTCGAAGTACTCGTGCGTGGAGCCAGGGCCGCCGTGCAAAAGCAACATGCGGAGCGAGGGATTGTTGCCGACTCGTTTGGTCCACACCTCGAAGCGCCCCGACGGGGTGGTGATCGGGATGCGGCGTGACCCACCGCTCTGCCGGTCGTCTCGGGAGGAGGAGTCCAGGTAGGCGAGGCTCATGTACCGTCCCTACAGGTAATTTCCCGGCATGGGCACGTCCCCGCGATCGAGCTGGCCGGGAGGCAGGCCGCGCCGGCGAGCCTCCTCGAGCTGCGCCCGCTGTGCCATTTGCTGGGCGAACAGCGTCGCCTGGAGCCCGTGGAAAACGCCTTCGAGCCAACCGACTAGTTGCGCCTGCGCGACCCGGAGCTCGGCATCGGTCGGGACTTTCTCAGGGTGGAACGGCGGCGCCATGCGCGCCAGCTCGGCGCGAAGGTCAGGCGAGAGGCCTCCTTGCAGCTCCTCCAACGACGCGTCGTAGATCTCCCGAAGACGTACCCGGCTGGCATCGTCAAGGGGAGCCTGGCGCACCTCCTCCAGCAGCTGGCGGATCATTGAACCGATCCGCATGACCTTGCCGGGTTTCTCCAGAGTCTCGCCGTCAGCTTCGCCGACCTGCAGGCTCTCGGTGCCGGCCTCGGAGGGTGGACGCTCCGAGGCGACCACGATCACCTGCGGCTCGTCATCGCCCGGGCTGTTCATCATGTTCGTCACAATGCCATCTTGGCCCAACGGTTGTGGTGTCGCGAACGCTCTGGCTGCACGGCGAGCGGGCGAATGCCTGCGAGCGGCTCTGCCGATAATCTCTCGGTGACCCAGGTTGGCTACCGACCGGGGCGTAGCCGCGCAAACAGAGTTGAGAGCACAGCCAGGCCGGGAGGCGTTGTGGGAAGGGGTCAGACAGCCGAAGGCCTGACATTGGATGCAGGCCCCTCCACCAGGGAAGTCTTGTACGAGCACCACCCCCGTGCCGCCTTCGCAGCTGTGATCGCGCTCGGCACGGGCGCCTTTTGCTTCGTGACCACGGAAAACCTGCCTGTCGGCCTCCTGTCGGTCATCTCGGCGCACCTCCACGTGTCGGTCTCGGCCGTGGGGCTCCTCGTGACCGCGTATGCGTCCGTGGTCATGATTGCCTCGGCTCCCCTCACTCACCTGACCAAACAGGTGCCCCGCCGGCTTCTCGTCGGTGCCTTGTTGGCCACCTTCGTCCTGACGAACTTGGCCTCCGCTGCCGCCGCAAACTACTGGTGGCTGCTTGGTGGACGGGTCGCCACGGCTTTGGCCCAAGCCGTTTTCTGGTCGATCATCGCCGTAACAGCCGTCGGGCTCTTCCCGCCCCGCGTACGGGCGAAGGTCATCGCAGGGGTGATGGGGAGCGGTTCGCTTGCCGTGGTCATAGGCGTGCCCTTCGGGACCTGGCTCGGCCAGCAGGGCGGCTGGAGGTTGCCCTTCATCGTGTTGAGCTGCGTCGGCTTCGCCAGCCTTGTAGGCGTTGCCCTCCTGCTGCCAACGGCCGACCCAGCCGACAGCCACGCAGCCGTAGGCTCCGGCCCGGACCGGCAGCGCTACCAGCTTCTTGTGGTCGCAACAGTGCTATTTGTGACAGGCGCGTTCACGTCCTACACCTACATCACCGCTCTGCTCACGCGCGTGAGCGGGCTCCACTCGAGCGCAGTCGCCCCGGTCCTGCTGCTCGCAGGCGGGTGTGGGGCCGTAGGGGTCGCCACCACCGGCGCCCTGTTTGACAAGTACCCGCGCTTTGCAACCGTTGCGCCGGTGGCTATTTTGTCGGCCGCCCTGGCCGCTCTTTATGTGTTCGCCAGCAACGGGCCTGCGGCCATCGCCTGCGAGGCCTTCGCCAGCCTTGCGATTGGCGCTTTCGTGATCTCCAACCAGAACCGCGTCCTCATAGTCGCCCCGGGTAGCACCGACGTGGCGTCTGCTTGGACCTCGGCGTTCTTCAATGCCGGGATTGCGGGAGGATCGCTGGCGGGTGGCGTCGTGCTGGCTTCCTTCGGGGTACGGGGCACGGCCCTCACCGGTGCGTTTTTCGCTGCCGCTGCACTAGCGGTCGTGCTGAGCGACCACCTGGGCGCTAGTCGATCGGCTGCAGCGCCCGCGCCTCCCATGAGCCGAGGTGACCAGGCGCTACAGCGAAGCTGACTTTTTGGCCAACGGCAATGTCGCGCGACCCGTCGGCGATCTCGGTGCAGTGGAACGGGTAAAGCCGGCCGTCTTCCCCACGCACCTCCCCTAGCCCCACGCCCTTGTCGAAACTGTCGACGCTGCCGCTGTGCGCCGGCATAAGCAGGCCCACCGGTTGCCTCAGGGAACGATCTTGCTGATCGCCAGCTCGATGATGTCGGTGGCCCCCGCATCTTTCAACTCGGGTATCAACTTGTTTATCGTCTCTTTGGGTACGACGGTTTCGACCGCATAACTCCCGCCGCCGAAGAGCTCTGAAACCGTAGGGCTGCGCATCGCGGGCAGCAGCTTGATCACGCGGTCGAGGTCATATGCCTCAACGTTGAGCTTGACGAGGACACGCCCGCGGGCTTTCAGGGCGCCTTGTAACAAAGTGTTGATGTCCTCCATGGCTTTGCGGCGTTCGGGATCCTGGGCCGAGGTAGGGTTCGCGATGAGCTCGGTATAAGAAATCAGGACCGTCTCTATAATCCGCAGCCCCGCCGCCTTCAAGGCTCTTCCGGTCTCAGTGATCTCCACTACCGCATCTGCAATCTCTGGCACCTTGGCCTCGGTCGCGCCATAAGAAAGCACTACGTCTGCTTTCACCCCGTTCTCCGCAAAATAACGCTCCGTCAGCAACGGGTACTCCGTCGAGACCTTCACCCCGTCGGGCATGTCCCGGGCCGACGACCACGGCGACTCGGCGGCCACGGCGAGGACGACCTTGATCGGGTTAGAGGTCGCCTTGGAGTACGCCAGCTCGCCGAGAGATACGACATTAGAGCCGGTCTCCTCGACCCAGTCGCGCCCTGTGATCCCGATATCGAACAGGCCGTCCGCTACGTAGCGGGGAATTTCCTGTGGGCGCAGTACCCGCACTTCCGAAATCCGGTGGTCGTTGATGGTCGCCCTATAGTCCACGTCCGAACTGCGTGTCACGGACAGGTCCGCGGCCTCGAACAGATCTATCGTCGCGCGCTCCAACGATCCCTTGGGCAATACGAGGCGTAGCACGGCCCGACCTTACTGCCCCCTGGCGCACTACCGCGTAGCGAGGCCCTTAGTGCGCCTGCTCACCCGCCAGCACGCTGATGGCGTGCGGTAGCAGGTCGATTATCACCGCCAGGCACTCGAGCGCGCCTTTGGGGGACCCCGGCAAGTTGATCACCAGGGCGTGCCCCCGCACTCCGGCAATGCCCCGCGACAAGGGCGCGATCTCGCTCGACCGGCGCATCGCCTCGCCGAGCCCTGGCGCGAGGCGGTCCAGGACTTCGGCGGTCCCTTCCGGGGTCAGGTCCCTCGGCCCGAAGCCCGTGCCCCCTGTCGTAACCAGAAGGCCCGTGAACCCCGAAGCCATCCGGGTCAGGTCACCAGCCACCGATGCCGCACCGTCGGGGACGCTGGACTGCTCGACCACCTCGAAACCGGCCTCTTGAAGAGCCCGGGCGACTGCGGGGCCGCTCTCGTCCTGGCGCTCGCCTCTCATCACCGAGTCCGAGACGGTTAGGACCTTAGCTCTATAGCTCACTAGCGAGCCCCCTCACCCGACACGGTCGCAAGCGCAGCTTGCGCAGCCTCCCTGATGCGATGAGCAGCCGCCACCGGGTCGGGCTGGGCGAATATCGCGCTCCCCGCCACAAGCAGCCTCGCACCGGCCTCCGTGACGATGGGAGCCGTCCCCACGTCTATCCCCCCGTCCACTTCCAGGTCGACGGCAAGCCCCGCCGAGTCGATGGCGTGGCGTGCCCGGGCAATCTTGCCGACGATCTCGCTCATGAACATCTGCCCGCCGAAGCCAGGGTGCACGGTCATTATGAGCAGCAGGTCAAGCTGGTCCAACCACGGCTCGCAGTCCTCGAAAGGCGTCTCGGGATTGACCGCAAGGCCCACGTCGAGGCCAAGGTCGCGCATCTGGGCGATGAGGCCGGCGGTGCCGCCTATTTCGACATGGACACTGCAACCGTCGGCACCCGCCTCCCGGAATGCCCCCAAGAACTTCGCGGGGTTGTCCATCATCAGATGGCAATCGAGGTAAAGATCGCAGTGGCGGCGGATCCAGGTCACTACGGGAGGCCCGATGGTCAGGTTGGGCACGAAATGGCCGTCCATCACGTCCACGTGCAACACGTCGGCCTCCGGGGTGACCCGGCTTATCTCGTCCCCCAGCTGGGCGAAGTCGGCCGACAGGATCGATGGGGCGATGCGGACGGAGGGCTGCGCCCGTCGAGCCGGGCCCGGAGATCCTGCCTGTGCCATCGGCGCCGAACCTAGTACGCGCCAGGGGACTGCACGGCAACCAGGGTCCCGAGGGGCTACGCAGCCTGGCGGCGGAACGCCGA
>Ga0182024_10024482_pt1 | contig 10725 bp, 6 predicted proteins | sample P32metaG_FD_120480 | JGI IMG/M metagenome (GOLD analysis project Ga0182024, IMG submission 120480) | Permafrost microbial communities from Stordalen Mire, Sweden - P3-2 metaG (Illumina Assembly) | ecosystem: Environmental > Terrestrial > Soil > Wetlands > Permafrost | place: Sweden: Stordalen...
CAGAGTCGCTGGCGAGTAGTTTCTGCGATCGAGTTCCTCGATCATCAGCTTGCGAAGATCGGTCATAACAACCTCCTGGAGGGAGGTTATTCCCGCTCAGATCATCACTGCTGACGAACCTGCCCGCGAAGCGTCTGCCGCTTCGGCTTCGTTCAAGTCGGCGTTGCTGATCTGTGCCACTCGCGGTCCAGAAACGGCGTTCGAACAAGCATGGTGCCGATTAGTACTGAAAAGTCGGGATGTCGACGGCGATGCTCGACGAACCGAATCACCGAAGCCTTGCGCGTTGTCAAGAAAAGGAGCCGGTTGCTTCGCCACCCCTCGACACTGATTCGCTGAATCAGTTGCCGCCGTGGGGATCATCCTTGATACCAATTTCCGGCGCTACGTTCCTTCGACCTCTTCTCCTTCGTCGATGCGTCCGCGGTACGGCGGTTGGTTCATGAGGATGTCGAAGAGCTTTTTCGTGTGGTCGACGTGCTGGAGAGAGAAGCCGTCGATCCCGAGCCGGACCGTTCCGAAGTATGGTTGCAAGAGGACGTCGATCCCGGTGCTCTGCACGTTCGTGAAGCAGTGTTGGGTCGCGAATGCCGCCTGGGCCATGTTCACTTCCTCCGTGGACGGCGTGCATACTGGCCTGTTGCGCGGTACTGCTGGCAGCACTTGGGTGCAAGCTGTTGGAAAGATCGGGAGAAACACTTCCACATTCGGCCGGGCGAACCCCTGGCCGAACACGAGCATGTTGTCATCGGTCCGCTCCCACGTCACGACTGGCGCATCACCGATCACGAAGGGCTTGTCGGGCTCGGTGCGCAAGATGCCCCATGCGCCGCTCTGCATGCCCTTATCGGCGAACGCCATCATGGTTTCCATCGTGTGCGCGTAACCGCGTTGCGCCGCATCACCCTTCGCGTGCGCAGCGATTGTATTGTCGATTGCCGCCATCGCCTCTTCTTTCGTGACCATCCTGCGTAGACCGCCAGGGATCAAGTCCATGGTCTGTTTGGCGATGAGTTGCGCGAGCATATCGTCATCAGCACGCACCGCCCGCAGCGCGTCAATCATGCGATCTTGTTGGCCTCCGCTCGCTGCCCGACGAGCACGGCTCCGGTGGAACAGAATCGTCAGGTACCCGCTGAGCAAGCGCATGTGAGTTGGTGTGAATGCGAAGGTCCGGTAGCCGATGAGATCGATGAACTGGTTCACGGGTTCTTCAAACTCCCGCTGCAGCCGCGCTTCAACCTCTGCTTCCTTCGTCGCGTTCGCCGGGTCAGCAAAGTGACCGCCCCACCGCGTCGCCGTTTTCGGCGCAGCACGACCGTACGGCGCTCGTCCTTTCTCATACCGCCAGAGACGCTTGGAGCGCGTCATCGGATCATCATAAGCGAAGTGCTCCAGGAGCTTCTTCGGCACGGTATGGGACAGCATGACGTGTTCTTCTCACTATCTTCCAAATGATGGTTATGGACAGGCGAGGGAGTGTTGGGGGACGGGCCGAAGCCTTGCGCACCCGCCGGTTGGACTCGGCGGTCGCCCCGCTTCACCACATTGAAGCGTTCAGCAGCATCCTTGCCCCTAAAGCGCGACGCCGAGTGCCCATCAGTAATGCACGTGCGGCGTATCTTGATCACCTCCCCGGACTTATTCTGAAATTATGGTGCCCAAGCCCATCGTAACGTGGCGGCAAATGCTCCGAAGGAATGTCTTAGGATTTCTCACGTGGCTGAGGGAAACCGATGCTCGTCAGCATAACCTGGAGCGCCTCTGCGCGGACATGGTTTCGTACGTATGGGCTACGCTGGCGGATCCGAGTTCATGTCTCATGTTTTGGGAAGCCATCCCGAAGACTCGCTCGGGATGCAATGACTTGAGCATCTTCTCTTCGCCAGAAGCGGTCCTCGCGTATGCGTATCAGCATTTGCCGCGTCGATACCTGCGCACGTGGAATACGCTTTTGACGATGACCGCGAGAGCGTGCCTTCCGCTCGGAGCTGAGGGCGTTCGAGTGCTCGATATCGGCACAGGCCCAGGGACAACGGCGTTCGCGATCAGCGATTTCTATGAACGCCTACGGATCTTCGGCTCTGAACACGCCATTGAGGCGTTCCTCCACAATTCTCAACCGCGGAAAGCAATGAGTGGATGTCCCAATTCATGGGACATTTTGCCGAACTGTCGGGGCGGCCAGGACCGTTTGGCGCGACATACCTCGATATTTTAGAATTCGATCCGCGAGCGGAACGAATTGCGCATTACGACCCGTTTGCTTGGTGAAGAATACTTTGATTACCAATTGCAGGAGTACGAGAACGTCAACGCGCCGTTTTTTGCCCATCTAGAAGCGCAGCGGATCGCTCGTTTTCGGTTCGTAGTCATGAGCTATTTTCTTGCCACCCGCGAGCTTTTGGATCAAGTTGAACCTGCCTTGGTGAACATGGCGCGCGACCTGCGTCCGGAAGCAGTCGTAATGCTGCTCGGCGCTCCCGGCCACGATGTAATCCATGCGAACGTCGAAGCACTGATGCGGGCGGCGCATTTTCGCAAACTTCAAGAGATTCCCGATGACATGGAGACTGGTACGACCCTCGAACGGGTCGTAAAAGAAGCCCAATACAACATCTACCAACACGTCGCCTCGATCGCCGGAGAGTCTGCGCTTACCAGGGACGGTTACCCGGACTTCTGGACACCCGAGCCGAGTGCGAAAGTGCGGACGGGCTTTAGGCTGACCGTCTTCCGAAAGGGGCGGTGGCCGACGCCACCGTCGAAGTGGCGTCGAGCATGAACTGCGTTTTTGTAGCCGTGATCCATTCATAGCCCCACGCTGTCGCCGCATTCTCTCGGAATAGGTTTCCGTCCCGACTGTGCCGCCTTACCGTCGCTACGCTGGCCGATCTTCGCCATGATCGGACGCTTGCTCGCGCCACCAATGGCCGCGATAGTCGCGAACCTGGGCGTAGAGGTACCCATCCGTGATGCCAACTGCCGAGGTCCATGTATCGATCGCGACCTTCACCCAAGCCGGCATCGGCATCGTGCGGATGCGTCCGTGCTTGCCCTTGAGGTCGACGATACACCAGCGACCGTCGCGTTGCTGAACATGCGCGAAAGTAAGCGCTGCTACCTCGGACCGGCGGAGTCCACAGCCGAGCAGGACAGCTATGATGGCGCGATCGCGCAGCCCCTTCACCGTTCCGGCATCTGGAGCGCTCAGGAGGCTCTGCGCCTGTCGCAATGACAGCCAGTTCCCGAGACGAATCCCAGTCGATTTCGCACTCTTAACGCGAGCGATGCCAGCTGCGAGTTCCGGCGCTAGCAGCCCGTTGTCTCCCGCCTCAGCGGCCAGCTTGCGAATCGCCGACATCCGAATGATGATCGACGACGAGCCGAGGCCGCGGGCCTCCAGGGAAACGCGCCAAGCGCTCACGGTAGCCTTGGTGAAGCCGGGGCGCGGCGCCTGCTGAAACCAGGTGTAAAACTCGTCCAGCGCCATGTTGTACACGCGTTTTGTAATCGGTGATGAGACGCTGTCGAGCACTAGCGCTTTCAATTTCTGCCACTGCGCGATCTTTTCAACCGCGATCAAATCGTTCATTTTGGGTCCTTTTAATGGGCAATAACGGTAGCCATGAAGGACATTACCTCTGGACTGCGCGCACATCAAGCGGAATCGTTAGTAATTTCGTCGCTCAGTTTGCAACCGATGCCTACACGGTTTTCATCCGATAGCTCGCCAAAATGATATCTTCGTATTCTCGGCCCCGAGATAAATGAGTGAGTCAGCACAGCCGCGGGTTGCAGAAATGGCCGTAATCCTCAACGAGGTACGGAAAGAGCTGCTGGACCTGGGGCTAAGAAACCCACTTCTGAACTATCGACTTCTCAAATCGCGGGGCCTCGAAGTTGTTGATGGACGTCCAGCTGACGTGTTCAGACTCCTCGTAATGGAAGGGAAACGGTTCTCATTATCGCCCCAGGATGATCGGATAGAAAGCCATGTAAGCCAGCCCATTACCGCAGACGAGAGCACCCAAGATGATATAGCCAATTTTGACGCGCCATCGGAAGGAGCCACGAAGCAGTTTACCGACATTGTGCTGCAGACCGCATTGAATTCGAAACAGCTGCAAACCCGGCTGCTCGCCACATACTACGCTGGGCGCACATCAATCGAAGAACAGGGAGTAAACACTCTCTTCTTGGCCTTGGGTATGCTGCGTTGGCAGGAAACGGATTCAACGGACGAAACACACCGTGCGCCTCTAATGTTGATCCCAGTCGAATTAGAGCGCTCAAACGCCAGGGAACGATTTCATCTCAAGTATAGCGGCGAAGAATTAGGTGACAATGTCTCGCTTGGCGAATTTCTAAGACAGAGTTTCGGCATTCGGTTTCCTGAATTGCCCGATAGTGAAGATCTGGATGTAGGGGCATATTTCAATGCTGTTGAAAAGGCTATTGCGAGCCAAACTCGATGGTCTATTGATCGAGATGCTGTAGTATTGGGATTCTTTTCATTTTCGAAATTTCTGATGTACCGCGACCTGGCCCCGGCCACTTGGCCAGATGAGAAAGCACTCCTCGGACAAGATCTCCTCAACAATCTGTTGGGCACCGACACTCTGGGCGGAAATGGATCCGCGTACGGCGAAGCAGATTTTGTCGACAATCACCTCGCGGATAGAAACGTATTTCACGTCATGGATGCCGATAGCTCGCAGACGATCGCGCTCCTGGATGTCTCGAACGGTCACCATATGGTCATTCAGGGGCCTCCGGGGACCGGCAAGTCACAGACCATCGTCAATGTCATCTCGGAGGCACTTGCTGCTGGCAAAAGAGCACTGTTCGTTTCCGAAAAGATGGCCGCGCTTGAGGTAGTCAAGCGCCGTTTGAATGCCGTTGGACTTGGGCCAGCCTGTCTTGAGCTCCATAGCAACAAGAGCAATAAGAAGGCGGTTATCGAAGAGTTGAGGAAAACGGCGCAGATTCGCGAGTCTCAAATACCGCGCATGGAATCAGAGCTGTCTGCGCTCGAAGAATCGCGTCGTCGACTCAACGAATACTGCCAAGCCGTGAATCTTCCTGTCGGGAAATCGACTGAAACACCGTGTTCTCTTTATGGCCGGCTGCTACCTATTCAGACTCGATTGACTCAGGTAGCCAGGTATCAGCTTGACCTTCCAGGGTCCACTGATTGGACGGATGTCGACCTTCGCAGGAAACGGGCGGTCGTAACGACACTTCAGGATCGTGTTGGTCGGTGTGGTATGCCGACCCAGCATCCGTTCTCGGGCAGTCGCCTCCGGATTTTCCTACCAACTCAACGCGAAAACTTGCAGCTGATCCTCCTCCGTGGCGCAGATTCTGTGCGAAGGCTTGATTTAGCCAATCAACAAATCGCGAATCTTACAGGTTGTTTGACACCGATTTCACCGATGGAATCCGCCACCGCATGCGCAACCTGCAAGAAACTATTGGAGGCTCCGAAGCTTGCAGGAATCGACGCTCATTCGCCAGAATGGATTGCGGGAGGACATGAGATACGAGCAGCAATCCTTTCGGGACAGCGTCTTCGCGAGATTCACGAAGCTTGGAATCCACGTTTGCAGCCGGACGCGCGGGACCGGGATGTCGGAGATCTGCGACGATACCTCGCGGAAACAGGCTCGCACTGGTGGCGATTTCTATCTGGCCGTTGGCGTTCGGCAAAGAAGGAAGTTTCGATTCTTGTAAGGAATCCAAAGCCGATGGGCCTTGCCGATTTGCTGCAAGTCACGGATGCAATCTTAGAGGCGCAGCAGATCAAAACTTCATTGGCCTCGATGGCACCTGTCCTGGGCAAGCTGTTTGTAGGGGCTTGGCATGGTGAGGACTCCGATTGGGACCTGATGCTTGCGCAGTTCGATTGGATTGCGTCCGCTCTTGCGACGGTTCATAAAGGCGAGATCGGGGAGTGGTGTTTGGATGTGGCCCAACGAGATCTTGATCGCCCGACGCTCAGCGAGCATACGTCGGCGCTTGAATCCGCCCTACAGCAGGAGGAAAGCGATAGGAAAGAGATCGCGAAGGTGCTCGACCTCGATCTCAGTCCGGAGACACCTCCAATCGAGCGGCGCCCTTTCATCGACATTCAACAGCGCTGGAACGTGATGGCTACGGACATTCACAAGTTGGACTCTCTCGTCGCGTATAACCAGGCGGCCCATGAGTGCGGCTCAGAGTCGCTCGATTCCGTCGTCCGCGTCGCTAAGGTCTGGGAGAACGCGTCCACATGCTTGGTGGATCTGTTTGACAGAGTTCAGATCTCGAATCTGCTGGAACTGGCATTCCGGGAGCGGCCAGCATTGGCGACTTTTGATGGTCCACAGCAAACCCAAACAGTGGAACAATTCCGGCAATTTGACATCCGCTATATCGAACTAAATCGGGTGCGTGTTGCTTTGGAACACGCTCGCCGAATACCAGCTGCGAATAGCAGCAATGGCCAGATCGGTGTTCTATGGCATGAATTCGAAAAAAAGGGACGCTTTCTGCCGCTGCGCAAACTGATGGCGAAGGCAGGAAACGCCATTCAGGCAATCAAGCCAGTTTTCATGATGAGTCCGCTGTCGATCGCCAATTTCGTCCCACCTGGCGCACTCCAATTCGATCTCGTCATCTTTGATGAAGCTAGTCAGGTCAGACCGGCTGATGCCCTCGGCGCTATTGTCAGAGGACGTCAGGTGGTCGTGGTGGGCGACAGCAAACAATTGCCGCCGACCAGCTTCTTTGACACGCTTGTGGCCCAGGAGGCCGAAGCGGACGACGAAGAGCTGGCCACCTCTGATATTGAGAGCATTCTCGGACTTTTCTGCTCTCGTGGTGCTCATCAGCGGATGCTCCGTTGGCATTACCGCAGTCGGCATGAGTCGCTGATCACAGTCTCGAATCATCTGTTCTACGATGACAGACTAATTGTTTTCCCGAGTCCAGATCAGGAGCGGAAGCAGCTGGGTCTCATTTATCATAGGCTTGAGAACGCGCCGTACGATCGCAGCCGCACACGGACGAATCCGGGGGAGGCGAAGGTTGTCGCCGAAGCCCTTATCGCGCACGCTCGCGAGCAACTCAACAAACCTCAAAAAGAGCAATTGACCTTGGGAGTCGCCGCATTCAGTGTGGCGCAGATGGATGCCATCTTGGCGCACGTCGAGATTCTGAGGCGACAGAACCCCTCGTGTGAGGAGTTCTTCGGTTCTCATCCGCATGAACCGTTCTTCGTGAAGAACCTTGAGAATGTGCAGGGCGATGAGCGTGACGTCATGTTCATAAGCATAGGGTACGGGCGAACCTCGGATGGCTATCTCGCTATGAGCTTCGGCCCCCTGAACCGAGCAGGCGGCGAGAGAAGGCTAAACGTGCTTATCACTCGCGCACGCCAACGTTGCGAGGTCTTTACCACGCTAAGTGCGGACGACATCGATCTGGGCCGAACTAACTCTAGTGGCGTTGCGGCCCTAAAGATATTCTTGACCTATGCTGCAACTGGGAAAATTGATGTTCCCATGCAGACCCAACGTCCGCAGGACTCAATTTTCGAAGAGCAGGTGCTGGACGCGCTCACGCGCAGAGGTTACACCGTGCATGCGCAGGTTGGTTGCGCCGGTTTCTTTCTCGACCTCGCTGTCGTCGATCGTGAACGACCGGGGCGCTACGTTCTTGGTATTGAGTGTGACGGTGCCGCGTACCACAATGCCCGCTCTACTCGCGATCGGGATCGTTTGAGACAAGCGGTATTGCAAGGACTCCACTGGCAGATTCACCGCATCTGGTCAACAGACTGGTTTCGAAATCCAGCCGGCGAACTGAACAAGGTCATCGAGGCCATCGAGCGCGCGAGCGCTCATCCCAAGCAACAGCCTGAGCCGACGGTCCAAACGCCGCCTAATCCTGCGATTCTAGGGTCTGCATCAGGAGGCACTGTATCGCAATCACAGGTCGAACCAGGGTTGTCGAATCGCAACGTGAAGATGGCGATGAGATACCAAGCGGCGGACCTCCATATCAACCTGCAATCGACGGAGCTCCATCTCGTCGACCTCGGGCAACTTTCGCAATGGCTTGCACAAGTCGTTAACGTTGAGAGCCCAGTCTTTTGGCTGGAAGCCGCTCGGCGTGTGGCAAGTGCGGCAGGAGTGCAGCGTATGGGAAACCGCATTCAGGACGCTTTTCAGCGCGCTTACCTCGCTGGGTCTCGCTCCGGGCGTTTCTCCGTGCGCGACGGCTTTCTTTGGCGCACCGACATGACAGTTCCCCCTCTAAGGGACCGCTCAGATCTTCCGCAGTCATCGAAAAAGATCGAGTATGTTGCCCGAGAAGAGATCCGAGTGGCCATCGAACGGGTAGCTCGGGATAGTTACGGTGTGGCTCCTGACGACGTCGCGAGCGGAGCATGCCGGCTACTCGGATTTGGCCGAGTGACGGATGAAGTGAGGGCTGTCATAGACACCCAACGAGACGCTTTAATCGCAGCTGGCAGCTTGGTTCTCCGGGGTGAAAGTTTGGTGTGCTTGGAAGCATTGACGTCGACTGATCACGCTGAAGCGCGGTCTCTATAGTAGCCTTGGACATCACCTCAGGTGTGACGCTTTATTACGACCCGTTAAGCAGCATTATCGGCGGCGATCTTGCCCGCTTCCGGCCAGGGCCACCCGTTCGATAAAACGCGAAAGTGACGCCCAGTCACTTTTCAACGTTGTCTCCGAGCGATCTGACCAGATAGCTCTTAATCTCGCCCTTGCCGCCTAAGAGTGTCATGAGGGCGCCGACACCCCACTTAATAAAGAACCTTAGAACTCCGCTCTTCAAGTTAACGAGAGCCAGCGGTAGCAGCGCCTTCATACGATTTGAGATGAGTCCCACGATCTCATCCAGGGATTTGTTCTTGATCTTCGCAGGATCAGGATAGGAGACTGTCTTCTGTGCAGTACCGCATAGCGGGACAACCGACATCCATGGCTGATCCTGGGGACCAACTCCGGGCACAGGTGGTTTTCGGCCGAATATGGAAATAATCTGCTTTCTTGCTGCTTCATCGAGTTTTTCTAGACCAGTGAATAAGGGGTTATTCAGAGGCAGCACGAAGTGCTTGTCCAGAAAGGCTTGGCAATTTCGACGGCCGAGCTGGAAATCGTGCGCACGAAAGCCGCGATCGAAGAATCCTCCGAATGCACCGAGGAGACCGCACTGTAAGGCCGATTTATCGGGATTTCGATCATCGGAGGGAGCAACAAAAAAGCGGCTGAACGTTGGGCCGCCAGTTACAATCGCGAGTGACTCGCCGAAGAAACGCGACTGCGCAATTAGCGCGGAGAACAAATTAGGGAGAACCGCGAAGAGAGTGCTCTGCTTCAATGGGGCATAAGTGCTTTTCCATGTTGCGTTTCCCGGGAAAGGTGCAATCGTCAAAACCGCTCGGTCGGTGCATTGTGGGTCTCGTTCGTTCTGACATTCAGGAGAAGGAGGATCGACAGTCGCTAAGTAATCGTGTGCCAGCGTAAAGGGCGAATTGTTTGTGACGCCTCCATCTACGTTCACTGTCGTCCAGGAGGCAGTCCCAGGTGGCCACGCGGGCGAAACGGGTGGATCGGCTGGGCCGCATTGACAGATGGAGGTCCAGAGCGGCGGTGTGTAGTCTCCAACAGCTCTGTCAAGGACTCGGGGGGCGAGGAAAGCCGGAAATGCGCCCGTGGCCATTGCGGTCGTCCGTAGCAACGGCCAGATCTTGTCGTCTCCTTTGCCCCTTGGCAACGGTAGCGCATCCGGCCCTTTGGGCGCTTCCCCAGGATCCACCATTTCGAAGCGCAGACGGTCCGCGTGATAAGTGACATACTCGTCGGGCGCCAGGCTTGGATCCTCAAACAGCGCGTACGGTACGCCTCGCAGGTTGGTGACAGTGAGGAAGAGAGTGAGTTGGTCGGAAACGTACTTGCGCGTTTTCGGGGCACCGGGAGCAAGAGCGTATTTGGCAATTTCCCCGATGATCGTCGAATCGAGCAGTGACGGAATCTGCGATGCTGACTTCAGGTCATCGGTCTTCAATAACTCGCGGATGTCAATCTTATTGACCCATGCTTCGTAAAACTTGTTTGTGGTTCCTTGTAGCGACGTGTCCTGAATGTGTTCGAAGTCTTCTTGTGAAAGACAGGCGGCGATGGCAGCACACATGCCGCCGGCCGAGGCTCCCGAAAACACTTCGATCGTAACGTCATGTGGTGGAACTGCCAGGCCAACGTCCTTCGCTTTGTACCATTCATCAAGAGCTTCCGTCAGAAAATCGAGGACCCCTGCGGTGTAGGCGCCAGCTGATACTGCGCCAGCCATGTTGATACCCAGCTTGAACGACGCCATAAAAACGCCTCGTGGTAGAACTAGACACGGTCAACCAAGTTTAACGTTTTCGTGAGGAAGGGCCACGGGAGTCATCGCGTGGGAAACGAGTGTAAGGTGCACCAAGGCGGCTATGACCTTCCCCAAACCGGTCTATTCGAGATAGCTGTCGAGCATGAGGAGACGCGTTTCTATGATCCGACTCTCAACGGCCTCGCAAGCGGTCGGAGCGTTATGCACAGCCCAGATCCGCGAGAAGGGCTTCGGACCAATCGCCGGTTTAGTTTCAGTCAAAAGATGACGTTGCTCGCATTTGTATTGAACTCGACGGGCGCCGCTTTTTTTAAAGACTCG
>Ga0182024_10024483_pt1 | contig 10725 bp, 8 predicted proteins | sample P32metaG_FD_120480 | JGI IMG/M metagenome (GOLD analysis project Ga0182024, IMG submission 120480) | Permafrost microbial communities from Stordalen Mire, Sweden - P3-2 metaG (Illumina Assembly) | ecosystem: Environmental > Terrestrial > Soil > Wetlands > Permafrost | place: Sweden: Stordalen...
CTCTATCTGCGCTACGAGCGCGCGCTGCTGCGCGATCAGGTGCGAGATCGCCGGCTCCACGTGTTCCGGACGGATGGCGTCGAAACGCGGCAGCGGCGTGTCTTGGAGCAGCGGATTATCGGCAATGGCTGCGGACATAGGATGCGGCCTTAAGCATGACAGTCGGTCATTTTAGCAATGAGTCGCCGGTGTAACATGGTCATTCTGCAAGATTTATCGAAGACCCGAGGTTCCATGCCATGGCATCCGACTATGACCTGATAGTGATCGGCGGCGGCAGCGGCGGTATGGCCTGTGCGCAGCGCGCGGCCAGCTACGGGGCACGAACACTGCTGGTGGAAATGGGCCGCCTCGGAGGGACCTGCGTCAACGTCGGTTGCGTCCCCAAGAAGGTCATGTGGAACGCCGGCGAACTCGCTCATGCGCTGCGCGACGCGGCCGGCTACGGCTTCGATATTTCGCTGTGGCGGCACGACTGGCCACTGCTCAAGCAGCTGCGCGACGAATTCATCGCCCGCATCAACGGCATCTACGAGATGAACCTCGGCAAGCGGCAGATCGAGCTGCTGCGCGGCCACGCGCGGCTGCTGTCGGCGCAATCGATCGAGGTCGGCGGCCGGGTGCTGTCGGCGGACTGCATCGTCCTGGCGACCGGCGGTCAACCGATCATACCGACGCTGCCGGGAGCGCAACTGGGCATCAGCTCGGACGGGTTTTTCGGGCTGGCAGCGCGGCCCGACAGCGTCGCGGTGGTGGGCGCCGGCTATATTGCCGCCGAGCTGAGCGGCATCTTCTCGGCACTGGGCTCGCGTACCACGGTGGTGTTGCGGCACGAGTGCCTGCTGCGGAACTTCGATTCGATGCTCGGCGACTCGCTGATGCAGATCATGCGCGAGGAAGGCGTCGAATTCGCGACCGGCGCGGTGCCGAAGTCGCTGGCCAGGAACGCCTCGGGTTTACTCGAACTCACGGTCGAGGACGGCCGCGTGCTTGGCCAATTCGACGCCCTGATCTGGGCGGTGGGTCGCAAACCCATCACTACGGATATGGGCCTTGAGTTGCTGGGCGTGAGCCTGGACTGGGCCGGACACATCGTTACCGACGAATTTCAGCAGACCAATCTGGAACATCTGTACGCTCTCGGCGATGTTACGCCCCGAGCCGGTCTGACGCCGGTGGCCATTGCGGCCGGCCGGCGGTTAGCGGATCGCCTGTTCGGCGGCCGGAAAGGGCGCAAAGTTGACTATGAAAACATTCCCTCGGTGGTCTTCAGCCACCCGCCGATTGGCACGGTGGGCTTGAGCGAGGCCGATGCCCGGATGCGCTACGGCGACGCGGTCAAGGTATTCACGTCGACCTTCATGCCGATGTATCACGCGCTCACTCCGCGCAAGCCGCGCGAGCATATGAAACTGGTCACCGTGGGGCCGACGCAGAAGATCGTGGGCATCCACGTCATTGGCGAGGGTGCGGACGAAATGCTGCAGGGCTTCGCCGTGGCACTGCGCATGGGGGCGACCAAGCGCGACTTCGACGACACGATCGCGATTCATCCGACCGCCGCCGAAGAAATGGTGACGATGGCCTAAGTGACGGCAGCGTGCGGGGCGCGCCGGCTGCAGCCGTTCACCCGGGGACTTGCGCGACCGCCAGGGTGAAGGTCTGCAGGAAATGCAGATCCGGCCGGCGCAGGGCGTAGTCCGGACTGCGCGGATCGCACAACTGCGTCAGCCGTTGGTAGTCCTCGGCGGACAGATACGGCCGCAGGCGCTCGCCCCAGGTGTCGCGGAAGATGACGTCTCGCAGATAATTTTCGCTCGCCGCGTCGAGCGGCGAGAGGCGCTCCAGCGACCAGGTGCGCACGCTGACGTTGGCAAGCCCGGTGCCACGCAGCAATCCCACCAGCGATCGGATGGCAGCCAGATCCGCCTCGCTCAAGCCATAGCGGTCGCGGTAGTACTGGCGCACGGCCTCGTTGGTCAGCCGCTCGAGCCGCGCGTCCCAGGCAAACACCATGTCCGGCAGCAGCGAACTTTGTCCGAGCGCAATCCGGCCACCGGGCCGCAGCAGGCCGGTCAGTGCTTGCACGCCGGCCAGCGGATCGCGCAGGTGATTAATCGTATTCACCGCCCAGATCAGATCGACACTGGCGCGGCGCAGCGGCGCGCGCAGCAGGTCGGCCTGCAGCACCAGCACCTGAGCTGGCGTCGCGCTACGGGCGCAAGCCGCATGCGCCAGGGCCAGCTCCATCCCGACTACTACGCCGGTAGCGCCGACCGCCCCGGACAGCCAGTTCAGCACCTCACCGGTCCCGCAGCCGACGTCAACCACGTGCATACCCGGCTGCAATCGCAGGCTGGCGATGGCATCACGCAGTTCGGGCGCGGCAAACGCATTGAATTGCCTCAATTTGCCTGAGTAGTCGCGGCTGCTGGTGTCGCCCAGCAGACCGGAGGGTAGCGTCGCCTCATGCGCTGTGAGCTTTTTCATTCCGCTGCCCTCGACCTTAAGACCTCGATCCAATCTCTGCGCCGCTGATGCAACCAAAATTCTTTCAGCCGGCACTTATAGGGAGCGTGTTGTCCAGATCAGGTGCCGACCCCGTCAATGAATGATCGCAAGGATTCAGCACAATCACGACTGGCGGCGTGTCCAGCACTGCAACTGCCCGCGCCAATTGCCGCACCTACAGTCTGAAGGCTCTGCCGTAGACACCATGACTCGCGCCGGTGTGCATTTGACGAATAGGCAGGCGGGAGCGACGCGAATGGTAACACGCCGAATTGCCGTCCCATGCGACGGCGCATCGACGGCTCCGCCGTAGGCAGTGAACCCTGTGCCCGCGCATCTGCCCCCGGATCCTCAACGGCTGCAACAGCTGCCGCTGGTCACTCTGTACCTGACCGAGCGCTGCAACTCACGCTGCATCACCTGCGACTACTGGCGCCATGGCCGCTCGGACATGAGCCTGGAGCTGGTGTCGCGGTTGCTGCCAAGCCTCACCCGACTGCAGACCCGGGTGGCGCTGATATCCGGCGGGGAGCCGCTGCTGAATCCGGAGTGGGCGCAGATCGCGCAGCTGCTCAAGCAAAGCGGCTTGCACGTCTGGCTTCTTACCTCGGGTCTTTCCCTTGCCAAGCATGCGGCTCGTGCGTCGCAGTTGTTCGATGCGATCACCGTCTCGCTCGATGGGGCCAACGCCGAAACCTACGCCGCAATCCGGGGTTTGAATGCATTCGAGCGGGTGTCTGCGGGAATTGCGGCGGCAGCGCGTACCGGTGTGCCCGTCGGCGTGCGGGTCACGGTCCAGGCTGCAAACTTCCGGCAGATGCCGGCATGCATCGATGTGGCGCGGCAACTGGGCGCCCACCAGGTCTCCTTTGTCGCCGTCGATGTCGCCAACCCACATGCGTTCGGACGCCTGGATGGAGTGGTGCCGGATCTCGCACTGCAGCCGCGAGATCTGCCCGAGTTCGAGCAGATTCTATGCCGCCTGGAGCGCGACTACGTCGAGGACTTTCGCTCGGGCTTCATCGCGGAGAGTCCACACCGGCTGCGACGTATTCACCAATACTTTTCAGCCATCTGCGGGGCGGCTGCATTTCCCCCGACGCACTGCAACGCGCCCGAGTTCTCCGCCGTGATCGACGCCAAAGGTCGAGTCAACCCCTGTTTCTTCATTGCCGGACCGACCGAGGCCCAGCTGCAGCAGGAGTTGGCGGCCGTCCTGAACGGCGGCTCGATGCTCGCGCTGCGCGAAGATATTCGCGCAGGAGTGCGGTCCGAATGTGCGACTTGCGTTTGCTCGTTGTGGCGTGAAGCGGGCAGTCGCACAACTGAAGACTTCCTGTTGAGTCGGAAGGCAAATGCTTGATCTCACGCAGGCTCGTCCGGTGTCGTGCGCGCATGATTCACTGCGCCCTGCGCGCCTTGCTCTGCTCACGCACCTTCTGGGCAAGTTGATGGCTGCGTGCTATCGGCTGGCAAGGAAGGACCGATACGATGATTTCCGCCTGGAGTGGGTGCACGACTCGCCATTTATGGTGATACCGAGCGTGTTCAATCCGAAAGTCCCCCGCACCGGAGAATTCCTCGCAGCTCAGATCGATTCGCGGCTTGTGAGTGCCGATGCGGAGGTGCTGGACATGGGCACCGGCTCCGGAGTGTGCGCGGTCATTTCCGCCAGGCACGCGCGACGCGTGGTAGCGGTGGACATCAACATGGCCGCGGTACGCTGTGCCGGCATCAACGCCCTGCTGAATCACCTCGAACACAAGATCGAGGTACGGCACGGCGATCTGTTCGCGCCCGTGCCAGAACAGCGCTTCGATCTCGTACTGTTCAATCCGCCATTCCTGCTTGGGCCGCCACGAGATGACCGGGATCGCGCCTGGCGCTCGAACGATGTCGCGGAGCGATTCGCGGCCGGTCTTGGCGCTCACCTCAAGCCGGGCGCATCTGCCCTCGTGCTGCTGTCGACCTTCGGCGATGCGCAGCTGTTTCTCGAGGGATTCCGCAGGCACGGATTTACAATCACGGTGTGGGCCGAGCGCCGCTTCGTCAACGAGAAGTTGGCAGTCTTCAGGCTCACACTACCGAGCCCGCGGCAGGCGACATGATGCAGCTAGCCGCCGTGGACAATGGTGGATCGGCTGGTCGGCCGCGGACGCAGCGCCGGCTCAAGGTCGTGCTCTACAATCCTCAGGCGGTATTCTTCACCATGCCGCTGGCATTGCTCGCCATTGGCTCCGAGCTCGACCCGGATGTCTACGAGATCGTAACGATAGACGGACGCCTGGATCCGAACGCCGAAGATACCGTACGGTCGCATATCGATACAGCGGTGTGCCTGGGCGTGACCGTACTGACCGGGGCCCCAATCTCCGATGCCCTGCGGATATCGCGCGCGGCGAAACGAGCGCGGCCCGATCTACCGGTGGTCTGGGGCGGCTGGCATCCGTCGATGTTTGCTCGCGAGTGTCTGCTTGAGCCTTCGGTCGACGTCACGGTGCGCGGACAGGGCGAGGAGACATTCGCGGAGATCGTGGGGCGTCTTGCCGAAGGCCGCTCGCTCGAGGGCTGCGCCGGATGCACCGTGCGGCTCGCCGACGGCAGCATTCACGAAAATCCGCCGCGACCGCTTGCCCCAGTCGACAAATTTCGTGCACACGATTACCGCTTGATTCCGGTCGAGCGCTACTTCGAGCTCAAGGGCAAGCGACAGCTCGACTACATTTCATCGCAGGGCTGCAATTTCCGGTGCGCGTTCTGCTCCGACCCATTCGTCTACGGCCGCAAGTGGGTGGGGCTTGAGCCGACGCGGATGGCGCTCAGATTGAAGGAGCTTTGGGACCAGTACCATTTCGATGATGTCAATTTCCAGGACGAGACCTTTTTCACCAAGCGCGACCGCGTCCAGTCGCTCGCCGATCGAATCGTCGAGTCCGGCATGAAGATCACCTGGGCGGCGACCATGCGTGCCGATCAGGGAATTCGCATGACGGACGAGGTCTGGATGCGATGCAAGCAGTCCGGCCTGCGCCGGCTGCTGGTCGGCGTGGAGTCCGGCTCGAACGAGATGCTCAAGCGCATCCGCAAGGACATCAGGATCGAGCAGGTGTTTCAGACCGCGGAAAAGATGCTCAAGTACGACATCGCCGGGCATTTCCCCTTCATTGTCGGCTTCCCTGACGAGAGCGACTCAAGCATTCAGGCGACGCTCGACTGCGCCAAGAAGCTGCGCTCGCTGAGCCCCGATTTCCTGACCCCGATTTACTACTTCAAGCCCTATCCGGGCAGCGAACTTGTGATCGAAGCGGTCGCCCGCGGCTTTCGCCTGCCCGAGACACTCGAGGCATGGGCGGAATTCGATTACGTGGCGGGAATGCCCGGCCCGTGGGTGTCGCCGGAGAAGTTCAAGCTGATCGAGCGCTTCAAGTTCTTTCACGAACTGGCCTGGAAACGGATGTCGCGCGACAAAAGACTGCTGCAGCAACTCGCGCGGTACCGCTGTGACACCGACAACTATCGATGGCCGGTCGAAATGCTGCTGACGCGCTGGATTCTACCCGCCCAGAGGCTTTCATGACCAGTTCGCGGCGTATCCTGCTCATCAACCCGACGATCACATCGCATCGCCACGCGCGCTTTCCGCTCGCCGTCATGAGCCTGTCCGCGGCGCTCGAGGGCAGGCACAGCTCGACGATTATCGACGGCAATGTCGATCGCGACTTCATCGCCACGGCAGCACGCATGGTCGGCCAGGGACAGGTCGACTGCGTTGGAGTTACCGTCATGGGAGGACCGCAGCTCACCACGGCGATCGCTGTTTCCAAAGCGATCCGCGAGCAGCGGCCTGGTGTGCCGATCATCTGGGGCGGCGCCTTTCCGACCGTGTGCCCCGAGGCGACGGTGAATGTGCCGTACGTGGATTATGCCGTCAGGGCGCAGGGCGAGGACACGCTCGCTGAGCTTCTGGATGCTCTGCCTGCGCAGCGCACCGAGGTGCTTGCCGCCATCGCCGGACTGACCTGGCGCGTCGACGGCAGGGCCGTGCACAACAAGGACCGCAAGTTTTCCACTGCCAGTCTCAACCGGATGCTGCCCTATGACAGTCTCGAGAATCCGCGGCAGTATCTGACCAGGACCTATCTCGGCGAGCGCACGGCCGGCTACCAGGCCGCCTTGGGCTGCCGGTTTCGCTGCACATTCTGCGGAGTCGCCGCCATGTATCGCGGCAAGATGGCGTTACCGCCGGCGGCTCGACTCGAGCAGGATCTGGGGTTCCTGAAGAATCGGCTGGGCGTGGATGCGATCCAGTTCTACGACCACAATTTCTTCGACCGTGAAGTGGACATGGTGCCGCTGCTCGAGGTAATGGCGAAATTCGAGCTGCCATGGTGGTGCTTTGCGCGCTCGGATGCTCTGGTGAACTTGTCGGAGCAATCCTGGGCGCTGGTGAAGAAGAGCCGCTTGCGCATGGCTTATATCGGGGCCGAATCCCCCAGCGATTGGCTGCTGCACGATATCCGCAAAGGCACGCGCTCCGACCAGACTTTGGCAGCCGTCGAGACATGTCGCAGCCACGGCGTGGTCCCGGAACTGTCTTTCATGCTCGCGCCGCCGCAGGATCCGGAGGGCGAGACCGAGAGGACGTTCGAGTTCATCCGCATGATCAAGCGAGTGCACCCGGCGACGGAGGTGATGATCTATATCTACACCCCGCTGCCTCAGCGCCACGACAGCAAGGATGCGGCTGCGCTGCGCATGCAGAGCGAAATGCGCGATTGCGCGGGCAATCCGGTCGTGTTTCCGCGAACCGCGGATGAATGGGCCGAAGCGCAGTGGCGGGCTTACTGGTGCCACCAGGATGCGCCCTGGCTGTCTGCGCGGCTGCGGCGGCGAATTGTCGATTTCACCACCGTGTTGGGATGCAGATTCCCGACCATCATGGACATCCGCGCTTCTTCCTGGGGAAAAACCGCCCTGCGAGCACTGGCATCGTGGCGCTATCGATTCCAACGATACGATGATCCCTGGGAACTGCGTGTCTCGAGGAAACTCATCCGTCAATGGGATCCGCGTGTCATGAGCTTGTGACCATCATGCCGCGCCCATTGCTACACGTGGTACAGATCAGCTTCTTCAACGATCCCGAAGGACGCTCGCCGCGCCAGCTCCTGGACGCGTGGCCGTCTCTGGTCGACGTCGCCGAAGCCGCAGCCGGATCCGGCATTCGCGTATCGGTCGTGCAGGCGTGTACGCATTCGGAACGTCTGCTACGCGGCGGTGTGCATTACTACTTTCAACCATTCGGCGACGCCCCGGCGCCGCATGGACGAAGCACGGGTGTACGCGAATTGCTACGCCAACTGTCGCCGGACGTTTTTCACGTGCATGGCCTGGGCTTCCCTCGGCATGTACTGGCACTGGCCGCGTTTGCCCCGGGCGTTCCCATCATCCTGCAGGACCATGCGAATCGACCGCCACGACTGTGGCGGCGCGCATTATGGCGACGCGCCATGGCAGCGGCCGCGGGACTGGCATTTTGCGCCCTGGGGCAGGTGCGGGCCTTCGCCAGGGCTGGCCTGGTACAGCCGCAGACGCAGCTGTATGAAATCCCGGAATCCACCAGTCGCTTTGCGCCCGGAGACCGACAGCAGGCACGCACCATGACCGGCGTCGCGGGCGATCCCGCGCTGCTGTGGGTCGGGCACCTGGACCCCAATAAGGATCCGCTCACTGTCCTGCACGGTATCAGTGCCGCCGCTCGGGCACTGCCGCGACTGCAGCTGTACTGCTGCTTCGGACACGCACCGCTGCTGCGTGCCGTTCAGGACCGGATCGCGACCGATCTGCATCTGCGCGACCGGGTGCACCTGCTCGGGCGCGTCCCACATGAGAGGATCGAGGCGTTGATGCAGGCGGCGGACCTGTTCGTGCTCGGCAGCCACCGGGAAGGCAGCGGCTACTCGCTGATCGAAGCGCTCGCCTGTGGATTACCCCCGGTCGTCACCGACATCCTGTCGTTTCGGTCGCTGACCGGTGCGGGTGCGGTGGGAATGTTGTGGCCGTGTAACGATTCGCAGGCACTGTGCCAGGCGTTGCGATCGATCGCGGGTGGTGTCGGCCCGGAGATGCGCCTCGCCGTGCGGGCGCATTTCGAACGCGAGATGTCGTTCGATGCGCTCGGCCGCAGGCTTGGCGCAATGTATGAACGCGTGCTGCGGCGAAGATGCGGCACCGGGGTTTCGAGCAGCCGGGCCAAAGAAAACACAGCGATACAGGCACATTAGGAGCCGCTGTCATGTCGCCGGCCGTGTCGATCATTCTGCCCACCTACAATCGCCTGGAATATCTGCCGCCCGCGATCGAATCGGTATTCGGGCAGAGCTTTACGCAATGGGAATTGATCATCGCGGACGACGGCTCGAGCGCCGACACCAGAGCGTACCTGCAATCACTCGACGATCCACGCGTCAAAGTGATCTGGCTGCCTCACACCGGCAGGCCATCTGTAGTGAGCAATGCCGCCCTGCGCGAGGCGCGTGGCGAGTATGTCGCATTTCTGGACTCCGACGATCTGTGGCTGCCGAGGAAGCTGGAGATCCAGCTAGCATCGCTGCGCCGTCACCCGGAACGCAGATGGAGCTACACCAGGTTTGCGCTGGTGGATGCAGCCGGTCGTCCGATTATCGCGGCGCATGTAACACACTGGCCAGCCCCGGCCGGCTGGATCCTGGAAAAACTGCTGAAAGAGACGACCGTCATTGCCCTGCCGAGCGTGGTCGTATCGCGCCAGCTGCTGGAACAGCAGGGAGCCTTCGATGAAGAACTGATCATGTGTTACGACGACGAGCTGTGGTTCCGGCTGGCCGCGCACAGCGAAATCGACGGCATAGATGAAGCGCTGACGCTGATACGTCGTCACCGGCAGCATTCCGGCAGCGACATCATCGCGTGGCGGGATCGTAGACGGGTGTTCGAGAAAGCGCTGCATGCGTCGGGCGGCGGCCAGCATGATCCAATCCTGCGCAAGCTGCGCGCGCAGATGTCCGCGGGACTTGCCAGAAGCCAGGCGTCTTCAGGAAAGCGGATCGGCGCGCTCGGCACCCTGGTTGCGAGTTTGCCTCACTCATGGCGATACCCCGGGGATTGGTTCAGGGCGCTGCTTGCCACGGCACTCGCCTGTACGCCGGCGGCGGTGCGATCCCTGGTCCGCAGCTATCGGCTCAGGCACCGGATCCAGCGCGCATGAGCCCGTTGGCTGAGTTCTGGGGCATCCTGACGGCGCCACAAAAGCGCCGGGTACTGGCGGCACAGGTCGTCTCGTTTGCCATGGCCTTCTCCACCGTCATCGGGATTGCGGCCATCGCCCCGTTCTTCGCGGTACTCGGCGATCCGCGCCTGATCGATCGCATTGAGCCACTGCACTGGCTGTATGCCCACGCCAGGTTCACCAGCCAGCGCGATTTTGTGATGCTGCTTGGATTTGCATTCGTCGGGGTGGTGCTGGCGGCCAATCTGATCAACGTATTGGGCTCGCTGGCGATGAATCGCCTGGCGCTGCGCATCGGCACCGAGCTGCAGACGAGCCTGTTCGCAGAATACCTGTCGCGGCCGTACCGGTTCCACGCCGGCACCAACAGCACCACGCTGTTCAACAACGTGGTACACGAGCCGCCGCGCGTGACCTACGGCATCCTGCAGCATGCCTTTACCCTGGTGACGAACCTGGTGACGGCCGCCTTCATCATGCTGTCGATCCTGCTGGTGAAGCCTTTGATTGCGGTCGTGATGGTCGCCGCGCTGGCCGGGGGCTATGCGCTGATCTATCTCAGCGTACGCGACCGGCTGCTGCGCTGCGGCCAGGCCCAGTCACGCTTTGCGACCGAACAGGCACAGGTGGTCCATGAAAGTCTGGGTGCCATCAAGGAAATCATCCTGCTGCAAGTCCAGGATTTTTTTCGCGACCGATTCGAGCGTGCCAGCGAATCGCTCGCTCGCGCCGCCGCCCATAGTCAGTTCGTCGCACAGACGCCCCGGCACATCATGGAATGCGTCGCAGCAGCAGGTCTGGTTGGGCTGGCGCTGGTGCTGGGCGGTGGAGAGGGTGGGGTCGGTCCGTGGCTGGGACAACTGACGTTCCTGGCGTTCGCCGCCTATCGCCTGCTGCCGACGCTGCAACAGGTGTTTGCCGCGATCGTCAGAATTCGCGCCGATCGC
>Ga0182024_10024484_pt1 | contig 10725 bp, 5 predicted proteins | sample P32metaG_FD_120480 | JGI IMG/M metagenome (GOLD analysis project Ga0182024, IMG submission 120480) | Permafrost microbial communities from Stordalen Mire, Sweden - P3-2 metaG (Illumina Assembly) | ecosystem: Environmental > Terrestrial > Soil > Wetlands > Permafrost | place: Sweden: Stordalen...
CGCAACGCCGCCGCAATGAACTGGAGAGGCTTTACACCTTCAGTCAAACATTGCTGGTATCCGGGAACGTAATTACGTTGCTCAATGCTATCCCCAGTCACATCGTGGAAACATTTGAAGTGGGAGCGGCAGCACTTTACCTGGAAAACAAAAACAAGTTTTATCACTCCGGAGGGGCTTCGCACTTCGCGGACGAAGAGCTAAAGCGAGCGACTGCCCGGGATGAGCCGTTGCGCGACCCGGGCCGAAGCTTGTCATTTGTTCCAGTACGCATGGGCACGCGCGCGATCGGGAGCCTGGGAATCTCGGGGCAAATGTTATCGCGGGAAACGCTGGACGCGCTGGGCTCCATGATTGCCATCGCGTTCGAGCGGGCTCGCGCAGTGGAAGAACTGGGAAAAACAGAAGCCGCCAGGGAAGGCGAGCGTTTGAAATCAGCGTTGCTAGATTCGGTGACGCATGATTTTCGCACGCCACTAACTTCCATCAAGGCGTCAGTGACCAGTTTACTTTCTGAGCGCCCCGTGGCGGATACGCAAAAACGCGAACTACTGACGGTGATCGACGAAGAGTGCGATCGCTTGAACCAACTGGTCGGCGATGCCGCTGAGATGGCGCAACTGGATGCCGGCGAATTCGAGTTGGACCTGGCGCCGAATTCGATGAATGAGATCGTTTCGGCGGCGCTCTCGTATTGCAAAACTGTGTTGGGAGCGAGAGCGATACGCATGGATGTGCCTGAGACGCTTCCGTCAGTGCGCGCCGACTTCAATCGCATACGGGACGTACTGGTGCGCCTAATCGAAAATGCGGACGCGTATTCACCGAAGGAGCAGCCTATTACTATTACGGCTGAAGCCAGCGGCAATGTGGTGCTTACCAGCGTCGCCGACAACGGGCCGGTATCGAGGACATGGAGCTGGGGCTGATTTTTGACAAATTTTATCGTGGGAAGGATCAGCGTTACCTTGTTCAGGGAACGGGGATGGGATTGCCGATCGCAAAAGCGATTATTCAAGCGCACGGCGGAACGATCAGCGTTGCCAGCCAGCGCGATCATGGTTCGGTGTTTTCTTTTACTCTGCCGATCGATTCTTCGGCGAGCAAGTCGCGATGAAAGCCGCGACGATTCTGGTGGTGGATGATGAACCACAAATCCGCCGTGTATTGCGCGCCACGCTTAGCGCGGAGGGCTACACCATCCTGGAGGCGCGAGATGGCACGGAGGCGTTTGAGAAAGTTCGCAACGCCAAGCCTGATCTGATTCTTTTGGATATGAATATGCCCGGATTGGACGGACTGCAGACCTGCCGGGAGATTCGCAGCGATTCGGAAGTCCCCATCATCATGCTCACGGTGCGAAGCGCTGAGAAAGACAAGGTCCGAGCGCTCGACGCTGGAGCCGACGATTACGTGGTGAAGCCATTTGGTATTCAGGAATTGCTGGCGCGTGTTCGAGCGCTGCTGCGGCGCGCGGCAGAAGGTCAGGATGCGGCTACGCTGGTGTCCAAGGAACTCAATTTTGATTTTGAAAAGCGCGATATTGTGGTGCGCGGGGTGCAAATTCATTTGACGCCAAAGGAATTCGCGGTGCTGAAGGAATTGGTAGTTGCGGATGGACGGCCGATTTCACATCGCAGGTTGTTGCAGTCCGTCTGGGGGCCAGAGTATGGGGAAGAGACGGAGTCGTTACGCGTGGTGATCAACCAGCTTCGAAAAAAAATAGAACTTAATCCCGCCAAGCCAAAATATATTCACACCGAACCCTGGGTGGGTTACCGGTTTAACCGCCCGCCGACGCGAGGAGACCAGGATTAAAAGAAGACTCGTGAAAATCGCGGGTGGCGGAATTCAGTCTCACCAGGATCCTTCCTTCCGGCCCCACCACCAAATAAGGCCGACGGTGGCGGTGGTTTGATCTTTGCTTAGAACATTTTGGACATCGGTTAAGAACGATGGCTTATTGGAGAAATCGCGCCGCCATTCGTAGCGCATCAGAAATCCGTCCGCTACCGTGTAGTCAAACGTCACGGTGTTTTCTTTCAGCGCTTGCGTAAGTCCGCTGAAAAGTCCTCCGCGGTCGGACAGATATTCGGCACGAGTGGCCAAGGCGATTTTGGGATTGAATTGATAGCGAATATAGGCTGCACCGCCGGCCACGTGAGAAGGTGCGGATGACTGGCCAGGCGCTTCATTTTTCCACAAACGCTGAATAAAATAATCGCCCTCCAGCGCGAAACTTAGTTTCGGCGTGGCTTGCCAGGTTACGTAGCTGTCGAAAATGTGTGTTTTCCCATTGGGCGCAGGAGTGATGGCGACAAAGCTGAGCCCGGGTTGTACCGGAATCGGGCTTGTTGGTAGAACGACAGCGCGATCGGGATGTTCTTGTCCGAGATAATAGTTCATGGTCCACACAATGTTTTTTGCAGGCTTGGCAGTGAAACCAAACAATTCATCTTTGAAACCATTGGTAGCTTCCACCTGATTGGTGCCGTTCACTACCCAATAGTTCAGCGTAAAACGATCGCTGATGGGAGCGCTCACGCGCACACCCATATGGTAAAAAGGCAAAAAGTCGAACCAGTACGCGCGGGAGTAATTTATTTGGTCTTTGGAGTAGTTGCCCTCGATACCGAGGGAACTTCCCCATTTGCCGAAATCGACGCTGATACCTTTACCGACGGGAATTATGTAGGTGCCGTAAGCCTGGAAAATGTTGCGATAGATCTGGGGCCGGGGTTCGTTCGCGGGATTTCCTTGCAGGGTGTCGGTGGCCTGACCGAATTGCAAATCCAAACGCCCACCCCAACGGCGGCCGGCTGCGGCATCGGGCGCATGCTCAAAGACGATGCCGGCTTGGTTGAGGCTGAACTCATTGCTGAGTACATCGTAGGCGCGTAGTAAATTTACGCGGCCGACGGGATCGTTGAAATTGTAGGCATAGTAGCCATCGAGCGATACGTTGATGGTCGTCTCACGGAGAAAACTGAGCACCTTGCTGTCATCGGGCTGCAAGACGGTCTGGACTGCTTCCTGTCTTGGAGTTGTCTGAATTGTCGCCGCAGGTTGTGCGGCAGCGGTTACCGGGGTGGAAGCGGCCGCGTTGGCGGCAGACACTTCAGGGGCGGACGCGGCAGGCTGCATGCGATTCACGGTAGCCTTCAGCTCAGCGACTTCGGCTTCGAGTTTGCTGATGCGCGCTTGCATTTCTTGCGGGCTCTCGACTGCCAACGCAGTTTGAGCAGGGGAGGCCGACTGTCCTCGCGCGAAGGGACTACACACGCAGGCGGTGACGATGAGGGCGCATTTTGTTAAGGCTCGTCCGCCCAAGAGCTTCTTAAAAATGCCGGCGATCCTTTCTGTTTTCCCGAAAATCGTTTTCTCTGTGCGGTTCATAGCATCACCCTTCGAGACCTGAATCTTGAACACTCGATTCTCCACGATATACAGAATTGCTAAAAGGCATAGAAGATTTACCAACTAATTCTGCAATCAGGCGAATGAATTTTCTGGAATAGTGCGCGGACATCTCTCGGCTAAAAAAGGCAGCGGAAAATTCTAAGGATTAAATAATGTCTTTTTTACGATTGCGAGAGTGCGCTTAGTCCGGGAAGTTGAGCCGCTTTTGCAGAGCGATGAAGCGAGGGTTAGAGCGCAGCGGGTCAAGCTCCGGCTCAACCTTGAGAAAGACCAGGCCGTTCGAGCGATCCGCGAAAGCCTTTTCCATCCAGTCCATGGCCGTTTCGGTTTTGCCTAACGCGATGTACACGACGGCGACGTAAAACGGGGAAACATACTGCTTTTTGGACTGTGCCATCAATTGCTGGAGTAGGCGCTGCGCTTCCTCCTGATTGCCGGAGAGCGCGTCAGCATGCGCCAAGGCGGAGATCATCAATGGACTGTTGTGGGAAAGTTCAACAGTCTTTTGTAGTTCTGCGCGGGCGAGATTGAATTCACGCTTTTGCTCGTAAGCTTGGCCAAGAATGAAATGCGCCCATTCGTAGGAGGGATCCAATTCCAAAGTATCGCGGAGTTGCGTGATGGAGCGGTCGTACTGACGCGCCAGATATAAGCGCCATCCCAAGCTCGAATTGATGCTGATAGAAAGTGGATCGAGTTCGCGAGCTTTCTTAATTTGTTCGAGGCTTTCGTCAAAGCGCCCCATGGCGATGGAATACAGGGAATATCGCTGGTAGGCGGTGGCGTATCGCGGGTCCATCTGAATGGCGTGTTGGAAACCTTGCGCTGCGCCGGCCCAGTCCCAGTCATAGTTAAATTTCGCAGTGGCCAGAGAAGTTTCCGCTTCGGCGAGAGTGGGATCGATTTCCAGTGCGCGAATCGCGGCAGCCTTGGCCTTGGGTGCGGCGTCGGCGGTCGGCATAGTGCCATAAATGGTCGCGCCAATGATTCCGTAGCAATCAGCCAAGCCCGCGTAGGCCAACGCATACTGCGGGTCTCTGCGAGTAGCATCTTCAAAGTATCCGATGGCCTTTACGAATCCCTCGCTGGATCTTCTGTTCCAGTAATAGCGGCCCTTCAGATAATCCTCGTAAGCGTCGGGGCTGACGGAAGGATTGTTTGCCAGGCGTTGTTTATCTTCGGGACTGAGATTGATGCGGATTTGATCGACAATTGCGGACGAAACTCGATTTTGCAGCGCCAGCACGTCGCCGATCTGACTTTCGTAGGTATCGGCCCAGAGATGGTGATCGGTGGAGACTTGAACGAGTTCGGCGGTGATGCGAACACGGTTTCCGGACTTCAATACCGTGCCCTCGACAACGGCGTCGACTTTCAGGTCTCTGGCGATTTCAGAAAGGGGCTTGTGCGTGCCCTTGTAGGCCATAGCGGTTGACCGTGAAATGACTCGCAGCGAGCGAATTTTAGCGAGATTGGCGGTCAGCTCGTCGGTCATTCCCGCGGCAAAATAATCCTGTTCAGTGTCGCCAGACAAATTCTCGAGCGGTAAGACCACCAGCGACATGTTATGCGCGGGATTGATTTTTCCGGACTCCCAGCCTCTCACGAAATGAACGGCCAACCCGGAAAGTACCGCAAAAGACAGCACGGCCGCGGACAGCAGCGCAATCCGTGGCAGGGTCAGCCAGCTTTTGGCATTCGAACGACTGAGTAATTCATGGTGATCAGCGGATATCGGCGCAGGAGCATCGGGAGTATGTAAAACGGCGGCAGGCGTCCCCCGTGGGTCTCCGCCGGGAATTATCTTCGGTGCCGCGTGGATTTCTTCCACGGGCGCAATAAAGCGGTAGCCGCGCCGCGGGAGTGTCTCGATAAAGCGCGGTTTATCGGGAGAGTCGCCGAGCGCCTCGCGCAAACGCATCACGGCATTGTTCAATCCGTGATCAAAGTCTACGAAGGTATCGCCGGGCCACAGACGTTCGCGAAGTTCATCACGGGTAATTACTTCACCAGGTTGTTCCAGGAGTATGGCGAGAATCTGAAACGGCTGCTCGGCCAGTTTCAGGCGTAGGCCATGCTTGCGCAACTCGAACGCCTTGAGATCGATCTCAAACACGCCGCAACGAACTATCTTGGAAGCATGGGAGGTGTGCTGCATGGTCGGCCAAGCCGTGTCGGAGTATAACTCCGGGAAGCGCGGAGCGTCAAAAAAGCTCGTGACTCGGTGTGCTAAGTCTCGGGTTTTCAGTGGCAAGGCCGGAGATGCAGAAAGGGCTTCGATAGGACGCATTACGGATTGTGTTAATTCGCGGAAGTACGCAGAGTGGCGCCACTAAATCGCCGCCGCTCGAAAGCGATTGGACACTCGCACTAATGGACCGCGTGGCTCTTGCGGTCAACGTTAGGGGTGTGCGAACGGGGAGGGAATATGTCCTTACTATCAAAAATACCGGCACGACTGCACCTGCTGCTGGCACTTCTGCTGATCGCGAGTTTCCAGATGGCTTGGGTAGCACCCGCCAAAGCGCAGGTCGCCGGCGCCACGCTATCTGGGTTGGTGACCGACGATCAAGGCGGTCCGGTGGCGAACGCTACGATAAGTGTAAAGAACGCGGGTACCGGCGTAGTTCGAGATGTGACCTCCAACGCGGACGGGATTTATTCGGCGCCCAACCTACTGCCGGGCGAATACGAAGTCACTGTGACCGCGACAGGGTTTCAGACTTTGACGGAGAAAGGCATCACGCTCACAGTTGGCGGGCAACAGTCTTTGAATTTGGTCATGAAGGTGGGTTCGCTCAATCAAACGGTGGAAGTAAATGCGGCGATCCCCGATATTCAAACGACCTCGTCAACGGTGAGCTCCACGGTGGATTCGACGACGATGCGCGAATTGCCGCTGAACGGGCGCGATTGGACTTCGCTGGCGACGCTGGAGCCTGGAGTGTCGAGTATTCCTAACCAGGTGGGTACAGGATTCAGCGCCAACAAAGGAAACCGTGGATTTGGAAATCAGCTGAGCAATGACGGGCATCGCGCGAACGAAAATACTTACCGGGTGAACGGGATCAGCATCAATGATTATTCGAATGGCTCACCGGGCGGCGCTTCGGGATTAAATCTCGGCGTCGATGGCATCCAGGAATTTTCGGTGTTGACCAGCAACTATACGGCGGAGTACGGGCGGACTTCCGGAGCGGTCATCAACGCCATAACGAAAAGCGGAGTAAATGACTTCCACGGCACGGCTTTTCTGTTCGATCGCGACAAAGTGTTTGACGCGAAAAATTATTTTGACCCCGCCGGCCCCATTTCACCGTTCCGCCGCGTGCAGTTCGGAGCCTCGGGCGGTACCGCGATTATAAAAGACAAACTTTTTGTTTACGGAACATACGAAGGGGTGCGACAAAACAAACCTGGCTCGCAAGCCATCCACGTGCCCACGGAGGCCGAGCGAGCCCTGGCGGTTCCCTCCATTGCTCCGTACCTGGCGCTGTGGCCGGTCGCTCCTGCTGGCACGCCTGTCGACGCGAATGGAGTTACTCAGACGTTTAACGTGGCGCTACCTACCATTTCGAATGAGAACTACTACACAGTGCGCGTGGATCAGAAATTCTCAGACAAGAATTCCCTGGCAGTGAGTTATTTCTTTGACTCTGGTCCGCAAACACAGCCTGACCCGTTGCTGAATGCTATTCACGAAGTTTTTTCACGTCGCCAAATGGCTAGCGTTGAGGACACTTACGTTTTCACTCCGGCGCTGGTGAATACCGTCCGCGTAGGCCTGAGCCGCATCAGAGGTGACATCAACAGTCCGGTGTCCGGCGACAAAGTGGCTACCGATACCGCGCTGGCGGTGGCTCCCGGAGCGATCGGGCCACCGCAAATCGGCGTGCCAGGCGTGTTGACGACCGCTATTGGGTTGGGGGGGCTGAACCGCTTTTTGCATCGCTGGACTTCGGCGCAAGCTTACGATGACGCTTTTCTGACACGTGGCACACATTCCATTAAAATCGGATTTGCATTCGAACGAATGCTTTACAACATCACCGAACAATTGAGTCCGAACGGAAGGAAAAACAATTACGCAACGCTCTCCGACTTCCTGAATAACACTCCGGATACTCTCAACGCCCTGGCGCCCGGCGGTTCCAACGAAGTAGCTATTCGCGAAAGTCTCTTCGCCGGATATATTCACGACGATTGGCGTTTTCGTCCCAACCTGACAATTAACCTAGGGCTGCGTTATGAATTCACAACCTTGCCTCGAGACGCTAACAACAGGATTCAGGAAATTACCACACTAGTTAATTGCGCCACGCCCGGCGTCGCTCCCAGCCCCAGCAGTCCGTGCGGACCGCAGCACGTCGACACCTTTATAAGAAACAACCCCACCACAAAGAACTTTGAGCCGCGAGTTGGATTTTCCTGGGATCCGTTCAAGGATGGAAAAACCGCGGTGCGCGGCGGATTCGGTATTTTCGATGTGTTGCCGTTGCCTTACGAGTTCGGTCTGAACACCGCCGCAACTGCGCCATTCCAGATCATCGGGCTCGACAAAACCAACACACTGGGGAGCGGAATCGATCCCAACATCAGCTTCAATCCGAATAGCATCAGAAATCGTTATGTGGATCAGAATCCGCATCGCGCTGATGTGCTGAACTGGAATTTCAACATCCAGCGTCAGCTTGGAGCAGCATGGACACTGACAGCGGGTTACGTGGGTTCGCGGTCCGTGCATCTCTCGGTGGCCGCTGATGACATCAACCTGGTTCCTCCAGTACAGACCTCGGCAGGAATTCTCATCCCATCCAACACCTACCAACTGGATCCGAATTGGGGTGGTGCAAACGGCGGCGTGGTGCCAGGACCGCCTGGCGGTTCAGGGATTCGGCCGGTGCTCTTCGACGGTGAGTCGAGTTATAACGGTTTCCAGGCGCAACTGCGACGGGAAATGTCACATGGCTTGCAGGGCCAGGTGTCTTACACGCTCGGGAAGTGCCGGGACACAAGCTCCGCTCCGGTGACTGGAGATACATACGTAAATTCGGTGGCTGTGCCTTTGCTACTGAGCAAGGCGTATAGGGTCGGCGCGTGCGATTTCGACGTGCGCAACACGCTGGTCGGAACGGTGATCTGGGACGTCCCGGGTCCAAAGAGCGGCTTAGTGTCCTACGTGCTTGGCGGATGGGAAATGGGAACCATTGTGACCGCGACGAGCGGTTCTCCATACACGGTGACGGTTGGCGGAGGCGGTGATCCGTTGAATACCGGCTTCAATGGTGATTTCTCGATGGACTTCGCGAATCTGATTTCCGGTTGTAATGCTACGCCGGGAGTTACCACCAACGCCGCAGGGCAGTTGCTGGCCTTCAATCCAAATTGTTTTGCACCCGCGCCAGCGGTGGCCGGTGGAGTTTTGGTTGGCAACTCGGGTCGTAACCGCTTTTACGGACCGGGATTGACCACCGTGGATTTCTCCTTGTTCAAGAACTTTTCGTTCCGGGAAAGATTCAAGGCGCAATTCCGGTCGGAGTTTTTCAACATTCTGAATCACCCCAACTTCGCGGCTCCCAATTTCCTGAACGACGCTAACAATTCCATCGGCACCGGCAACGCCGGAGTCATCGGTTCTACGTCCACAGCGTCGCGTCAGATTCAATTGGGGCTCAAACTGGTCTGGTAACACACGCACTTCACTGAGCAAGGTTGAGCGGTAGCGTTCGCCTTGCTCAGTGTTTGTCCCCCGCGAGCCTGAGGTAGAGAAACAAAACCGCGTCAGCTGTGTTCGACTCGAATTAGCGACTATTGGCAGATAGTAGGGTTATGGTTTGTCCGAGATCATGAACTCACCGACTCATTCCAGCGACCGTAAATCCAAAGTTTGGTCGGTGGTGCGCGTCTCCAGCGGAAATTTTTTGGAGATGTACGACTTCATGGTGTTTGGTTATTATGCCGCCGCCATAGGCAATGCGTTTTTTCCGAGCGGTAGTCCTTACGGTTCGTTGATGCTGTCGTTGATGACTTTTGGGGCCGGATTTTTGATGCGGCCGTTGGGAGCTTTGGTGTTGGGCGCGTACACGGACCGCAATGGCCGGCGCGCCGGTTTGTTGTTGACGTTGGGGATGATGTCGATCGGAATTTTCTCGATCGCCTTTATGCCCAGCTACGCGACGATTGGCTTGCTTGCCCCGATACTCGTTTTGACTGGACGCCTGCTTCAAGGATTTTCCGCCGGCATGGAACTCGGCGGCGTTTCGGTATATCTGTCGGAGATCGCAACACCCGGTCACAAGGGATTCTATGTAAGCTGGCAGTCGGGCAGCCAACAAGTGGCGGTGATGTTTGCCGCTTCGGTGGGAGTGATACTTAATTCATTTCTTTCTACCGAAAAGATGCAGCGGTGGGGATGGCGGGTTCCTTTGCTGTTGGGCTGCTTGATCATTCCATTTCTTTTCAGGCTAAGGAAATCTTTGGCGGAAACAGACGAGTTTCTGGCGCGCAAACATAGACCGAACACATCAGAGATCTTTCGTTCGCTGAGAAACAATTGGGTCATCGTGCTGGTGGGCACGTTCCTGGTCACCATGACCACCGTGTCGTTTTATATGATTACCGCGTACACGCCGACGTTTGGAAATTCCGTGCTGCATCTGGCGAGCATTGACAGTCTGATCGTGACCCTTTGCGTGGGCGCGTCGAATCTTTTTTGGTTGCCAATCATGGGGGCGCTGTCTGACCGGATCGGACGGCGGCCGTTGTTGTTTGGATGTACGCTGCTGATGCTCATCACTGCTTATCCGGCTATGCTTTGGCTGATCAGGGAGCCGTCGTTCGCCAGGTTGTTGGGTGTGGAACTGTGGTTGTCCTTTATTTATGGCAGCTACAACGGCGCTATGGTGGTGACCCTTACAGAAATTATGCCGGTGGATGTAAGAACGTCGGGATTTGCGCTTGCTTACAGCCTGGCTACGGCGATTTTTGGGGGATTCACGCCGGCACTCAGTACGTATCTAATCCATATTTCAGGGAATCGAGCGATTCCAGGGTTGTGGTTGTCTTTCGCGGCGGCATGCGGCTTGGTGGCTACCTTTTTTGCCAAGCCTCAGCGCGAACCGATTGAAACCCAACCAGTTCTGGCGCTCCAATCCTGACTCCGCAGCTATTTAGAATTCGATTCGTGAGCGCGGGTTCGAATTCGATAAACGAGATAGACGACTACCGCAATATTGATGATGAGCACTAGAAATTTCGAGGCAGTGGGATGGCGATATAGTTCGTAAATTTCCACTGGTACGAGCG
>Ga0182024_10024485_pt1 | contig 10724 bp, 9 predicted proteins | sample P32metaG_FD_120480 | JGI IMG/M metagenome (GOLD analysis project Ga0182024, IMG submission 120480) | Permafrost microbial communities from Stordalen Mire, Sweden - P3-2 metaG (Illumina Assembly) | ecosystem: Environmental > Terrestrial > Soil > Wetlands > Permafrost | place: Sweden: Stordalen...
CGCTACGAATTCGCTTATCCGGACAAGACTCCCATCGCGCTGATCTTCCACCACGTAACCGAATTCGAAGGCGAGCCGCAAAACCTGATCTATCGCGAAATGCGCTGGGAGCCGCGCGCGAAGCTCTCCGCATTCGATTTCATCGAAGGCGACCGCGAGTTCCTACGCACATTCTCCGCAGGCGTATAATTGACTCGTGTGGTTCGTGGCGCACGCACCCTCGAAAATACGAAGCGAAGCGTGTGTTTTCATACCTCACCTTGCCCCGCCGGGGGGCAGGGCAACACTCATGCGTCGCACTCATGCGTGCAGCGTTCACACTCATGTGAACGCGTCTTCGCGTCTTCGCTTATCATAGGAGTCGTCCGGAAATGCAGACCAATACGACGCGCATCATCCTATTGCTAGCGGCCGTCTCCGCCGCGATTGCCCAACCATCGGCAAAAGGCGTCAATTTCTACTCGATCGAAAAGGAAATCGAGCTCGGCAAACAACTGGCGGCTGAGACGCAGACCTCACTACAAGCGCAGCCCGACTCGCGACTCCAGGCGATCGGGGACAAACTCGCCGCCAAGACCGACGGTACTTTTCAATATCATTTCTTCATCTACCCCGCCGTAAATCCGCAGGCCGAGCCGATCGCACTTCCTGGCGGCCCGGTATTTGTAGGGCAAAGTATAGTGTCCGCCGATGAAGCCGAGACAGCCGCCATTCTCGCCCATGCCATCGCGCACATTGCGCTACGGCACTACACGCGTGAGATGACGCGTAGCGATCTGATGGAGATCGGCAGGAAGGCGGCTGCCAACACGGCGGCCGCGGCCAACGGCGCCGTGCAACTGGCGTCGAAGAATTACAACGCGCCATTGAATACAGGTTTCGAATTCGATGCCGACCGGTTCGCCGTCAAGCTCATGATTGACGCCGGATACGATCCGCAGGCTCTGGTCCGATGGCTGTACTCGTTTCCCGTCCCCAAAATCAACCTGGCACTTGGCGACTTCCCCGCTCCCAACCGCCGCATTGAGGCGGTGCAGCACGCCATCAACGCCGCCCAATAGATCGCTTTGTGGGCCACCAATCCTGGCTTGTCCTCATGGGCCTGCGGCCCACCAAATGGCATGAAAACCCACGGAAGTATTGTGGGGCAGGTTGCTAACCTGCGGCCGATTGGCTATCGGCCTGTCGCCATGCCCAACGCATTTTCAACAGGTTGCGGTGGGCTTTCGACCGTGCAGCCAGGCTCCCCAGTCGGCTCTCTTCATCTGCCGCGTCGATTTCTACCGCAAGACACGTTCCCGGCACGCACGCCCCCCGCTCGTATGAACGCGTTCTTGCTTCACACTCCGCCGCCTTCGTCTCGGATTCCCGGCGACCGAGCAGAATCTCCCTCAACTGCCCATTTCTACCGCGCAGATTTTTCCGGCGAGCCAATCCCAGACGCACAACCCATTGATTCGCGCCGCCTTAACTTGTGGCACGTAACGTGCTAAAACATACTTGTGAATTGCCCCGAATACCATCCTTTCCGCCTTCGATCGCATGTACGATCATGGCGCCGCGGTAAAAGACGTGCCTCGGCCGGTGGAAAACTATCCATTGGGCAGTCGGCGCTGCAGAGCCGTCGCCCCCGCTACATGGTCGGCGATGTCCGCCCGTCCCGCCAGCAAAAGACGTGGGATTCAGTCATGCGGATCATGCTGGCCACGCCGCTTCGCTGCCGCAGCTGCGGCAAACGATTCTGCAAGGTCATGGGTCCTACGCAACTCCACCCCCGAATTGCGCTTGTCCGCTCGCATCCGGTCCCTTCGGTGCTCGCCATAGCTGAACGGCGGGCCCCGGCGGTTCTGGTGGTGGATGATTTCAATCCCTCCTCCAAACTGGTCCGCGAAGCGCTCACGCGCCGTGGATTCGCGGTCTTCGGCGCGAGATCCCCCGATGAGGGCCTGGCGCTGTTTCAGGCGCATCAGCCGCAAATCGAATTGGTGGTGATCGACCTGGTTACGCCGGCGGCAGGCAATCTCGATCTGGCTTCCGAATTGGAGCGCCTGCGACCGGGCCTTCCGGTACTCTACCTCGTCGGCGCCGGCAAGACCATCGCTCGCTGCAGCATCGAGGCGCAGGCTCCTGGTTCGGTGCTGGCCGTACCGTTCACGGAAGAACAACTCATCGCGCGCGTCGGCGGTCTTGTGGACGTCGAAGCGGCGGAACGCCAAGTGCCGCGCGAGCGCCCGTGGGAACGGCTCATCGCCGGTTCGGGTCGGATGCTGTTAACCTCCAGACCAAATTAACCGTGGCGCACGGGGTGCCCTCTGGGCCCTTGCGTGCAGCGTTCACATTCGTGTGAACGCGCTCCGGTCCTCTCGCGAGATGGCACCCGAACTTCTCGCACGCCGTCCAGGAACTCCCTGATCGGAGTTTAGGTCCGATTCAAATCGGACGCCTCCGGCCGCATCGGGTCCTTTACCTGCGCTTTATTATTCGATCTACAGATCCATGTTGCGGTGGTCTGTTCAAGACTCTCTTCAGTACCCGTTGATTGATTTCGTCGCCCGTAGGCATGTCGTCGGGGCGCTTCGCGTCGGTTCCGGCTCACAGCAACTCGCTGGCGACTTCAGCGGTGCGTGAGGGCGCCCGTATGGCACGGCCGGAAAATCGGGAGAGTACCACAACCGAAGTGAACGGTTTCGCGTATACTTCCGGAGGTCTTGTTCTAGCGGGGACCCAGACTTATTGTCGGATTAGAACAGGAGCCAACGATGACCCAACCCCGCAATTGCAACGCCTGCCTGGCACAACACGATGAAGAGATCCACGCCGCCACCAATCGCGTCCGCAAGTGGTTCCGTGTTCAGGTCACGAAACACCTTCACGATGCCAAAAATGACCCGAAGCTGAACTTGGGGGAGGAACTTGGACCGATCCAACTCGGCGCGCCTCACCTCGATGCGCCGCAACTCGGCGCAGCCTAAACGCTGTGGCTCTTGAGGCTCGCAGTGTTGGGGCGCCAAACAACGCCCGCGGCACCTGACACAATATTCAGGGGACGCCGGCGGCGCGCCTGCAATCCCCCAAGATTCACTTTCACCCTTCTAGCCCGTCCCGTGTCTGCCGGATCGGCGGGTCCGGCGGCCCAAAGGCGTATGCTGGCAATCGACGGGCGCCCGACAGACTGAAGGCAAGCCTGACTTCAGCTACTTTTGGCTTCGGCCAGGTTTATTTGACCGTGTCGATGGTGAGCGTATCGCCCTTCAGGTCGCCAGTCACGGTGACATTTTCGCCGGCATGGGACACGATCTTATCCTGATTCGAGATCTTGTAGATTTTCCCATCCGCGGTCATCAGGACCGCTGGTGAACCACCCTTGATGCAACTCTTTGCGCAGGCCGAATTACCTTTCATTGCCGCTTTGGTGGAGCACGACGTATCCTCGACAAAACCTGTGAATTCCGCAGCCATACCGATTGCGGCAAGTCCCATGCTCATCAAAGCTACGGCGGTGATTTTCTTCATGCTGTCCTCTCCTTGGAGCGCTGATTGCAGCTCAAGGTAACTATACCCCATTCTGTTGCTCTGAAGAGGGGGCCCCCGGCGGATTCGCGCGATTTTTTACATTTCACCAATCGGCAGACTGCCGTCCGTCAGGATGCCGCTTGAGCGCGTGCCCTTCCCAATTTTGAGAATAAGGATCGGCTGGGTGTATACTGGCCGACATCCGGAGCCCAAAATGGGACTCCGCCTAAAACATGAGCCTGAATGGTGCACTGGTCTTTCGCATAGGCGCTATTGTCAATTGGCTGGTGGCAATTGGCGGATTCGTCGATCCAACGTGGATCGCGCAGGCGGCCGGCATCCCTCCCGCCAACTATCCGTTTCTCGTCCGCATTTGGACCGGGATGGTAATCATGTTCGGCGCGATGTTTTGGGAAATATCGTCCGACATGGACGGCAAGCGGCATCTCATTAAGTATGCCTGGATCGAGAAAAGCATTACATCGCTCAGCGTGACGATTGGGTATCTGAGTGGAAGGGCGCCGGGAGAGATCCTCGTCCTGATCGTTTTTACCGATTACGTCTGGATTCCCGTATTCCTATACTACGACCGGTTGGTTTCGGCGAGGGCGCGGCGGCCACGTGAATAGCCCGAGCCCCTCTGCTCCCGCCACCACCTTCACCCTGTCTTCCCTCGTCAAGCCCCGCCAAAAGCCGTCGCAAGCGCATAAGCCTCCGTCCATCCAAGTTCATCCGCCACATGAGAACGGCATCCGCCCCACGCTATAATCGCTTGTGTAATGGATGTTTACGAAGAGCTGCTGCGCCTCCGCAACCTGGGCCAGAAATGCGCGCTGGCGACCATTGTCGATGTGCGCGGCTCCATCCCCAGTTACGAAAGCGCCAAGCTTCTGGTGCGCGAAGACGGCTCCATGACGGGTACCATCGGCGGCGGCTGCGTCGAGGCCGAAGTGTGGAACGCCGCGCGGGAGGTTATCGAAACGGAAAAGCCCAAGCATCTCACCTTCAACCTGGGTCAGGACGCGGCCTACGATAACGGCTTGATCTGCGGCGGCCAGCTCGATGTCTTCGTCGAGCCGGTGTTGCCCATCCCGCACGCCTTTATCTTCGGCGCCGGCCATATCTCGAAGAGTCTCTCCAAGGTGGCCACTCTCGCCGGGTTCGCGACGGTGGTCATCGACAACCGCGAGGCGTTCGCCAACCGCGAGCGTTTCCCGGAAGCCGCCGAGGTGTACGCCGAGGAGTACGAAGAGGTTTTCCCCAAGCTGGTCGTTAATGAGAGCAGCTACGTGATCATCGTCACGCGCGGTCACCGCGACGATATGCGCGTGCTCAAGCTGGCCATGGCCACCGAGGCCCGCTACATTTCCATGATCGGCAGCAAGCGCAAAGTGATCAACGTTATTCGCGAGCTTGAGCGGGAAGGCATTCCGCGCGAGGCATTCGAACGCATTCACGCGCCCATGGGTCTCGATATCGGGGCCATTTCGCCGGAAGAGATCGCCATTTCGGTAGCCGCGGAGATGATCGCCGTGCGCCGCAACGCCGCGTCGAACTGGCGTGCGCTTTCCATGTCGGTCTACGCCGGCGGCTCCATCCCGGCCGTGCTGCTTAAGTGAGCGCCGCAGGATTAATTCTAGCCGCCGGCGAATCGCGCCGTATGGGTTCGCCCAAAGCGCTGCTGCGCTATCGCGGGCAGACTTTTCTCGATACTCTGATTTCGTTGTTTGCCGCGCGTTGTTCGCCGGTGATCGTGGTGCTGGGAGCCGACGCCGATCGGATTCGCCGCGGCCTGTCGTGCAGGGCCGCGCCCGATACAGCGCCCAGGGCCGCGTTCGATGCAGCGCCCGGTACAGCGTTCAGCGCCGCGCCCAATGCCGCACTCGATGCTGCGCCCAGTGCAGCGCCCGGTACAGCATCCAGCGCAGCGCCTCATGCCGCACTCGATGCTGCGCCCGGTACATCGCCCGATGCCGCACTCGATGCTGCGCCCGGTACATCGCCCGGCGCCGCGCCCAGCGCCGCGCCCGATGGCGCGCGCCACGTCGCGTCCCACGCCGCGTTCGTAATCAATCCGGACTACCGCACCGGCCAGACCAGCTCAATGCAATGCGGGCTGCGCGCTGTGCCACCCGATGCCGAAGGCGTTCTGTTCACCCTGGCCGACCATCCGGCGGTAGCCGCTGCCACCATCGAAGCGCTCACCGCCCAGCCGCGCCCCCTCATCCGCGTGCCGCGCTTTGAAGGCCGCCGCGGCCATCCCGTCTGGTTTTCGCGCGCGCTCATTGCCGAGTTTTTAGCACTGCCCGCCAACGGCGCCGCGCGGGATGTGGTCTACAGACACGTGGATGAAACCGAGTACCTCGATGTGAACGACCCCGGCATCGTCGCCGATATCGACGACCCTGCCGCCTACCGCGAGCTAATCGGAGCCGGAGCATGACCGCCGCCAAAGTGGCGAAGCTGGCGGGCGGCGCCCTGGCGCTGCTGGTATTGCTGGGCGTGGTCGCGCCCTATATCACCGCCGACCAATATGGCCCGCGCTTAAAAGGCTCCCTTGAGCGCGCGCTCGGCCGCCGCGTCGATCTGAAGGCCAAGGTCAGTTTCAGCCTGCTTCACGGACCCGCCTTCCGCGTGGATGGCAACGGCAGCTCCGGCGTGGTGATTCACGAAGACCCGTCCCTGGGCATCGAGCCCGTCGCCTATGTGGGCGCCCTCGAAGTCCGCCCCAGCCTGTGGCATCTTCTCTTCGGCAGCTTCGTCATCGCCTCCATTCGCCTCGAAGACGCCAGCGTCAATCTCACCAAGTCGGGACCGGCTTCGGAGTGGGGCCGCTGGAACTTTGCCTCCATCGTGAATCCCGCGGTGATGCGCGAGCTGCCGGCGATTCACGTCCGCAACGGGCGCATCAATTTCAAGTTCGGCGACGATAAATCCGGCTTCTATCTCGCCGAAGCCGACTTCGACGTCTCACCGCCCGGCGCCATCGGCAGCGGTTGGGACGTCGCCGTTTCCGCCAAGCTGGCGCGCACCGACCGCGCCGCTCTCGGCCTCGGCGCCTTCACGCTCAAGGGGCGCTGGTACGTCGAGCCGGAGCGCGTCGATCTGCACCTTGAGCTTGCCGATACCGGCCTCGATGAGCTGACCGCCCTCATGCGCGGGCAGTCCGGCGGCATCCACGGCGCCGTCACGTCGCGCTTCCATCTGGCCGGGCCCGTCAACCACATCGGCATCGAAGGCCGCCTGAATATCGAAGACGTTCACCGCTGGGATCTGCTGCCCTCCAAAAGCCGCGGCTGGCCGCTCGACATTCGCGGCCAGCTCAATCTCTTGACGCAGGTGCTCGAATTGCAATCGAACTCGGCGCGCGACGTTCCCCTGCCGCTCTTCGTGCGCTTCCGCGTTTCCGATTACCTCTCGCAGCCGCGCTGGGCCCTGGCCGTCAATTGGAATCGATTCCCGTGCGATCCGCTGATGCAACTGGCGCGCGATATGGGCGCCCAGCTTCCGCCTAAGCTGCAGTTGGGCGGCACGGTGGATGGCGCCATCGGCTACTCCGGCGAAGGCAGCTTTCAAGGCACGCTGGGCTTCCATAACGTCGCCGTGACCATTCCCGATTCGCCGCCCGTGCGCTTCGAACATGCCTATCTGGTGATGGACCACAGCCACGTGCGGCTGTCTCCTGCGGAGGTCCGCTCGGGTGACGACGATCGCGCGGAGATTGAGGCCGACTACGCCATCGACGGCGGCACGCTCGATCTATCTATCGTCACCGAATCCATGAAAGTGTCGTCGTTGCGGTCGCAGGTTGCGCTCGCCGCCGTGCCGTGGCTCGAACAGGTCAAGACCGGAGAATGGAGCGGCCAGTTGCACTATCGCCGCGAGCCGGCGCATGCGGGCTGGACCGGCGACCTGGAAGTGAAAGACGCGCAGATCGACGTGCCGGGCCTTGCCGATCCGCTCCAATTGGCCGCCGCGCACGCGCACATCGATGGCGCGCTCCTGGCGCTCGACGGCATCGATGCGCAAGCCGGTAAGCTGGCATTCACGGGGGAGTATCGGTACGACCCCGAAGCCGCCCGCCCGCATCGCCTCAACCTGCAGGCGGACGCCCTCGACGCGGCCGATATCGAAGCCGAGTTCCTGCCCACGCTGCGCCGCAATACCAGCCTGATCGCGCGCGCATTACGCCGCGCGGCTCTTCCCGATTGGCTGAGCGGGCGCAGCGCGGAAGGCGCTGTGTCGGTGGACGATCTGACGCTCGCCGGCGCGCATTTCGCGCACGCCCGCGGCCACTTGATTTGGGATGAAGCGCGGGTGGAATTCGACGGCCTACAGGCCAGTGTGGACCGCGCGTCCCTCACCGGCAGGCTGGCCGTGAATCTGCGCGGCAACCGCCCCGCATACAAACTCGCCGCCAGGTTGAGGGGATGGAAGTGGCAATCGGGGAGCCTCGATGCGCAAGGCACGCTGGAAACCTCGGGCGTGGGCGCGCAGCTTATGGCGAACCTCACATCCGAAGGCGCACTCAGCGGAACCGCCCTCGACCTGGGAACGCCGCTCGCCTGGCGCTGCATCTCCGCCAGTTTCACCCTGGCGTGGCCGGAGGCGGCGCCCAAGCTAAGGCTGACGGCGCTCAACCTGCGCAACGGCGACGAAAGCTACACGGGACAGGGTTCGACGCAGGACAACGGACGCCTGGTCCTATTGGTGAGCAACGGCAACAAAGAGATGCGCATCAGCGGCCCGCCCGGCAAGCTGAAAGTGGACGACGACCACTAACGTTGTATCCAATAAACAACTGGACAGATTGTCCGCGCGCCGCGAGAAGATCCCCGGGAAGACAGCGGAGAACCACAGTCGGATTATCGGAAGGCGCCCACAGTGGGGACCCGACTGCATTCATGCGCGAGAGGTGCAGGGGCATCGCTTCAGGATTTCAGAACCGCACGGATGCCCTTGAGTATAGGCATCGACGTAGCAACCAAGGTACTCTTGACGCTTAATTTCTGAATCGTATAGATACGGCCACGTTCAACCAGCCTTCGGTAATGCTCCACCGGTACGGTGAGTTTGCACGATTTGCTACCCATAATGGCGTGCCACATATGTGGCGCGTCAAAGTGGCCACGCTTAGAGGACACTGGCTCGACGCGCATCTGACGCCCCGGATTGGCTACCAGCTTGTGTGTAACTACTTCGCGGCCACCACTCCGCCCACGGTAGACGATCCGGTTCCGCTGCATCCGTTCCCGCCATAGCGGAGAAACTTCTGCATCCGTTTTCCGGTATCGACTTCGCCTGTATAAATGTTGCCCTTGCTATCTACGCTCACCTGATGTAGCCAGTGGAATTCTCCAGGCATCCGGCCACTGCGTCCGAGCCGGCCCAACTCCTGCAGGTTGCTTCGGTTCAGGATGTAGATGGTCATATTGGCGTTGTCTCCGACATAGAGGCAACTCTGCGCCTTGTCTGTGGAGAAAGTCATTGAAACGGCTGTTCCAATTATGCTGGTGTGTTCGCTGATAAGTCGCTCGGCAACGAAACCGCATTTGCCGGCCTCGCCAGTCGGATTGCTGCACGGCTTGCCAAGCGCGGGATCGTTCTTGTCAAACACCTGAATCCGATCGTTTCCCCGGTCGCAGACATAAATCTTGCCGTCATTGGTAATCTTCACGCAGTGCACGGGGTTGCGGAAAAATGCGGGCTTTTTGTCGCCTTTGGAATAGTCGGCGATCCATGGCCCGGCGGCCCTGGCGGCTGCGTCGTCGACGGGATTGTTTCCATAGGCGCCGAAATGGCCGATATATTTGCCGGTGTTGGCGTCAACGATCAGGACGCGGCGGTTTCCGTATCCGTCCGAGATGTACAGGCGGTTGGTTGCGGGATCGACCACCATGTCCGCCGCCTGATAGAGCAGTGGCGTGTCATTAATACCGCCATGCATATCGTTGCTGCCCGGCGCTATTGGAGTTCCGCCGATCCTCATCTTGAAATTGCCGTTCATGTCGAATTTCAGTACGAAGCCGTCGCCGCCTTCCTTGTTCGTCGACCAAGGCGACCCTGCCCGGTCTGCCGCAGCGGAATTCCCCGAGATCCAGACATTGTCGTTCTGGTCGACATAAATGCCGTGCTCACTGCTCGGCCAAATGCAGCCCGCTTCCGCCTTGCATTTACCGCCGATGAAACCGGGATCGGCCGGACCGCCCCAGCCGCGCAGCAGCTTGCCGCCGGAATCGAACTCCAGAACTGAAGGAGCGGCTTTGCAGCAATCCGCGATGGCGCCATACGCGCGCACCTGGCCAAGCCCATTGATCGGCTGAGCCTTCTCATCGGCGGCGCCCGGCACGGGCCCTTCAAGCCCGGCCTCTTCATTGGTCATGGTGCGCGGACGGTTGTAGACCCAAACATGGTCATGCCTGTCCACATAGAGCCCGCCTATTTGGCCGGCAAGCCAGTTATTTGGCAGCCGCTGCGGCCATGAGGGGTCGACCACGAAACCCGGTGTCTTGCCGGTGCTCGATGCATTGTAGACGCCCGTTTGTTTGATAAGCCGGTCAAGAGAGCCACTGTTCTTCAGGATATCGATATCGGGATCGGCGGCCATGACCAGGCTGGTCAGGGTCAATACTATCGCAGGCAGAATGGCAGTTACTTTGCGCTGGATCATAATTCTCGTTTTTCCTTTCAACAAGCTGCCGGGAGGGCGCTGCAAGCCGGCCGTTCCGCGCGCAGAGCCGGATAAAGTATATAACACCCGAATCGTGCTAATGCTCGTTGCGATTACATGGCTGTATTCGCAAAGCTAGCCGTATCTTCGGATGGCACGTAGCGCACTGGGCCCGGAGCATTCCGCCGCCATCTAAGTGCACCGTTTCATAAATACGGTCTCGTATTTCGAAACGGCCACTCCCACGGTCGTGGCTCCGGCCGGAGCCGCGCGCGTCGGCAAGCGGTGTGGCAATAAGTGTCCGGACTTTCGAAACGGTGTACTAAACGACGACGAAAAACTCAATTACCGGAAACCGGAGGCGCGCTCGGACTCCAGAAAGGCTCTGCCGAGGGAATGAACCGGATGGGCACTTCGGTAATGAACCCCTTCAGCCAAGCCGCGCAGTTCACCATGCCGCCCTGCTCCGAAGGGATGTGGCCCATCACGATCAGCCCTCTCTTCGCGCCGCTGGTCACTGCATCCGCGGCATATTCGATCA
>Ga0182024_10024486_pt1 | contig 10723 bp, 12 predicted proteins | sample P32metaG_FD_120480 | JGI IMG/M metagenome (GOLD analysis project Ga0182024, IMG submission 120480) | Permafrost microbial communities from Stordalen Mire, Sweden - P3-2 metaG (Illumina Assembly) | ecosystem: Environmental > Terrestrial > Soil > Wetlands > Permafrost | place: Sweden: Stordalen...
CGGGCATGCGATAGCCCAGCTGACAGGGGGTGGAGGAATTGCGCGATCCGGGAGTCAATCGAGCCATCGCTCGAGCAGCGGCGCGTAGGCGTCGGTGCGGCGGTCGCGCAAGAAGGGCCAATTGCGGCGCACTTCCTCGATGCGGCGCGGATCGCATTCGACGAGGAGAGTTTCCTCGGCGTCGGTGGACGCTTCGGCGAGGACTTGGCCAAACGGGTCGGCGACAAAGGACGAGCCCCAGAATTCGATGCCGCTATCCGGCGGGCCCTCGAAACCGACGCGGTTGACGGCGGCGACGAAAATGCCGTTGGCGATGGCGTGCGAGCGCTGAATCGTGCGCCAGGCGTCGAGTTGTGCGGCTCCGAACTCGCGCTTCTCAGAGGGATGCCAGCCAATGGCCGTCGGATAGAACAAGATGTTCGCCCCGCGCAGGCTGGCTAGGCGGGCCGCTTCCGGGTACCACTGGTCCCAGCACACCAGGACGGCGATGCGCCCGTAGCGCGTGTCGAAGCTCGGGACGCCAAGATCGCCCGGGGTGAAATAAAATTTCTCGTAGTAGAGCGGATCGTCGGGGATATGCATCTTGCGATAGGTGCCCAGCAAAGAGCCGTCGGCGTCGATGACTGCCGCGGTGTTGTGATACAGCCCTGCGGCGCGGCGCTCGAATAGCGAAGCGACCACGACCACGCGCAGTTCGGCGGCCAGCTTGCCCAGGGCGTCGGTCGAGGGGCCGGGGATGGGCTCGGCGAGGTCGAAGCAATCGTGATTTTCCTCGCGGCAAAAATATTGCGAGCGAAAGAGTTCCTCCAAGCAGACGATCTGCGCGCCGCGACCGGCGGCTTCCCGAATGCCGCTCATTGCCGCGGCAAGATTTTCGCAGGGATCGAGCGAGCATTTTCGCTGAATGAGCCCGACGGTGAATTTCTCCAGCATGTGCTGATACTACCATCCTGGCGGGGGAGTGCAACGCGCAGCGAAATCAGGCGGAGGCCTCGAGCACGCGGCGAATGCGGCGCAGCACGGCATAGAACATTTCGGGTGTGAGGCGGCCGGTTTGCGTATTTTGCTGGCTGGGATGATAGGACGCGAACAGGCGCGGCAACGGGTGAGGTAATTTGCAGTCGACGCCATGCGCGAAGGCGAAGGGTGCTCGCGAAGCCAGCGCGCCGCGGCGCACCAGCAGGCGGAGGTACGTATCGAACGCGATGGCGCCCAGCGCGAGAACCACGCGCGGCTGCAGCAGATCGAGTTCTTGCTCGAGGTAGCTGCTGCAATTGAGGATTTCGGAGGGAAGCGGCTTATTATCGGGCGGCGCGCAACGAATCGTCGCGGAGATATAGGCGTTGCGCAAGGTCAGGCCATCGTCGATTTCGCGCGACGAGGGCTGATTGGCAAAGCCCGCGCGGTAGAGTTGCGCGTAGAGGAAATCGCCGGAGCGATCGCCGGTGAACACCCTGCCCGTGCGATTGGCGCCATGAGCGCCCGGCGCGAGACCGATAATCAGCAATTTGGTGTGCGCGTCGCCGAAGCCTGGCACGGGCCGGCCCCAGTAGGTCCATTCGCGGTAGGCGCGGCGCTTGATGCGCGCCACTTCTTCGCGGTACTGCACCAAGCGAGGACACCGATGGCACGCGATGACGGTATCGCGCAACTCTGCCAAGCGGCGGTCGATGCTCTGGGTTGCTCGGGTCATGCTGTTTTTGTGGGCTTAGCTCGCGGGCGCCTTTGCAGGAAAGAGCTCAGGGCAACGGCCTCATTGTGCTGTTCGTCTCGCGCCCCAAAAAGCAGCGTCACGGTGCGCCGCTCCTTCAGGAGTTTTTTGAGCTGGAGCGCGAGTTGCGATTTTTGACGAAGTTCGCGCCCGTAGCGCGCTCGGAAGGCGGTCCAGCGCTTAGGGTCGTGCCCAAACCACTTGCGCAGCGCGTCGGACGGTCCGATGTCCTTCATCCAAAGGTCTACGCGAGCCTTGCTCTTCGAGAGTCCTCGCGGCCCAAGGCGGTCGACCAGGACGCGATAACCATCGGACGGCGCGGGCGGTGAGTAGATCCGCTTGAGCTTCAACATGCGCTCGCCTTCCTATTCTAACGGCTATTTTACGGGAAAGCGCCGAAGTGGACCAGGAGCGCATGAGAAAAGGCCGCCACCGCCAGGGAGAACGAGTGGGAAGAAGTGTCGCCGGCGGTGGCGGCCCGGTGGTCGCTCGATGCCGCACGTATAGCATCGCTCAATATATCGTGTCAAGATATATTATGATTGTCTCGCCGGGTGCTTTCCGCGACTGGGTGTGTTTGCTTAAGGTGTGGCTCGCCGGGCGTTCGGCCAGTAGGGTTTGGCCCCAGGGCGGATACGGTGTGACCAGGCCCCTCCACCACAGAGTGAGATTGACAAAGACCGGCTCACGGCCTATCCTTAGCGATTGTCTCTACAGGAAGGATGTGGCTGAACGGATGCGTACGTATATACCCCGAGGCCGGGAAGCGGAAAGCCTCATGGAAGGGCCGCAGTGGGTGGTAGTGGATGCCGCCGGACAGGTGTTGGGGCGGCTGGCGACGGTCGTGGCGCGTGTGCTGATCGGCAAGGACAAGCCTAGTTTCACGCCCTATCTGGATTGCGGCGACCACGTCGTGGTCATCAACGCACAGAAGATCCGTCTGACCGGCAACAAGCTCGAGGATAAGATCTACCGTCACCACAGCGGATTTCCGGGGGGCCTCAAAGAGGTCCCGGCCAAGCGGATTCGTGCGAACCGCGCGGACTGGATGATTCGCGAGGCGGTCCTGGGCATGCTGCCGAAGAACAAGCTCCGCGCCAGCCGCGCCAAAAAGCTGCGCATATATTTGGACGAAAAGGGTTTGGCACGACACGCTGGGCAAAAGCCTCAGCCACTGGCGCTGTAGCTGGCCTCCCGCTTCCGCCGAGCACACCTGGGCGATCCAACTTACCAGCAGGAGTCGGCCTTTGTTGGTGAGCCAACCGGGAAACGTCACGGAGACCGTTCGGCAGTGGGCGGGCACAGTTGACAAGCAATGGTTGACGTAATTGAGGAGGAAAGTTGAGTTCCACGGCACAGCCCATCGAGGGCGCAGCGAAAAAATCACTGTACGGCACCGGCCGCCGCAAGAACGCCGTCGCGCGGGTTTTCATCAAGCCCGGCTCGGGAAAATTTGAAGTGAACGGCAAGCCCGTCAACGAATATTTCAGGAACGTGGCTTGGCTGACTCGCGCCATCGAGCCCTTGAAGTTCACGGGCATGGAAAATCAGCTCGACGTGTGGACGTCGGTCAATGGCGGCGGAGTGGGCGGACAGTCGGGCTCGATCCGCATGGGCCTTTCGCGCGCTCTGTCGATACTGAATCCCGAGCTGCGGCCGGGGTTGCGTAAGAACGGATTCCTGACGCGCGATTCACGCATGCGCGAGCGGAAGAAGTACGGGCAGAAGGGCGCGCGCAAGCGCTTCCAGTTCAGCAAGCGGTAAAGGTCACAGCTGTACGGCCCGGTTCGCCGGGCCGAATACTTGGCCGGCAGGATGCCGGCGACCGGATGCTCTGTTCCGGGGATGGCTTTGCCGGGGCTGCAAGCATCCAATCCACTAGGAGGTCCATTGGCAGTTGAAATTACGATGAAAGAGTTGCTGGAGGCCGGCGTTCACTTCGGCCACCAGACCCGCCGTTGGAATCCGAAGATGAAGGAATACATCTTCGGAGAACGCAATGGAATTCACATCATAGACCTGCAGAAGACCTTGAAGATGTTCCGGGACGCCAGCCGATTCTTGAGCGAATTGACGAGTCAAGGACGCGCGGTGCTTTTCGTGGGAACCAAGCGGCAGGCGCAGGAAGCGGTAGCCGAAGAGGCCCGGCGCTGCGGGATGTACTTTGTAAATCACCGCTGGCTTGGCGGCACGCTGACGAATTGGGCCACGCTGCAAAAATCCATCAAGCGGCTGAAGACTCTCAACGCCATGGTCGAAGACGGGCGCATGGCGCAGCTTTCCAAGAAGGAATCGGCGCGACTCGAGCGCGAACGCAAGCACCTGCACCAGAACCTGGAGGGCGTGGAGAACATGAATACGCCGCCCGACGCCATGGTGGTCATCGATTCCCATACCGAAATGATCGCCGTGCGCGAGGCTCGGCGCATGGGCGTTCCGGTGGTGGCCGTCGTGGACACCAACTCCGATCCCGACCAAGTGGACTGGATCGTTCCGGGCAACGATGATGCGCTGCGCGCCATCCGCCTGTTCGTGACCAAGCTGGCCGACGCGGTGGCCGAGGGACGCGCGGCGTTTGAGCAGACGCAGCTCGCTGGGCAGAAGGCCGAGGGCGTCGCTGCCGAGGGCGACGAGAATGCCGAGTACGTGGACACCAGCGCCTACGAGTCCTACGAAAAGCAGGAAGGCGATTTCGTGGATCCGGTCGAAGGGACTCCCGAGCCGGTGCCCGACCCCGCGCCAGTGGCCCCGGGCGAGAGCGAATCCCCGACGAGTTAGTCTCGAAGGGCGCCGAATGGGCGCCCCAAAACCAAAACATTTTGTAATCCTCTTTCTGGAGAGCCAGGCGAAGCGATGACCACGAACCCTGAGCAAGCGAATGTCCCCGCGCCCTTGGTGAAGGAGTTGCGCGAACGCACCGGTGCGGGATTTAGCGATTGCCGCGCCGCCTTGGTCGAAGCGAAGGGTGACCTGGACAAAGCAATTGACGTCCTGCGCCGCAAGGGCCAGGCCGCGGCGCAGAAAAAGGCCCAGCGTGAGGCCACCGAAGGGCTGATCGGACATTACATCCACGCGGGCGGAAAGATTGGCGTGGTGATTGAAATCAATTGCGAATCCGATTTCGTGGCGCGCACCGACGATTTTCAGCACCTGTGCCACGACGTGGCCATGCACGTGGCGGCGCTCGATCCGCGTTACGTCCGGCGCGAGCAGGTCACCCCGCAAATTCTCGACCACGAACGCGAAATCTATCGCGAGCAGGCGCGCGCCACCGGCAAGCCGGAGCCGGTGATCGAAAAAATCGTCAATGGCAAGATGGAAAAGTTCTACGAAGAAAATTGCCTCTACGAGCAGCATTTCATCAAGGATGAATCGGTCACCGTCGGCGAGCTCGTTGCCCAGATGATCGCCAAGCTGGGCGAGAATATCTCCATACGCCGGTTCGTGCGCCTCAAGGTGGGCGAGGCCTCCGCGGCTTCTTCCGGCGCGGCGGAATGATCCAAGTGATGGACGGTCGTGTCCGGCCGGCCGCCGATCTCTGGCCGCCGCACGCGATTCTCTGCTAGAATGCCCGCCGAGTTTGTTGTGACGAACTCGGGCGGCCCGCATGCGCCACTCCATGACTGCCACCGCGCCCATCCCGGATACCGAAAACTTCCCGCGCCCCGCGTACAAGCGCGTGGTTTTGAAATTGTCGGGAGAATCCCTCCAAGGAACGCAGGGCTCGGGCATTCATGCCGAAACGCTGGTGCGCATCGCCGGTGAACTCAAGGAGGTCAGCGACCTCGGCGTGCAGATGGCCATCATGGTGGGCGGCGGAAACATCTTTCGCGGAACGCGCCAGAAAGCGCTGGCCATTGACCGGGCCACGGCGGACCACATGGGCATGCTGGCCACGGTCATCAACGGCCTGGCGCTGCAGGATGCTCTCGAAAAGCAGGGGGCGCACACGCGCTTGCAAAGCGCGATTGAAATGCACCAGGTGGCCGAGCCGTTTATCCGCAGGCGCGCCGCGCGGCACCTGGAGAAGGGGCGCGTGGTCATTTTCGCGGCGGGCACAGGCAATCCTTATTTTTCGACGGACACGGCCGCCGCGTTGCGCGCCATGGAGATCCGCGCGCAGGTCATTCTGAAAGCCACGCGCGTGGACGGCATCTATGACGCCGATCCGGAAAAGGTTCCGGACGCCAAGCGCTTCGATCGCATCAGTTATCTCGACGTGTTGCAGCGCGGCCTGGCGGTGATGGATTCGACGGCCATCTCGCTGTGCATGGAAAATAAGATGCCCATCATTATTTTCGATCTCAACGAGCCGGGAAATATCAAGCGCGTCGTGTTGGGGGAGAAGGTAGGATCGCTGGTGACGGCGAGCTGACGGCGCCGCACGACGGGAGTACAATTTTATTATGAGCGCGATTGCGACAAGTAAAGATGCTGTGGCGCAGGCCAAAGTGCGGATGGAAAAAGCCGTCGAGGATTTTCGGCGGGAACTGTCGGGTTTGCGTACCGGTCGCGCGAATGTGGCCGTGCTGGATTCGATTCGCGTCGATTACCACGGCACCCCGATGCCGGTCAATCAACTGGGAACTGTAACCGTGCCCGATGCGATGAGCATCGTGATCGCGCCGTGGGATTCCGGCGCGGTGGCCATGATCGATAAAGCCATTCGCACGGCGGATCTGGGCTTGAACCCGACCAATGACGGAAAGATCGTGCGCGTGCCCATTCCGCCGCTGACCGAGGACCGCCGCAAGGAAATTGTAAAACATTTGCATAAGGTGTTGGAAAATCATCGCACCGCCGTGCGTAACGTCCGCCGTGATCTCAAAGAAGCGATCGAGCACCTCGAGAAAGAAAAGAAAGTAAGCGAGGACGAGCGCAAGCGCGCCATTGACGAACTCGATAAAATTACGCACAGCGAAACCAAAAAAATCGAGGAGCTCTCCGCGGCCAAAGAGCGAGAGGTCATGGAATTAAAGTAGTGTCCGCGGGCTGGCCCGGGCCGTATGTGCCTGTAAGTTATTGATAAGATGAATGTTGATGTAGAAGTGTTAGTTTGTCGGCGGGGCCGGAGGAACCCGTGATCCGGGGGCGTTTTTTTCCTCAGGTACCAGGACTTTTTATTTTGACATAGGTTTCTTTTTTGCCTATACTTAGCGCTTCGTCAGGGAAATTTTTGGCCTTGTTGTAGAAGGGGAAGGTCTCCTGCCCCGGAACAAGTAAATGGGGAATGGGGTTGGGAGAGCGGCCAGAATGGGGCGCCAGCCCCGCAAAGCCGAGTTAAGCCTCTCCGCTCTGACCAGCAGTCGAGAACTTTCGATTAGCATCGGTGTGGAGATTCTTGTCGGTCAACCGGGGTCGCAACTGACCCTTCTGTAGATCAACCCGAAACACTCCGTGCTTCCGGCGAACGCGCCGGTACGGAATGGCAATTCAAGTATTTGCTCGATTGAGGGAGAGCCGTGCCGACGTTTGCACAACTGGTCCGAAACGGACGCGAGAAAGTACGCACCAAGACGAAGTCGCCGGCGCTGCAGGGATGCCCGGAAAAGCGCGGCGTTTGCATCCGCGTGTATACCCAGACGCCCAAGAAACCCAATTCGGCCTTGCGCAAAGTGGCGCGAGCCCGCTTGACCAACAGTATTGAAGTGACAACTTACATCCCCGGCATCGGCCACAACCTGCAGGAGCACTCCATCGTGCTCGTGCGCGGCGGCCGCGTGAAGGATCTGCCGGGCGTCCGCTACCACATCATTCGCGGCACGCTGGATACCGCCGGAGTGGACAACCGCAAGCAGGGGCGTTCGAAATATGGCGCCAAGCGGCCCAAGGCCGCGCAGAAGTAGCAGCCCGGAGAGAACGAAATGCCTCGCAAAGGTTTTGTTTCCAGGCGTACCGTACGGCCCGACGCTGTCTATGACAGCGATCTGGTGCAGAAGTTTATCAACTCGATGATGTGGGACGGCAAGCGCTCCACGGCGCAGCGGATTTTCTATACCGCGATGGAGATGGTCGGGCAGAAGGGCAACGACGAGCCGCTCAAGCTCTTCAAAAAAGCGGTCGAGAACGTCAAGCCCATACTGGAAGTGAAATCGCGACGCGTGGGCGGCGCGAACTACCAGGTGCCCGTCGAGGTGAGCCCGTTTCGCCGGCAGTCGCTGGCCATCCGCTGGCTGCTGCTGCACGCTCGCACCCGGCCCGGCAAGCGCATGGTGGATAAGTTGGCAGATGAGTTGCTGGACGCCTCCAACGGGCGCGGCGGCGCCATGAAGCGCAAGGAAGACGTTCACCGCATGGCCGAGGCCAATAAAGCCTTCGCCCATTATCGCTGGTAGCGGCTGGTAGGGGTGTACAGTTCAGAAATTAGACGGTTGAGTATGTAGGTCGTCGAAAACGGCGGCGCTGGGACCGGAGAAAAGGGAAGCGACTCAGGGAAAAATGGGCCGGGCATTCAAACTCGAGGATACGCGCAATATCGGCATCATGGCGCATATTGACGCCGGGAAGACGACTTCGACTGAGCGCATCTTGTTTTATACGGGTGTGACCTACAAGATCGGCTCGGTGGACGAAGGCACGGCTACGATGGACTGGATGGAGCAGGAGCGCGAACGGGGCATCACCATCACTTCCGCCGCCACCACGGCGAGCTGGAAGCGCGCCGGCCAGCTGTACCGGATCAATATCATCGATACGCCCGGGCACGTGGATTTCACTGTGGAAGTCGAGCGCTCTCTTCGCGTGCTCGATGGCGCGGTCTGCGTGTTTGACTCGGTCGCCGGCGTGCAGCCCCAATCGGAGACGGTCTGGCGGCAGGCGGACAAATATCGTGTTCCGCGGATTTGCTTCGTGAACAAAATGGATCGCACCGGCGCGGACTTCGATTTCGTCGTGCGCACGATTCGCCAGCGCCTGGGGGCTCACCCCGTACCGTTGCAGTTCCCGCTCGGCCGCGAAGGTAATTTTATCGGCATCATCGATTTCATCGAGGAAAAAGTCATTGTCTGGCTCGAGGAAACACTGGGCGCGAAATATGAGGAATTTCCGGTCGAGAAGCTTTGGGACAAGGCCTTTGTGGATTCCCGCCCGGATGTTGCTACGGCCTTGAAGGCTTCGGCGATTGATAAGAAGTTCTATGACGAGCATCGCGGCAAGATGGTGGATTATATCGCCGAGCACGACGACGATCTGCTCGATAAGTATTTGAATGGGACTCCGCTCACGGTGGAGGAGATGCGCAAGTCCATCCGTAAGTCGACCCTGGCCCTCAAAATCGTTCCGGTACTCGCGGGTTCCGCGTTCAAGAACAAAGGCATTCAGCCGCTCCTGGACGGCGTGGTGGATTTTCTGCCGTCGCCTTTGAATGTGCCCCCGGTCGAGGGTGTGGACCCGGTAACCGATCAGGTGGCCCTGCGCCGCCCTGCGGACGATCAGCCTTTTGCGGCGCTGGCCTTCAAAATCATGTCCGACCCGTTCGTCGGCCATGTCACCTATATTCGGGTTTATTCAGGCGTTTTGAAGTCGGGCAGCTATGTGCTGAATTCCGGCAAGAATTCGCGCGAACGAATCAGCCGTTTGTTGCAAATGCATGCGAACAAGCGCGTCGAGATCGATGAAATTTATGCCGGCGATATTTGTGCTTGCGTAGGCCTCAAAGGCGTCAATACCGGCGACACGCTTTGCGATGAAGACAAGCCCATCATCCTCGAGAACATCGTGTTTCCCGCGCCGGTTATTTCGGTGGCCATCGAGCCCAAGACCAAGGCCGACCAGGAGAAACTGGGCGTCGCTTTGCAGCGGCTGGCACAGGAAGATCCGACCTTTCGCGTGTCCACCGAGCCGGATACCGGCCAGACGCTGATTTCAGGCATGGGCGAGTTGCACCTCGAGATCATCGTGGATCGCATGCTCCGTGAGTACAGCGTGCAGGCCAACGTGGGCCGGCCGCAGGTTGCCTATCGGGAAACGATTCGCAAGAAGGGCTTCGGCGAAGGCAAATACATCAAGCAGACCGGCGGGAAGGGGCAATATGGCCACTGCAAGATCGAGTTGCACCCCCTTCCGAGTTCCAGCCACGAGGACATGAAGGATCTGTCCGTCGATGACATCGACGCCCTGGCCAAAGAGGTCCTAGGTGGCGGTTCTACCGGCAAATGGAAGTTCGATAAAGAGCATCGCTTTCTTTTCATCGACAAGGTCATCGGGGGATCCATTCCCCGGGAATTTATCGCGCCGATCGAAGCCGGCATTCGTGAGGCGCTCGACAGCGGCGCTTTGGCTGGCTTCCCGACCGTGGACGTTGCTGTGGTGCTTTTGGACGGCAGCTATCACGAGGTGGACAGCAACGAAATGGCTTTCAAGATTGCCGGCTCCATGGCTTACAAAGAAGCGTATGCCAGAGCGAAGGCTGTGTTGCTTGAGCCGATCATGAAGGTGGAAGTCGTCGTTCCCGATGAATACATGGCGCCCGTGTTTGGCGATCTGAATTCCCGGCGTTCCGCGATTCAGGGCACGGAGAATCGCGCCGGCAGCAATGTGATCCGCGTCGAAGTTCCTTTGGCGCAAATGTTTGGCTACGCCACGGATCTTCGCAGCCGGACGCAGGGACGCGCGACCTTCACGATGCATTTCTCGCATTACGCCGAGGCGCCGAATTCGGTGGCCGAGGAAGTGGTTGGCAAGGCAACTGGGAAGGTTGCCCGGTAGGGGATCGGGGGGAGCCAGCGCAACCGGCTGGCTTGGGGGCATATTCATCCAGCGCGAGTGGAGGAGCGGAGCATTTTATGGCGAAGGAAAAGTTTGAGCGCAGTAAGCCGCACGTGAATATCGGGACGATTGGTCACATCGACCACGGCAAGACGACCTTGACGGCGGCGATCACCAAGGTGCTGTCGAAGAACAACCCGAAGGTGCAGTTCCGGGCGTTCGATTCGATTGACAACGCGCCGGAAGAGCGCGAGCGCGGGATCACCATCGCGGTGGCGCACGTGGAGTATGAAACGGCCAACCGGC
>Ga0182024_10024487_pt1 | contig 10723 bp, 8 predicted proteins | sample P32metaG_FD_120480 | JGI IMG/M metagenome (GOLD analysis project Ga0182024, IMG submission 120480) | Permafrost microbial communities from Stordalen Mire, Sweden - P3-2 metaG (Illumina Assembly) | ecosystem: Environmental > Terrestrial > Soil > Wetlands > Permafrost | place: Sweden: Stordalen...
CCATTTCGCCGGAAAGGGCGCTGGGCGTGGGCGAAGATCCCGGGACGGCGATCCCCGTGACTTGACGCCCGCAAGCCGATAGGAGAAACGTGAGAGAAAAAGCGGCGAGCAATTTGCGGCGTAACATTTTGTCCTCATCGGCTCCGTACGTCGTCGCAGTCCTCTGCGCGATCACAATGGCCCTTGCGTTCCCCAAGTCAAACTTGACGATCCTCGCTCCGCTCGGCGCGGCCGGGCTCTTTGCGACGTGGTACGGTCTTTCTCCCGTGGAGGCCTTTCGGAACGGCTGGCTCGCCGGATTCATATTCTTCGTGATCTCTTGGTCTTGGATTGGAGAAACCGCCGGGACCTACATCGCGCCGTTCGGCTTCCTGGTCGTCATGCTTCCGGCTCTCATTCACGGGCTCGCTTTCGGCGCCGCGGGAACGCTAAGCGTTATCGCCTATGCCCGTGCGCCGCGCGCTCTCGCGCCGCTCGGCGCGGCCGCGGCCTTTAGCCTCTGCGAACATCTACGGTCGTTCAGCTTCCTCGCCTGTCCTTTCGGTAACCTTTCATACACGCAAGTCGATACGCCGCTCGCGCCGATCGCCGCGTATGTCGGATCCCTCGGCCTCACGTTCACGATCTGCGTCATCGGAGCATATCTCGCATTCGCCTTTCGCGAATCGCGCACCGGCGCCGATGTTCGCGTCTTGCTAACCGTAGCCGGCGCCCTGCTTCTTTGCACCGCGCTCGCCTGGCTCTTCTGGCCCGCGCGACGCCTAGCAAAGCCCACCTATCCCGTCGTCGCCGCGCAAGGCAACATCAATCAAAACATCAAATGGACGGAAGCCGCGTTCGAGCTTTCCCTCGATCGATACGAGAGGCTCACCGAACAAGCCGCGACGTACGATCCCGCTTTCGTTCTCTGGCCCGAAACCGTCGTGCCGACGAACCTCAATGAGTACCCGCAGGTTCAAAACCGATTAAGCCGGCTCGCGCGATCGACGCGCACCGAGCTTATCGTCGGCTCCCGGCAAACGCGCGACGGCAAGGTGTACAACGCCCTCTTTTTCTTCCGCCCGGACGGCGCGTTGGATGCCGTCTATCGTAAACGCAGGCTCGTTTCGTTCGCGGAAACCCTCCCTTTCCCCGGTTTCTTCGGAAAACTCCCCGGCGCGAACTATATCTCGCGCTATAGCGAAGGCGTTTCAACCGGCGTTATCGACGTCGGCGGCGCGCGCATCGCACCGCTCATCTGCTGGGAATCGGCCTTCGAATATCTCGCCGCGGACGATCTTCGCGACGGCGCGCAAGCATTCGTTATCGCTACCGACGACGCGTGGTTCGGCACAACGGCAGGACCCTATCAACACGCGCAAATCGCACAGATGCGCGCACTGGAAACCGGCGCATGGATCGTGAGAGCCGGGGCTACCGGGATCAGCGGCATCATAGCTCCGAACGGACGGTACGTCGCGAAAAGCAAACTCAACGAAATGACCATCGTGCACGGCTTCATCGGTCCGCGAGCCGGTACGCTTTTCTCCGCCGTGGGTTCAACGCCGATCGTAATCATGCTGGCGATCCTGTACGGCGCGCTTACAGCTCGGCGGCAATCGACGTGAAACAAGCGATCACGCTGATCGTTCTCGTCGTCATCGCGTGGATCGGCTATGAGGTCCACGCGGCGGGCCGCGACGAAACCCCGCCGCCCGCTCCGCAACCCGTCGTCATGCAAAAAGGGAAAGCACACGGCGAACGTCTCTCCACGCCCTCATGGTCGATTGAATACGACAGGGTCATCGGCAACCCGGATCAATCTCTGCTCAACCTCGAAGGAGTACGCAACGGCGTCTTCTACCGCAACGGGAAACCGTATCTGCATCTCCACGCCGCGCATGTGACCGTCAATACAGTCACCCATGATTTCACCGCATCCGGACCGTTCCATGTTGAAACCGTCGATCGCGTGCACTTTCGCACGATCGACACGACGGAAGCCGTCTGGACTCAAACGTCCAAACACCTTTTTCTTCCAAAGAAAACAAGAATCGGAACCGGCGCGAAGGCCAAACCGCTCATCGCCGACGGCATAACCGTCGACGTGAATAGCGGCGATATCCACATGGAGCACGTTAGGGGAGGCTTATCCCCCTAGAGCACTTTCCCGGAAGTCAGGAGCATTCCAGCGTCGCCCCTCATGTACTATTGTACACTTCGGCGCCCCGCTGAAACGCTCCTGACTTCCGGTAAAGCACTCTAGGAGCCCATCGGACTCCTAGGCGACTTCTTCTTTTTTCTTCGCGTTTGCTTCGTTATCGCTAATTGTTCTTTTCGCTTCCGCAATTAGCTTTTTGACTTTCTGACCGCCCTTGTGACCGATTTCCTCATAAAAATCAGCCCCGTAACGATCCTTTACCGCACGACCGCCCTTTTGTCCGATCGCTTCGTAGAATTCAGAACCGTGGCGCTCACGCGTCGCTTGCCCGCCTTTTCGGCCGATCTGTTCGTAAAAGGTGGAACCATACCGCTCGCGCACAGTATCGCCGCCTTTTTTGCCTGCCTCCCGAACCGACATCTCGCCATTCGGCTTGCCGCCGTCGATACCAGGTTTTTCAGCGTAATCGCTCGGTTTTACGTCCTGGCTTTTTTTTATCATAGACTCCCTGACTCCCTCGCTGAAAGCTCGTCGGCTGCCGGAACGGAGCCGCGACAAGCGTATAGTTGGTGGTACCCAAACCAATCGATCCTAAACACGGGCATACTACCTACCGGTACGCTCTTAGTAACAGCGTGCGCCGGCTCCTATCGTATTCCTTTTAACCGCTTGGCGTTTTACCTTGGCAACGCAAGTCGACAAACCGCGCCGACGCCTCGCGTCGCCGACGACCATACCATCGCCCCCTTGCTATCTATATCATAAGGAGGTACAATGAGCTGGCACCCCCATTATTGGGGGGTGAAGTTAGAAAAATGTAAAATAGTACCGTCGACCAGAGCGAGCCCCCCTTATAGAAAGGGGGCATACGGCATTATCCATCTAAAGGTTCGGCACCGTGCGGAGGGGGATTCTCACGGGAATCAACCGGTGTCCCTTAGCCAAAGGGAGCCAGTACATTGCTTCGAGAGTTTCTTCGTGCGTCCGCGCTCTGCGGCGCCTTCTCGCTCGCCGCCTGCGGGAGCGGAACCGCTTTTATCGGACAAGGCGGAAGCGCAGCCGTAGCGATCATCGACGACGGAAACGTCCAGTCAATGTGCAGATCGACCGGCGAGCACCACTGCCTTGGATATAGTCTTACCCAAGCGGGACTCAAGCGCTTGCAAGAGAGCACGCAAGGGCTTCGCCGAGGCTACGGCGGCAATCGCGATATTCGCAGATTCGGCCCCGGCTTCGCGAACGATTTCCTTCCGGCAGGCTACGGACCGGCCGATCTCGTCAAAGCTTACGGCATGACCGCCTCCGCTAACGGAGGCGGTCGTATCGTCGCGCTCGTTGAATCGGGAGACGCGCCCACGTTGGATAATGATCTAAGCGTCTATAGGGCGCAGTACGATTTACCCGCGTGTTCGATCGCAAACGGATGCCTGCGCAAAATCGGGCAAGACGGCAGCGCGAATCTCCCCGCGAACGATCCGAACTGGGCGGGAGAGACGCAGCTTGACGTCGACATGGTTTCCGCCATGTGCCCTAGTTGCCGGATCCTCGTCGTTGAAGCAAACAACGAAAGCAGCGGTCTGGACACGGCGGAGAACGCCGCAGCGCTAGCGGGCGCTTTCGCGATCAGCAATAGTTGGGGCGGCACGGAGAATTCCTCGGAGGCGACCTATTTCAATCATCCCGGCATCGTCATCACGGCGTCCAGCGGCGATAACGGCTATCGCGGCGGCCCCGAATCTCCCTCTGATTTCTCCGCCGTAATCGCCGTCGGCGGCACGACATTACAGCCTGCCGCCAACGCGCGAGGATGGAGCGAGACGGTCTGGAGCGACACGAGCGGCGGTTGCAGTACCGTCATCGCCAAGCCCGCATGGCAAACGGATTCCGGTTGCTCCATGCGCACGGTTTCGGACATAACGTTCGATGCGGACCCAGCCTCCGGCGTCGCCATGTACGACGGTAACGACAATGATGCCGGCAGCGGTCCGGTCGGCTGGCGCGTAGCCGGCGGAACCAGCGTGGGGGCTCCGGCGATCGCCGCGCTCTTCACCCTAGCGAACATTTCCGTAAGCAACGCTTCGCGACTGTACGCAACCCCCTCGTCCCTCAACAACATCGTGAGCGGTTCAAACGGATCATGCGCGATCGCGTATCTGTGCAACGCCCAAATCGGATATAGCGCCCCAAGCGGCAACGGATCCCCGGAGGGACTTAGCAGCTTGTAACCCTACGACGCTCTCACTTGTTTGACGCCTCGTGATCGACACTATTATAGAGGGCGCATCCATTTTCGACGGCACGGGCGCGGAGGCGATTGTCTGCGATCTTGCCGTAAGCGACGACCGCATCGCCCTCATCGGCGATTTATCCGATCGCGACGCCCGCGAACGCATCGACGGGACGGGCCTCGCGCTTTGCCCCGGCTTCATCGACGCGCACTCGCACAGCGACGAACTCTGGCTCATCAACCCTCGCTGCGAGGGAAAAATTCTTCAAGGCGTCACGACGGAAATCGGCGGCAATTGCGGCAGCTCCGTCGCTCCGTTGCGCGCTTGGGCTTTCGAACGCAAGCAAGAAACCCTTATACAGTACGGCTATGAGGAACGATGGAACGATCTTGAAGGTTTTTTCGCATTGATCGAACGTAACGGCGTAGGGCTCAACGTCGCCACGCTCATCGGTTTAGGCACGACGCGGCGCGGAATTCGCGCGGATCGCGAAGGCCGGCTCGATCCGAAGGAATCCGACGCCCAATGCGCCTTGGTTCGCGAAGGCGTCGAGCAGGGCGGACTCGGCGTTTCCAGCGGCTTGATCTACGTTCCCTCACGCTATGCGGATATCGACGAACTTGTCGCATGCGCCCGGCAAGCAAGCGCGGTCGGGCAACCGCGCTACGTCTCTCACATCCGCGACGAAGGGGATGCGTTGCTTGAGGCCGTCGATGAAGCGCTTGAAGTCGGTCGCCGCGCCGAAGTCGCCGTGCAATGCTCCCATCATAAGGCATCCGGCAAAAAAAATTGGGGAAAAGCGCACGATTCGCTCCATATGATCGACGCTGCGCGTACAAGCGGCTTGAGCGTTCACGCCGATGCGTACCCATATACGGCGATGTGGACGGATCTGGCAACGATTCTTCCGCAAGAAACGCTGTTCGGGGGACGCGACGAAACGCTGCAACGCCTACAAGATCCGGAAATCTCGGCGGCGCTCGTTTTTCGCCTGGAGTTGGAACGCGGCGACTCCTGGAACGATATAATGATCAGCAACGGAGTGTCGGAACGCAACGCAAGCCTTGCGGGCTTACGCATGGACGACATAGCGCGTACTTGGAATACCCGTCCTGCGCGCGCGGCGTTGCGCCTGCTTATCGAAGAACGCTTGGAGCCGCAAGCCGTTTTTTTCTCGATGCACGAGGACGACATCGACGCGGTTCTCTCCGCCTCATTCACCTGTATCGGCAGCGACGCATCGGCACGCGCCTTGAGCGGCATCACCGCACGCGGCGTTCCGCATCCGCGTACCTACGGAACGTTCCCTCGCGTTTTCAGACGCTTTGTACGCGAACGCAAAACGCTCACCCTCGCCGAAGCGATCCGACGCATGACCTCCTTGCCTGCGCAGATTTTTGCCTTAGTCGACCGGGGACGTATAAAGGTCGGCGCATATGCGGACCTCGTTCTCTTTGACGCTGAGCGCATCGCGGATACCGCGACATACGAACAGCCTTTCTCCGCACCGGTCGGCATCAACGCCGTATTCGTCAATGGGAAGGCCGTCGTGCGCGACGGCGCTCCGACCGGAGCGCTGCCGGGGCGTCCCCTACGGCACGGCCGCTAACGCCGGGCCGTAGGGCCCAAATGACCAAGTGAAACGTCCTAAATACCCGCGTCTCCGATCCCTACCATTGCAAGGCAAGAGCGGGAAATCACAATAATAGCTTGCACATGCATGGTTCAACCAAGAAAGTAATCGCATCAGCGGCGTTTGCCTTCTTGGTAATCCTGTGCGTGTCGCAATTTCCAGCGTTTACAGCAAGCCAAATGAACGCGGACGCCCTGGTGCCGGCAGATTTCACATGGGACGTGCTGCACCATAGCTACGCTTGGTCGCATTATCAACTTGGGCCGACTCCAAATATCTTCCCAGACATTCTCGTCTACGGAGTTTTGCAGATCGCTCTAGGCGGATACGGATGGGCGATGTTCGCATATGCGATTGCCTTATTTCTCGGTTTAAGTTACGTTTGCGGATGGTTTGCCGCTCTCTTAAGTAAACGAGATTTTTTCTCCGCCGTTTTCATTGCGGAAGGGATCCTCTCCGTGCTGTTCATCGCGGATGTCGCAACCTCCGTGATATACGGACATGGGCCAAAAACATCGTGCTTACGTTGTGTATTTTTGGTTCCGTATTTTCATGGGGGCGCCCTCCTCGCAGCATTGGCGGCGGTTGGTTTGATCTGCCTCCTCCTAGAGCGCCGGCTGGATAGCGAGTCAGCCCTATTGTATGTCGCATTGTATCTCGTAACAACGCTCACGATACTTTCGGATAGGTTGACGTGGGCTGAATTTCTTGTCCCCGTATGTGTTGCCTTACTACTTGTCGGTACATTTTTTTCATCGAAGCATCTGCAGGTTGCTTCGCTCCTTATCCTGTCGGCAATCAGTTTTCTAACGGCCCATATTCTTGAGCTCCATATTAATCATGCCGGTTTTCCGCCGTATCACCCGCCAAGCTTTTTTGCCGATTTGTCGAGATTAACACCACGTTTTTGGAAAATGAGCGTGTTATTCTTCCAAGAGCGTAGGCTCAGTCTCGTTTGCATCATCATCCCGTCGGCTTTTTTCTTTATGTACCCTTTCCACGTCATCGCGCGGGAAAAAACAGATATGGAGAATATATGCCGCAGCGTGTTTCTCTGGCTATACATAGGTCTCGCCGCAGCGGTTTCCTGCGTTGCCATGATAATTCTTTATCCAGCTGAGGGAAGTATCGAATCATATCGTTACGACCAACTTGTATTTTTCATGGGCGTTCCCTTTATAACCGCAATAGCTCTTCGCTCCAAGCCATGGTCTTTTGGAAGGCGTTATTTTTTACCGGGAGCGGTTCTCTTATTTGCTTGCGTTCATATCGGAGCAAATTCGACGCTCCTGCCTGGATCAGTTACCTGGAAACCCCAATACGCAGACTGTCTGGATGCATTGCGAGCACGCCTCGGCATACAGGCAGGGCTCGCGACCTATTGGCACGCGCGTCCGTTGACCCTTGCCTCAAATTGGAGGATAAAGGTTTTACAAGCCTCTGATCACGACGCTTCCCCGCATGTTTGGGAAAATGATCCTCTTTCGTATTCGACAGATTTCGCCGGTCCCTATCTCGCGGCGGCTCCTCGGTTCATCCTCATGGACGGCTTCGAAGTTTTTGGCGTCGCCGCTCGTTACGGCAAGCCGGACAGCGTCACGCCTTGCGATAGCGGCGACATCTGGATATACAATAATCCCGGGCGCTTCTATCGCAACATGGAAAAATAAATGACCGGGGCACTAGGCCCAAACGACCAAGTGAAACGTCCTAAATACCCATGTCTGCGATACCTACCTTTGCAAGGCAAGAGCGGGAAATAACAATAATACCTTGCACATGCATGGCTCAACCAATGAAATAGAATGCGGTAACCATGCGCGTTGTCGGGAGAGGTGCGCTAAAGTAATCGCAACGGTCGCGTTCGCCCTCTTGACGATGCTTTCCATGTCGCAATTTCCGGCGTTCGCATCATGGCAAATGAACGCGGACACGCTTACTTCCGCCGACTTCACATGGGACGTGCTGCACCATACTTATGCTTGGTCGCATTATCAACTTCCGCGGCTTCCGAGTATTTTCCCCGACTTGCTCGTCTACGGATTTTTGCAGACCGCTCTAGGCGGTTACGGATGGGCGATGTTCGCGTTCGCCGTTGTCATGTTTCTCGGTTTAAGTTACATTTGCGGATGGTTCGCCGCTCTCCTAAGCAAACAAGATTTCTACTCCGCCGTGTTCATTTCGGAAGGGATACTTTCCGTTCTATTCATCGCCGACGTTGCGACCTCCGCGAAAATTGAAAATGGATTCGGATCGCCGTGCCTTCGTTGTATGTTTTTGTATCCGACTTATCATAGCGGCCCCCTGCTCGCAGCATTGGCGTCGGTTGGTTTAATTTGCCTTCTCCTGGAGCGCCGACGGGATGGCCAGACTGCCGCATTGTATCTCGTATTGTACTTCGTAGCGACGCTAGCGATGCTCTCGGATAGGTTGACGTGGGCTAATTATCTTGCTCCCGTCATCATTGCTTTAATACTTATCGGAACGTTTTTTTCGTCGACGCGTCTGCAGGTTTTTTCGCTCCTTATCTTGTCGGCGATCAGTTTTTTCACGGCCCATATTCTTGAATTTCATGTTAATCATGTCCGTTTTCTGCCATATAATCCGGCAACGCTTTTTTCGGACGCGTTGGAGTTAGCGCCGCGTTTTTGGAAATTAAACGCGATGTTTTTCCAATGGCATATGCTCAACCTCGCTTGCATCCTAATCCCGATGTTTTTTTTCTTTCTGTATCCTTTCCGCTTCATTGCGAGAGAAGAACGAAATGTGGAGAATATTCGCCGCAACGTATTCATCTGGCTGTACATGTGTCTATCCGCAGCAATTTCTTTCTGCGCCATGATAATTATTTATGCTGATGACAAGAGAATTCTTTCGTATCGCTACGACCAGCTTTTATTTTTCATGGGCGTACCTTTTATCACCGCAATAGCTCTTCGCTCCAAGCCGTGGTCTCTTGGAATGCGTTATTATTTACCGGGAGCGGTTGCCCTCTTCGCTTGCGTTCACATCGGAGCAAGTACGACGATTCTGCCCGGGTCGGTTACCTGGAGGCCTCAATACGCGGGCTGCCTCGATGCATTGCGAGCACGCCTCGGTCTCCAGGCCGGACTCGCGAACTATTGGAACGCGCGGCAGTTGAAGATCGCCTCCAATTGGAGGCTACAAGTCTTAGACGGCGCTGATTTCGACGCGTCTCCCCATCTTTTTCAAAACGATCCTCTTTTATATAAGGACATTTTCGTCGGTCCTTATCTCGCCCCGTCGCCTCGCTTCATTCTCATGGACGGCTTCAAGCCTATCGACGTCGCCGATCGTTACGGCAAGCCGGACCGTATCGAACCTTGCGACGGCAGCGAAATTTGGATATACAATGACCCTATGCGCTTTTATCGCAACTTGGAAAAATAAAATCCGCCTGTTTCTCGAACATCGACAACGCGGATATCATATTCAACGTGGAGTTACAGCGCTTTCTCGAACGCTCGGCGATATGATCAATTGCGGGGAATCTCCTGTTTGCGCAACGTGTTATAAAGCCGCTCCGTCTTCGTACGCAATTCGGTAAGGGTTCCGTCATTCATGATCGTGTACGTTGCGAGCTTTTCCGCTTCTTCAGGTTGCATTTGGGCCGCAATTCTGCGTACGACATGCTCGCTGTCCCATCCGTTACGCCTGATAAGCCGCGCGATGCGTTGTTCGGGCGGCGCTACGACAAGAACATTTACGTCCATCTCGCGATAAACTTCCGCCTCAAATAATAAAGGGGCTTCATAGATGATCATTTGATCCGCAGCCGCCTGCTCGCACCGAACGCGCATCAATGCGCGAACGAGAGGATGCACGATCTCATTGAGCGCCGCCCGCTCACGCGGATCCGCAAAGACGATATCGGCGAGCGCCCTGCGATCAAGGGCGCCGCCCTTCCCCCCTACAACGCGCGGCCACCGTGCTGCGATGCGGAGAAACCCATCACTCCCAGGCTCGGTAACCTCGTGCGCCAGCACGTCGGCATCAATGCGAAAAGCACCGAGGTCGGCAAACATCTTGCCGACCTCGCTTTTCCCTGAACCGATCCCCCCCGTTAATCCGACGAGGAGACGCATGCTACTCTTCGATGGGAGCGACGACGGGTTCGACCGCATCAAGCACGGAGAGAACATCGACGACGGCAACCAACTCTTCTTCCGGCGCGATCGTCGCCAGCTCTTCGGGAGAGATGTCGGCAACGTGCTGAATGGAGCCGGTAATGCGACGCGTTCCATTATTGATCGTAAGAAGCGTCACCTCGACGTCTTCGCCGGGGCTGTACTGCTTGTCCGTCGGGAACTCGCCCTTGGGGACCATCGCCAACACGCCGGGCACGATCTCCACGAGGAGATAATTCGGCGTGACTTTAACGACCTGCGCTCCGAGCCGATTGCCTTCCCAGAGCTTGTCGACATGCTCAACCCAAGGATCGGGCAGGGCATGCTTGAGCGACAACGATACCTTCTTGGCGTCGGCATCGAACTTCATCACTTCAACCTGCACGATGTCGCCGACTTTGACGACTTCGCTCGGATGCTTGATGCGCGCATACGAGAGTTCGCTGTTATGGATAAGTCCGTCGATACCGCCGAGATCGACGAATGCGCCGAACTCCGCCAACCGGACGATAACCCCTTCGCGAATCTGCCCGACCGCCAACGCTCCCAGTAGCTCCGACTTCTTCAGGTTAAG
>Ga0182024_10024488_pt1 | contig 10722 bp, 13 predicted proteins | sample P32metaG_FD_120480 | JGI IMG/M metagenome (GOLD analysis project Ga0182024, IMG submission 120480) | Permafrost microbial communities from Stordalen Mire, Sweden - P3-2 metaG (Illumina Assembly) | ecosystem: Environmental > Terrestrial > Soil > Wetlands > Permafrost | place: Sweden: Stordalen...
GCGCTCCATGAGCCGGGCGATATCGTCATCGACGATGTGGCGCCGGTCCTCGCGCAAATGCGCGGTGATGCCGTCGGCGCCGGCGGCGATCGCGATCTCGGCGGCTTTCACCGGATCGGGGCGGCGCCCGCCGCGGGCGTTACGAACCGTCGCGACGTGATCGATATTGACGCCGAGGCGAAGAGGAGCGGGAGCCGACATGGGTTTAGTTACCTCCAGCGCCCTACTTGGCCCAATTCTCGATTCTCAAGTCTGGCACGCGCCGAAATTCGCGTTCATTGTTGGTGACCAGTATTAGGTTCGCGCTGAGCGCATGGGCCGCGATCCACAAATCGTTGCCGCCGATGATCTGGCCTTTCGATTCCAGTAGGCAGCGTATCTCACCGTATTTTCCGGCGGCTGCGGCCGGCAGTGGCAAGACTTCGACCAAGCTGACAAATTCTTCCAGCTGTTCGATCGCGGCGCTTGGCGGTGGCGCGTGTCGCTTGACCATGCCGTAGATGAGTTCCCCGTATGTCACAATCGACAGGGCGGCTTCGCCCGACTTGATTTGCAAAAACCGCGTCAGGACTTCGGTCGGCCGGCGGCGGCGGATATAGATGCAGATATTGGTATCGAGCAAATAGCGCGGGGCCATTACAGCCCTTTTCGTTTTTGAGGCCGCTCCATTCGCGCACCCTCGATCGCGTCGGCATCAATCGGCAGATTAGCGAGAAGCCAGAATGCGCGCTCCATGCCTTTAGATTTCTCGCGGAGCACGACCTCGTCGCCGCGTCGAAAGATTTCTACTTCCTTGGTGCGGAAGCGGAACTCCTTTGGCAGTCGCACGGCTTGGCTATTTCCCGATTTGAAGACTCGCGCTGATGCCATCTGATTTTTCCGTATATCCGGGTGAGTATATACAATCACGGACGATGAAATCAAGGTACGCGGGACCCAAGGTCTATCCGGTCACGCGCTCGACGTTGGCGACCACCTTCTTGGCCCGGAGCTGCGAGATGATCGAAGTGAGGTGCTTGAGGTTGTACACTTCGAGATCGATCGTGAGCTCGGTGAAATCCGGCGACTGCCGCGTCATTTTTATATTATCGATATTGCCGTCGTGCTCGGCGATCACTTGGGTAATTTGCGCCAGCGTGCCCGGCTCGTTGACCGAATGCACGGCAAGCCGTGCCGGGAAGCGTTGCGGCGCCTTGTCGTCGATGTCCCAGCGCACGTCGAGCCAGCGTTCCGGCGTCTCCTCGAATTGCTTCAGCGCTTCCGATTGGATCGGATAGATGGTGATGCCCTCGCCCGGCGTCATGATGCCGACGATGCGGTCGCCGGGAACGGCGCCGCCATTGGGCGCAAAATGCACCGGCAGATCGGTGTTGATGCCGCGGATCGGGATTGCCGGGCTGCTCTCGGCTTCGTCCGGCAACTTGAATTTCACCGCCTTGGCCCATCTGAGGCCGAACCAGCCGCTCTCCGCTTTCGGCGCGATCGGCGTAACGCGCTCGTCCTTGTAATCGGGATACATGGCGCGCGCGACGTTCGAGGCCTTCATTTCGCCGCGGCCGACCGCCGACATCACATCCTCGATCGACGCGCGCGCGAGCCGCGGCAACGCGCCTTGCAGCTTGTCGTCCGAATACTCGATCTTGGCGCGCTGGCAGAGCCGCTCGACGATGCGCCGGCCAAGCCCGGAATATTGATTGCGCACCGCGTCGCGCGTCGCGCGGCGGATGGCGTCGCGCGCCTTGCCTGTCACCACGATCGATTCCCAGGCGGCGGGGGGAGCGGTCTGTGCCTTCGAGGTCAGGATTTGAACCTCGTCGCCGTTCTGCAACGGTGAACTCAGCGGGCCGATCTTGCCGTTGATCTTGGCGCCGATCGCCATGTTGCCGACGTCGGTGTGCACCGCATAGGCAAAATCGATCGGGGTGGCGCCGCGCGGCAGCGCGATCAGCTTGCCCTTCGGCGTGAAGCAGAACACCTGGTCATGGAACAGTTCGAGCTTGGTGTGCTCGAGGAATTCTTCCGGATTGGAGCCTTCGGCGAGGAGTTCGATGGTGCGGCGCAGCCACGCATAAGCGTTCGATTCGCGCGACAGCATTTCGGTCGGCGAACTGGCCGCATCCTTGTAGAGCGCGTGCGCGGCGATGCCGTATTCGGCGATCTGCTGCATGTCGCGGGTGCGGATTTGCAGCTCGACGCGTTGCTTGCCCGGCCCGATCACGGTCGAGTGGATCGAGCGGTAATCGTTCTGCTTAGGGGTGGAGATGTAATCCTTAAAGCGGCCGGGCACGACGGGCCACGACGTATGCACGACGCCGAGCGCCTGATAGCACTCGGCCGCCGTGCCGACCACGACGCGGAAGCCGAAAATATCGGAAAGCTGCTCGAAGCCGACCGCCTTGCGTTCCATTTTGCGCCAGATCGAATAGGCGCGTTTGCGCCGGCCGGAAACCTCGGCGGCGATGCCGCGATCGCCGAGCTTCTTGGCCAGCTGCTGCTCGATCTCCTTGATCCAGCCGCTCGATCGCGCGGCGAGCGCTTCGAGCCGCTCGGTGATGACTCGGTAGGCGTCCGGATTGAGCTCGCGAAAGGCGAGGTCCTCCAGCTCGTCGCGCATCTCTTGCATGCCCATGCGGCCGGCGAGCGGCGCGTAGATGTCGAGCGTCTCGTCGGCGGTGCGGCGGCGCGCCTCGGGCGGCTGGTGCGCGAGGGTTCGCATATTGTGCAGACGATCGGCGAGCTTGATGAGGAGCACGCGCACGTCGTCGGCGATGGCGAGCAGGAGCTTGCGCAGGTTCTCGGCCTGCTTTGCCTCCTTGGAGACGAGTTCGAGCCGCTTCAATTTGGTCAGGCCTTCGACCAGGAGCCCGATCTCGTGACCGAACACGCGGTCGATCTCGGCGCGGGTGGCGTCGGTATCCTCGATCGTGTCGTGTAACAGCGCCGCCGCGATGGTGGCGTCATCGAGTTTTAGGTCGGTGAGGATCGCGGCGACTTCCAGCGGGTGCGAAATATAGGGGTCGCCGGAGGCACGCTTCTGCTCGCCATGCGCCCGCATGGCGTAGACATAAGCGCGGTTGAGCAGGTCTTCGTTGGTCTTCGGATTGTACTGTTTGACGCGGTCGATCAGCTCGTATTGCCGCATCTGGCGGCGCTTGCGCTGCTTCGGCGGGGCCTGGCGCTCGAGCGGCACCAAATTGGGGCCGCGCGCCACCGGCACCCGGCTCCGAGGCTGGTTCTGCATCCGCGGCAGATCGATCGGCGAGCGCGGCATTTTGGTCTCTTGGCGACCCGTGACCCTTAGCGCTTTGCGACTCCGCCCAGAGTCGGCGAGCGCTGATCACAAAGATATCATGGAGTTACGCCAACGCCACAAGGTGCGCGAAACACCTCGCGTGACGGCGAGCAATCTCGCCGGCCAAAGCCAAGTTTTCGTTAAATGTCGCCGGGAACGCCCTGCCGGGACGGCTTATTCTTCTTCGTCCCCGACATCGGGCTCGGGCTGACTTTCCGGAGGCGTGAGGCCTTCCAGGCCCTTGAGCAGCTCTTCCTCGGTCATACGGTCGGTGGTGACGTCGGTATCGTCGGCATCGACCCCGGTGCCGGGCGCGCCGATCAGCGGCACGGTCTCGGGCTCGGGCTCATCGACCTCGACATATTTCTGGAGGGAGTGGACGAGTTCCTCCTTGAGGTCCTCGGGCGAAACCGCCTCCTCGGCGATCTCGCGTAACGCCACAACCGGGTTCTTGTCGTTATCGCGCTCGACCGTGATCTGGGTGCCCGACGCGATCATGCGCGCGCGGTGGCTGGCGAGCAGGACCAGATCGAACCGGTTCTCGACCTTGTCGATGCAGTCCTCGACGGTGACACGGGCCATTTAAGAAGCTCCTGGGCGGGGATTTGGCGCAGTTCCCGGCGCGGTTCCCGTAATGGGAATTCGTTCCGCAATAGGCGCCTAAGTATCGTTCCGGGCCCGGAAGCGCAAGTCTGAATTTTCGCCGGAATTTGCCGGTAAATGACGGTCGGCGATTTTTAACGTGACGGCCGGGCGCCGCTCTGTTACCCCAAATTTTCGGGAACCTGATCGCGAAGTTCCGAATCATACTTTCGGAAACTCCGCGACGGCGTGCCGCAGTACCTTCGCCGCGCTAACCTTGCCACGACGCAATGCCGCGATAGTACTTCGACCGCCGAACGCTCCCGATGGCGAGACACTAAATTTAAGAGCGCCGGTATCGTCGAGTTCATTGCGGTCGATCCGGTTTCATCACCAGAGACAGTCACGAGACACCCATGTCGGCACAAATCGAGAAAATCGCGCTGTTCATTGACGGCGCCAATCTTTACGCCACGGCAAAATCGCTCGGCTTCGACATCGACTACAAGCGGCTGCTGCGCGAGTTCCAGTCGCGCGGCTATCTGGTGCGCGCCTTCTACTACACGGCCGTAATCGAGGATCAGGAATATTCCTCGATCCGGCCGCTGATCGATTGGCTCGACTATAACGGCTACTCCGTCGTCACCAAGGCGACCAAGGAGTTCGTCGATCAGACCGGCCGGCGCAAGGTCAAGGGCAACATGGACATCGAGCTCGCGGTCGACGCCATGGAGATCGCACCGCATATCGATCAGATGGTGCTGTTCTCGGGCGACGGCGACTTCCGCTCGCTGGTCGAAGCGGTGCAACGGCGCGGCGTGCGCGTGATCGTCGTTTCGACCGTCTCGACGCAACCGCCGATGGTGGCCGACGAGCTTCGCCGCCAATGCGATCAGTTCATCGACATCGTCGAACTCCAAGCGAAGATCGGCCGCGATCCCTCCGAGCGGCCGACCCGCGAGCCGAGGGAGCCGCGCGAAGCCCGCGAACCGCGCCACACGCCGCAATTCCTGCAGCGCAGTCCGACCGCCCAGCGCGTCGAAGTCGAAGAAGAATTCGACGACGAATAATCACGATGACGCGCCCGAGCGAAATGCCCGGCCGCGACTGCCCGCGCTGCCCCCGCCTTGCGGCTTTTCGCAAGAGCTGGCGCGAACGCGAGCCGGAATGGTTCAACGCACCGGTGCCTTCATTCGGGCCGCTCGATGCGCGGCTTTTGATCGTCGGCCTCGCTCCGGGGCTGCGCGGCGCCAACCGCACCGGGCGTCCGTTCACCGGCGACTATGCCGGCGATCTGCTTTACGCGACGCTTCGAGAATTCGGATTTGCGCGCGGCGATTATCAGGCGCGGCCCGACGACGGCCTGACGCTGGTCGACTGCCGCATCACCAACGCGGTGCGCTGCGTGCCGCCGGAGAACAAGCCCACTCCGGCAGAAATCACGACTTGTCGCGATTTTCTCACCGCGGCCATCGCGGAAATGCCGCGCCTGTGCGCCATCGTCGCGCTTGGGCGCATCGCGCACGAGACAGTCGTCGTGGCGAACGGCGCGCGGCGATCGCAATTGCCCTTCGGCCACGGCCGCACGCATTCCCTCGGCGCGGCGAAATTATTCGATAGTTATCACTGCTCGCGCTACAACACGAATACCGGCGTGCTCACGCCGCAGATGTTTCGCGACGTCTTTGCGCAGGTGCGCGAACACCTCGGCGCAAACGCCGCCTCGGCCTAAGCGAAGATCGAGCTTTCGTAATTGCCGGTGCCCATCTCGCTGCGCGGGAAGATGCCGTGCTGCTCGATCCACTCGAAGGATTCCTCAAAGGTCTGCTTTGAGTAGGGCTCGAACACCAGCCGCTCGCCGGGGCCCCAGCGCCGCGTATCCATCTGGTCGTGGAAGCGCTTCGGAAACTCCCTCTTGTAGTAATGCGTGTAGAGTTCCGGCCGCAGATCGATATCGCGCTGCGCGCGGCGTAGCGCACGAAAGAATTTGCGTACGTCTTCCGGATCGGGCGTTCCGGTGACCATCGACGCCATCATGAATGTGGTGTCGATGACTTTGCGGAAGCCGAGCTGCTCGAGGAAATAATACGGCCCGCTGAACAGCGACGCCGCCGCAACCCTGCGGTCGATCAGAAGCTCCATGCGGCTGAACAGGAGCCCGTCATTGAACGACAGATTGATCTCTTCGGGCTTGAGATATTGTTCGAGGCCCTGGATGGCCGAATAGTGACTGCCGGACTGATAGCCGACGGAAATCGGCACGCCGGCGAGATCGGCGGGCGTCTTGATCGGCGATTCCGGCGCGACAAACACGCCGCAGGGCGAGACCGAATAGGCATCGGCGTAGAGCTTGCCGTGGCCGTTCGAAGCGGCGACGTTCATCGTCCAGTGGCACGCGCCGCTGACATTGCAGGTGCGGCCCGCCTCGAGCGTCTGATAGGCGCCGACCTTGTTGCCGATGTGGTGGCCGCTCGCCGAACTCGAATCCATCGTCTCGCGGAACTCATAGTCGAGGCCTTCGGCTTCGAAATAGCCCTTTTCCTCGGCGACCCATTCGTGCAGGCGGAAATGCGGAGCAACGACGAATTTCGACATCGGCGGTTTCCTCCGTGAGCAGGATTGCGGTGAGCCTAGTCGGTGCGAATTGATTTGATAATCCGGGCACGGGGAAATAGATTGTCAACCTGTAATTGACAATAGTGGCCCTAATGGATCGATTTGAGAACGCAAGAGTTTTCGCCGCCGTGGTCGAGGCGAGCGGCTTCACGGCGGCAGCCGAGCGGCTCGGCCTGTCCCGCGCCGCGGCCAGCAAGCATGTGCAGCAGCTCGAGGAGCGCCTCGGCGCGCGGCTGCTCAACCGCACGACGCGGCGCGTGAGCCCGACCGAGGCCGGCCGCGCGTTCTATCAACAATGCCGGCGCATCCTCGCCGATCTGGACGACGCCGAGCGCGCCGCCGGCGAACTCCACAACGAACCGCGCGGCGAGCTGCGCGTCATCGCACCGACAAATTTCGGGCTCGCCGAGATAGGAACGGCGATCGCCGATCTGATCGTCACCTACCCTCGCCTGCACATCAATCTCACGTTCAACGATCGCGTCACCGATCCGATCGAAGGCGGCTACGACATCGCCATCAGCGTCGGCCGCCCGCGCGGCACCTCGTCAAGCCTGATCGTGCGCAAGCTCAATACGTCGCGCCGCATTCTTTGCGCCGCCCCGGATTACCTGTCACGCCGTGGCGTGCCAAAGAAGCCGGAGGATCTCAGCGGCCACGATTGCCTCAGCTACAGCTATCTGGAAGAGCCCGACGAATGGCACTTGATCGGCCGCGACGGCGAACGCGTGGTGAAAGTGAGCGGTCCGATCGTGACCAGCCACCGCCAGGTGCTGAGGACCGCGGCGGTGCGCGGCCTCGGTATCGCCTATGGCCCGATCATTTTTTTCCACGACGACCTGGAAGCCGGCCGCGTGGTGCGCGTGCTGCCGCAGTTCCAACTGCCGGAGGCGACGATCTACGCCGTCTATCCGGCGGGCCGCCAGCTCTCCGCCAAGGTCAAAGCCTTCAATGATTTCATGGCGCGCTATTTCGCCGAGAATCCGCTGTCGCCGTGATTGTCATTCGCGGCTGCGTAGCCACGCAATGACCTCTTCGGCGTTCTTGTCCGGCGGAAAGACCGGATAGAACACTTTCACGATCACGCCATCCTCCACGACCAAGGCCATGCGCGCGGTCAGGGTCATGCCTGCGGCCATGAACATCGGCAAATGCAGGCTGCGCGCAAACTCCAATTCCGCGTCGGACAGAACCGGGAACGGCAGATGCAGACGTTCCGCCGCCTCGCGCTGGTAGTCGCTGTCTTGGGTCGATAGGCCGAAGACCTGGCCAACCCCAAGCGCCTTAAGCTCGGCAAAATGATCGCGGAAACCGCACGATTGCGGCGTGCAGCCGCGTGCGCCGGGAATCCGGTCCCAGCCGGGCGGCGCATCGACGCCCGGCACGCCCGTCCGCGGATAGATGTAAATGACAGTGCGGCCTTTGAGCTTCGACAGGTTGATTGCGGGACCGCTCGTGGCCGGCAGCGCCACGTCGGGCAATTTTGCACCGGCCAGATGCCGCGCACGGCCGTCGTCTTGCGGTACCGGAATGTCGGGCGGCAGGAAATTCGGATTATGGGTGCCAGGGGCTTCGGTCATTCTATTCTCGCATCATGCGTAAGACATGAACTCCATCAGCGAGCCGTCGGGGTCGCGGAAATAAACGCTGGTGCCCGCGCCTTTGGCGCCGAAGCGCTGCATCGGCCCGGCCTCGATGAAAACATTGCAGCGGTCGAGATGGGCGACGGCGTCCGCAATCGGTCCCATCCATTCGAAGCACAGATCGCTGTTGCCGGGCGCGACCGGAAGCCGCGCCACCTCGGCCGGCTTTACGCCCGGCCCGTGCACGTTGAGCTGCTTGTCGCCGAAGCGGTAGGCGAAACCCGCCGGCCGCACCACCAACTCGGCGCCGAGCACTTTTGTGTAGAACGCATTCGAGCGCTGCCATTCGGACACGTGGACAACGCAGTGATCAAGCTTGGTCGGAATAGACATCAAGTACCCTTCCCTATGCACTCCAGCGACGCGTTAGCGTTCCCTTGCCGCCAGTTATCCCTTCTCCCGCAGCAGCCGGCCGCGCTCGCGTTCCCAGGAGCGCTTCTTTTCCGTCTCGCGTTTGTCGTAAAGCTTCTTGCCGCGCGCCAGCGCAAGTTCGACTTTCGCGCGGCCCTTCTCATTGAAATAAAGCTTGAGCGGCACCAGCGTCATGCCCTCGCGCTCGACGGCGCCGATGAGCTTGCTGATCTGGCGCTTGTGCAGCAAAAGCTTGCGTGGCCGTTTCGGCGTATGATTGAAGCGGTTCGCCTGCAGATATTCCGGAATATTCGCGTTGATCAGCCAGATCTCGCCGCCGCGGGCATCGGCATAGGACTCCGCGATCGTGGCTTTGCCCTGCCGCAGCGATTTGACTTCGGTGCCGGTCAGCGCAACGCCGGCTTCGAATGTTTCGTCGATGAAATAATTGAACCGCGCCTTGCGATTATCGGCGACAACGCGGAGCTTTCTTTCAGCTTTCGCAGCCATGCCGCCGTCCCGCGCTCACCGACTCTTCAGTGCGTCGCGGATTTCGGTCAGCAGCCGGACTTCCGGGGACGGTCCCGCCGGCGGCGGTGCCGGCTCTTCCTTCTTCAGGCGATTGATGCCCTTGATAGCCAGAAACAACACAAAGGCGATGATGAGGAAGTTGATAACGATGGTGAGAAAGCTGCCCCACGCCAGCACCGCGCCTTGCTTCTTCGCATCGGCGAGCGCTGCTGCCGTCACCTTCGACGACAACGGAATAAAATAGTTTGAAAAATCGAGGCCCCCGGTGACGGCGCCGATGACCGGCATGATGAGGTCGCCCACCAGCGAGTTGATGATCGCGCCGAAGGCCGCGCCGATGATCACGCCGACCGCCAGATCGACGACGTTCCCTCGCATTGCAAATTTTTTGAATTCCTCGAGCATGGCGCCCGGCCGTATCAGTTGATCAGACCGGCATGCACCATGGCGTCACGAACGGCGGCCTGCGCCTTCTCGGTCGCCGGCACCATCGGCAGGCGCAGCGTGTTGGCGCACTTGCCCATCAGCGACAGCGCATACTTGACCGGCGCCGGACTCGTTTCGACGAAGAGATTGATGTGCAGCGGCGCAAGCTTGTCCTGCAGTTTCAGGGCCGCGCCATAATTGCCCTTCAAGCACGCCGCCTGGAATTCGGCGCATAGTCGCGGCGCCACATTCGATGTCACCGAGATGCAGCCATGGCCGCCGTGCGCCATGAATCCCAACGCGGTGATGTCTTCGCCGGAGAGCTGATTGAAGTCCTCCCCTAGCGCAGCGCGCTGCTGCGACACACGTGCCATGTTCGCGGTGGCGTCCTTGACGCCGGCGATGTTCTTGAGCTCGTAAAGCCGCTTCATGGTGTCGACCGACATGTCGATCACCGAGCGCACCGGGATGTTGTAGATCAGGATCGGAATGCCGATCGCGTCATTGATCGCCTTGAAATGCGCATAGAGGCCGTCCTGGGTCGGCTTGTTGTAGTAGGGAGTGACCACAAGCACGGCATCGGCGCCGGCCTTTTCCGCGTGTTGCGCGAGATCGATCGCCTCCTTGGTCGAATTGGAGCCCGCACCCGCGACGACCGGCACCCGGCCGCGCACCTGGTCCACGCACCATTCGACGACTTGCTTGTGCTCGTCATGCGACAGCGTCGGGCTTTCACCCGTGGTGCCGACCGGCACCAGGCCATTGGTGCCCTCGGCGATCTGCCAATCGATCAGGTCGCGGAACGCTTTCTCATCGACGGAACCGTTCTTGAACGGTGTGACGAGCGCGGTAAACGAGCCTCGAAAGCCGGTCTTGGCAGCCATGATACAAATCCATCATACGATTCATCATACGATTCTTGGCGCGGCGCCGCCCGCAAGCGAAGCGCTCGCGGCAACGGACCGGCCATCCGCATAGATATCGGGTCACAGCGAGCGTTGAAAGCCCTTTCAAGGCTCATCGGCCCCGCTTTTGCCGCGAAAAGCGGTAGAGTGTCGGGCCGATTCCGGCCGGTTAGGATTTCTTCAATCCTGCCGGCCGAAGAAAATCTCTTGAAATGACGGCGACACGCCGCACCGGGAGGGACCGTGCCGGGTTTTCGGCTCATCGTGCTGCTGGCGGCCATTGGCTGCCTGACGGCCGCCGCCTATGCCGCGACGCCCTCGGATCCGGTTCCGGTGCCGCGGCCGCGCCCCGCGATCAAGGCCGGCAAGACCGGCA
>Ga0182024_10024489_pt1 | contig 10722 bp, 12 predicted proteins | sample P32metaG_FD_120480 | JGI IMG/M metagenome (GOLD analysis project Ga0182024, IMG submission 120480) | Permafrost microbial communities from Stordalen Mire, Sweden - P3-2 metaG (Illumina Assembly) | ecosystem: Environmental > Terrestrial > Soil > Wetlands > Permafrost | place: Sweden: Stordalen...
ATCATTGAGGCGAACTACCTTTTTGTAATCAGATCACGCAGTAGATTTGATCATTCTTAATCACGGCTTTTCGGCAAGATTTCTTGCACAGACCCCGGCAAAGTTTCTTGGTTGCTCACACGTTGGTTTCTGTCACCGCTTAATTCATACTTAGAACTTTCCACTATCTCGGTCTCAATGCCGAGAACATCGCAAATGCATCTAATGAAAAGCTGATTGATTTCAGACAACGAATTTTCTGTGCCTTCATACAATGTCTTAAAAGTATCGGCATAGTCATCAAAATACTTCGAACCACGATAATTTTGGCTGATCGACGACCAATGCTTCGCTCGCCATGTCTGGTTCGCTGTTGTTGCGTCTACAATTGTCGACGCAAGAGAAGGTCTGCTAACAGGGATGGTAATCCACTGCGCGCCTGTTGCTGTCTTGACTTTATTCCGATTGCGCCAATCGTTTTGAGTATATTGAACGCAGTCATAAAAAATAAACTCATCCACTGAGTTGATGAGGTCAAAATATCCCTTCCAGGGAATATAGTTCGATTGGAGAATTGCACACTTTTTGGTTTTCATGGGTTCCTCCAAAAAGCTTTAAATTATGCATTTGCAATTTGTGAAGCCTTTTAGAACCCGGATCACGTAGGCAACAGCAAATTGCTCTAAAAACGCGGAAATGGAGACTATGGTGTTTGCCAAGTATCGCACGCCTTGCAGGTTTCGATCCTGAAGCGGTCTCCAAGTATGTCGGTGTTTGGAGATATACAACAATGTGTCCAGTGGGGGTGCGCCTGACCCATACCGTACGTTCGCCTACTAGGCCTGCCGATTGGCTTGGCGCATTTAATGTGGCTGGCTGTCAATTGGCCGACTCTGGAATATGGCTGGCAAAAATAGACGTCTTTGTCTTGGATGATTTTGGCTTAGCGCGGATGACAGATGAGCAATCTGGCGATATGTTGGAAGTAATCGAGGATAGATGCGAGAGGCGGCCAGTGATAATCGCTAGTCAACTTCCCGTCGATAACTGGCATTCCGCCATCCCCAGCGCAACGATTGCTGACGCTATCATGGATCGAATTGTTCACGGAGCTTACAGGCTAGAACTGAAAGGAGGTACATTGAGAGACAAGAAGTATCGAGAAAAAACCAAGGCACCGGCTACGGTGCCAAGCAACACTGAGACCCAATAGAAATAGGTTTGGTTCGTGACGAAAGTTTGGACGAATCTCATCCCTTTCATTAAACGCCGAAATGCCAGTCAAGAGCTTCAAAGCATCTATTGGCAGCCAGCCATTTTGGATGCGCAAACCGGCCATTTTCATGCTCATACGCAGTCAGCGCCTTGATCGCTGTTTTCAGATACCTGAATGGATCGATGCCCTGGCGTTTGCAGGATGCAACGAGGCTGGAGAGGATCGCATTCGTTTCCGCCCCCGTGTCGCTGCCGATCAGCGACAGTCCAACTGCACACAGTCAAGACCGTGGTATGCTAGCTAAAGACACGAGAAAGTTAAGAAAAAAGCTATTTAAGTATGCGACTTGGACTTGATGCCATATACGATACCTATAGGAGAGTGGGAAGTCGTGAATGCGTAGCTCTTAGAAAAGCGGCCCAAGGGTATGGATCCACCTCTCTACATTGATCTGAAAAATATTGCATCGAGAGCACTCACTTTAAGCATCTGACGTCAAGTTGAACAAAACGCTTTTCCAGATCGATTGCATAGCAGCCAGCGGGATACGACTATGAACTCAAAGTCGATAATGCGCTCGAAACACCCCAGCTGAGCTGGATCGTTTTCAGGTAGGCACAAAAGAAAGAGATAGCATTGCCAGCACCGACCTAATAGTTCATCGTTGCAGCCGCCTAGTCTAGTTTGCGCTCTAAGAAATTGAATGTGAATAGTTTTTTTCAGATACCCAAATCGCAATTTCTTCAATTGATTCTTCTCTACACGGTTGCGCAGGGCGGTATTTTGTTCCTTACCAACTCAATCTATTGGGACGACTGGGCACTATTTGGTACCACGCCTAATCCAAATAAAATTCTGGAGACTTTAAAACAACATGGATCATTCGGTAATGAATTCGGCTACATCTATCTTGCCATGGTCTCAATTGGCTACCCTTGGTTTTATAAGGTCTGCACGTTTATTCTGAGTTTCTTTACCGGGGTGTTTGTTTGGAAAATTGCCAGCAAACAACCTTGGATTAATCAACAAGAAAGGTATTTCATTGCGCTGCTGTTCCTGATCACACCGTGTTTTGCTGCTCGAGTAGTAATGATTGATTTCCCTTACCTGCTCTGCGTCTTTTTATTTTTTGGAGCATGGACAGTCATGGACCAATTCCGAGTGTTTTCACTACTATTGTTTTTCTTAAGTTTCGACACGGAATCATTGTTAGTCTTTTATGCGTTACCAATGCTGGATTGGTTGTGTCGCGACTTGAGCGAATTTGATCTCAAAAAGTTGAGTAACTGGTGTATTTCAAAGGCTGATTTTTTGATTATCCCCTTCGCATGGTTTTCGCTGAAGCTCATTTTTTTTAAGCCATACGGATTATATAGAGGGTACAACGAAACTTACAGTCTGAAATATTTGCTGACCACGCCGCTGAAGATGGTTTTCGATTGGCTTATGCTGAATATCAATTTGTCCACAACGATATTGATTTTTGCGTTGTTGTTAATCGGGAATATTTTGCCGGAAGCTAAATTTCGAAGTCGTCAACGAAACATACTCTATTCTGGTTTGTTGGCGCTGTTCTTGGGACTCTTCCCATATATGATTCTGGGTCACATTCCGACCTTCACCGAATGGGCATCCAGGCATCAATTATTAATGCCATTAGGGCTCTCACTTCTGAGCATTTGGATGATTAGTTCATTAGGCAATGCTCATCGCAAATTATATGTAGCATTCGTTGTTGCAGTTTGCCTTTCAATTAACACCAAAAACTACTTGGACTTTTATTTCGACTGGAAAAAACAGCTGTCCATAGTTCAATTTGTGAAAAACTCTGAAGAAGTCAAGAAATCATCTCTAGTTCTTGTCAATGATCAAACTCCGAATGCCTTGCAGAGGTCTTATAGATTTTATGAATGGAACGGACTTTTGAAATCCGCATTTCGAGATGAGTCTCGTTTTGGCATTGACTTATCGCAAATGGCAAACTACGACGCTGGAAAGTTTGATGAGTACTTTCTTCCAGACTACAGTGCGGGTAACCACGTGAGAAACAAACAAGAAAATAGAATCATCCTAACGATAGAAAAGTCCGACAATACGTTCTTGCGTGCCCCTTCATATAATTTTTCGGTAAACAGGGTTGTACTTATCCAGTAGCGAGACACTAAATTTTCACTCGGCCTCGGCCTGGCAAGCCTACACAGACAATGCCTTCGAAACAAGTCCCGTAGTGATTTCGAGCCTCTAACCCAGGCGTTCTTCGAAGTGCAAATTGTTTGATTCCGACTTGTGCAATCCAACCATGAATCTGGCGCTTACAATTTGATTAGAATCCGAAATCTGGTGATGGCTTGAGAACAGAGGAGTCAGAGGATATCTTTTGTTTGGACTGTTTGTTCAAGCAATTAAGCACATACACCTTCTCTCGCCCGCCTTCGATAATAAAGACATTCTCAATATTCGAGAAATTCCTTCTCATGAACGCGTCCAGTGACTCTTCAGTGAATCTTAGTGTTTCCGGCTCGTATCCCGGATTTGTTGCCCATTTAGCGACAGACGAAAGCATTGATCTTTCGTCGCTAACCAAATTACGAATGGGCTCCGAAATTATGACGGCCTTTGTTGCGGACTCAAGCATGCGATGCACTACTGGTGCCGGATTGGGCAAAAAGTGATACAGACTCGCCTGCATAAGGACAAATTCAGCCGTCGGCAAGGGCGTACTAGAGCGTAAGTCCCAAGCCTGGCTGTTCACACCGTTCTTTCTTAAGAAGGCAACGAAAGCATCACTTACGTCCAACCCTTTGTAGGTGACGAACTTACGGCTCAGATAACGTCTGTACAAGACAGCTGGACCGCAGCACAAATCAAGAACAGAGGCGCCAGAGGGTATCAGATCAGCCAATGACTCGTACCGAGCCCTATAGTGACGCCCATATAGAACCGACATGATTAGTTCGTAAAGGAACGGATGCTTGTAAATCAAACTGGCGCTGGACATTATGCCTCCTCAAAATCAACGGACACTCAAGCTCACTGATCTGGCATCGCAGACTACTTCAACTTTGTCGGGTTCAGCGATAGCCAAGAGGCTCATGCCAAACGGCTGATTTAATCTGTGAAGCAAATGTTTCTCAAAGGCGAAAATTCGGTATAGAATCTTGTTGAGTTGTTCGGAAACAGCTTCAACATTCGATCGGTAAAGGTCTCGCGGTTTAAAGATCCGTTTGTACATAATCGCTGCAGCAGCTAGAGGGAATAACAGAGTATTGAAGTAGGAAACTTTGCCGGGCTTAAGTCCAGCTTTCGTCAAGCAAGACATAAGCATTCTTTTGTCATATCGTCTCAAATGGTCCGAGCAGTAGTCTTCACCACTCCACAGAAACTCATAGGCTGGAACAGTTACCACTACAATTCCACCGGGGGCTAAACTTTTACGAAGCTCAACTAGTAAACCGACATCGTCCTCAACGTGCTCAAGTACATCCCCTACCACAATGCAGTTGAAATTCGCGATGGGTATGGTCTCTCTTTTTATATCTATTGTGTCTAGTCCTCCTGTGCGGCACCGGTCGAGTGCATAGTCAGAGACATCTGCTACTGTAACATTGTGTCCATGACTAGACAGCGCTTTTGCCAGAGCCCCTGTACCACCGCCATAGTCCAGAATTTTCACTTTACAGTCAACAAGCTTTTCTTCGATTTGCGAGCACAAAATTTCTAGTCTCGCTTTGTACCACCAGTGAGACGTGGCTAAGGAATCCATCAATTCGTATGCTTCGTGTTTCATCGATAAGACCTCGAACAAGAATTAGAACCGCTTGTGATTATCCACAAAGGACACGCATGTCCTGAGCGTTGAGTACTGTTGCTACTGAACTTTGGGGGTTTCCATTGAGGCGCAGGAACGTGCGCCCGGAGTACTCACCCAGAACCCCAAGAAACACTAACTGAACACCGCTGACGATCAGCGTCAGTACAGCCAGCGACGCCCAACCAACCGCGGCCGTATATTCAGCCGGTTGCATAAGTCGCATCATGGCTATGATTATTACTAGAAGCAGTCCGCAGATCGCGAAGACGAGTCCAAAGCATGTTGCGATTCTCAACGGTATCACTGAAAAGGAGAAGGCTAGACGGGCGCCCACAGCCAGCGATTTGAAGAATGTGAAGTTACTTTGTCCACTAATTCTGGCTCGATGCAAAACAGGAATTTGCGAGATTCGTGATGTATGCTGAAAGATCAATCCATCAACGTAAGGCCCTGGTCCACTGTAATTACAGATGAGTTCAGCAATTTCGCGTCGCATTAGTTTATAAGGTGAGAGGTAAATTTCTTTCGGCTTTGAGATAAGGATTTCAGCAATCTTTCCATTTAGCCAGCTGCCCATATTTTTCCAAAGATTCTGTTTCTTCTTCAATGCATAATTGGCATAAACGATATCTGTCCCCTCAGATCGCAACTGAGTAAGCAACAGCACAAGATCTTGCGGATCATGCTGCAAATCATCGTCCATGATAGCCACATTCGCGCCTGACACATATCTCATGCCAGTCAGGATGGCGCAATCCTGACCAAAATTCTTACGAAGATTCACGCCGATGACATTCGAATACCTTGCACAAAGCGACTCTATGCGAGACCATGAACCGTCAGGCGAAAAGTCGTTAACTAATACCAGCTCGAACCGCATACCAACCAGAGCTTCGGATATAGCCGCATACAAGGCATCCAGGCAATCTTCACTGCGATACACCGGGACGACAATTGAAATTTCTGGCACCGTATTTAGATCTCGTGCAACTCGTGACATTTCAGTCTTCCCGCATCACTGGCTATAAGTAAGCTAAGAGTATATTATCAATTGGTCCACACTTTGTGCGGGACCGCCTTAACTATTGCTCAACGACTTCGTTGAGCAATCCCAGGACAACGCAGCGGAGTCCCACATAGTCTTAAAGTAACGCAACGTTGCCAGTTCGTCTTATTTTGATCTGAACTCGCTGCCACAAAACATCATCTCACCGGCGCCGATTTTTCACATGGGTTCTAAATACTTTGACCGAGACACGTCTTTCAGAGTCTGCAGAACGGCTAAAGCCCAGATACCCAGCGTCAAAGTCAAGGCTATAATCAACGTTGCCGCCTACAATCTCAGTACATTGCTGGTTACGAGCCTTCTGATCTTTGGATGTATACAGCGTTGCGCAAACTTCAGCGCGAACCATTTTGGAACAATGAATTTTGGATGACGCGCGCGTTCGGACAGTACTTCTATTATCGTTTTCACTGGGTCAGCTGCTTGGCCCCATTTCTCGGACAGGAATTCGCTTACATCGTTTGCCGGTGCAGTCGATTTAATTTTGAGTTCCGCCACCGCCTGCTCAACTTCCCTTCCTAGCGTCTCTGATCTAACATTGATTTGCTGCTGCTTGCTGCTAACTAATCCAAACCGAATGAAGCTCACTAATGTCTGGCGCTGGTGAGCGACATTCCAGACTGTCTAGGGAATAGACGATCTCGAACGGACAGCATGGGAAGCTCAATAAGCTTAGCCGCAAAGACACCGAATAGAATGGCGCCGGAGATGTAAATCATCATACCCAAAGGCCATTTCAAGGATTCTGGCAAAAGGGGAACGACCTTTGCCATAACAAAGGGTCCAACGAATTCAAAATGCCAGAGATAAATTGAATAGCTATAAAGCCCGACTCAGCGTCAGTTATCTGCCACTGACTGCGATGCATAGCGTTCCAAAATCTCCAAGTTGTGCAAACGACTAAGGCAAAGATAATAACCACGGGCAATGCGCGGAGTGCAATTCCCTTTTTACGGTTCCTGACCCACAGGAGTATCGGCAACAGAAGGTAAAAATGCTCTTCTAATGCTAGGCTCCATGTGTGGGTAAGTAAATCGAACGGACCAAGATAATTTTGCAGATTGAAGACAAAGGACCATAGTTTGTCAATCCCGCTATGAAAATTGACTACGTGGTGCGACATCATGTGTGCGAACGCGACCACAAGAAAAACATAGTATGAGGGCCATATTTTGAAGCCGCGCCTGACAAGAAATCGCTTAACGTTTAAGTCGCCTGTCTCACGAATCTCGCTAATCAATAAACCGCCGATTAAGAAACCGCTCAATACATAAAAAAAGATCCACTGCCGTTTGACCAAAGTTATGCAGTCCCCACGCAAATTGGCGAAGGTACTCGGGACCACTTGGTGTTCCGATTTGATGAGAACCAAGAACCATGAAAACTGCGATTCCGCGCAGAATATCCAACTGTATAAGACGCGGTCGCTTGGAACGGCTTATAGAGCTGGGTTGAGTTTCAGAATCCCTCTGTGTCTATGATGTCTGAGACAAGTCCGGGACAAAGTTTAGTGTAGCTCTCGGATCAAACACATAAGGATTTTGTATGCGCTGGACATGCGATGCACGGCTCTTGTGGAGCATTGCGTTGGTATCGCATTTGGTTCATGCTTTCCTTATATTGGAGCATTCATGAATCAAACACCTGGCGATACACCGGCAGCACGAGAGCGCTACTGGACCCGAATCATCAAGCAGGCAAGACAGTCTTCCAAAGGAGTTAAAGTCTATTGCGTCGAGAGGGGCATATCCGTACCTAACTACTATTCTTGGTTTAGGCGGCTCAGGGTCAAGCATCCAGAGTGGGTTGATTTGGCAAAGCATCCAGCAGAGTCAGCCAATGGTAATGGGTCTAATGCGCAGTCCGAGCCAGAGATCGAGGTTGTCGAAAAAGCAGTACGTCGCGCTTTCACTGCAGCGTACAAGTCCAAGATCTTGAGAGAAGCAGAGGCGGCCGCACCAGGTACGGTGGCAGCGATCCTGAGGAGAGAAGGACTTTACTCTTCGCATTTGCAGAAGTGGCGGGCAGAGGAATCCAGGCGAGCACACGAGGCTCGCAAGCGTGGACCAAAGACAAATCCTCTGGCGGCGGAAGTTAAAAGGCAAAGAGAAGAGATTGCTCGTTTGGAAAAACGGCTCACCAAAGCCGGTCACATCATTGAGCTTCAAAAAAAAATTGCCGAAATCATGGAGGTCACTTTGGAGATTCCAGACGACGAATAGCGGTTGGAATAGCCGGATACGTCGCTAGAGACTTATGCAGTGCAGAAGAGGCTTGCGCTGCAGTCGGCATCCCGCGATCCACGTATTATCGAATCAGCAAGCCGCCCGAAGAGAAACCGAAAGTAGCGAGGCCGAAACCACGGCGTGCATTGAGCGCCGAGGAGAGGCAGCACGTGCTGGACGTGTTGCACGAGGAGCGCTTTCAGGACAAGGCGCCGGCAGAGGTCTATGCGAAGCTGCTGGATGAAGGGATTTACCTATGTTCGATCAGCACCATGTATCGCATTCTGCGTGCGAACAAAGAGGTAAAAGAACGCAGAAATCAGCTTCGGCATCCTCAATACAAGAAGCCAGAACTGCTCGCGATCATGCCAAACCAGGTCTGGTCGTGGGATATCACAAAGCTGAAAGGACCAGCCAAATGGACTTCTTACTATCTTTACGTGATCATCGATATCTTCAGTCGCTACGTGGTCGGTTGGATGATTGCTCCGACTCAGACCGGAGCACTTGCAGAAGATTTGATCAGCCAGACCTGCACCAGGCAAGGAATCGAGCCAGATCAACTGAGCATACATTCTGATCGAGGGACGCCGATGACATCGAAAGTGGTGGCACTGTTACTGTCCGATTTGGGCGTGACGAAGTCACTGAATCGCCCGTATGTGAGCAATGACAATCCTTACTCAGAAAGCCAGTTCCATACGCTGAAATCCAGGCCGACGTTTCCGGACAGGTTTGGGAGCATCGACGATGCCAGAGCCTGGTGCCAAGGTCTCTTTAATTGGTACAACAATGAGCACTACCACGGGGGCATTGCTCTTATGACGCCGGCGACGGTGCATTATGGGCGAGGACAACTTTGTAGTGTGAGTAGACAAATCATTCTCTCGTCTGCGTACAATCAACATCCGGAGCGGTTTGTAAATGGGCAACCCAAGACACTTGCGTTGCCGGAAGCAGCCTGGATCAACCCGCCGACTCCACCTGTTCTATCGTCTTTCTTACCTTTGATCTGATACCATATTTGGTATCGCGACCATCTGCCAGTTGCTGATAAGAACGATTATGTTGCATGGTGCTGTTTCCAAAAGGCCCGCCAGGTGGGCGTTTTGGAAATTGCATCCTGCAACAGCAGACTTTTGGGGGATACCGCTCCCTGCGATCTCGGACAAAAAGGCCTAAAAAAAGGTCAAAAAAGGTCAAAAAAAGACGAGAATTTCTACGCTACACTAAATTCTAGAAAAATCTGTCTCAAACATATTGACAAGTTCCGCATTAATCTGGTTAGCATTACTTAATGGAATGTATCTCCGGTTCGTAGTCTTCAGTATCCCTTCCAAATGATTGCTTGGACTGCAACGCTCTGGCATCTTGTTCCTTTGTGCACTGCATTTGGTGTCATGGTTTAGAAGAACAAGGGTATGATGCGAGGTGAATGATTTCATAAATTGTGGAGTCTATGCAATCTGGCGAACGGGAAATTGCACTCTAATCATAAAAAAGCGGCAATGAGAGACAATGATATTTGCCGAGTATCGCACGCCCTGTAGGTTTCAATCCTGAAACGGCCATTAAGAACCTTATCACGGACCACTGTAGTTCAAATCCTAAATAAAATGCTCTGTCTGATGACCTTTCGGATCCTAGGATGCATGAAAGCTCGGGCAAACTTCAGGGCGAACCATTTAGGCACAATGAATTTTGGTTGCTGCGCGCGTTCGGACAGTATTTCTATTATCGTCTTGACTGGGTCAGCGGCCTGGCCCCATGTCTCAGACAGGAATTCGCTTACATCGTTTGTTTGCGAGGTAATTCTGAGTTCAGTCACCGCCTGCTCAACTTCTCTTACTAGCGTTTCTGACCTGACATTGATTAGTTTAACCAGTGGCGAGGAATCAGAAAATAATCTGTCTGTGTGTTGCTGAGCCGTAAAGAGAATAGTTGGTCTGCCAAGCAATACACTATCCACATAGACCGACGAGTGCACCACAAAACACATTTCTGCTCGAGCAAGCAAATCGTGTAATGGGATGTCTTGAGTAAGCTGTACCTTCAGTCCACAAGATTCCAATTGAGTTTGATATTGGGATGCAAATGCGTCAGTTTGAGGATGATGTCTTAGCAAACACGTTGCGTTTGGACAGGCTTCAGAAACTGCCTGTGCAATGTTACGGATGTAGTGGGTCATCATTTTGGGAGTGATGTTGTACCCAATTGGATCTGTGAGTTGTAAATGATCGCAAAGCAATAAAGCGACATACGGTTGTTCCGTGCTCTTTTTGAAGTCTTCAGGCGGTCGTAGAAGGGCGCTGATGTTGGGATTCCCAACCACAATCACCGCGCTCGGCTCAAGCGAGTAAGCTTCGATATAGGTCTTTGCTAATGGTTCAGACCACAGCAACTTTAAATCATAAATCGGTCTGTG
>Ga0182024_10024490_pt1 | contig 10722 bp, 6 predicted proteins | sample P32metaG_FD_120480 | JGI IMG/M metagenome (GOLD analysis project Ga0182024, IMG submission 120480) | Permafrost microbial communities from Stordalen Mire, Sweden - P3-2 metaG (Illumina Assembly) | ecosystem: Environmental > Terrestrial > Soil > Wetlands > Permafrost | place: Sweden: Stordalen...
ATCGGCCGGTGCGCTCGCGATCGTGGTCTGCAGGATGCATGACCGCGCTCGCCGCGTGACCGGCCGCTGATCATGCTGCCCACGCTCGCCGAGATCATCGAAGAGGCGCGCGAGCCCATCACCATCCGGGGCGAGGTGGGCGTTCTGTACCTCGCCTTCGGCCGGCTGGCGAAGCTCGAAGAAGTGTACGGGTGGGAGAAGCTGGATGCGGTGCTGGCGACGGCCGCGAGTGCGGTCACCGATACGTTGCACACCGAGGCGATCACCGGCGGGCCCCATCAGATGGGGCCCGCCGTGAGCTATCCGTACGACGAAGACATGGTCTGTTTTCACATCCCGGCGGCGCGCGAGCCGGACGCCGACGCCGGCACGGATCGCGTGCCGGACGTATCGGGCCTCGTCGCCCGACTGCAGCATGCCGTGTCCGGGCGCGTCGAAGAGGCATTCGGCGACGAGATCTCGGCGCTCGTCGAGGTATTCGTGGGGCGGTCGCACGTGACGGTGGATCCGAAGGCGCGGCTCGAGCGGCAGATCTACCGCGGAGTACGCGAAGCCGCGGCGGCGGCGCGTAGCGTCGAGCAGCGCGAGCGGGCGCGCGCCGTGGCGGAATTGCGGGCCAGTTTGCGTGAGCGCGCCGTCTACATCGATTACCACCCGATCGTGGTCGCCGAGAGTGGTGCAGTCTTCGGCTACGAGGCGTTGGCGCGCGGGGTGGTTCGGTCACTCCGGAGCCCCGAAGTGATGTTTGCGATCGCGGCGCAGGCGAGACTGGTCTGGGAGCTGAGCCGCCTCTGTCGTGAGAAAGCCTTCGAGGGAATGCGCGCGCGTCTGGCTCCCGGACAACTCCTGTTTCTCAACGTGGATCCCCACGACTTCGCCGATCCCGAGTTCTCCGACGGCCCGGCGGTGCTGCGAGGTCCGAGCGGCGGCGACGGCATGTCGCACGACCCCAGTCAGGTGGTCATCGAGATCACGGAGCGCACGGCGATCAAGGACTATCCGGCGTTCCGGGAGCGGCTTCGCGCGTTCCGGGACCGCGGCTACCGGTTCGCGGTGGACGATGCGGGGAGCGGGTACGCCGGGCTAGGGTCGATCGCGAATCTCGAGCCGGACTTCATCAAGCTGGACATCTCGCTGATCACAGGCATCGACGGCAATCCGATCAAACAGCGACTCGTCGAGACGATGGTGCGGTTCGCGAATCATCAGGGCGCGAAAGTCATCGCCGAGGGTGTCGAGCGCGCCGAGGAGTTCAACACGGTGAAGCGGCTCGGCGTGCATCTCGTACAGGGATTTTTCCTCAACGAGCCGAAGCCGTAGACCGGCGGCGCAATCACCGGGGCGCCATGAGCTGCTCCACGAGCGCAGCCGATCGCTGGGCGGCGCCGAGTCCGGATTCGACCACCGATCGCGCCTGCTCGCCAGCGGTGCGCCGGCTTGCGGGATTTGTGAGCCACGTCGTGAACGCCGCGCAGCAGGTCGCGACATCGCGCACGCTGGCCGCCGCCCCCGCGGACAGGAGCAGCGCCGCATCGCGCTGCGCGGTGTAGCCGGGACCGAATACGACGGGCACGCCGTACGCGGCCGGCTCGAGCACCGAATGCAGGCCGGCGGCGTGGAACGCGCCGCCCACATACGCGATGCTGGCGATCGCGTAGAGATCTCCTAGCACGCCGACCCGGTCGACGAGAACGAGATCCGGCACGTCGCCGCCGCCGGTCGTCGCGGCATCGAGCCGGCCCGCGCGGACGCCATGGGCGGCCGCCCATCGTTCCAGTGCGGCGATGCGGTCAGGCGACGGCTCGTGGGGTGCGAGCACGAGGCGAGTCTCCGGCGTCCGGCGCCGAGCCTCCACCCACGCGTCCAGCACGACATCCTCGTCCGGTGGCCACGTCGACCCTGCGACGATCGTGTCGCGAGCCCGCGTGGCGAGCCGCCGGAGCAAGGGGCCTTCGCGATCTGCGCGGGCCGCGCGTTCCCATACCTGGTCGTAGCGGGTATCGCCTGTGACCGTCACCGCTGCGGCGGGTGCGCCGAGCGCGATCAGCCGGGAGGCGTCGTCAGGGCTGACGGCGCCGACGGCATCGAGGCGGGCGTAGGCGTCACGGAGCAGGGCGGCGCCCCAGGATGAGCGCCGCCCCGACCGCTCGCTGAGCGTGCCGCTGATGAGGCCCAACTGGACACCGGCACTGGACGCGCTGGCGGCGAGCACGGGCCACACATCGAGCTTCACGAACGCGAGCGCTCGGGGGGCGAGGGCCGCGACGGCTACGCGCGCAGCGGAAAGCGTATCCCACGGGAGGTAATCGGCAAAGTCCGCGAGGCCGCTGGCGCGGAAACCGGCGGCCAGTGGTCCGGCGCTCGGGGAGTAATGCGTGTACGCGATCTGGTATTCGGGATGCTGGCGCCGGAGCAACTCCAGCACGGGCTTACCCTGGAGCCCTTCGCCAACCGACGGGGCGTGCATCCAGAGCAGCGGGCGGTCGCGGTCGCGACCCGACGCGCCAAAGGCCGCGTATCGGGCCAGGACTCCGTGACGGGCGCGAAGCGCGCGCAGCCATTTCGCGTCACCGGGGACGAGGGCCGCCACATCCGCCGCGCCGGTGGCCACCGCGCCGGCGGCAACGTAGGCCGTCCGGAGCGCGGCGTTCATGTGGTGATGCCGGGGCGGCCTGTCCTACTTCGACTTCGCGAGCGCCGAGTCGATCGAGCGGCGGTAGTTCGCCAGCGGCTGGACTCCGACTAGGATTTGCTTGCCGATGATGACCGTGGGAGTCGAGCGGGCGCCCGCGCGCTCGGCGCGATCGGCGTCGGCGTCGATCAAAGCCTTGGAGGCGTGCTGTGACACGCAGCGGTCGAGCGCCATGGTGTCGACGCCGATACTCGCGGCTAGGGAGTCGATCGCGTGCACCGCGGGGTGTTGGTCTTCCCACGCGTCCTGCGACGAAAACAGGACGTCATGCATCGGCCAGAACTTGCCCTGGGCGCCCGCGCACATCGCGGCTTCTGCTGCCGGCCACGCGTTCTGGTGTATAGGAAGCGGGAAATTGATGTACGCCATCCGCACCTTGCCTGTCGCCACGTAGTCCTTGCGGAGCGCCGCGAAGGATTCGTCGTGGAATTGCTTGCAGTACGGACACTGAAAATCACTGATCATGATGAACCACACGGGTGCGGTGCTGTCTCCCAGGATCCGCGACTGGTCGAGCTTTGCGGAGACGCTATCCGGCCCGTGTGCCGTGACGGAGGTCGAGGACGCGGCGGTGGCGCGGCCGGCGGCTCCGGCGGACCGGGTGCAGGCGGCGGCACCGACGAGGAGTACCAGGGCGCTCATACCGGTCAATACGGCCGAGGCTGCACGGGTCATGGGAAGGCGGTTCGAGAGGGGAGAAGCGAATCGGCCCGCAGGGTCCCACCCGAACCGGCATCGAGTCTGATGCCGCGACCGATCTGCAACGAAACCCACATGTCTGTCGTCATTGGAGGTCGAGGATTGAGCGTCCGGTCATTTTGGGACATTTCCGGTCATTCCGGGATTGCGCGCATGGCGTCCCCGTATGAACATCATAGGCGTCAACCAAACGTCAGTGCAAGTAATCAAAGCACTTGCGCCCGCCCCACAACCCCGCTTCCGAGTCGAGGAGCAGGAGGAGTAATGCGGACGCTGCGGCGCGGCTTTATCCGTGCGGCGGGGTTCAGGATCGTCGCCGCCGGTTCCGCGGCGATCTGTATGGGTATGGTTTGCGTTACCGCGCAAGCGCAGACCCCGGCCCCGGGCCAGACAACTGCCAAAACTGACACCGCGGCCCCCAAGCCGGCCGAGCCAGATCCGTACCCCGCGAGCCTCGATTTCGGGACCGGACTGATCGACATCCCGGTGGCGTGGGTCTCCCCGAACTCTTCGGACTTCTGGCTGTCCTACGGGGCCAAGCGGATCCCGTCGCAGAGGGTCGCCAACGGGGGTGGCTTTTCCTATTGGAACGGCAACGTTGCCCTGGACACCCATTGGCTGAACCGGTTCGACGCAGGTGTATCGGTTTACAGCAACAACCCGGAGTGGGGACTTTTTGGCCAGGTGGTGCTCCTGCACGACGGGGAGCTGGCCTCGTTTCTCCCCGCGATCGCGATCGGGGCCCGAAACATTGGCCCGGACACGCATGAGGAGCGGTTTCTGATTGGTACCGACGTCACGGTCGACAGCGCGGGCCACCAGCACGAGTTCACACCGTTCTACTTCAAAGGATTCCATACCGCCCCAACTCTGTACGGCGTGGCAACCAAGAGCATTGCGTTTCACAGCGCGGTTCTCTCGAGCGTGAGCCTCACGCTCGGTGGTGGCGATGGCCTCTTCAGCCAGGACGGGGGTCTTGGGGCCGAGTACAACTCATCCGGCACGGTCGTGAAGGGGATGTTCTTCGGAGCGAGAACGGTCTCGCACCCGACGCCCAACACCACGATCTCGCTGGTCGGTGAGAACAACGGCTTCGACTACAACGCCGGGGTGATCGGCGGGTGGCGCGGGTTGTCGCTCGGGGTGTATGCGTCCGAGCTCGAGGATGGGACTGCGCGCAGCGCGTCGAGCCTCGACATCTATAACTATCGCAAGTGGAACGTCTCGTTCAGCTATAGCGGCAACTTCCGCGACGTGGCGCACGGCCACTGGCTGCGGACCCAGATCTCGCAGCTGGAGCGCGAGCAACAGCTGCTCAAGGCGGAGATCGCGCAGCGCGAAGAGACGGTCAAGCGCCTGCAGGTCCGGCTGGGCAAGCTCCAGAATGGCGATCTCGGTAATGCGGACGCTGAGCGTGCGCGGATCGAGCAGGAGCTGGAGGCGGAGCGCCAGGCGATCCAGAAGGCCAACGAGCGGCTGAAGCAACTGCAAGGGGAGAAGCCCCAGTGAGGGCCCCCGTGAAGTGGGCGCCCTGGGCGGAGCGTGGTATGTGGCGGCTGGCGGCCGTCGTGTGTGGTGCGCTGCTGCTCGCGCGGCAGGCGCACGCGCAGGCGGAGTTCGCGCAGACCCTCAACTGGGGTTCCGGGCTGATCGACATTCCAACGGCCTGGGTATCGCCGTTGAGCGGCGACTTCTCGCTCAACTGGTCCGCGAAGACGCTGCAGACCAGTCCTGCGATCCCGCAGTACAACAACTCGTTGTCGGGGAAGGGTGCGCTGCAACTCGCGTTGTTCGGGCGCGCCGAGGTTGGGATGTCGGTGCTGTCGAGCGATTTCGAGCACGGGTTCTACGGGCAGGCGCTGATCCTCAACCAGGATGATTTCCGCGGGAAGGCGGGCGCGATCCTGCCGTCGGTGGCATTCGGCATCCGCAACGTCGGCCCCTACGATCACCTCGACCGGTTCGGGTTGGGCTACGAGCAGGTCCTTCCGGCCAATGGCGGCAGCGCGCCCGAGATCGTCGCCGACTCGCTGCACCGGGATTTCAAGACCGGGAACACGATTTACGGCGTGGCGACCAAGAGTTTCTCGCTGACCGATCTGCGGCCGTCCTGGCCGGACATCGGGGTCAGCCTGTCGGTCGGGTACGGCAACGGATTGTTCTCCAATCACGGGTCGATTCCGGTCCGCGATTACGCCGCCGATGCGACCGGGGGGCTCTTCTATGGTATCAAGACGGATTTTCGTCCGTCTACTAATACCATGATCTCCCTGATGGCCGAGAACAACGCGTGGGATTTCAACGTGGGGACCGCTGTGAGCTGGCGGGGACTCCGGGCCGGCGTGTACGTGACGGAGCTTGCCGCTGGGAGCGCGAATCTCACGGCCGGCGATCCCGCGTCCGCGTTGTACCGCTATCCCAAAGTCAACTTCAGCCTCGGCTGGGCCAGCAATATCTTCGCGCTGCTCCGGGGCAACGTCCTCGAGAACCGCGCGGCGCAACTGCGTAAGCAGCGGGACGTGCTGCTCGCGGACATCGCACAGCGGCAGACGCATATCGCGCAACTGCAGGGCGAGATCCGCCGGTACGAGGCGCAGAACCTGCTCGAGTTGGAAGAGCGGCGCGCGCAGGCGCAGACCGAGCTCCAGACGGAGACCGAGGCGCTGCACCGGCTGGAGGAGCGGCTGAAGCGGATCGAGACGGAGACGCAGGGCGAGCCGGAAGCGCCGCCGCCTCCGGCCCAGGCGCAGCCTGCACCGGCGCCGGCGAACCCGCCCGCGAATCCTCCTCCGAGCCCGCCGGCAAACTCGCCGTCACAGGGCTCACCACCACCTTCTACCGGGCACACACTGTGATCAGGCCGCGCAGAGTTGGTCTGCTGCTGGCCGCATTCGTCTGCGTGAGCGGAGCGGCAGCCGCAACGGCGTTCGCGCCCGCGCTGAGCGCCCAGGACACGACCCGCCACACACCGGATACCACATCGTCGGCGTTGCCGTCGGAGCAGGATTATTCGGCGAAGCGCCAGGCCACGATGAGCGACATCAAGACCGCGCAGCGCAAACTCGGGGAGCTGCGGTCCGAGCGCATCGCACTCGAGTCGCGCGTCGACAGCGTCGCCGTCAAGGCGACACAGAAGCGGGCCAGTGAACTGTTGCTGAGTCATGAGACGACAGCGCTCCGGTCACTCGATTCGATGCTGACCGCGTCGCAGGAAGTGCTGCTCGCGCAGCGCGACCGGTTCCTGTCGCTGGGCGAGGCCGTCCGCCGCCGCGCGGACGCGGAACTGGTCGTGGTCGTGCGGGTGGATTCCGGGCCCGGTACGCAGCACATCGAAGGGTTGACCGTGCAGGTCGACAGCGCGCCTGCCGCGGATCGCCGCTACAGCGACGCGGCGAACGATGCATTGGGTGCCGGGGCGGTCGATGAGGTCTACCACTCCAACGTGCTGCCGTCGACGCACGCCGTGACGCTCACGATGTCGCTCAACGGGTCGTCGCAGACAAGGGCGGCCAGCGTGGATGTCCCGACCGGCGCCGTCACGTACGTGCAATTCACGGTGCATGCCGGCCAACTCCAGTTGAGCACGTGGATCAACCGCAGCGGTCCCCAGTAACGCCGTCGGCCAATGGCTGGTACCGCGTGACACGGCGCAGCACACGCCGCGTGATGCGGCGAATGCGTGTGCCTGGCTCGGTGGTCTCGAGCCGCTGGTCGTCGCACTTCGCCGCGATGGTCGCCGGAGTGGTCTTCGGGTCGGCCCTGGGCAGCGCCCATCTCGGAGCACAGGCCACAAAGCCCGCTGCATCGGATGCCGCGGCATCTGCGACGGCGGCCACGACGACGCCCGCGACGACGGCCGCGCCGATGCCTGTGCGGGCGGACACGGCCCTCATCCCGCAACTCGATGCCGCCCGGGCGGCGGACGCGGAGATCCGGGTCGCGCTGTTCGAGCTGATGAACAACCGTCCCGCGGCCGCGCTGGACCGGTTGCGCGTGATCACGCCGTCGCCGGGTAGTGTCGGCGGGGCCGGGACCTGGCGTGGTGACCAGGATCGCCGGTTCCTCATGGCGGAGAGTTTCTACCGGCTCGGGATGGACGACAGCATGCGAGTCGCGGCGCAGGCCGTGCTCACGGGTCCTGGTGCGGCGCGGTTCGGTGCGGTGCTGCGGACGCAGCTCCTCTTCGGCGCGTACCGGAGCGGCGATCTCGCGGAGGCGTACACGATCGCCAAGGCATCGAGCCGCGATGACCGGTCGCCGCTTTCGGCGCTGCTCGCCGGGCTCGTGGCCTATCAGAATGGCGACACCGCGCTCGCGCGGACGTCGTTCGCTTCGGCACAGCAACTGGCGAGCACGGTCGGCCCGTACGCGGACTACGCGCGGTACATGAGCGCCTTGTCGGCGGCGCGCAGTGATACCGCGCACCCGACCACGGCACTGCACGCGTTCGAAGCGGCCCTGACGACGGCCAACGGCGAAACTCTGAACCAACTGACCCTGGCTGGCGCGCAGAGTGCTGCGGAAGCGGGCCAGTACGACCGCGCCGCCGCATCGGCTGCCGCGGTCGAGGCGTCGAGCGGGTCGGATGCCGAGGCTCGCGCCACGCGGGCCTGGGCATTGACGCGCGGGGGGCATCCGGATCAGGCGGCGCCGATCTTCGACGAACTCGCTGACCGCTATCCGCAACTGCCAGGCCGCGAAGGCAACCGGCTGATGGCGGCGCAATCTGTGCTCGAGCAGGACAAGCCCGCGGAGTCCGAAGGGGCGTTCCTCTCCGCCGTGGACTCGGCGACCACCGAAGCGCAGCGCATCGCGCAGTGGAGTGCCACCCCGCATGCTGCCGCGCGCGCTCTCGTCGCCACACGCACCGCCGACGTGCTGCTGCTACCCGACGTGGCGCTCGGGAAGACTCTGGCGTTCCCGGACAGTGCGGGCGGCGGCATCGACGCTCTTCGTGCGGTCGTGTCCGATGCGGCGACGACGGCACCGCCGTCGTTTGCGCCGCCGTCACTGGTCACGATCGGCAGCCTCACGGCGCGCGTCGACTCCGCGGCCGCCGCGGCACCCGGCGGCGGCTTGAGTCTCGTGGATCGCGACGTGCTGCGGCGGGCGGCATTCACCCGCGAGCCGGACGGCGCGGCGGGCTCCGCGGCGCGGGCCGACCTCATCCACGACGTCAACGAGCTGCACAACGCGGACATCTCGGTCGTCCTGGCAAACGAGGACATCCTGGCCCAGCGCGGCAACGTCGCGCTGCAACTGCTCCTGCTGCGCCGGGCGCGCCAGCAGATCGAGCTGGCGGGCGACAGCCTCGGGCCGATGTTCACGCGGATGTCGGCGGCCGAGGATTCGCTGGCGCGCGTCACGCAGCACGTGGATGTGGCAGGGTTGCTGTTGCACCGGCTGTTCGCGCCGCAGTTCTCGGACATGCGCAAGATCTCGTCCGACAACATCCGGCAGATCGACAGCGTCCGGCGGTCGATGGGGGCGTACGCGGCACCGAGTGATCTGGCGGTGCTGGATCGCGAAGCGGCGACGGCGGCGGACTACGGCCGCCTTGCGGACGTGATCGAGCGGGGACTCAATCAGGTGATCGCGAACCACCCGGCCTTTGCGCTCCGGGACTCGATCCGGTTGCGCGGCGAGCGTACGCGGCAACTGATCGTGCAGACCCAGCGCGCGGTGACGACCGGTGAGGCCGCGGTCGACGAGCAGATGGCGCGGGTATCGGAGGGAGGGTCGTCGACACGTGCCTCGCTTCGCAGCACGCTGAACGCGGCTGCGGCGGCGCAGGAGCAGGCGGTGAGCGTCCTGACCGTGGCGGTGGAGCGCGACCTGACGGTGCGTGCGGGTGTCCTCGCGACCGACGCACGGCGCGACCAGGAAGCGGCGGAATTCGGGGCGGCGGGTGCGTCGTTCTTCCGGCAACTGGCGAGCGCGAATGGCACGACGGGAGCCGCCGATGCGGCACCATCCTCGGATTCGGCGGTCGCGCAACTCGAGCGCGTGATCCAGCGGTACCCGTCCAGTCCCGCGCGCGCGGGCGCGCTCTACGAGCTGGGCGAGCTGCTCGTGCGCCGTGCCGACGAGCGGTATGCGGCGACGCAGCGCGTGGGCACCGGTTCCGACACGACCCACGCGGCGCGGAGCGATGCGGGGCTCAACCACCCCGATTACGCCGCCGCGATCTCGCGCTACGAGGAGCTGATCCAGCAGTACCCGGCGTTCCCGCAGATCGACGGTGCGGAATACACCCTCGGTACGCTGTACAGCGGGGGCGAGCGGTACGCAGATGCAGCGGCGATCTTCGAGAAAGTCAGCGGCATCGAGTCGTCAGCGATGCGCGCGGAGGCGATGTTCCGGCTGGGTGACGCCCGGTTCGAGCTGGCGAGCGCGGCCCGTGGCGAGCAGCGCCTGGCACTGTTCGGCAAGTCGGCCGGCGCGTACGAGCAGGCAGCGGGCGTCGCGCCGGTAACGGGCGACATCTACTTCCTGTCGCTCTACAAACTCGGCTGGTCGTACTACAACCAGGGCACGCAGCAGAACCAGGATGGGTACCGCAAGGCGGTCGACGTGTTCGGGCGGCTGGTGGACGCGTACGACAAGCTGCCGGCGGACCGGCAGGCGAGACTCGGTCTGCGCGACGAGACTCTGGACTACATGGCGGTCTCGTTCACGCAGGTCGGTGGTGCGGACGCGGCGAACCGCTTCTTCGCGACTCGCGCCGACACGGCATACAAGATCCAGGTGCTGCGCCGGGTGGCGTCGCGCCTCCGCGACCAGGGTGATTTCGGCCGGGCGGTGCAGGCGTACCAGGAGCTGCTGGTCGAGGCGCCGAACGATTCGTCGGCGCTCGGCGTGCAGCAAGAGGTCATCGACATCTACCAGAACCGGACGCTGGAGCCGGAGAAGGCGCAGGCCGCGCGGTTGGCGCTGGTCGACAAGTTCGCGCCCGGATTCGCGTGGTCGGCCGCCAATCTCCCGCTGGAGAAGCAGGCGGCGGCGGCTCGCGAGGATGCCCTCCGGCAGAGTGCGCAATACGAGCTGGCCAAGGCGCAGGGTTCGGGCACGCGGGTCATCGCGACGACGCGTACGCGCCGCGCGCCTGGCACACCCGCACCGACCATTGGCACGCCGTCGGTGGCGCAGCGGCCGCATTACGCCGAGGCGGCGCGCCTGTACGGGAAGTACATGCAGGACTATGGCGGCGCGGACAGTGCCCGCGCGGTCGACACGTACTATGCGGAAGCGCTCTTCGGTGCGAGCGACTACGCGCGCGCGGGAGCGGAATACGTGCGCTCGGCCTACGGCTACCCTGGCGATACGACGAA
>Ga0182024_10024491_pt1 | contig 10721 bp, 7 predicted proteins | sample P32metaG_FD_120480 | JGI IMG/M metagenome (GOLD analysis project Ga0182024, IMG submission 120480) | Permafrost microbial communities from Stordalen Mire, Sweden - P3-2 metaG (Illumina Assembly) | ecosystem: Environmental > Terrestrial > Soil > Wetlands > Permafrost | place: Sweden: Stordalen...
CTCCTTTGGTAAGCGGCTCTGTCGCGCCAAAACGCTGCTCAAATCCCCAGCGCTATTCAGGAGCGGGCGATTCGGTCTTGGCGGGATCGGGTTTGAAGAACTCGACGATGTATCTGACGGCCGCCGGCTTTCCGTTGAGTTCCTGCAATCCCAGGACTTCAACCAGATAGGCGCTGCCCGGATCGTACTTCAGGCCAATGGGACGAAAGATGATGCAGTTGGGGATGCCGAATCCCACGTTGTTGACCGCGTTGTAGTTGAACTCCAACGGTTTGCCGGCAGGCACGATCTTGTTCTGTTCCAACTGGACCTGCGCGGGCGTGACGGTTACGGTCAGGCCTGACGATGGCGGTTTGCGGTATCGCGACGGGTTGAGTGATACGCTCCACGCTGCGCCGGAGCCGAAATAGGTAGTGGGAAAGAATCCCGGGCTCGGGTATGCGACGAAATCGAAATCAGGGACGTCCTTGCGCGAGGCATCCATGCTCCACATCGCCGCATAGCCCTTGAAGCTGGCGAGCCCGACCTTGGCCAGGGGAGGGTTGAGGCACCAGCGCCGATGGCCGATGCGGTCGATGTTTGCCGAATCTGAATCGTCCATCCAATCGTTGACGGCATCGACACACAGAGGGCCGCGCGCCGAGGCCTGATAGATATTGCTGTTTGAGGTGCCCTTGCAGGCATACTTATATTGGTCCTCGGGCCAGCCGGGGTTGGGCGGAGTATGATCGAGCTTGCCGATCACCGCCAGGATTGCGGCGGCGGCCTCGTCGTGGGCACAGAAGACAGGATCGAGCTTCATCTGCTCATAGGGCACGTAGCAGAGATAACGATATTGCATGAGCCGCCGCACGGCGTCCTCCCGATCGGCCTGCGAATCGTTACCCCCTTCATGTGGAGGGACCACCTCAGTGGGCTGCACTGTTTCAACCTTGACTTTATGAATCCGGTCCAGCTCGTTTACAATCATTTGCGGTGACCGGGGATAGACCAGGATGCCGTTGACCAAAATGCGGTCACTGACGGGAACGCCGGCGTTGAACTCGGCCGCGCGCACCGGGTTGCCGTTCTCGTCGTTCGCGATCACGGAGCCGTTGAGTTGGCCTTTGCGGTAACTCTCCTGAAGCTTGACATTGCCGTTGGAATAGAAGGTCTGTCGTACGCCCTCGAGTTCGCCGTTGCGGTAAACGCCGCGTTCGCTGCGCTTGCCGTCCTCGGAATAGAGGCTGTAAGACCCCTGCTTGACGCCCTTGGCGTCGACCGTGTAGCGGGACTTGAGGTTCCCGTTGTCGTATTTTTCGTCAACGTACCCCGCGTGGGGTTTTCTAGGTGCTGACGGTTGGGTCGCGGCAGGGGCATGGCCGGCAGACTGCCCACTGCCCGTCGCGGCAGGGGCGGCGGGGGTTTGGGCTGGTTGCTGGGCATAGGCCGGGGAAAGACACGCACCCAGGACAAAAAAAACCGCAATTTGATTCACACCCATAAAGTGCCCCATACGTTGAACCGCTCGGCCCTGATGCACGCGAGGCCGACCGCCGGATAGAGATAGCCGAGCAGGAAGTAGACCGTTAAACGCCGATGCAGTCAAGCAACCGCCAGGACCGGCCTTGCTCAGCGATTGCCGCGGCTACAATCAACCCATGAATACCACGCACCTCGAATCGGTGCTCCGTTGGGAGGACGGCTGCGTGACCCGGCGGCCTGACGACCTGGCGGCGGAGGAGCCGCTGGAAATCCGCGTGCGCGGCCGGGCGATCAGCGTCACCATGCGCACGCCCGGGCACGACCAGGAATTGGCAGCCGGCTTCCTGCTGACCGAAGGCGTCATCCGCGGCCCCGGAGACATCCTGCGCATGGAGCCCTGCGGCAGGAACGAGGAAGGCAATTTGCTGAACGTGCTACTGGCGCCCGAGGTGCCGGTAGATTTTACCAAGCTGACCCGGCACGTGTTCGCCAGTTCCAGTTGCGGGCTGTGCGGGAAGGCCTCGATTGAGGCGGTCCGGGGTCAGTTCCCGCCGGTCGAAACGGACGATTCGGTTTGCATCGACGCCGAGACGATTGCCGCGATGCCGCAGGCCATGCGTTGTACGCAGGAGGCGTTCGACCTCACCGGCGGGCTCCATGCGGCAGCCCTGTTCGATTCAACGGGCAAGATGCTCGTCCTGCGCGAGGACGTTGGCCGGCACAACGCGGTGGACAAGGTGCTGGGCCACGCGTTATTGAACGGCTTGCACCCGCCGAGCCGGCTGGTTCTGCTGGTCAGCGGCCGGTCGAGCTTCGAGATCATGCAGAAGGCCCTGGCCGCCCGCGTGCCGGTGGTGGCGGCGGTGTCGGCGCCGTCGGGCCTCGCGGCCCATTTCGCCGAGGAAAGCGGCCAGACGCTCATCGGCTTCCTGCGCGGCAGGCGGATGAACGTCTATGCTCATCCGGGGCGCATCCGGTTTGGTGCGGGCTGCAAGCCGTCAGCCGGAGCAGAGAGTCTGTGAGTTAATTCGTGGCACGGGCGTCCCGCCTGTGTTTTCGTGCGGAAATCACAGCCGGGACGGCTATGCTACAAAAGCGAAATGCAGATTCGAACCCATTGTCAGCAAGTCACCCTCGCCATCCTCGCCGGCGGCGAAGGCTCGCGTATGGGAATGCCCAAGGGCGAGCTGCGCATCGGCGCTGAGCCGATCCTTCAGTATCTGCTGGGGCGGTTTGAATGGCCGGGGCCGACGTTATTGGTGACCGCCCCGGGGCGGGAACACCCGCCGGGATGGGAATCATTCACCGCGGAGGTATCTGACCCGGTTGGCGGTTTGGGACCGTTGCGCGGCGTGCTGACCGCACTGGAAGCGGCCGGCACGGAACATGTCCTTATGACGCTGGTCGACATGCCGGGACTCAATGGTGAGCAATTACGTTGGCTGGCGTCGGCGTTCGGTCAGGAACGGTCGCGGCGGTGCGACATTTGCGGATTGATGACCAGCCGGGACGCCGGCAACTCGAGGAGTGGATCGGAACGGCGGATCGAGCCGTTCCCCGCGGTGTTTCATCGCGACGCGACGCCGGCGATCCGCGCCCGGCTCGACGCGGGCCGAGGAGCGGTTCATGGCTTGGCCGACGATCCTGAGTTTATCATCGTATCTGCGCCGGATGACTGGGGTGAGGATACCTGGATCAATTTGAACCGCCCCGCCGACCTGCGGGCGTTTTCTCATGACGTGGTCTTGACCGGAAGTCAACAAGACGCGGGCCGTTCTTTTCCCTCCCTCGGTACTCCGGGGGAGGGTTAGGGTGGGGGCTTTTCGATGGTGCATCTACCACGGAAGCTCCCTCCCCAGCCCTCCCCCGGAGTACCGAGGGAGGGAGAGAAACTATCCACGACCTTTCTGGCTTGGCTCTCCTACCCGAATCGCGCACGACCGTTTTGCGGTTACGGTTTGGAGAAGACCGCAAGCGACGGAGCTTTTTATGAAGTTGAGAATACGCGGCAACTCGATTCGGTTGCGGCTCGGCCGCGGCGAGGTGGCCAGCCTCCTGGAAAATGGGAGGGTCGAAGAGGCGACTGAGTTCGGCGCCGGGCCGCGGTTCGAGTATGCACTGCGAACTTCCTCGAGTGTTCCGCGGCCCAGCGCATCGTTCCGCGATGGGCGGATCGAAGTGCTGCTGCCGACACAGTTGGCCCGGGATTGGGCCGACAGCGAGGAAGTCGGCATTTCGGCTGACCAGCCGCTGGGGCCGCAAGAAGGGCCCGGATCGCTGCAGTTGCTGATCGAAAAGGACTTCGCGTGCTTAAAGGCGCCGCCAAATGAAGACCAGTCCGACGCCTTCCCGCATCCGGAGGATGCCCAGTGCAAGGCGGATGAATAACTCTTAGGGCATGAGAAGGAGCCCCCGGATCGGACCAGGGGCTCCTTCGACGCACTCCGCTTGATCGGGACCGCTCTTTGGGAGCGACAGTTTTCAATAGTTGGTGCACGAACCGGCTGAGGGGGACTCATGGGCCAAACATGGCCTTCAGTGGATGCCTCTCACTGTTACGCTCGTATTCTGACATGGAAAGGTGAGAGGAAAATGAGAGGGATTTCCGCGGCTAAGAAATATCAGAGCACTGGCGGGGTTGGGGTATGAGTTCCGGCGCCCAGATGACCATTCCGGTCGATTTCAGTTTCGCGATTGCGGCAAACAGCGCCTCGGATCGCGAAACTTCAAGCGGCGATCGGGGGATCGGGGAATTCGCGTTGCCGAGGTGACAGCGCGACGATTCGACCTTGCGGGCTGATTTAGACTGTGCCGGGAAGCCAGTCGCGCTTGCGGTTCCACCGCAAGCGCGACTGGCTTCCCGGCACAGTCTACAGGCCGTACTCCTTCCACCGCCGCTCGACCAGTGCCTTGGTGGCCTCGTCCATCCGCAGTTCCTCCGGCCAGCGACGCACCGAGCCTTCAGCGGGGAGTTTGACCGTGGCGTCGAAGCCGATCTTGCTGCCGGCACCGAGGTCGGGGCTGGCGTGGTCGAGGATGTCGACCGGACCGCGGACGATTTCCGTGTCGCGCTGCGGGTCGCAGTTGCTGAACAGGTGGAACAGCACGTCCTGCTCATCATGCACGTTCACCTGCTCGTCCACGACGACGATGAACTTGGTGAATGCCATCTGCCCCGCGCCCCAGATGGCGTGCATCACTCGCCGGGCCTGGTAGGGGTATTCCTTGCGGATCTTCACGAAGGCGCAGTTGTGGAACACGCCGCTGATCGGCAGCGCGTAATCGACGATGTCCGGGATGAGCATCCGCAGCAGCGGCAGGAAGACCCGCTCGGTGGCCTTGCCCAGGTAGTAATCCTCCATAGGCGGCTTGCCGACGACCGTCGTCGGATAAATCGGATTTTTGCGGTGCGTAATCGCGGTCACGTGGAATGCCGGGTACCAGTCGGCCAGCGAATAGAAGCCGGTGTGGTCGCCGAACGGGCCTTCGAGGAGTTTTTCGTTGGGGTCCACATATCCCTCGATCACGATCTCGGCGTTGGCCGGCACTTCCAGGTCGATGGTCCGGCACTTGACCAGCTCGATCCCCCGCCCGTTGAGGAACCCGGCAAAAAGGTGCTCCTCAATCCCCGGCGGGAGCGGCGCGGTGGCGGCATAGGGGAGCACCGATTCGCCGCCCAGCACGACCGCCAGGGGCATTTTTTCGCCGCGTTTCTGGTAGAGCCGGAAGTGCCGGGCGCCGTCGTGGTGCATGTGCCAGTGCATGGCGCACAGGCGCGGGCCGAAGAGTTGTACGCGGTACATGCCGATGTTGCGGTCGCCGGCGACCGGGTTGCGGGTGTGGATGCCGCCGAAGGTGATGTACCGGCCCGTGCCGCTCTGCGTCCCCGCCGCCCGCTCGGCGGCAGCCGGATCAAAGACCTGCCCCGATCGCAGGTCCCCATCTAGCGGCCAGCACTGGATGATCGGCAGTTTGGTCAGGTCGGCCTTGTCCCCCTCCAGCACCACCTGCTGGCAGATCCCGCTCCGCACCGACTTCGGCGGGTAGCTGGCCATCTTGAGCAGGTCCGGCAGCCGTTTCATCTTGTCCAGCAGATTAGTAGGAATGTCCGGCTTGACCAGTTGCTGCACCCGAGCCGCCAGGGCTTCGAGGTTGTCGGTGCCCATCGCCTGGTTGACCCGCCAATAGCTGCCGAAGGTGTTGATGGCGACCGGAATGTCCGAGCCTTCCACATTCTCGAACAGCAGCGCCTTGCCGCCAAGCAACGCCGCCGGGTTGCGATCCAGCTCATTGTTCCCATGCGGCGCCGGCGACTTGCTCATCCGGTCAGCGATCTGGGCGATCTCCAGCACCGGCGACACCCGCGCTTTCACGCGGTGCAGCTCGCCGTTGCGTTCGAGGAGCTGGAGGAAGTCTTGGAACGTAGGGGAGGGATCGGTTGCCATGGGAGTCGGATGGTATTGTTTAGCGGCCTCGCTTGCGAGGCGTTGGGCGCGGTTTTGCGGCAAGCGGAGGGCCCGCGCCTCATCAGCAGTTTTCATCGCACGTCAATACCCGTTTTCAATGTCCTCACGCCGAGACCGGAGCTTGAGACGGTCCGGATGGAACCTGCGAAGGCGCCTCGCTCGCCAGATCCGGACCGTCGTAAACTCCGGTCTCGGCGTGAGGAGTTCCATAAAAGACACGTATCGATGCGCCGGTCCTTGGGCATACCCCGATTGTCCGGGCATGTGGAGATGGCGCCAGCGCCTTACCCCTTTCGTGCATGATCGGCGCCGCCCCACGCCTCAACCCCCAAATTGCTCCTCCGCCCCTGCCGGGGCGGCAGAGGAGGTTATCGCGACCACGGGTTGCGCGGCGGCTGCGCCGCCGCGCCGCTCCACCCGTGGCTACCATCCGCCGGCCCCTCCGGGGCGAAGAGCTCTGCGTGGGTCATTCGAACCCGCCCCGGAGGCCCGGAGGGGCGCGAGGACTGTAGCCACGGGTGGAGCGCAGGGTCGCCGACAGGCGATCCGCAGCGCAACCCGTGGTACGGGAACATTCCATACCCGCCCCGGCAGGGGCGGAGGAAGCGTGCGAGCGGGACAACGGAACGGGCGGTATGTAGTGATCTGTTACCGGTCACACTGCGGACCCTGCGCAGACAGCTTAGCCGCTATCCGTAGAACACAAAGTGTGATTTGAGCATCATGTCGCGAAAGGTCGCTGCTATTCTGATTGGCGGGCCGCCGACCTCCGCAATGAACACCACCCTCCTTCGTTTGCGGACGTCGAACGCAAGGTAACCCTTTGTCATGCGGTTCGGCCAGGTGAGCGCGCATGCTTCGCCGAACGGAAAACACACCAGTCCACCAGCATCGGAAAAGAGCGCCGATTTCGCGTGGAGTAACTCGATGGCGTGGAGATGACGTTCGTCGATATCATCGGTGATCTTAATCTGTAACAAGTGAGTCCACCAAACTTCAAGCCGTCCTTTCGAATAGACGCGGTAGTGACCATCGAACCCGCCTTCGCACCACCTGCCGATCAGGTCGAGAAAGTCGAGCGGCAATTTGAAGCTTGTCGCCCGTTCGACCGCGGCGATGTCGGCGGCTCGATTCCGCCAGGAGCGGCCATACTTGAACAAAATGCCTCTGGATGGATCGAACGGCGTGCCGCCAGGTTCCTCGTCGCCGTACGACCCGAGGACCAGGTGCGCTCCCAACTCCTCGGGCGTGCGGCACACTACAACCTCCGAATCTCCCACTCGTGCCGCATTTTCCGCCGCCAGTTTGGCGGAGGCGAAGATCATCGGGCCATCCCAGGGGTTCATCATTCTCCAGTCGGCGGCCTTCAGGAGATCGAGCAAGAACCGTAACAGGTCTGGCGTAATCTTGTCGATTCGTACCATGATGCCGTCAGGTCGGCCGGGGCCGTTGCTGCCGACTTTCGTCCGAGTCCCGTCGGCGAGTTTGACCACTACAAAATCGAAGTCCTTATCCGGCACATTGAGGACACGCGCGACGGCTCTCCACTCAGCGGGCGTCATCGGTTCGGGAACATCGAACTTCTCGACCTTCCGGGTGAAAGGACTCAGCTTCTCCGCAGTTCTGCCCCGATACCGGCACGGGGTGAAGCTTATATCGGTCGGCATGAAACCCTCCGAGCTTACTCACTTGAACACCACCTCATAATACATCGTCTTATCCCGCGCCCCATCGATGCTGAAGCTCCCGTCCCGCACCGCCAGCGTCTGCCCCGAGCGGCGTCCTTCTGTATCGAGCACATTGACGGCGCTCACCCCCCTGCCGACCACAATCGTCGCCTTGACCGGCTCCATCAGGATCGGTCCCTTGCCGTTGTCGAGGATTTTCTTGCCCGGCGTGAAGTAGCGGAACCCGCTGTTGCAGGTCCGCGCGACGGCTGTCAGGAGCGCGGATTTGCCGGTGGCGAGCGTGGAATCCTTGTCCAGCGCGGTGAGGACGATCGAGGCGTATGGGCAGTCGGGCGTCAACTTGACGTCGCCGAGGGTCAGCTCTTTGGCGGGGGCGAAGCCGACCACGGCCTTGGTGCCGGGGGTGTTGATGGTGAAATAGCCGCGGTCGGAATAGTCCCAGGCGAGTTGGCCGGTGGGGGAGGTGATCGTTTTGTCGTGGATGTACTTGGCCATATCAGGGAACGTGGAGGGCTGGGGCGATTCGGTGAACTCCACCGCGACCCGCCCTGCCGCCAGGGCCTCGGGCGGGACGTTGCCGCCCGCGAAATTCTTGATGTCGCCCTGCTGGGTGACTTTATCCGAGAAGTTGAACTTGCCGTCGGCAAGCTCGCCGGGGCTGATGCGGCGCACGGAGATGAGCGGGCCCTGCTTCACGTCCCCGCGGTAGATCATCCGGGCCAGCGAAGGGTATTGGCCAACCTGCGATGGCGTGTCGGCGTCCCACACGCCCCACGGCAGCGTCCCGGCGGTGTCGTCGAAGAGCTTCGTCCCGGCGCCGGACTGGAACTCATAGCTGGCGTCCCACCCCTGAAGCCCCATGCCGTAGGCGGCAATGAGCGCGGGGCCGTCGGCGGCGTAGAGCGATGGGTAGACGGTGATCCACTCGGACAGACCGAACGGACGGTCGATCACCTGCTGCAGGCCGGTGGACAAGTAGCCGCTGCCCGGGCGGGCGAGCATGGAGTCTTCCAGGTGCTCGCCGAAGTAGTTGTGGCGGTCTATGTAACCGGCGAGGTAGTCCGAGCGGAGGTTGTAGTAGTGCGGCAGCATCGAAGGCCCCTGCCAGGGCGAGCCGACCACCGGCCCGGAGTAGCCGGCGGCGCGGATGGCCTTCAAATACTTGGCGTAGAACTCGTTCTGGGCCGCGTGGAGGAAGGCGGCGGTGTCAAGCAGGCGCTGATGGTCGCCGCCGCTGGTCTTGGGCATGTGGTCGTCGGAAAAAAACCACGGGTTCACCTGCGGCACGAGGTTGCGGGCCAACAGGCTTTCGCCGGGCTTGAGGGCGCCTTCCCACGCTTTGGCAAAGGCGTCTTCGGAGGAGTACTTTGCTTTGAGCCAGTCGCTGAAGCGCTCGATGAACAGCTTGCGGTAGGTCGGGCACGCATTGAGGGCTTTCTCGGATGTGTAGAAGAAGATGTCATCTTCGTTCTGCATCTCCAGGAAACAGAGGGCCGGCTCCTGGGAGTAGGCGAGGTTGGTGTATGGGTTCTTGTGCTTGAGCAGGTTGACGACCATTTCGATCAGCAGGTCCTGCACGTCGGGGGCGAAGTTGATGAAGGCGTACGTGTTGCCGTCGGGAAAGGCCTTGCGGATTTCGTCGTAGGCGACGAGCTTGGCGCGGTCGCCGGGGCGGACGTGAAGGCCATAGGTGTGGGACCAGCCGAAATAGACGCCGTTTTTCTTGAGCTGTGCCGAGAAATAATCCAGGCGGTCCAGGCCTTGCGGATCGAATTGGGTCGAGTCGTTGGCGTCGCCGATGCCGTTGTCATTTTTGGGGTATGAGAACTTGTGGAGTCGGACGGCATTGATGCCGTAGCGTGCGAAGCGGGCGGCGGTGAAGTCGGCGGTCCTCTTGTCCGGGGCGCAGTTGCTGCCATAGGCGAGGTTGGTACCCCAGAACTTCACCGCCGAGCCGTCCTCGAAATGGAACTCGTCGTTTGCCGCGCGCACGCCGCCGCGTTTGCCGGCGGGCTTCTCGAGCCAGTCCTGCATGCCGATGACGTCGGCGCCGCCGCCCGAGGCGCCGTCGGCCGGCTTGAATGCCCACCAGTCGGGGCCGGCGACGGTGTCGGTGAAGCGGGCGATGTCGGATGTGCCGCTGAGCAATGCCACGTCCGTGGGAAACGAAAGCGTGATCGAGACCGACTTGCTGCCGGCGGGAAACCGTTCCTCGGCCAGGATAAAGCGCACGTCCCGATCGATGCCGAGGTTGACCGGCGGATCGATGGTGACGTTGATATCGCCGAGTTCCTTCACATGGAACGAGGCCTTGGTAACCGTGCCGTACGCGCCGCGGCTGAGCGGGAGCGTCGCGGTGGCCTCTTTCCCGTCAGCGACGACGTCGAGCTTACCGGTCATCGCCTGATCGATGCCAAGCGTCGGCGAAAGGAGCGTCAGCGGCACGTCCTTGTCGGCGTTCAGGTCGTAGCGGAAGGTCAGCGACCGTCGATCGGGCTGGGTAACGCGGAGTTTTACGCCGATCACCTGCCCCGCCGATTGGTTCACGACGAATGGCCCTGACGCTTCATACGCGGCGTCGCCGGCGTTCGGCTTGCCGTCGATGCCGGCCCAGGCCCAGTTCGGCCCCCACCCGGCGATGCCGACGTGCCCGACGGCGGCGTGGCCGCGCAGGAGGGTGAAGTCGAAACCGTTCTGCGAATCAGCCAGAACGGCCCAGCCCGCGTCCGGGCCGCTGGCGGCTCGTTCGTCCGCCCGCGCCGGCCGATCAGGCAGCAGGCAGCTCGCGAAAAGGAATAAGGCGGTCAGGGTGCAACGTCTGGGAATTGCGGCAACTGATGTCATCATTTCTTCAACTCCGTGGATTGGCTTGCGCTGAGCTTATACTCAGCCTGAATGAGCTTCGTTTGCACGGGCCAGGAGGAGTGGGGTCTTGCGAGCGTCAGCGCCTTGTGGAGAGAAGGTCAGAACGCCCATCGCAGGGTGCATGGCACTTTAGGCGGCTTTGCGGTACGCGGGCCTTGACAACCAGTATTTCTCCCAGCGCTGGTCCTGTGACTTCCGAAGGGCACGGAGGGCCAGAATCGATTCGACGCCCGGCTCC
>Ga0182024_10024492_pt1 | contig 10721 bp, 6 predicted proteins | sample P32metaG_FD_120480 | JGI IMG/M metagenome (GOLD analysis project Ga0182024, IMG submission 120480) | Permafrost microbial communities from Stordalen Mire, Sweden - P3-2 metaG (Illumina Assembly) | ecosystem: Environmental > Terrestrial > Soil > Wetlands > Permafrost | place: Sweden: Stordalen...
CCGTTGGCTCCTGCGCACCCAAGGAGATCCGGCCGCACTCGCTCCCGCCGTGCGCGCGGCGATGGGGAAACTGGACCCCAATCTGCTCATCGCCGAAATGCAGCCGATGACGGTGTGGGTGGATCGGGCCCAGGCAGGCACGCGATTCTCGCTGCTGCTGATAGGTGTGTTTTCGGTGATTGCGGTGGTGCTGGCAAGCGTCGGGTTGTACGGCGTGCTTTCGACGTTCGTGCGCCAGAGGACCGCGGAGATCGGAGTGCGAATGGCGCTTGGTGCGGCGCCCGCGAATATCTTCAGCCTGGTAGTCGGTCACGGACTGGGCTTGAGCGCGGCGGGAATCGCGATCGGAATCGTCGCGGCCGTTGGCCTGACGCGCGTGATGACCACCATGCTGGTGGGTGTGAAGCCAACCGATCCGGTCACGTTCTTCGCGATCGTCGCGCTATTCTTAGCGATCGCCGCGATCTCGTGCTGGATTCCAGCGCGAAGGGCCGCCGGGCTGGCACCGACCGTTGCGCTGCGCGAGCAGTAATATCGGTCTACGTTCATCAGCAGCCAAATGAGTTGCCTAGTACGGCTCGCCCGGCAGCGGCGCGAGCACCGGCGTGATCTTGCCCCAGCCCTGATCCTTCGCGGCCTTCATATCCTTAACTAGCTGTTCCGGCAGATCGGCCTTCAACTGCGGGCGGCCTGCCTGCATCGCTAAAACCCAGCCGACCGCTGAGATAGTTTTCGACACCACCTGCATTTCCTTGTAGTCGATTTTGTCGGGAGTGTCGGTGGCCCGGTGATAATCGGGGTGCAGACCGGTGGTGAGAAACGCGATGGGAATGCCCATCTTCGCGAAGTTGTAATGGTCGCTGCGATAGAACACGCGCTGTCCGTTGGGTTGCGGACCGAGATTATCGTGCGTCGCATCGGGCTTGGTCGCGTCCCAGAAATGATTCAGCGTCAATTTCTGATAGTTGTTGTTCACCGTCTCAATGGTTTTTTCGAGATCATCGCTGCTGACGTTGGGACCAATCACCATAATCTCGCCCGGATTCACAAGGACATGCGTCGCATCGGGATCTGAATAGCCCGGGTCCTTGGTTCGTCCGATCATATCCATGTTCAGATCCGCGACCACCCTGCTGAGATCCACCGGCGGATACTGGTTGAAATACTGCGATCCCCACAGTCCTTTTTCTTCACCCGCGTTCCACAGGAAAATGATGCTGCGGTCTGGCCGCACGCCCTTCGCTGCGCCCTCCGCATAAGATCGCGCAACCGCGAGCAGTGCGGCGGAACCGGAGCCATCGTCATCCGCTCCGTTGTTGACGTTGTGACCGTCGGGCAACGGCGCGGCCATCCCGATATGATCCAGATGCGCGCTGATCACGACGTACTCGTTCTTCTTCACCGGGTCGCCGCCCTCCAGGATGCCGACGACGTTCTCGCCGTGACCGGCCTCGCTCTTCACCGCGACTTGCAACTTGAGACTCTTCTCCGCGGCCAATTCGAACGAATCAAGCTTGGTGTTCGCGCCGGCTGCATAAAAGATTTTCGACGCGTCCATTTTCTCGCCCTGGAAAATCGCGTTGGTCATCGCCAACCCCGCGGTAATCGAGTGCAGCGCCGGGCAAGTGGGCGGCTGCTGCAACTTCGGAACCTGATAATTGGGACCGTTAAGTCCGCCGCGTCCGCCGCCACCTCCACCCCCGAACGCGCCGGCGTTGGGATTGTTCATCGTGCTCAACTGCTGAAAATTCGGAATCGTCACGACGGCTAACGCGCCGTTCTTCGCCGCGGCCTCTTCCGGTGTCAGAAAATCCTTGCAACTCTCTCCCAGCGGATTGGGCGCGCCGCGTCCGCCGCCACCGCGGCCGCCTCGGCCAGCTTCCGCCTGCTGTGCAGCCAGTTCGGCAGGTAATCCGGCAACCACCACAATCTTGCCGTGCACATCGACGCCTTGATACGGATCGATGTTCGTCTTATTGATCACGTACCCGTTACCCGCGAAGACCAACTTCGCGTTCACGTCAATCGGCTCCAGGGGCGGCGCTCCGCGGCCTCCGGCCTGCATCGTCCACTCCTTGGTGTATTCGAAATCGCTGGTGCGCGGTTCTGCGTTGCCTCCGCCGCCACGCCGTCCGCCGCCGCCTCCGCCACCACCGCCGCGTCCTCCACGGCCGCCTCCGGCAGCAGGGGCAGTGATCGAGACTTTGGTCGATTCCGGAATCACTGATTTCGTCACCAACTCCAACGGCATCAGGTAGGGTTGCAGCGGACCGTTCGTGCCGGTGGTGCTGCCGCCGGGTTTGAGACCCCATTCCGCGAGGTGGCTCGCGACATACAGCGCCGCGGTGTCGTATCCGCGCGACGGAAGGTTGCGCCCTTCGAGCTGATCCGACGCGAGAAAATACAGGTAGATTTTCATTTCTTCCTGCGTGATCGAGTCGGAATTGCCGTAGCTCGGAGGCGTGGCCGCGGTGACCTTGGCAACCGCTTTCGGCTTAGACTGAGGCGCGGAATTCGCAGCCGGAACGGCCACAAAGATTGCGACCCCGAGAGCGGCCACAACAGAGGTGGTCAAAGTGATTCGAGAAACTGTGTATCTGGACATTGTAGATGTTAAGGGACTGATGTTAAGGATACACCAGCGCTGGGCTCTGAGCGATCACCTGACGCCCGCGGACCATGGTAGTATCAGCCCTTATGAAGCTTGCCGCCGCCCTGTTCCTCTTCGCGTCAACTGTCGCGCTGGCCCAGCCGCCCACGCCCGAATCCGTGCTTGGGCACAAGCCCGGCGACGATTTCTATCTCGCCAGCTACGACGAATCGCTGGGGTATTTTCAAAAGCTCGCGGCGTCCACCGACAAGCTGAAGCTCGTGAAGGTCGGAAAAACCACGCAGGGCCGCGATTGGTATATCGCTCTCATTTCGAGCGCGAAGAATCTCGCCGACCTCAATAAGTACAAGGACACGGCGCGCCGTCTGGCTCTGGTGAAGGGCCTCAACGATGCGCAGGCGCGCGAGCTGGCGCACAACGGCAAAGTGATCGTGCACATCGACGGCGGCCTGCACGCGACCGAAGTCGCGCCCGCGCAGCACACCATTCAGCTCGCCTACAATCTGGTCACCGCGAAAGATCCCGAGACCACCGCGATTCTCGACAACGTGATTTTGGAGTTGTGGTTCTCCATCAACCCGGACGGCCAGAACATGGTGGTCGACTGGTACCGCAGCAATCTCGGCACGCCGTATGAGGTCAGCAACATGCCGGGCCTGTGGCAGGAATACATCGGGCACGACAACAATCGCGACGGATACATGAACAACATGATCGAGTCGCAGGTGATCACCAAGGCGGATCTCGAATACTATCCCGAGGTGTTCTACAACCATCACCAGACCGCGCCGTTTCCCGCGCGCATCTGGATTCCTCCGTTCGGTGATCCGGTGTCTCTGAATCCCCACCCGCTGATGTATCGATGGGTGAACGTCTTTGGCACCGCGATGGCCGCGTATCTGGATGAGCACAACATGCCGGGCGCCATGCATCGCGGCCGTTTCGACGATTGGTATCCGGGCTTTGTCGACCACGTGAATAACTTCCGCAACACGGTTTCATTCCTTACAGAGACCGCGCTCTATCGCTACGCCACGCCGCACTTTTATACCACCGAAGAATTCCCGCGAGACAAGCAGGACCTTCGCGCTGAGGTGTATTATTCGAGCCCCTGGAAAGGCGGCTGGTGGCGATTGGGCGATGCGGTCCGCTACATGATCGGATCGTCAATGGCGGTGCTCGACACGGCGGCGAAGAATCGCGAGGAACTGTTGTATGACCGATATCGCGCGGGCCGCGATGTGATCGCGCGATTCACCAAAGATCCGCCTTACGCCTACATCATTCCGCGTGAGCAGCGCGATACGCAGACGGCGGCGACGCTGGTGGAAAAGATGATGGTCGATGGGATCGAAATGCACCAGGCGAGCCGCGATTTCACGGGCGGCGGAACCAGCGTGAAAGAAGGCGATTGGGTGATTCTGATGGATCAGCCGTTCGCCGCGCTGGTGAAGGAATTGTTCGACGTGCAGAAGTATCCTGAGGCGCCGCGTCCACCTCAAATCGGTGGAGCGGATGCCGCGGGAGGCGGACGTGGTGGAGCAGGTGGTGGAGGCGGTCGAGGCGGTGGTGGTCGAGGCGCGGCGGCTCCCGCGGCCGCGCCTCCCGTAGCCGCAGCCCCCGCAGCCGCTCCCGCAGGTGGAGGTGGTGGAGGCCGGGGCGGTGGTGGTGGTCGAGGTGGTGGTGGCGCAGCGGCTCCAGCGGCAGCACCGGCAGCAGCCGCAGGCGGCCAACAAGCTCCGGCGCAACTTCCCTACGACGTTACCGGCTGGACGCTTCCCATGCAAATGGGCGTCGAGGTGATCGCGGTCTCCCAACCTGTCGCATCAGAAGCGCGCGCCGTGCTTCGCAAGCTGGATCATCTTGAGCCGATCAAAGGCAAGGTGGAAGGCGCCGGTCCGGTGTTCTCTTTCTCGCATGACAGCAACGCTGCGATGCGCGCGGTGAACGACATCCTCGCGGGCGGCGGAACCGTCGCGTTCTCGAAAACCGGCAGCACCATTTACGCCACCGGGAAAGTGGCGCCGATCTTACAGAACGACGGCGTCAACGCGTCGTCTCTAACGGAATCGCCTGATTCATGGCCGGTGAAGCAGCCTCGCGTCGCCATCTACGAACCGTGGAGCGGCAACATCGACGAAGGCTGGACGCGCTGGATCATGGAGCAGTTCCATTTCAAATTCACGCGCTTGCATAACCCCGATATCCAAGAAGGTCATCTTCGCGATCAGTACGACACCATCATCTTCGCCGAGATGGGAACGCGCCAGATTATGGATGGCATGCAGCCCGGGTCGGTGCCGGGCCAGTACGCAGGCGGTATCGGCGAAACGGGCGCGCAGGAATTGCGCGACTTCGTCACGCGCGGCGGCACGCTGATCACGTTCGGAAACGCGACCCTGTTCGCCATCGACCAATTCAATCTGCCGGTGACCAACGTGGTCGGGGGAGTTGGGCAGAATCAGTTCTTCTGTTCCGGCTGCCTGCTGCGAGCCGAGATCCGGGAGCCGAATCACCCCGTGGTCGCGGGCCTTCCGCTCAGCTTGCCGGTGATGTTCGAACGCAATCCGGTCTTCGACACCCGGGCCGGATTCCGCGGCAGAGTGCTCGCCAGTTACGTAAGAGATCGCAATCCGCTGATGAGCGGATTTCTTCTCGGCGCCGATCTCATCGAAGGGAAAGCCGCGGCGCTCGATGCGAACTACGGCAGCGGCCATATCATCATGCTCGGATTCCGGCCGCAATGGCGCGGCCAATCCCACGGCACCTACAAGTTTTTCTTCAACGCGGTGTATTACAACCCGACGATGGCGCCCGAAGGTGGTGGCGGAGGAGGGCGGGGCGGCCGGGGAGGAGGCGGAGGAGGCGGAGGAAACGCTCAGCAAGCGGCATGGCGGCGCGAAGCCGAGGCCGTGAAGGCCGAGCTCTCCAGACTCACCGATCGGAATCGGGCGTACTTCACCGCGCGTGGACCACAAGCCGCGGAAGAAGGTAAGGCGATCGAGGCCGCGCTCGATGCGTTCCAGCGCGACCGCCTTCCCGTGCTCGACGATCTCCGCGCGCAAGTGGAGGACGCCGCGACATCGCGTAACGACGCGACCTACATTGCGTCGCTCAGAAAATTCGCCCTGGATCTGCGCACCAAGGATTTCAGCGCTTCCAGGCTCGACGATCTACTCGATCAATACAAATTGGCGGTGGTGCCATAAATGAGACGCGAAATGAAAAGCCCCATGAAACTCAAGCAAAAGCGCTCCACTTTGTCGCGCCTCACGCGCTCCCTGGCGGTCGCGCCTCTTTTGTGGATCGCCATCGCGAACGCTCAGCCGCCGACGCCCCAATCCGTTCTGGGGCACAAACCCGGTGACGATTTCTATCTCGCCACGTACGAGGATTCCCTGGGCTATTTCCGCAAGCTCGCGTCGTCGTCGAATCGCATCAAGCTGGTGAACGTTGGCAAGTCGACGCAGGGCCGCGACTGGTTTATCGCCTTTATTTCCGATCCCGAAAATCTGGCGCAGCTCGATCATTATAAGGATGTGTCGCGGCGGCTCGCCGTCGCGCGCGGAATCAGCGAAGAGCAGGCGCGCACCATGGCGCGCGAAACCAAGCCCATCATTCACATCGACGGCGGCTTGCACGCGAGCGAAGTGGCTAATCACCAGCACACCATTCAGCTCGGCTACGATCTGGTGGCGGGCGAAGACACGCTCACTAAGGAGATTCGCCACAACCTGATCGTTGAGTTGTGGTTCTCCATCAATCCGGACGGCCAGAGCATCGTTGCGAACTGGTATCGCCAAAACGTCGGCACGCCGTATGAGGTCAGTGAGCCGCCGGTGCTGTGGCAGGAATATGTGGGTCACGATAATAATCGCGATGGCTACATGCTCAACATGCTCGAGACGCAGGAGATCACCAAGTCGACGCTGGATACGCAACCGCTGGTGTTCTACACGCAGCATCAAACCGCACCGTTTCCGGGCCGCATCTATCTGCCGCCCTTCGCCGATCCGATTTCGGGAAATATGCATCCGCTGATGGTCCGATGGCTCAACGTCATCGGAATGTCGATCGCGCAATACCTCGACGACCACGATCTTCCCGGCTCCATGCATCAGGAAACCTTCGACGTCTGGTATCCCGGCTATATCGACAACATCGGCAATTTCCGCCACACGATTTCATTCTTTACGGAGACCGCGCTGTACCGTTACGCGACGCCGCATTTCTACACCGTCGACGATTTTCCAGCCGCCCGGCAGGGTCTCGGCGAAGAAATGCTCTACTCCAGCCCGTGGAAGGGCGGCTGGTGGCGATTGGCGGACGCGTGCAAGTACATGCTCGAAGCCGACATGGCCGTTCTGAACCTCTCGGTGAAGTATCGCGAGCAGATGACTTACAACAAGTATCGTGCAGCGCGCGACACCATCGAGAAATTCGAGAAGGAGCCGCCCTACGCGTATGAAATCCCGCGTGAACAGCATGACGCGCCCACCGCGGCTGTTCTGATGGAGAAGCTGATGCTGAACGGGATCGAAATTCATCAGTCGCTGAAGCCGGATGCGTGGGTGATTCTGATGAACCAGCCGTTTTCCGGCCTGGTGAAGGAATTGTTCGAACCTCAGGTCTATCCGACGCTTACCCAGCGCCCCTACGATGTAACCGGCTGGACTCTGCCAATGCAGATGGGCGTCGAAGTCCACGCCGTGACCACGCCGTTAACCAAGGCGTATCGTGATTCCCTGAGGACCGTGAAAAACATGGACGGCCTCTCCGCGCCGTTCAATCACGCGGCTAACGCGAGCTTTCGAGCCATCAACGAGATTCTCGCTGCGAAAGGGACGGTCTCGTTTTCGGGTGACGACATCGTCGCATCGGGTCTCGATAAATCCAAACTCGACGGCATTCTGGGCGAGAACCACCTCCATGCGGGAACGGCGAAAGATTCGGGCAAGCCGATCAAAGCGCAGCGCATCGGATTGTATCGGCCCTTCGCGGCCAGCATCGACGAAGGCTGGACGCGCTGGATTCTTGAACAGTACAAGTTCCCCTTCAAGAGCTTGGAGAACGGCGACATTATCGCGGGGCACCTGCGCCAGAATTTCGACGTGATCGTGATTCCGGATATCAATGAACGGCAGATTATCGATGGCCGCCGGCCGGGAACCGTGCCGGAGCGTTACGCCGGCGGAATCGGCGAAGAGGGCGTGAATGCGTTGCGCGATTTCGCGAACGATGGCGGCACCGTGGTCACGTTCAATAACGCCTCCATGTTCGCGATCAACCAGTTCAAGCTTCCGGTGGAGAACGCTCTCGCCGGAGCGGGCGGAACCGGGTTTTTCTGCTCCGGCTGCCTGGTCACCGTGCACATTGAGGATGAGAAAAATCCGCTCTCGGCCGGCCTTTCGGCCGATACCATCGTCATGTTCGAGCGCGGTCCCGCGTTCAACACGAAAACCGATTTCAAGGGCAAGGTGCTCGCGCGCTATCCTCGGGAGCGCTCGCCTCTGGCCAGCGGTTATCTCTCCGCTCCGGATCGCTTGGAAGGCAGAGTTGCGGCGCTTCAGGCCGATGTCGGAAAGGGGCGCGTCATTCTGATCGGGTTCAAGCCGCAGTGGCGAGGCCAATCGCACGCAGCGTACAAATTCTTCTTCAACGCCTTTTACGGAGAGTAAGCGCCGGGAGTACCGGTCCGGCGGACCCATCGGCGGGATCCGCATCGGTCTGATATCATCTCTGAACGCGTTGTTGGCCCACTACGCGCCCCGCGCGAGTGGAGACGAAACACATAAAGGAGCAACACATGTCGTCACTGCTTTGGTTTCTGATAATTGGTTTGGTCGCCGGCTTTCTGGCTGGGAAGATTATGAATGGCGCCGGTTACGGTCTGCTCGGCGATCTGGTGATTGGAATCGTCGGCGCGTTCATCGGCGGCTGGGTTTTCGGCTTGCTCGGAATCGCCATCGGTGGGCTGATCGGATCGCTGGTGGCCGCTCTAGTCGGCGCCCTCCTGCTGATCTTCATCGTCCGAATGATCAAGCGGGCCTGAATTTTCGACGCGGACTGATGCAGCGGACGCTCTCATGGCGGGTTCTTCTGGATCTCGGCTCGGCGGCTGGCGAGCGTGCTGCTCTTCGCGCGCTCGCCTGGTCATCGAAGCGCTTCCACTGAATCCGCTGTTATTTTTCGCAGCACTACACGGTTGAACCCGGCGGCCCGCGAGGGGATTCCGAATTCGTGAACCTCGCGGCGTCCGGGCCGGCACCAATAGATCGCCCACACTCCGTCGTCCAGATGACCGCCCTTCGCGTCCAGAAAAGAGACCATCACGTACACCGCGTCATATTCCCGCGAGCATTTGCTGACCGCGTCGACGAAGTATCGGAGGTCTTCCGACTTCACCATCTCATGAACCACGAAGCACTGCGAGACGTCTTCGGCGTGCGCGTGCGCAGAGGCGAAAAGCAGGAGGGGGAGGAGGCCGCTTAAGAGATTCATAGTAGTACCTCGGTCGTTTTTGCCTTAGGTTTAGAGTTAGGACCCGGGGTTTCGAGTCAAGAGGTTCGATGAGCGGGACTGCCCGGCAACTGCGACACGGAAGCGGCTGGCCGAACCCCCAACGGTCAGGCTGAAAAACCAAAACAGAATATTGGGATTAGCCGCGAAGACGGGAATCGCGCTCACAAAAAACAACAATCCTGCACTTGAATTGCTGCCGGACGCGATCCTTATTAGAATAGCCGATTTCCAAGCTTAGATGTGAAAGGGGATGCTGTGCAGAATCGAGACGAACCCTACCTGCCCCGGCGCGCCGCCACCAGCAGATTCGACTCCTTGATATGCCGGTAGCCTATCGCGAAGTCCAGAGGCTCCACGTCCGGCCGCGAGAATGCGACCTTCAGATCGTCCTGGCGCCAGTTGCTAAACAATTCGATCGGCTCGGTGTAGGCGCCGTGCAAATGCACGTCCCAGGCGGACTGATCGAAAAACCGGAATGGGATTCCGGAATCGTCCTCCACCACCAGGCGGCTCTTCAATAGGATGGTGCTGCGGATCATCGAGAAGTACGGCCGGTGCATCAGGTAGGACGCGGACTTAATCAGCGTGTCCGTTTCCGGCATACCAGCCAGATATTTCAGAGTGCCCGGCTTGCGCTTCAATCGCGAGTCTTGAAGATTCAGCGAGAAATACGAGAGCCTCCGGACCTGACGGCCGTCGGTGAACTGGATCGTGATACCCGGCGTCTCGCCCTTCACTTCCGGGCGAGCGCGCTCGACAGCGCCCTCTTGCGTAATCACGACCGGTGTCACGTTCGTCACCGAGTATCCCGATCGGGCGATCAGGAACAGCAACGCCGGCAGCACCCCGCGGAGGTTAGCGGGGCTGAAGTCGCGCTGCATATCGTTGGTTCGAAAAAAATTGATGGTGAGACTTGCCTCCAGGCTTCGGCGCAGCGCGGAAAAATAACGGGGCGTGTAATCGGCCAGCCCGGCGGGAATGCAGCCAACCGGTTCCAGGCCGATCAGAACATACTCGCGCGCGTCCGGAAAGAAGGTGAAAATATTGGCCGCGTCCGGTCCGCTAAAAGGGTAGAACGCGACGTCGGTCGACCAGCGCCGATCCAGCGTACGCTTGCGCCAGGTTTCGATGCGATTGAGATAGCGGCCTTGAACATTCGCCCAACTGGCGTTGGTGACTTCAGCGTGACGGCCCCACGCTGTTCTTTGATCCGGAGATAGCGAGTAGCCGTTGCTGCTCATCCCAGCGATGAATTGGGCGATCTGCTGCCACTCGCCATATGGTGCTTGAACGCCGCACAGGAATTGAAGATGGCTCGAATTCGTGGGCGTCAAATGCGCCGCAACCGCCAGCGTGGGAACGGACTGCGCCCATGCGGACGAGCAGACCAACACGGCGATGGCAGACCGTACGACCCAGAGCACTAGAAGTTATTCTAAACTAATGCGTCACCCCTAAGTACACAACTCTTGTCTCATGCAAGATGAGCCTGAACGAAGGACTGGATTCTCATACAAGATGAGCCTGAAGGGTTCAGGGATCGGGATGCTGGGGATTGATCATCAGCATGGACGACTCGGAAGTAAGC
>Ga0182024_10024493_pt1 | contig 10721 bp, 9 predicted proteins | sample P32metaG_FD_120480 | JGI IMG/M metagenome (GOLD analysis project Ga0182024, IMG submission 120480) | Permafrost microbial communities from Stordalen Mire, Sweden - P3-2 metaG (Illumina Assembly) | ecosystem: Environmental > Terrestrial > Soil > Wetlands > Permafrost | place: Sweden: Stordalen...
GCAATCTGCTCCGCCGAAGACGACTCTTCCACATAATCTTCCAGGATGGCGTCAAGCACATCGTAAGGCGGAAGCGAATCCGAATCCTTCTGACCCTCGCGCAATTCCGCCGACGGCGGCTTCTGAATCGTATTCTCAGGAATCACTTTGCGGCGGGAATTCACATAAGCGCTCAGCCGATACACCAGCGTTTTCGGAACATCGGAAATCACCGCCAACCCTCCGACCATGTCGCCATACAGAGTGCAATAACCGACCGCCAATTCGCTCTTATTGCCGGTCGAAAGCACCAGCGCTCCCAATTTGTTCGACATCGCCATCAACAGCATTCCACGAGCGCGCGATTGAATATTCTCTTCCGTCACATCCGGCGCCATGCCGCTAAATACCGGCTGCAATGTGCGGCACGCCGCCGCATAGATCTCGTTGATCGAAAGCAATTCAAAACGAATCTTCAAATTGCGCGCCAGTTCCCGCGCATCGTCAATCGAACCCTGCGAAGAATACGGGCCCGGCATTCCGACGCCGATAATATTCTCCGCTCCAAGCGCATCGGTCGCGATCGCCGCCGTCAGCGCAGAATCGATTCCTCCACTCAGCCCGATGATCGCGCGCTCAAACCCACACTTGTGAACGTAATCTCGCGTCCCTAAAACCAGCGCCTCATAAGCGCTGGCATCTTCGCCCGCAATCTGTGGATGCAAATCTCCGGTAAGTTTTTCTGAATCAAAATAAATCAGGTCTTCCTCGAAAGATTTTCCGCTCGCGATGACCTTGCCATCCGGTCCGATCACCAGGCTCGATCCATCGAACAGCAAACTGTCGTTCCCGCCGACCTGATTGACCATCGCGACTGGAACCCTCTGATTTTTTGCAATCGCCGCCAGCATGTCATGTCGCAACTCCCGCTTCCCCAGCCAGAATGGCGAAGCCGAAATATTGAGCACGAAGTCGCCGCCCGCTCGTACCAATTCTTCGACCGGATCGATGCCATAAAGCCGCCGGTTCCAGAAACGCTTGTCGTTCCAGGCGTCTTCGCAAATGGTCAGAGCCATCTGCTTGCCACACAGGCTGAACAGATGCTGGCTCGTGGCGGGAGCAAAATTCCGCATCTCATCGAACACGTCATAGGTGGGCAACAGCATCTTCGACTGGATGAACTCGATGCGCCCATCGCGCAACAGCGCCGCCGAGTTCATCACTTTTTTGCCCGACTCCGCTTCTGCCGGAGTCACCGTGCCGCAAATCACCGCAATACCTTTCGCCTCCGCAGCAATGCGTTCCACGGTGGCGCGGCACGTGGTCACAAACGCAGGCAGTTCGACCAGATCACGCGGCGGATATCCCGACACGGAGAGTTCAGGAAAAAGAATCAGGCCAGCGCCGGCTTTCCGCGCCTCCTGCGAGAATTGAATGATTTTTGCAGCGTTGCCAGTAAAATCCCCAACTGTGGGGTTGATCTGACCCAGGGCGATCTTCACAGTCTTAGTGTAGAAGCTAGAGGCGGAGAAGGTCGAGGCCGCCAGCAGCGAATGGCAGGCAATGAAGTGACAATCTTGATGCGACCCTTCAAATCGTCGGCAAAATCTGCCAGATCACGATGCCCCATTTCAATTGGGAATTATCTGAGGCCCGGGCGAGTCAGGCGGCGCAATCACCGGAATATTAGCGGCACCTGGCTTAGTTGACTCCGGCATCTGTTCTCCCGGACGCCTTAAAGTAGGCGCGTTCTTCGGATGTCCTTCTTCAGTCTTGGCCACTTTCGGCGCACCCAAATCCACTTCCTTATCCACGCGCACGATCTTCTGTCCGTCCACCTTCATGGTCTCCACTCTTATGACCTCGTCGCCGACGAAGCGCACGAAATCGACGTCTTGTGGAGGCGTCCCATAAATCCATTCTTCATAATCAGTCTCGCCGTCTCGTTCGCGCACTCGCTTCGGCGGACGCCCCTTGGCGTAAATAACCATCTCTTCATTCATGCCCACTAGCACATGATGGCTCTTGATCGCCTCCTTTACCTGTGGGGGCACAGTCTCAAGGTAAGCCTCGAGAGCGGTCTTCGAATTAAAATCAAACACCGGCCGCAACAAGTCCTTCAATTGTGGCCCCGTCATCTCCGGAACATACTTATCAAAATAGAGATCCACAAACGAACCGCGAGCATTGGCGACGGGGTCAGATGGCGCCACCGGCGCGGTCGAGTTCGCCCCTGAAATCTGAATGTGCTGGTACCACTTCTGTTTTTTAATCGGGCCGCCATTGATCTCAAAGCGGATGTAGTTCTCTTTAATTACGACATCGCTGATCCGGGCCCTGTCTCCAGCTTTAGCGGCGGGTCCCCACAGTGCCATCAACTGTTGCAGTTCCGCGCCATTCGGAGTCACTGTCCCATTCTTGAGCTTTAACCCAGTCTTCCCCATGGGAAACGGCGTGCGGATGTAAACCAGGTCTTCGTTGAAAGCATGGATAATCTCCTCCCGTGTTGCCTTGGAGATCTTGGGGGGCGGGGGGTTCTCACCGAATGCCAGAGTAGTGACTATGAGGAGGAGCAGGACCACCAAAAGCCGATAACCGATGGGGTAAGCGAAAGAGGACCGCATGGAGCACCCGGGCCGACAAGTATGATTATAGATCAAGCCCTCACGCCGCTTCTCGGTATCGAATCGCACTCTTGCTTTTGAAATACTATGCCCGGACATGAAATTCGAGAACATCAAACACCCTCCCCGTCGTGACCTCCCCTCGGTTACTTCAGTAACGGTGAGTTGTACTTTAAGCACCTGAGTCCTTCGCCCATCACCAACATAGAATGAGTCTAGTACGGACTGGCTTCCCCCGCGCCTGGGCCGACAGGATTGCTTTTTTGCCACTCAAATTACCTATTCCCGCGCGTATTCCGCTGCTCTACGTGATTCTCGCCGTATTGCTCGCAATTAGCGTGCTTCCAATGTATTTTTATTCGGCCCAGATTGAGAACATGAACCGGGAGCGCCTCAAGACCAACGAAATGCTCCTGCAAAACACGGTGACTCGTTCGCTCGCCGATGACATCTTTCAGCATCAGGAAGCTCTACACATGATGCTGGCTAATCTGTCGTCCTCGGTCCAGGTCATGATGCTCGCGAACCCAGGCGACAACGACCTTAATAACAGCGCCCAGACACTTCCAACCCCGGAACTCCGTGCGATGCTGGAAAATTTCGTCTCCTCTTCAAACGACATCGCCTATGCCACGCTCCTCAACGCAGACGCCAAAGGAGTATCAGCCGGGCGCATTGAGCCCGATGCTTTTCTGCAACGTGAACTGGAGCGCGCCTACGAAGCGGCACGCGAAGGACGCATTTTTAGCGGACAGCCGCTGATGGTGGGCAGCGGAAAATCGGCCCACACCGTCATGCTGGTCAGTTCCCCCATCATGTACGACGGACGTTTTCTCGGCATGATCGGGTCGGTGGTTGACATGGAATACTTGATCCGCCGTCTGCGGCAAGTGAGCCTCACCGGATTAATGCCCTACGTAGTCGATAGCCAGGGACGATTAGTTGCGGCCGCCACTTCGCAATACGCCACCGGGCAGGACATGACCCACTTCGACATTGTCCGCAGCTTCGTGGGCGATGGCGTCAAGGCCCAGCTTGCCGCCACACGTGAATTCACGATCAGTGGCGGCAAAGACGCGACCGAGATGCTCGGGACCTATAGTCCTGTCACCTCTCTCGATTGGGCCGTGGTAGTGCAAAAGCCTCGTGAAGACGCCTATCGCGGAATCTATGAAATGCAGCGCACCGGACGCTTGTTGGCCCTGCTAGCAGTCTTCGTCAGCGTTGGACTCAGTATCCTCTCTGCCCGGCGCATCACCAGTCCGCTCCAGGTGCTGGCGCAGTCCAGCCGCGCCGTTGCGCGCGGTGATTTCTCGCAACGTGTCCACGTTAAAACCCGCACCGAGATCGGCGAACTCGCAACCACCTTCAACACCATGTCGGAGGAACTCGAGCATTTCGTCGAGGACCTCAAGCGTGCCGCCGAAGAGAACAAAGCGCTGTTTATGGGATCCATCCAAATGCTCGCCGGAGCGGTCGACGAAAAAGATCCCTACACCCGCGGCCACTCTGACCGCGTTACCAAGTATTCGCTGATGGTTGCAAAAGAGATGGGAGCGGACGCCGAATTTCTGGAGATCGTTCGAATCTCAGCGCAGCTGCATGACGTGGGCAAGATCGGCATTGAAGATCGCATCCTGAAAAAACCGGGCGCGCTGACCCCGGAAGAGTTCGAGATCATGAAGACGCACACCACGAAGGGCGCCAACATACTTCGTCCCGTGCCGCAACTGAGTGCGATGCTCCCCGGCATCGAACTGCATCACGAAGCCCTCAACGGCCGCGGCTATCCCTACGGCTTAAAAGACGACGAAATCCCTTTGCTCGCGCGTGTGATCGCAGTAGCAGATACGTTCGACGCCCTTACCACCAACCGCCCTTATCAAAAAGCACACGATCCCATAGAAGCGCTGCGTATCATCCAAAATCTCTCCGGGCAGCGCCTCGATCCCAAGGCTATCGCTGCGCTGCTCGCGGTGTTTCAACGCGGAGAAATTACGATCCAGAAACAATTCCTCCCGCCGCCTCCAACGGAATCAGTCGCTCAGCCACTGCCCGCTCCCGAAATCGAGCCGCTGCCGGTCGAAACCGTTCGCAGCTAGCCGCTCGTTGTTAGTGGCTCGTTGTCAGTCGCTCGGTTAGTGGCTCGGTTAATAGCTTGTCGCAAACGGCCATCCCCTCCCGCCTATATAATCGTAGGCGGAACCCTGATGATTCAAACCCTCTTTGGCAGTCTGGACGAAGAAAAGAAACCTAGTTTTGTAGAGCGCATGAAGGAGGCGGTCTCGCGTACCCGCGAGAACCTCGCCGAACGCATCGAAGAAGTTGTTTCCATCGGCAAGGAGATCGACCGCTCCACCCTCGATGATCTCGAAGCCACTCTCATCGGCGCCGATCTCGGTACGACGACCACGCATGAAGTTCTCGAAAAACTCCGGGAGAAAGCAGATCGCAAGCAAATTAAGGACGTTGATGAACTGAAGCGGCTGCTGAAGGAAGAACTGCTGGCGATTCTGACGGCCACCGACTCGCGGTCCGTCGCAAAAGTCGCCGGCTCCCCGGAAGTGATCATGGTAGTAGGCGTCAATGGCGCGGGCAAGACTACAACCATCGGAAAATTGGCGCAGGTATTTCGCGCGCAAGGGAAAACCGTGTTGATGTGCGCGGCTGATACCTTCCGAGCCGCAGCCATCGAGCAACTCGAAATCTGGGGACAGCGTACCGGAACCGAAGTGATCAAGACAAAACCCGGCGGCGATCCTTCCGCGGTTTTGTTTGACGCGTTGCAGTCAGCCAATTCGCGCCACACCGATTATGTGATCGTCGATACAGCAGGACGCCTCCACACCAAGCAGAACCTGATGCTCGAACTTGAAAAGATGAAACGCACCGCCCAACGCATCGTGCCCGGGGCCCCTCACGAAACTTTACTGGTAATGGACGCCACCACGGGCCAAAATGGACTGCAACAAGCACGGCAATTTACCCAATCGGCCGGAGTAACCGGGATTGTATTAACCAAACTCGATGGCACCGCCAAAGGCGGCGTAGTGGTGGCAATCTCACGCGAACTTCGGCTCCCAGTCCGCTTCGTAGGAGTCGGCGAGAAAGCCACCGATCTGCTACCCTTCGACGCCAAAGATTTTGTGGACTCGCTTTTTACATAGCGAACGCTTAAGGACTATACGGTGGAGTAACGGGCGTCCTCGCCCGTTCCCCGCACGTTTTGGGTGGTACCTTGGCATGGCGTCCTCCACGAGTCCGCGCCCGGAACCGCCGTGGCAGATTTGGATCGTACAGATTTGGATAATGGATAATGAATGAGCGAAGCGCCGCCGTCCGATGAACAACACCTACGCAATGCCCTCGACCTGGCAAAGGCAGGGATCGGCCTGGTGTCCCCGAATCCCGCCGTGGGCGCGGTGCTCGTCGATGCGAAAGGCAGCGAAGTCGGAAGCGGCACCCACACTTACGCCGGCATAAAACATGCCGAAGTACTCGCGCTTGAACAAGCCGGCGAAGCCGCTAAAGGCGCAACCCTCTATGTGAACCTGGAGCCGTGCTCGCATCACGGCCGCACCGCACCATGCGCCGACGCCGTGATCGCCGCTGGCATCAGCCGAGTCGTCTGCTCCATGGAAGATCCAAATCCGAAAGTGGCTGGACGGGGATTTGCCAAGCTTCGCGAAGCGGGCATACAGGTCGACGTAAGCCTGTTCGAAGCCGAAGCGAAAAAACTGAACGAAAGTTTCGCCAAATACATTCGATCGGACAAACCCCTAGTCACCCTAAAATCGGCGATGAGCCTGGACGGAAAAATTGCCCCCCGCAAGCCGCAATCCGAGAGTAGGCCCGCTCCTCATTGGATCACCGGCGACGAGGCGCGCGCCCACCTGCACCAACTCCGCCACCAGAACGACGCCATCCTTGTCGGAGTTGGAACCGTGATCGCCGACGATCCTCTGCTGACCGACCGCAGCGCCCTGCCTCGGCGCCGCAAACTCTTACGCGTGATCCTCGATTCACATTTAAGGATTCCGCTCAAGTCGCAACTAATCCGCACCGCCGAGAACGATGTTCTCGTGATCTTCACCACACCCGAAGAAGGTGCCAAGCGAGCCCTCGAGGCAAAAGGAATTCGTGTACACCAACTCTCATCGACCGACCAATCAACTAATCGTGGCCGTCCCGACTTCCGGTCGATCATCCAATACCTCGGCAAGATGGAAATCACGAGCGTGCTAATAGAAGGCGGATCCTCAATAAACGCAGCCGCATTGAACTCCGGCGAAGTTGACAAACTTTTTCTCTATTACGCACCAACAATTCTCGGCGAGGGATCAGTGCCTTTCATCTCAGACCAAGATTCGCCGTGGCAACCGCGCTGCCTGGCCCAAATGGACTTTCACCGCTTCGGAGAAGACTTCGCGGTCGACGGCTACCTCCGCGATCCGTATTCAAATGAAAGAGTGCCTGCATTGTCAAAAGAACTTTGATAATGGACTCTAGCCCCTGACACAGGCGCACATCCCGAAGGCCAAAACCCGCGCTGTATTATTAATATTCTTTTCAAAACTTAAATTGAGGCACAACATGTTCACCGGAATAATCGAAGAAGTAGGCAAGATCGTAAAGCTCGAACAGCGCGGAGAAAATCGCCGCATCACCATCGCGGCCGAGAACATTCCCACACAGCTTGGCACCGGCCAAAGCATTGCTGTAAGCGGCGTTTGCCTGACCGCTCTCAACATCAAGCCAAAATCTTTCTGCGCTGATCTCGCGCCAGAAACCTGGACGCGCACCTCATTCTCCCGCATCCACGAAGGCGCACTCGTCAACCTCGAGTTGCCCATGAAAGCCGACGGGCGCTTCGGCGGACACATCGTGCAGGGTCACGTTGATGGCGTCGGCAAATTGATTGAACTGGAGCGCATTGCAAACTCCGAAAACTGGTGGCTGCACATCGAACTGCCATCCGAGATCGAGAAGTACACCGTGTTCAAAGGATCAATCTCGATCGAAGGCATTAGCCTCACCGTGGCCAAGCTCGAACAAAACGTCTGCACCATCGCCATCATCCCCCACACCGTCGAGATGACGAATCTCGGCTCGCTCAAGCCCGGAGACCCACTAAACCTCGAAGCCGACCTGATCTCAAAGTATGTGGAAAAAATGATGAAGGGCGCGCCGTCCAGTTCGCTTACCGTCGAGCAGTTGGTGAGCCAGGGCTTTTAGCGGAGTCTGTCGCGTACTGCGCTTCTCCATTACCGAATGACCAGTTTTCTTTCTGCACTTCTACCAAGTTGATGAGCACATCTTCCCGGCGCACCTTCAGGCCTTCGTGCAAACCGTCGGCAACGGCCTTATAGAAGCGCTGCTTCGTCTCCAACGTGCGGCCGCTATTCAGTGTGATCTGAATGAAAATGCAATCGTCCGACCGATGAACGCCAAGATATTCGCGATCAAATATCAAGTCATCTTTGGAATGTTCCGCGATGACCTGAAAGCGATCATTCTTCGGCACCCCTAGCGCCTCGATCATCGCGCGGTAAATAATTTCTCCAACCTGCCTGCGATACTCCGCCGTTTTTCCTTCGACTAAATCAACTCTCGCAATCGGCATTTCAACTCTCTTTCAACAAGCAGCCATAAACACGATGGACGCCCGGGTATACGCCTCAGCGGATCAGATGCCATCCCTACGCTTCCAGCTTCAATTCATCCAATTCCAAAAATTCATGCACGATCGGCTCGTTGGATTTTTCCATCTCTTCATAAGGGCCAAAAAAAATCGCGCGCCCCTCATGCAGAAAAACAATTCGGTCCGCCAGTTTCTTCGCGAGCCGCATGTCATGCGTGACGACGACCGAAGTCAGATGCAGTTGCAATTTAAGTCTCGCAATCAAATCCCCCAGCAGATTGCCCATCATCGGATCAACCATGGTTGTCGGCTCGTCATAGAGCACGCACTCAGGCTGGGCCGACAGTGCGCGCGCAATCGCAACCGAACGCTTCATGCCGGTCGATAGATCAGAAGGCAAAAGGTCGCGCATCTCCTTCACTCCAACCATTTCAAGCAGGCCATCGACCACCTGATAAATCTGCTCTTCTGACAACTCTCGTTTTTCACGCAGAGGAAAAGCAACATTTTCCCCAACCGAGAGCGAATCAAACAGCGCCCCATTCTGAAACACCATCGTGACTTTCTTGCGGATCTCCTGAAGTTGCACTTCGTTGTAGTCGGTAATGTCCTGGCAGGCGACAATTACGCGCCCCGAATCCGGCTTCAGAAAGCCCATGATGTGGTGCAGCGCCACAGATTTCCCCACGCCGCTGCGTCCCAGAATGCAAACCATTTCTCCTGGCATTACGTCGAAAGTTACGTTCTGAAGAACTACCCGTTCTCCGAACGCCTTGCTGACATCCTTAAATTCAATGTACGGAGCAATCGTCGCCGGAGCGCCCATGGCTATCAGCATGTCACGAAAGCGCAGCAAGTCTCAAGCCGGCATCCGAGCTCGAACAGATAAAGATCTGGTAATGGAGCGCCGGGCGTCCCCGCCCGGCCACCACGCCTTCGAAAGAACAAGACGCACATCGTTCCACTAAAACTTTCCATCAAATCTCGCGCTCGCCCGCCGCGCGATCATGCGGAGTATTCAAATTGAAAAAAGTTCGCTTCGAAAAACCTGCTGCTAGCAGTTCACCCTCTTCGATCACATGCGTAGAAACTTCCGAGAATAGGGCGTCAATCTTGTATTTCCCTCCCCGAAGAGCACGCTCGGCGGCAACCGCAAACTCTCGCCGATAAATCGCGCAAAGCGGCTGTAATCCCTCGCTCACGCGCGGAACCGTCACCACCGCCGCATGGCGGGCAGCAGCAAAAATAAATGACAGAAGCTCCGCCGTAACATATGGCATATCCACGGCAAGCATCAGATTCAACTCTGCATCCGAGTTCACCAGCGCGCTGTGAATCCCGCCAAGCGGACCGCAACCCGGAAAAATATCGGCGATCACCGTTCGAGATTTGTACTCCGCGAACTTGGTCGGATCTCCGCCAATCGTCACGCGATCACAGACCGTGTCCAAAACGCTCAGCGCGCGCTCCAGCAACGTTCGACCGTCAAAATTCAGAAAAGCTTTGTCCGTACCCATGCGACTGCTCTTCCCACCTGCCAACAGGAAGCCCGCGCGACTTGGTTCTCTATCTAACATACGTAAAAGCATAGTCCTTAACACCCAGCTACCCGAAAGTAACCTACCCAAAATGACTAAGAAGACGGAAGATGGAGCTGTCCGATTACCCACGGGAGCTTTACTCGTCATCATGCCGCAAAAATTAATGGACGTTCTTATGTTAGGCCGCTGTTCGCACGAGTTTTCATGGCCGCGCCGCGCTGGAAACGGAGAGTACTATCAGGTCTGCCTCTTGTGCGCGACTGCCTATCAGTACGACTGGAAAAGCATGCGCCGGGGAAACAAGGTTGACGTACCGGCTGCCGATACCACCACGCCCCGCCGTTCCGGTCAAAAGAAACCAACGTGGACTCCACGGGCGCGGCGTTTGCGCTCTGACCTCCCCGTTCGCTACCGCGGAAAAAATTTGAGCACATGGTATGAAGGCACCATCCAGAACATCAGCCAGTCGGGCGTTCTGTTTGAAGGCCACCAGCAGTTGCCTGCCAATGCGCTGGTCGAACTCATCTTCGAGATGCCCGAGGAAATCTCCGGCCAAAAGAATAGAAACGTACTCTGCCAGGGTCGCCTCATCCGTATCAAAGATGCACCCGACAATAGCGCCGCCCGCAAAGCCCGAGCTGACGAAGCCAAGGAATCCTTCGGACTGGTAGCCTCAATCCTCGATTACAAATTTTTAAATAAGCAATAACCGTGTGGCGCGGACACTCCTGTCCGCGTCTTGCCGTGGTCAGCAAACTTCCGCAACATTAGAAGCGCGGGTATCCAGCTCTGCCCACCCAGCATCTAATCAATTGTGCATCCAGACTTGATCCCGACCCGTGCTGCTGCTAGAGTTTTCCAAACACTTTGATTCTTTACGGCCATCCTCGTCTGCTTTTTCTGAACGCCACCGGGGAGACGACACTCTCTTAAGCA
>Ga0182024_10024494_pt1 | contig 10721 bp, 9 predicted proteins | sample P32metaG_FD_120480 | JGI IMG/M metagenome (GOLD analysis project Ga0182024, IMG submission 120480) | Permafrost microbial communities from Stordalen Mire, Sweden - P3-2 metaG (Illumina Assembly) | ecosystem: Environmental > Terrestrial > Soil > Wetlands > Permafrost | place: Sweden: Stordalen...
ACACCAACACCCACGCCGACGCCGACGCCGACCCCAACACCCACTCCGGCACCCACACCTACCCCGACGCCGGCACCCACGCCCACCCCGACGCCGACACCCACTCCAACGCCAGCATCGACGGTTTCGGCAGTGCTTTTCGGAAAGCTCCCGGCACTGGTCATCGCCGGCCAAAAGGCCAGCATTGCCCAGACGCTCCGCATCACCAACGACACAGCAGGCGTGATCGGCTCATCGACAACCTCGTTGTTCCTCGATGCCAGTCCGACGATCGACACAAACGCGATCGCTCTTCCCGCGACGCTCGTCAAAAACCTGAAGCTCAAAATGGGAAAGACGTCCGCCCTGCGCATCGGCCTCAAGAGCCTGCCGGCCACCGTGCCGCCCGGCACCTACTACCTCGTGGCCCAGGTCCAGGCAAACGGCGCCACGACCGACGCCGTCTCGCCAACGACTGTCCAGGTAGAGGCCCCGCAGGTCGTTCTGGCCGGAACATTCCGCCAAACCCCCGCCGCCGCCACGGCGGGCAAGAAGTTTTCGGCAGCCATCGTCGTAACCAACACCGGCAACGTCCCCGCCGCCGGGCCGCTGGATGTTGTCATCAGCGCGTCGACAGATGGAACGCTCGCCGATGCGGCGGGGCAGGTCGCCAGCTTCACCAAGAAGGTCAACATCAAGCCCGGAAAGTCCACGACCCTCCGCATCAGTGGCCTGACGCCGCTGACAGCGGGCGCCTATTTCCTGATCGCGCAGGTCGATCCGAACAACGTGTTCGGCTCGCCGGACATTGCGGGGAATACGTTTGTCAGTGCGACGGCGATTAGTGTTTCATGACGGTTACTTCTCCTCCAGCGGCACGATCCAGATATTGCGGAACCGGACCGGGTTGTGGTGGTACTGCAGCCGGATCGGGCCGCCTTCGGCGGTTTCTTTGTAGCCGCCGCCCGTGGAACCTTTGATGTCCACGTTGTCCTGCACTTTCTCGCCATTCCAGATGATGGTCACGCGGGCGGGAGTGACCTTTTTGTCGCCGTCGAACTTGGCGGCGTGGAACTCGATGTCGTAGCTCTGCCATTCCCCGACGGGCTTGGCCATGTTCTTGTCCGGGGCCTTCTGGCCATACACGGCGGCACAGGCGCCGGGGTAGAGCTTCTGGTTGTAGGAGTCCATCACCTGGATCTCGTAGCGGCCCTGCAGGTAGACGCCGCTGTTGCCGCGGCCTTCGCCGGTGGCATTGGGGTCGGACAGTTCCGGGTCGAACTCGACGTGCAGCTTGAAGTCTTTGTACTTGTCCTTGGTCTCGATGTCGCGGTCATGCGCCTCGGCATAGCCGTCCTTCACGACGAACCCCTGCTCCCCGCCGCCTTGCTTCTGCCACTTGTCCAGGTCCTTGCCGCCGAAGAGGACGACCGCCCCCTCCGGCGGCTTGGCGGAAGGATCATCGGCCGCGCGCGTCGAAGGCCCGCTCCACAGCGCGATCCCCAGCCCGGCAAAAAGAAACAACCCAGCACCCCGGCAAGCACGTTCGACCGATTTCATCGTATTCCTCCAAGTGTAGGTTCGACCGCTTGTAGTACGCAGGATGGACAGGGGGCGTTGTGGGGTCGATTTGAGCGCCCACGGGAGGCCCTCGACCTATCCTAAAATTCCAAATTCCGGAAAGATCGGGAATAACCCGTGAAAGAGTGGGAACTCGACGGTACAATTGCAATCACGGCTTAAGAATGAGGATTATCATGCAGCAAGTACAACTTGACGAACGGCTCTATAAAGATGCCCAACGCCGTGCCGCGGAAGCAGGGTTTTCGAGTGTTGACGAATATGTTGCCGATGTGGTCAGCCACGATTTGGTGGAAGGGGCTCCCGACCAAGCCCCGAATCTCGATCATCTCTTTACGCCTGAACGGCTTGAGTCAATCGACGCGGCGGCGGCGGAGATAAAGGCTGGCAATTGCTTCACCGCCGAGCAAGTGCGGGAACACTTCAAGAAGAAGCGAGACGCATGGACCCAGAAAAGCTGACCGTCGTCTATGCGGCGAGTGCCCTCAATCAACTCGACGAAATCTGGGACTGGAACCGGCGGCATTACGGAGTCGGTCACGCGAACCAGTACCTCGAGTTCTTACGACGGCACATCGACGCTTTGGATGGGGAACATCGGCGCGGTAAGCAAGTCGCGTCTCGGCCCGAACTGCGCTACATCGTGATCCGGCGCAAATCCAGGGGTCACGGTCACATCGCCGTGTACCAGGTAGATGGCAAACAGGTCAACGTGTTGCACGTGTTTCACTCCGCCCAGGATTGGCAGGCGAAGCTGGCCGACGAATTGACGTAACGTCACGCCTCCACCTCTTCCATCGTCTCACACTCCATCGGCACGGCTTCAACCGTATCCTCCGCGGGCTCAGCTTCCAGCTCTTTGAACAACGGCTGCTCCTGCACCGCCGCTCGTTTTCGCCGGCGGCTCCCCAACCCGCACAACTGGACGGTGCCGCTGCCGAGCAGTTGTTCCAGGTCGCCCACGAGTTGCGGCGTGGGGCGGACGAACCGTTCGCGGTCCAGCCGGGCCGTCACCTTGCGGGCTGGGCTGGAGATCTGCACGAAGACCTCGGTGTTGCCCTTGTGACGCTTGAGCATCCCTTCGATTTCATTAACCGCCTCGCTGGTGTGGCGAAGCGGATCGAGCTTGAGCACGACGGCGGTCGTGAGCCGGCCGGCCGCTTCGGCGACCGGGATCACCTCGTTAATGAGCAGGCTCGGCGTCTCACGCTTGCGGTCCACCTTCCCGCGCACGAACACGATGCTCTCGTTGGCCACCGCCGTCGGGTATTTCTGGTTCACTTCGGCGAACGTCTCGGCGAACATCGTCCCGTCGATCGAGCCTTCCAGATCTTCCAGGGTGATGATCGCCATCTGCATGCCCGCCGATCGGCCATTCTTGGTGACGACTTTTTTCACCCGGGCGATCATTCCGCCGACCGTCACTTCGGTGCCTTCGGACAGGGACTGGGCCTCTTTGCTCGAGGCGGTGGAATAGTGCTCCAGGGCGGACTGGTGCTCGGTGAGCGGATGGCTGGTGATGTAGAAGCCGAGCAGTTCCTTCTCGAACTTCAACAGGTCGGCATCGGGCAATTCGGGGATGTCCGGCAGCGGAATGGCCATCGCCGAGCTTGAGCCCGGCGAGTCGCCGCCGAAGCCGAACATGCTCATTTGCCCGGAGCGCTTGTCCTGCTGCGAGCGTTGGCCGGACTCGACGGCGCCGTCCAAGGCCGCCAGAAGCTGCGATCGGCGCGACTGGGTGGAAGAGAACGCGCCACACTTGATGAGCGCTTCGATTGTGCCGCGGGTGACCATGCGCAGATCGACGCGCTCGGTGAAGTCGTGCAGGCTGCTGAAGGTCCCCTTGCTCTTGCGCTGCTCGATGATCCCCTCGACGGCCTTCTCGCCGACGCCGCGGACCGCCATCATGCCAAACCGGATCACGCCGGCCGGAGCAGGGGCCTTCTTTCCTTTTGCTGATTTCTTCTTTTTTCCCGCGCCGGAATCTTCGTCAGCATCCGAAAGATAGACCGGCGTGAAATCCTTATCCGAGATGTTCACGTCCGGCGGCAGCACCTTGATCCCCTTGGCCCCGCCCGGCAGCGTCATCCGCCGGCACTCTTCGATATACTCGACCATCTTGTCCGTCGAGCCCATTTCGTAAGTGAGCAGGGCGGCCATATACTCGACGGGGTGATACGCCTTCATGTAGGCCGTCTGGAAGGCGATGATGGCATAACGGGTACTGTGAGATTTGTTAAAACCGTAGCCTCCGAACTTCAGGATCAGCTCGAAAATCTCCTCGGCCTTGTCCTTGCCCACTCCCTTTTCCATCGCACCCTTGAGGAAATCGGGCTTGTACTTACTAATCACTTCCGCCTGTTTCTTGCTGATTGCTTTGATCAGCTTATACGCAGCGCTCAGCTCGATCCCGCCGAGCTGGTTGAAGATCTGCATCACCTGTTCCTGGTAGACCATGATCCCATAAGTCTCGGCCAGGATCGCATCCATGATCGGATGGACGCTCGGCACCTTCTCCCTGCCGTGCTTGCGGTTGCAGTAGAGGGGGATCAGCTCCATCGGCCCCGGCCGGTACAAGGCGTTGGCGGCGATGAGGTCTTCCACGCGGTCCGGCTGCATCTTCATCAGCAGGTCCTGCATCCCGCCGGATTCAAACTGGAATATGCCCTTGGTTTCGCCCCGGCAGAACAGGTCCAGGACCTTGCGGTCGGTCAAATCGAGCTTTTCCAGATCGATGTCGATCGCCTTCGCCTGCTTGACCAACTGAACGGCCCGGGTGAGGACCGTCAGCGTCCGCAGGCCCAGGAAATCCATCTTCAACAGGCCGCACTTTTCGGCAATCGGGCCTTCGAACTGGGTAAGGATGTTGTCGTCGCTGTCCTTATACAGCGGCACAACGTTGTCGAGAGGGATGTCGGCGATGATGACCCCGGCGGCGTGGCACCCGGCGTTGCGGGCCAGGCCCTCCAGCCGCTTGCCGATGTCGATGATCCGCCGGACGGTCGCGTCGGCCTTGTAGAGGGCATCCAGGTCCGGCACGCGCTCCAGCGCCTTGTCCAGGGTGATCCCCGGCGGGGCGGTGGGGATCAGCTTGGTGATCTTGTCCACCTCCGCCAGCGGCACGCCCAGCACCCGGCCCACGTCCTTGCAGACAGCCTTGGCCGCAAGAGTGCCGAAGGTGATGATCTGAGCAACATGGCCGTACTTGTTGCGGACGTATTCGATGACCTTCTGCCGGCCGTCCTGGCAGATATCGATATCGATATCCGGCATCTCGTTCCGGCTGGGGTCCATGAACCGCTCGAAAAGCAAGCCGTACTTGATCGGGTCCACGTCGCACAAGCCGAGCAGGTAGCCGACCATCGTGCCCACGCCACTGCCGCGCGCTCCCACCGGGATGCTGTTGTCGCGGGCGAAATTGCAGAAGTCCCAGACGATCAGGAAGTAGGAGCAGAAGTTCTTCGAGGTGATGACCTTCAGCTCCTTTTCGAGCCGTTCGGTGATGGCCGGCCCCACGTCGGCGGTGCCGTAGCGCCATACCAGCCCCGTCTGGCAAAGCTGGCGGAGGTAGCGTTCATCGTCAGCCATGACGCCGGCGGAGGCGTTGGCGGGGGGGTCGAGCTTTTCCGCCGGCACGCGGTAGACCGGCGCGTAACGCTTGGAGAAATCCAGCGACACATCGCACATGGCCGCAATGCGGGTCGTGTTCTCGATCGCCTGCGGAAAATCTTTCAACGCCTCGGCCATCTCCGCCGGGCTCTTGAGGTACAGGTGCTCGGGGTATTTCATCCGCCCCTCTTCGGCCACCAGCCGGCCCATGCTGATGCAGCAGAGCACGTCATGGGCGAAGTGGTCGTCCTTGTTCAGGAAATGCACGTCGTTGGTCGCCACCAACCCGCACCCCAGCCTCTCGGCCAGGTCTGCCAATTCCGGATTGACCATGTCCTGCTCTTTGATGCCCTGCTTCTGCACTTCGATGTAGAAGCGGTCGGGGCCGAAGATCTCCAGGTAGGTCTCGGCCACCTGCTTGGCGTTTTTGGCATCCCGCTTGAGGAAAGCCGAGGGGATTTCCCCGCCGAGGCAGGCGCTGGTGGCGATGAGCCCGCCGTTAAGCTCCTTCAATACGTCCTTATCGATGCGCGGCTTGTAGTAAAAGCCATCACGATAGGCGGTGCTGGAGAGCTTGAGCAGGTTTTTGTAGCCGTCGAGGTCCTTGGCCAGCAACAGCAGGTGGTAGGCGGATTCGCCGTTGACGGTGTTCCGGTCGCGACGGTCGCCGGGGGCCATGTAGGCCTCCATGCCCAGTATCGGCTTAATGCCTTCCTTCTTGCATTCGTTGAAGAACTCGACCACGCCGAACATGCAGCCGTGATCGGTGATGGCGATGCTGCTCATGCCTAATGCTTTCGCGCGCTTGACCAGATCCGAGATTCGGCACGCCCCGTCGAGGAGCGAATAATGCGTGTGAACGTGGAGATGGACAAAGTCATTCATTGTTTAGCGGCCTCGCTTGCGAGGCGTTGGGCGCGCCTGCGTGACGATCATCGCCGGCGCCTCACAAGCGAGGCCGCTAAACGATGATGTCAGCGCGCGATGTTTTCCTCACCCGGACGTTACTCGATCACACAACAACGCTGCGTGCACCTTGACCGCCTGCGTCATGTTTTCCCCAACTTGATGTTCGATACCGTCCGGACAGCGGCTATCTGGTATTGTAACGGCTTTCCCATCCCGAACAACATGCGAACGATATTTGCCGGCGTGGTCGCTGATAACGGTTGCCTCGAAGCGCGCAAACGCTTGTCATCCCGACCGGAGCGAAGTATTCATTTCTGCTGGTCCGGACTTCGAACGTCTCAGCGGCAGGAGCACGCGTGGCCGACACCAATCAAATCGTTTTCTGGTCCCTGGCATTTGCCTGTCCGCTGAGGTCCGCCGATACCCTGAGTGATCCCGCACGAGCATCAGTGGCGATTCGGAGAGCACGCCTCGCCGCTGATCGCCCTCACAAATTGTCGGGCGGATTTGGAGTCTTTGGCGATGTCTGCGTCACCTCATGTACCATGGAGCACGTCCCAAAGGAACTCGCACCCGACACACCTGTAGAACAGCCTCCCGAACCGGAATCTGCCTTGTATTTCCTCCGGGCCTCGGCTGCCCGCGAAGGCACGAGTTTGGTTGACTTCCCTTCAAGCGGCTTCCTGATTTCAAAGGAACTCACCAAAGTCGGCGGTGTTGAGGGCCTGATGTCTATGTGCCGGAACTGTCCGGCCAATACATCGCCATCGGCTCCCGCGCCAAGAAAGCGGCGCTGTTAGCAGCCAGGAACAAGCAGGAAGAGGATTACATTAGGACAGTTGTTTATGCTGGTTTCCATCCAACGCGACTGCAAGACTCCGGAGAACATTCTGATTCGCTCTTCTTTCGCGCAGAAGAATTCCTGCGTTTGCTTCGCCGCTGCCGTCTCTTGGGCGTAAACGTCGTTTTCATGTTCCATGAATCGACCGACGACGAGCTTTGCATGTCTTCGGGCACGTTCCGTGGAGACCAGGCAGAAGCCGTGTTCCGCGCCTGGCGCGACAAAGGTTGCAATGAGTGGTTCTGCGCGTCGATCGGCGTTCCCGACAAAGTGCTGGACGGGCTACCAGAACACCAAGAGTGAATGACGCCACGCGGCGGTCAAACATCTACATGTAACTCACCACAATCCCTATCGTCTTTACCTAAGTACGACCGTTGCCCCACCGGCTTCGGCGGGAAGAATGAACAGGAGGTCGATGATCCCCTGCGGATGTGAGACCTGTCCGCCGACTCGGACGCGATAGCCGTCGCTGAACGCGTCCAAGACATCGTCCAAGAACTCTGGTTCGAAAGTGAACGTCAGGTCCGGACCCGGGGGCAAGTCGTCCCTTTCGCGAAGGATGAAGGTCAGGCGGTCCTGATCCAGTTCTCGAATGCGGCCCCGAGCCGTCGAGAACGGGGGCTCGTGGGTCGGGTCGGTGCGCAGCGTGCGAGTGGCACGTGCCCGAGTTCCTCTTGACAGCACGATCGGCCTGGGTGCGTCCCGGACCACCCTCCCACTCACCTCTATTCGTTCGGTGGCACCCCCGCGCCGAGGTGCGAGGTCCGCAATCGCGCGAAGAATTGCTTCCGATTCGGCGGGATCGCTCGACGGCGCGGCCGCTTGTTCCTGTGTCGTCCACTCCAGCCCGCGAACGAGCATTTGCTCGACTTGCGTGAAAACGCTGGCAAGGTCGTCGCCCAACAATCGGCCGGCGTCTTCCTGTGAGGGAAACCGGAACCCGACCTCAAAACTGTTGAACGTGAATTGCTGTGCGTGGAGCACATAGTAGTCGCGCAGGTTGTCCGGCAGCCGACCAGCCCGACCTTGCCGGTCGAAAACGAAGTTAACCAGAGTTCGCGTCGCCTGCTCCACGCTGGTAACGAGTTGGCGGACGGCACTGGTGGGGAGCGTCCCCGGCTGAATCTGCGCTCCGATAGCGCGTAGACGGATGAGCGGGTCGAGATTGGGGCGGAGCATCACGTCCGGCTGAGGCAGTGCGTCGGGCGGCACGTCATCGATTGATGCGACCCAAGCCTGCTCCACCTCGCCGCGTCCGTTGACGTCGACAAGCCAGCTCAGTGGTTGGTCAAGGGAGCCGCGTATGGAAAGGTCGCCCACACGAAGGCGCGTGAGTAAACGGTTATTTATAGGGGCAACGAAATAGCGGTTCGTCCCTGCGTCGTCGTCACAAAAATGGGCGAGCATGAGGGTGCCCATGTCGTCGTGGAAGGTGAATGTCGCGGGAGCGTTGAACTCCAACAGCACATCCTCCGCCGTCATTACGATGAATGGCCGCCGCTGCAACGGGCGAGATTGGATCGGCCACAGAGCCATCAGACGACCTGGGTAAGCAACTGCTGGAAGGTAAGCGTCTGGCACTTCCAGAACGTGTGGTGCGACGGCACCGGGCCGGCCGTCTTCTTCACCTTCCCGTGTTCCGCACCGACAACTCCTTTAGAAACGTACCGAAACGCGCGAGGAAAGCGCCGCATGACTTCGCGGGCATCGTCGGCCGTCCGACACACGGAAAGACCGCGTCGTTGGCACGGATCCCTGTCAGCATGTAGCCCCTTTTCCGCTGCCGTCTTGAAGTCGTCGGCGGAAGGCGGGTTCTCCTTGTGGCACGCAAAGAAGTCGCCGTTAGGGTCCACCGCATCGGGCGGCGGACAGCCCAACGGCCAATCATCAGGAAAGATCGGCGGCACTCGTTCGGTCTCCCAATGGAATCGGTTGTGTAGATCATCGGACCCAATAATCTCCACACAACCATTAGTTTAAGCCATCATCAAGTGGGCGTCCATGATACGGCCGCGTCGCCGCATTGACCCGGCCTTCAGGTCATCGGCACAGCCCAGAACCACGATCTGTTACACTCGTTGCGTATTCGCACGTTTGGATGCTAAAACATATGATGATGGTTGCCGTTCCCCTCTTCGAATCGATCCTCTCCGATGACGCGACTAGCGAGCGTTCGCGCCGTGTCGCGGCACGCGTGGTGCAAGCGGCCCTCGACGATTTGGTTCGAATCGAAAAGCTTGACGACAGTTTGGCCCCCGAAGACCCGGCCCAATTCGACCGCCGTACCGCCGAATTGCTCCGCGGTGAATACGAGCGATGGGCCTGTGAGGCCGAGTCGTTGCTGGAGCGGATCGATGGCTTTCAGCGACTCGGCGGATCTGTCGCCGACGCTGAGTCCTTGCGACGTGCACATGGGAAAACTCGCGCTCGGCTTTCGATCTCGATCGACGACATGGAGCAGAGCATGCAGGCATTGGCCGACGGACGCCTGGTCCCGTTGGAGGAGGTCCGGAGTGCGCTTCGACTACGCTACACCTCATTACCCAGCACCTGAAAATGCGCCAGCGCAGCCGGTCCGTCGATCTGGAGCTGCCTGGCGCGGCCATGGCTCGTTGCGCCGAACCAGAACACCAGGTGCAGGACGGAATCCTCCAGCCTCGCCCGGCTGACTCGCGAACGATGCACCGCCCAATCATTGGCGATGTAGAAATCGGGGTGGGTATGAAGCCGATTCCATAACGCTTCGATCACACGAGGGTCGGCGATCTCGATGACCGCCAGCTTCGCCAGATCGTCCTGGAAATCGACGTGCAGTCGCAGCACGCCGTCCCCGGACTGCGCCGCGCACAAATGCTCCAATTCGAAAGCGTCCGACCCGACTCGCAAAAGCTTCATCATGGTTCGCCTCGATCCTTGCGAAAAATCACAAAATCGGCGGCCGAAGAAGGGCCCCCGCCAAGTGCCACCAACATCTACAAGGTAGCCACCGCCGCCGCGAGACGCAACATTACCGCATTTGCCCATTCAGCATTGCGGCGATCTGCCGCGACGCGTATTTGAACGAGGTCAACATTCCCCCGCCCCCGATCCCTAAATGGCCGCAAGCGGCAAATCGCCATTCCCCAAGCGGAAGCCTCGCGAACGGCGCGCGATTTTTTTTCTTTTTTCGCGCGACGCTTGACAAAGAGGGGCGGCAAATGAATAATGCTTCTCGTCAGTTTGGTTCCGCCTATCTTCCGGCCCGAATCCGCTGTGGTGCCTGAACCACGGCAAAAATGGAACGGGCTGCCTGCAGGAATCAACAAAAACATCACGCGTCATTCGACGGGCCTTGACCGGTTGGTCAACTGTCGAATGTTTTTGCGTCGAGTTCGCCGATTCGATTCGGATCTCGACCCGGCGTTCAGCCGTCTGGCTTCTGCCGTGTGACGCGAGTTTGTCGACGGGTTTTCAACGAAGAAGAATTCTTCCGCGATCCCAGTTGACAGACGTGAAAACGCCAGTATGATCTGCCTCCCCTTCCAACGGAAGGGTGGTGATGGAGAGTGACGGCAACGCAGGTTGCCGAAGCGATCTAAAACCATTCTCGAAGACGCTTTCGGGCGTTTTCCGGAAGCTGAATTTGCTCTTTGACAAGTAGGGAGTCGTAGCCGCGAGGGGACGTGAGTTCGTGGCTCTGTTTCGGCATGCTTTCCGCAAGGGATTCGTGGCGGAGCGGGGCCCAAATTGGTTCACACTTTCCTTCGTGGCGCACGCAAGTAAGTGATCTTCCTTGATCATTCATTTTGAGTAAGCCAGA
>Ga0182024_10024495_pt1 | contig 10720 bp, 9 predicted proteins | sample P32metaG_FD_120480 | JGI IMG/M metagenome (GOLD analysis project Ga0182024, IMG submission 120480) | Permafrost microbial communities from Stordalen Mire, Sweden - P3-2 metaG (Illumina Assembly) | ecosystem: Environmental > Terrestrial > Soil > Wetlands > Permafrost | place: Sweden: Stordalen...
CACCAAGGGGTTCCCGAACGGCCTGTGCAACAACGAGGACCAGGTCGGCCGCTACGTCATGGTCCAGGGGGCGACCCAGGCCGGAGGGCGGTTCCCGACCGAGCTGCGCATGTACAAGGCACCCCCGGCCCAGGTGTCCTCCGAGGACTTCTACGAGACCGACTCGTCGCGAGGCTTCGTTCGGGGATTCTCCATCCAGACCGTCTCGCCCGAGCCGATCGGGTGGGCCGAGCACGTGCTGGCTGACGGCCACTGGGGTCGCGCCTTGCGCGAGTACATGCGCGACTACAACCACTGGACCACCATCGGCGTCCTCAACGAGCTGTTGGCCCAGCCCGACAACCGGGTCACCGTAGCCGAGGAGAAGGACCGCTTCGGGTTGCCCGTCGCCCGCTTCGACTACAGCCTGTGCGACAACGACAAAGCCAACATGGCCTTCTCGACCGAGGTGATTACCAACATCCTCCACGCCGCCGGTGCCCAGGACGTGCTCACCATCCAACGCTTCGCCCACCTGATCGGCGGGGCCCGGATGGGCACTTCGCCCGAGAACAGCGTGGTCGATGCCCACCAGCGCAGCTGGGCGGTGCCCAACCTGTACGTGGCCGACGGCAGCGTCTGTCCGACCCAGGGGTCGGCCAACCCGGCGCTGACCATCATGGCCCTTTCCTCCCTCCTGGCCGAGCACCTCGGGTCCCGTCCGTCGACCGAGCGGTCGCGACCGTGAGGGACTCCTCGTGGGCGTGCCGCCGCGAACCGCACCGACCGCTCGCCGACGGACAGCACCGATCGACTATGACCCGGCGATGACCAGACCAGCGCGCACCGCTCCCTCGACCGAATTCGCTCCCGACGTGCTACGCCAGTACGCGCTCTTGGCCGACGGGGAGCGCGGCATCTTGGTCGGACCGAGGGGCGAGTTCGCCTGGATGTGCGCCCCGCAGTGGGACTCCGACGCCGTTTTCTCCTCGCTCGTCGGCGGCGATGGCCTCTACGCCGTCACCCCCTCGGAGTCTCGTTTCGTCTGGGGTGGGTACTACGAGGACGGGTCGCTCATCTGGCACAGCCGTTGGGTCACCACCACCGGGGTCATCGAGTGCCGAGAGGCGCTGGCCTTCCCCGGCGACCCCCACGTCGCGGTGGTGTTGCGGCGGATCGTGGCCACCGACGGACCGGCCCGAGTACGGGTGCTTCTCGATGCCCGGGCCGGCTTCGGCGCCCACAAGATGGGTTCTCTCACGGTCGACGACGGGGTGTGGAAGGCCCGGACGGGCGGACTGCACCTGCGCTGGTCAGGCGGAGCCGACGCCAAGCCCGTCGCGGGCGAAGGACTCGAGCTCCATCTCGAGCTCGCACCAGGAGCTCACCACGACCTGGTGCTCGAGTTGTCCGATCAGGCCCTTGGGGGAGACCCCGTCCAGGCGGGGCCGGCGTGGGAGGCGACCGAGGTCGCCTGGGCGGCCGCCGTTCCCCGACTGGACGGCACGCTGGCTCCGGGCGACGTCCGTCACAGCTACGCCGTGCTTCGGGGCCTCACGAGTGGTGGTGGCGGCATGGTGGCGGCGGCCACCATGTCGCTGCCCGAGCGAGCCAGCGCCGGGCGGAGCTACGACTACCGCTACGCGTGGATCCGGGACCAGTGCTACACCGGTCAGAGCATCGCCGCCCACGGTCCTCACCCGCTTCTCGACGACGCCGTGGCCTTCGTGGCCGCTCGCATCGCGGTCGACGGGCCCCACCTCAAACCGGCCTACACCGTGACCGGCGGCCCCGTGCCCGACGAGCGCACGCTGTCCCACCTCGACGGCTATCCCGGCGGGAGCGACAAGGTCGGCAACTGGGTCAACCAGCAGTTCCAGCTCGACGCGCTCGGCGAGGCGCTTCTCCTCTTCGCTGCCGCCGCCCGCCACGACCATCTGGATCTCGAGCAGTGGCAGACAGCCGAAGTCACCGTCAAGGCCATCGAGACCCGGTGGAGCGACCCCGACGCAGGCATCTGGGAGCTCGACAACCACCACTGGGCTCACTCCCGGCTCATGTGCGTGGCCGGCCTCCGGGCGATCGCGGCCGCCGGGCCGGGCGGGCCCCAGGCCGGGGCGTGGACAACACTCGCCGATGCGATCGTGGCCGACGTGGGCTCGGACTGTCTGCACCCGAGTGGGCGCTGGCAGCGAGCCCCCGGCGACGCCAGGGTCGATGCCGCCCTGCTGCTGCCCGCCATCCGCGGGGCCGTGCCGGCCACTGATCCCCGGAGCCTGGCCACCCTCGAAGCAGTGAAGGCAGACCTCGGTAGCTCCGGCTATGTCTACCGGTTCCGCCAGGATGAGCGGCCCCTCGAAGACGCCGAGGGTGCCTTTGTGCTCTGCGGGTTCCTGATGGCCCTGGCCACTCACCAGCAGGGCAGGGCTACTGAGGCGATCGGGTGGTTCGAGCGCAACCGTGCCGCCTGCGGCCCTCCGGGGCTGTTCACCGAGGAGTTCGATGTCCGCCAACGCCAGCTGCGAGGCAACGTTCCCCAAGCGTTCGTGCACGCGCTGATGTTCGAAGCGGCAACCATCCTTGCCGGGCCGTGGGATACATCTGGACCGCGCCCGAGCGATCGCCGCACGACTGAGGAGCCGACATGACCCAAACTGTTGTCATCACTGGGGCCAGTGCCGGCATCGGTCGAGCCACGGCCCAGCTCTTTGGCCGGCGGGGGGCCAACGTGGGGTTGGTGGCTCGCGGGCAAACGGGCCTCGACGGGGCGGTCAGAGACGTCGAGCGAGCCGGGGGCAAGGCGCTCGCGGTGCCCACCGATGTGGCCGATTATGACCAGGTCACCGAAGCGTCGCGTCGGATCGAGGACGCCTTCGGCCCCATCGACGTGTGGATCAACGTGGCCTTCGCGTCGGTTTTCGCCCCGTTTTCCGAGATCACCGCCGAGGAGTTCAAGCGGGTCACCGAGGTCAGCTACCTGGGCTATGTCTACGGCACCCGCGTGGCCCTCGACCTGATGAAACCGCGGGATCGAGGCACCATCGTCCAGGTCGGCTCGGCGCTCGGCGATCGCAGCATCCCGCTCCAGAGCGCCTACTGCGGGGCCAAGCACGCCATCAACGGCTTCACGTCGTCGTTGCGCACCGAACTCATGCACGAGAAGAGCAACGTCCATATCACCGTGGTCCAGATGCCCGCGGTGAACACTCCGCAGTTCTCCTGGGTGCTCTCCCGCCTCCGGAACCACCCTCAGCCGGTGCCACCGATCTACCAACCCGAAGTCGCCGCTCGCGGCGTGGCCTTCGCCGCTGACCATCCGGGGCGAAAGCAGTACTGGGTCGGGGCCAGCACCGCGGCCACGATCCTGGCCAACAAGTTCGCTGCGCCGTTGCTCGACCGCTACCTTGCCCGGACCGGCTTCGGATCCCAGCAGACCGACGAGGCGGTGGAGCCCGACCGCCCCCACAACCTCTGGGAGCCGGTCGATGGCCAGGACGGTCACGACCACGGTTCCCACGGCGAGTTCGACGACAGGGCGCACTACCGCAGCCCGGAGCTGTGGGTCTCCCACCACGCCCGGGCCATGACCGCGGTTGGCTGCGCCGTCGTCGGTGGCGCAGGCGTGCTGGCCGGCAAGCTCCTCGCCCGACGATGAGCTGGTTGCCGCCATGCGCATGACCCCGGCGCCGATGCTGGCGGGGTCGTCTTTGTTGGCGCGAGCCCCGCTCCCAACGGTGGCACGCTTCGGCCAGTTCCGCGCCGGGCTGGGGGCGGTGCAGGCGCTCTTCCCGGGGCTGGCGTCCCGCCTGCTGGTGATCCAGCCCCTCGATCGCTTCTCCCGGGGAGTGATCCGGGTCCTGGGGATCCGACAGGTGGGCCAGGCCCTCGTCACCGGGACCCAGCCGAGCGCCGCCGTGCTCCTGCTCGGAGCCGAAGTGGACGCCGCCCACGCCGCCAGCATGATCGCCCTAGCGCTGTGCAGCCGCCGCTGGCGACGTGCCGCGCTCGCCGACGCCATGATCGCCTCCCTGTTCGCTCAGGCCGGCGCCGCCGCCGCTCGCTCGGGTGGCCGCCGTGCGGCACAGACCCCATGGTCTGCCCGGCGGGACCGCTGGGCGGAACGTATGGCCACCCGACTGGTGCCTGACCGCTTCTTGCGGGGCGCTCGTCCCGATGAGTCGCAAGGAGATCCCCGTGCCTGACATCGAGAAGCTGGACGTCAGTGTCTACACCGTCCCGACCGAGGAGCCCGAGTCCGACGGGACGCTCACCTGGAGTGCCACCACGGTGGTGGTGGCCGAACCAAGTGCTGGGGGGAAGACGGGGCTCGGCTTTTCCTACGCCACCGGCGCCTGTGCCCGCCTGATCAAAGACGTGCTGGAGGAGGCCGTCGTCGGCCAGGACGCTATGGACGTCGGAGGTTCCTGGTCGGCCATGGTTCGCTCCATCCGCAACGTCGGCCGCCCGGGCGTGGCCTCGATGGCCATCGCCGCGGTCGACATCGCCCTGTGGGACCTGAAGTGCAAGCTCATGGATCTGCCGCTCGTCAAGGTGCTCGGTCAAGTACGCGACGAGATCGCCGTGTACGGCAGCGGAGGATTCACCTCCTTCACCGATGACCAACTGGCCAATCAACTCGGGGGTTGGGTCCATGGCCAGGGCATACCGCGGGTGAAGATGAAGGTGGGCGAGGCCTGGGGCAGTCGGCTCGACCGAGACCTCGAACGAGTCCGTGTAGCTCGGGGCACGATCGGCGATGACGCCGAGCTGTTCGTCGACGCCAACGGTGGCTACACCCCCAAACAGGCGGTCCGCATGGCCCATGCCTATGAAGCCCTGGGCGTCACCTGGTTCGAAGAACCCGTTTCCTCTGATCATCTGGGCGCCCTGGCCGAGATCCGAGCCCAGACCTCCATCGACGTGGCCGCCGGTGAATACGGCTACGACCTGTTCTACTTCGACGCCATGTGCGCGGCGGGAGCAGTCGACTGCCTGCAGGCCGACATCTCCCGTTGTGCCGGGCTCACCGAATGGCTCCGGGTGGCAGCGCTGGCCGAGACCCACGGACTGCAGATTTCGGGCCACTGTGCGCAGTCGCTGCATCTGCACCCGGCCTGCGCGGTCGACAATCTCCGACACCTCGAGTACTTCGCCGATCACGCGCGGCTCGATCGAATCCTCTTTGACGGGGTCATCGACCCGGACGGCGGCGTCCTGCGCCCAGACCTTTCCCGAAACGGGCTCGGGCTTGAGCTCAAGCGCGCCGACGCTGGTCCCTACCAGGTGGCGGGATGACGACCAGAAGCGAGCAGAGCCCGACCCGGTGGCAGGGCTCACTGCCGGCTGTGGACGTCGGGTTCGGCTGCGGCACGAGGTCGCCGGTGCCTGAGTTGGCGAACGACCCATTTCTGACCACGAGACGCCCACCACCACCACGACGCCGACCCGTTCGATCGAATCCCCGGCGGCCACGGCGGCAGGAGCAGGGTCGACGAGATGTGGTGTCCATACTGGGAGTCGACTGCGAGGGGTTCTCCATCTGGTTCGCCATGGCCGACTTCGCCAACACGTTGTTCCGGGACCCGGTGGGGAAGGTCCTCGTCGATCGACTGATCTCGACAAGTTCGTGCCGTGTCCACCGGGCAATCAACCCATGACGCCCACCGATCTTGGAGCTGGTCAGACACCTGATCTCGACTCCCGGGTCGATATCCATGACCTGGTTGTCAGCTTCTACCGGGAAATCGTGTTCGACGAGCTTCTCGAGCCGATCTTCGCCAAGGTCGCTGAGGTCGACTGGGCCCTCCACATCCCCAAACTGATCGACTACTGGTGCCGCGTCCTACTCCGCCAGCCCGGCTACGGGGGATCCATTCTCGAAGCGCACCAACATGTACACGACCTCGAGCCGCTCCGCATCGAACACTTCGACCGTTGGTATGCGCTCTGGGTCGAGAGCATCGACGCCCGCTGGGCGGGACCGGCCGCCGACCTGGCCAAGGAGCATGCGACGCGGATTGGCAAGACGCTGGCCCGACATCTGATGGATGTCACCTGGACACCGTCGACCGAGAGCAAACCCGGACGCTCACGCTTGGCCGACGGCGAGCACACGAGGGGCCCATGACGTTGAGGACGGTGTTCACCGAATCCTTGTCCGTGCGGCACCCCGTCGCCTTGGCGCCGATGGGTGACGTCGCCGGCGGCGCGCTGGCCGCGGCGGTGTCCAACGGCGGTGGTCTCGGCCTGGTCGGGGGTGGCCACGGCGATCGGAGTTGGCTGGAACGTGAGTTGGCGATCGCTGCCGGGTCCACCGACCGCCCATGGGGAGTTGGCTTCCTGAGCTGGGCCCTCGAGGTCGAGACGCTCCAGTGGACCCTGGAACACGAGCCGACAGCCATCATGCTGTCGTTCGGCGACCCGAGCCCTTTCGCCGCATCTGTCCGTGACGCCGGGACCACCTTGATCATCCAAGTGACGGACCTCGACGAGGCCCGTCAGGCTCAAGATGTCGGTGCTGACGTGATCGTGGCCCAAGGTTCCGAGGCCGGCGGCCACGGTGGCCGACGAGCCACGCTGCCATTTGTGCCGGCTGTCGTCGACGTCGTCACGCCCACGCCGGTTCTGGCCGCGGGCGGGATTGCCGACGGCCGTGGCCTGGCCGCAGCCCTCGTGCTCGGGGCAGCCGGTGCGCTGGTCGGCACCCGATTCGAGGCCAGCTTCGAAGCGCTCGTTCCGGCGTCGGTCACCGAGGCGATACTCGAACGGAGCGGCGACGACACCGAGCGGAGCCGGGTCCTTGATATCGCCCGACACTCTCCATGGCCCCGCCGCTACACCGCTCGTACCTTGCGCAACGACTTCCTCGATTGCTGGCGGGACCGAGAGGACGAGCTCGCCGGGGACGCCGCCGTGCTCGAAGCCTACGGTTTGGCTGCCGTCGGAGGTGACCCGGCCGTCGTCCCCATCTGGGCGGGAGAAGGGATCGATTTGATCACCGAACTGTCCTCGGCAAGCGACCTCGTCAGCACCTTGGTCACAGAAGCCGAGGACGCCATCGCCAGACTCGGTAGATGCTGAGAGTCATTGACTCCCAGGCGACTGGGCAAGATGGTGCAGATGGTGCATCTCAGAAGGGAGCGTCCATCGTCCAGTATGCCCACGGGCAGGATCTCGGGGCTCGGGTTGACCGTATTCTGTTTCAGCCTTCGAGCTCGAGTCTGAGGCCCTCGCCGCCAGCAAGCGTCTCGACGGTATGTCGACCGTCAGCGTGGCGAGCGATTCGGAAATCGATGGAGGAATCGCCCACCCGGAGCTGGCGAAGCGTCACCTCCGACATCCATTCCGGAAGACAGGGATGCAGGCGCAGAATACCGTCTCGGGCACTAGCGTCGAGACCAAGGAGGGTGGTGATGAGGTGGACAATCGCTCCGGAGGACCACGCTTGAGGGACGTTAGCGCCGAGGTACTGCACCGGAAATGCGCCGGCGTCGCGGGTAAACCCGGCGAAGAGCTCAGGAAGTCGCTGCGAGGCGAATCTCGAGGCGGCGTCGAAGATGCCGGCGGCCACCGTGGACGCTTCCTCGTTGAGTCCGTAGGCCCGGAAACCAGCCGCCGCGATGGCATTGTCGTGGGGCCACACCGACCCACGTTGATAGGACAGCGGATCGTAAGCAACGTGGTGGGCCGATAGCGTCCGGATGCCCCATCCGCTCCACATGTCGTCGGCCAGCAAGCGCTTCGCCACACTCGCTGCTCTTTCAGGATCGATGGCTTGTTGCCACAGAAGATGTCCTGGGTTGGAGGACACCGAGTCGATCGGGCGTTTGTCACCGTCTAGTCCGAGGTAGTAGATCCCTTCCTCTTCCCACCAAAAGCGCTCTTCGATCTGGCCCGCCAGACGGTCTGCCTCCGAGCGAAGTCGAATGGCGTGATGGCGTTCGTCGTAGACGGTCTGGAGGACGTCGGCCCATGCACGCTTGGCCGCCACAACCAGACCCTGGTGCTCGCACAGGGCGATCGGAAGCTTGGCCAGCGATCCGTCGCTCGTGACGATGGCGTCTCCTGAGTCTTTCCAACCCTGGTTGTAGTAGCCGTCCACAGAGCGTCTCTGATACTCCTGGAGTCCGTCCCCATCGATGTCGCCGTCGCGGTCGATCCAGGCTATGGCTTGCTCGACATAGGGCCGCACGGCGTCGAGCGCACCGCGATCTCCGTGCCAGCGCCAGGCCCACGCCGCCACGAGCACGTAGAGCGTGGTCGTCTCGTGGCCGCCGTAATACGGGGTGTGCGGGATGAGGTGGAGGGCGGCGAGCTCCCCGTGGCGCACCTCGTGTTCGATCTTGCCTGGTTGCATGTCTCGCCTGTCGTCGTAGGAATCGGCCTGCAGGGCTCCAAGAGCTCGCAGGCTGCCGAGCGCGAAGCGAGGCGAGACAGCGAGTGTCTCGAACGAAGCGGTCAGCGCGTCGCGACCGAACAAGCTGACGAACCAGGGGATACCCGCGGCGGGGACCCAGGCGTCGAGATCGACTTTGCTCGAATCGCCTCCGGCCAGGTCGTCATGGTGGTGGAGACGCAGACCGGCGAGATCGTCAATGGCCTGGCGCAACGCCACGGTCACACCCGGATTCGAAGTCTCGAAGATCGTCGCCTGATCGACCCAGCGTCGCCTGGCTACCTCCTTGTGGGAGTCGGCCTCGAGGAGCTGATGACAAGGACGGGTTACCGGACGCTTTACGCCGTCGATCACCGGCATCCACCGCACACAGCAATGCCACGAGCCGGTTGGGGCGAGCTCGAGCCGGAATAGGATGCCGCCGTTGGCGAACTCAGGGGGAGAGTCGTTCTTCGCCACCTCGACGACAAGGGAGCGTTCGAAATCGCCGTTGGCGTATCGCGTGATAAGTCGTTGCTTCTCCTCGTCCCAGATACTGTGGATGGCACCGCGCCTGATCCGTCGGTGAGCCTTCACGTCAAATAGGTCGGCAAAGTCCGATTCGATGCTCACCTCAAGGTCGAGCACGACATCGTCTTGGCCCTGATTGGTGATGTCATAGTCCTCGTGGACGCCAGGACCGACGCTCCGATCGAGCCGCAGATGAAGGGAGTGTTCGGAAAGTTGGCCTCCGTCGCAACCGACGAGAGCGGGGTTGGTGAATTCAAAGCGTCCCGAATGCTGAGAGACGGCCGCTCCGTTGAGCAGAATCGGCCGCTCACCACCAATCTTCAGTCGGTAGCCCGAGACGAGACGCGTATCAGCAGCGAAATAACCCTGTTCCTTCGTACTGGACATCTCGCCCGACAACTCACAAACGACCACTTCGTCATCGAAGTGGGTGGTCACTGTCGGTCGTCCGACTGCTATCTCCATCGACTTCCTCTCGTTGCGCGTCCATCGGTGAGTGGCCTGTCCTAACGGGATCGCGTCCCAAACGCTTTGGGAGATCGAGAAGAGAGGCATGGGCCGATCGGATCATCGGCAGGGATCTGTTCAGGGCCTATTGCCGGTCGGTCCATAGGTCGCTGAGTCTCTCGCTGGCACTCAAGGTGCCAGGAGCCGTCCAAGTGGAAGGTCCTTGGGCGGCCAGAAGGAGCACAGGGTCTCGGAATCGCGTACCTGCGCATGCAGGGTCTGCCGGCTTCCCTAGAGCCGGATAGTTACGATGGGTAAACACTCGGATGGTAAAGACACATCGTGGTCCTGGCCGTCGCAGTGGGGCCTCGGTCCGCTGTTCTTCTCCTCGTTCGAGGCACGCCAATCGTTTCACGATATCATCTTGTCACGACTGAAAATCGCCTGCGCTCGGCTATGCGCAAGGGCTTCGGCGGACACGACGAGAAGCCAGCGGGATGAGCGACCGCTGGCTTCAGGTGCTGCCTGACGCCGATGCCGCCGCTCGGCGCGCCGCCGAGGTCGTCGCTGGGCGACTCCGAGCTGCGGTGTCGGCGAGGGGGCAGTTTCGCCTGGCGCTGAGCGGCGGGCTGACCCCGATCCCGATGTTCGAGGCGCTGGCGGCGATGTCGCTCCCGTGGGGCCAGGTCGAGATCTACCAAGTGGACGAACGGGTGGCGCCGCTCGGGAGCGCGCAGCGCAACCTCACCGCGATTCGGGCCGCGTTCGACCGTACCGGAGCAACGATCGTGGCCATGCCCGTCGAATCGGACGATCTCGCCGGCGCTGCCCTCCGTTACGAGGACGGGTTGCCGCGCGATTTCGACCTGGTCCATCTGGGCCTGGGGCTCGACGGCCACACCGCCTCACTCTTTCACCGGCGATCCCGCTCTCGGCGTTCTCGACCGCTATGTCGCGCTCAGTGGTGTTTCCCGAGGGCTGCCGGGGATGACTCTCACCTACCGAGGCCTGGCCAAGGCCGTGGAAATCATCTGGCTGATCACCGGCGTAGCCAAGGCCGTCCCGCTCGCCCGCCTGTGTGCAGACGACCCTGATATCCCTGCCGTAGGGGTGAAGTGCGAGCGGATGAGATTCGTCACCGATGCGGGCGCCGTCGACGCGCTGAAGACCAACGCACCGAAAGGAGTCCATCTATGGCACCGAGGTACCTAGGAGCATCTGGGTCTCGCGTGGAACAGACGGAAATTCCTCGATGCCCTCAATGCGGTGGGAATGTCAACCTGATTTGGCCCCACCGCGACGGCTTGATTTGGCCCCACCCCGTCGGAACCACCTGCTGTAGTGCCGCCTGAGCCGCTGAACGGAGTGCGGAGTCCCAAGGTGACGACG